>Ga0105163_1000178_pt1 | contig 39938 bp, 45 predicted proteins | sample JNZ110809AmetaG_FD_81531 | JGI IMG/M metagenome (GOLD analysis project Ga0105163, IMG submission 81531) | Hot spring microbial communities from Jinze hot spring, China to study Microbial Dark Matter (Phase II) - JNZ 110809A | ecosystem: Environmental > Aquatic > Thermal springs > Hot (42-90C) >... | reverse complement strand
TCGTCTCTTGTTCTATTTGGTAGACCCATGCAGTTTACGTCGCTTGTCGCTATAACCGGCGCCTTAATCTTTTGGGCCTCAATTAGCATGTCGGCTCTGATACATTGTTCATCCACAACTACCACATCGGCCACACCGCTTCTGATGAATCTGAGCTGCCATGATATCGGCCCAATAATCTTCGCTTTAGGATTATATCGTGTAACATCATGTGCCGTGCAGCATAAGCCAGTAACTTCAACACCGCCATACAGCCCATTCTTCATGAGATAATCGACTATCTCAGCGGCTGGGGGAACATTATGCCCAATAACCAATATAACTGGCTTAGCGTAATCCACAACGCCTAAACCTATATCTGCAAGCGGGGCTTCCGGCTCAGCCCTCGGGAATCCTAAGGCTGATATCTGCGCTATATCTGCTATCTCCAAGCCTACATGGTCTATCATGCCAGCATGAAAAACCTTAGATTCAAAATCTAAGTTGCTCTCTTCTTGACCCGTATGTGTAGCTGCAAGAAGTCTAGTTAATTCACGCTCAAGATAGCCCAATACATCCTCTAGGTCGCCTAAGGTTTTAGGCTTAATACCGCAGACTAGACGGGTTACTGGAGCCTCAACCTCAACATTTAAGCCCCCAACATCTATTGGATGGTCACGTCCAAATTTTTTTATTAAATGATCAATTAAATGTCTAGCATGAGATATATGCGTCGCAGCACCTATGCAACATGCTAAAAGAACTATGCGTGACTGCTGACCAGCCATATTCAGCCCGCATGCACCACGCTTATCACCCGTCAAGTCACATTTCCCAAAAGTGCAGAGACAGCAGAGATCGCAAAAGGGCATATAAAAGGGCTTATAACGTTGTAGAAGCTTGAGATCCCAATCCCTTAAGTCGACTATTGAGGGAAAGGGTGTTGGACCGGCCTCCTCAGCCCATTCCTCCTCAATTATTTTGCCGATAGAAATCTCGAGATCCTTTAAAAAACCTATATCACTCTTTATTTCCCCAATCCTGACATGTATGTCTTTTTTGAAGGACAAATTAATCCCTATCCATAAGAGTCTCTTAGATTATCTAAAAAGGAACAAAACTTATATTTCTCTTTATCGCTTCTTCTCATGAAATATATTTATGCTCCATAAATATCGGAGTTTCGTTTAAGATACATGTTTATCTAGAAATTCTTTGTGAGCGTGAAATATTCTCGAAGAACCTTACTTAAGTTATCCTGAAGTTTCTGTAATTCGCTGTATATTCCGACATTCTCTGGTTTAGGCAGAGTAATGGTATTCTCATCTATCTCAACATATTGATCCGTTATCTCTTGTATTGTAACGTTTTCACCCATATAATTGCGATATGTCCATATTGCCTGTAATGCTGCACCATACGCTGCTCCCTCATCGATTTTCAGGCAGACAACTTTAGTGTTGAATATGTCGGCTGCAATCTGCCGCCAAATCCTATTTTTTGATCCGCCACCAGTAAGCCTAATCTGCTTAGGGTTGATTCCAAGCTCCCTCATCCTATTTAACCCATAATTCATGCCTAATGTAGCCCCCTCCATCGCGGCTCTAGCCAAGTGCCCTCTATTAAATGTCCTACTGTTTAATCCAAAGAAGACTCCTGTCCCATTCGGAACATTAGGTGTCCTCTCCCCTCAAAATATGGTAGAAGTAGGAGTCCCTCTGAACCTACCGGTGTTTCCTCAATAATATTTGTTAACTCATCATGCGCCACATTAAATAGGTCTCTAATGAATTCGGTTGAAACAGTTACATTCATGGTGCACACTAATGGTAGCCAGGCGCTCGTTGAATCACAAAAAGCCGCCACCTCACCCTTATAGTCGATTATCGGGGCATCCGAATAAGCATATATGGTGCCGGAGGTTCCAAAGCTTGCTGTTACAATTCCCTTACGTGTATTTCCAGTCCCAATAGCGCCCATCATATTGTCTCCTCCACCAGCGCTGACAAGAACATCATCCCTAAAACCAAACATTTCAGCGATCTCTCTTCTGATGAAGCCAGCTGGTTTATCGGAGCTCTGTAAGGGTGGAAGCTTCTCCTCAAGGTTTGGATCAATAGCTTCTAAAACTTCCCTGCACCATGTTCTCGTCCTAACGTTCATTAACGCTAATAACCCTAATTAATCCACCAAGCTTCCTAATTAGGTACTTGCTTTCCCTAAAAGTACTAGTGTCATTCCAGAGCTTAGCTGGCCTAATAACCCGTCCATACTCATCTAAAGGCACCAATCCATGTTGCTGTCCTGAAACACCTATAGCCCTAATATCTCTGGGGTTAACACCGGAACTTTTTATAGCCGACCTGATAGTGTCGATGAGGGCGTTAACCCAAACGGAAGGATCCTGCTCCTTATGTCCTGGAGGTAACCCCTCTATAAACATATGCTCCTTTGTCGCTTTACCCAAAACCTTACCTGTCTCACCATCTACGATTATTGTTTTGTGCTCTGCGTGCCATTATCAATACCGATAAAATACTCTCCACGCATCTTCTCATCTCCATATAAAAAAATAAAAAAAATTGTTAAATTTTAAAATTCTTTCTTTAATATTTTTAACTTGGTAATATGAAATGTTGATATCGCTGTCGATCTTGGAATATGAGTCAGAGCTATCTGGAAATATAGATAAATTGGAGAGTTCAAAGGCATTTTTAAGTATAATGAGACTTTTGGAAACTGGGAAGATACATGGCATTCATATAGACGTTATGAGACCGCCGATGATACCGGATAAAAGCACTTTCTCAATAAACCTTATAGAAAGATTGTATGAGAAGCTTCATGATAAAACATCCTTTACCATACATTTGATGGTTGATAATCCGCTGCAGGTTCTTCGGGAAATCAATAAATTTGTAAGAAACGAGGATAGGGCAAATATGACGATTGTAGTTCAAGTTGAATCTTTTAGTTCCGAAGAGGAAGCTGTAAAAGCTATTGAAATTATTAGGGGTTATGGTTATAAGGTGGGGGTCAGCTTGAACCTTCCAACGCCTGAAGATAGACTGACTAATAGAGTCGCCAGCATTGTGGATGTAATCTTATTAATGACAGTTCCAATGGGTTCAGGTAGACAGAAATATCATGCGAGTGCAACATATAGGGTCAAGTATTTCTCCACGAAATTTCCGGAGAAACTCATAAAGGTTGATGGTGGCATAAATCCTAAAACAATAATTGAGGTTTGGAAGGCTGGCGCGAAAGCCGCTGTCATCGGCTCATACATAACTGTTAGCGAAGATCCTGAGGAAGCCCTATTAAATATTGAGCGCTCCCTGAAATCTAAATTATCCTCATAACTTATGGCGGCACTTTGCAGATAATTTTTGTTTTATAACCCTGTTTAGTATTCACCGTGATTGTTACTTCTTTACCACGATAAATTGACCAATTCCATTCGCATGTAAATGTTACTCTCCTATTCACACCAATTATATATGGGAGTTTAGGTTCGGTTTCCATAAGCATAATTGTTGTTCCATTTTCAAGTATCAATCTTATGTCTGTGATATTTAGTTGTGTAAGAGACTTCTCGGGGTTCACTATTGTAACATTAATATGAGAGGTATCACTTGGGTTAAATTCAACATTTTCTATAATTAAAATTGCATATAATGGTATTTTGTAGATTTTCTCGGCTATGAAGCCCTGTAGTGTTTCTACAGTCAAAGTTATAGTCTTGTTTTGATGGTCAAACCAGTTCCATTTGCATGTAAGAGTGGTTGAATTAGATGGGTTAAGTCTTATTGGTAATGAAGGATAAGTCTCAACGTTATAAGATATGTTATCATCAGTAATTTTAATATTAACTAAATCAATGCCATCATCTGACCTATTGGAATTTTCTATGGTTACATTAAATTGGCTTCCCTCTTCTGGGTTAAATTCTAGGCTAGTAATTTTTATCTCTATCAATGGAAGTTTTATATTAAGGGCTCCGCCGCTTCCATCCTTAACTAAAACTATTATGGTGATCGATTGCCCAGTATATTTTGTCCAATTCCAGGAGCATCTAAATGTTTCTGAAGCCCCGATATCTAAAGTGTAGCCCTCAGAAGATATCTTTGGATCCGTTGATGTAATTTTATGGACGATATTATCTCCAGTTAAAACATGTATTCCTAAAATTTCTACCCTATTAGGTGAGAATGATGGATTAAGAATGCTAATATTGAAAAATGTTGGGTCTTCAACCGATACAGTAAAATCATATATTGATATTGCTGGCTTTTTAGGGGCTTTAAGCTCTAATGAAACATAGTATCCTACGACCCAGATGTATGATAAGAGGGCTCCGGCGGTAAAAGCTGCTATTAAAGCTATAGCGAAAAATAATTTATTGATGTTTAGATCCATCATTCTCCCTCTAAAGTTAATCCTGACACTTAGCCAATATTGGATACCTTGATTGTAATAGCAGAGATTTTCAGCATTCAGCCTAATTAATTTTAGCTTTAAAGTTGATCTTCAAGAATATGGGTTCATTTTGATCTATTACTTGAATGATCTCAGGAAGTTTTCTAATCTTTCTAATCTCATATTTGTAGCGTTTAGCGCTCTTTGTAGTTCAATTATTTGACTTTTAAGGGCATTTATCTCATTCTGTAATCCCTCAATTAATCCCTCAACTTTCTTTAGATCTTCAAGAGATGCAACCTCGTATCCTTCAACAACACCTCTAATAACAACTTTATGTGAACGGTAGGGCTCCTTCCTCTCCTCAGCAACAGCCATTTAAAACATCACACTCCTAAATCTCCTAATAAAATAGTGTAAAGCCAGTAACAAATAAATAATTTTTCCCTTTTCAAAACCTTTATTAATGAGAAAACATTTTCTTAGAGCATTTAATGGCGGGTGAGTGGGAGCCCACCTCCACCCGTTCCGCCATATAAACCCCGGTGTAGGAGGTGGAAAATATTGAAATTTAGTAGTACTGAGGTGGCATTAATAGCGTTCTTTGCAGCCACATATGCTATTGGCGTCACGTTTTTAGCGCCTATAAGCTTTGATCCTAGATTTCAGATAAGAGTTGCGGATGCGTTTCTTCCTCTTTCGATAATTTTTGGTTTTCCAGCGGCATTAGGATTAGGCTTGGGCTGTTTTATCGCAAATTTCTTTGGTCCCTATGGATTTATTGATGCTGTTATTGGAGGAATCGCAAATTTTGCGGCATGTATGTTAGCATGGTTTATTGGTGGAGATAGCGTTAAGCGTAGATTTTTGGGTTGCTTAACGGAAACTATTACCATAACGGTTATTGTGGGGGGTTATCTATCGCTTCTACTAGGGATACCGATTGAAATAAGCTTACTTGGATTATTTATTGGCTCTTTAATATCAATCAACATTCTTGGCTTCGTACTCCTAGAAGCCCTAAATAAGAAGAAGGTGGTAGGAGATATATTGAAAGGACGGATAAAAGCTTCTTAATTGCCTTGGAAGGGGAAATTTACGCGATAATTTTGGATAAAGTATTTTTATACGCATATGAAATATATGCCGACTGGGACTCTGAAGAAACGTCCTGGACCAGCTTTATATAAATATTTGCTTATTCTATAGTATACAATTTCAGGAACATTGTAGCCATTATTACCCCTTTTCCCCTCATTTAATAAATTACCGGTTACTCTCGCATTTCCCACATCCACATATCCTATTGTTACTCCTATACCAGAAAGGGTTGAAATTATCGGTCCTGCGATTCCCGGAATCTTCACTGAGAGAGCGGCTGCCGCGATTGCTCCGACTGGTATGGGCACTTCAAGATCTACATTATATATGTCACTCCAGTTAATTATTTGCTGAAGCATTATATTTTCACCTACATCGAGGTCTCCATCGCTTAAAACAGTATCCGGTATAACGAGCTGAGTTTTATTTGTCCCCACAAATATTATGTCCTCATATGGCGGTGCCCCCTCACCAACACCACCTGCTATATAAACTCCGTTAGCTTGGAAAGCGTAAACATAGCTCTGCAACATCTCATTACCTGTTGGAACCGTTGGCGGCTCCTCGGGTGGAGGGCGATACTCATACTCCCTCCAATGAATGTGTGCAACCTTAGCGCCAATCCAAATATATCGTTTTTCATTAGGAAGAATCAACGCCGAGGCGCTAAAGGTATAGGGTCCAATTATGGTGATGCTATCTATCCTGAGCTCCAGGGGAATATTTACTGTTCCATTAAAGAATTTTTTCCTAATCTCTACTCCATAACCAATTGTAGATCTGCAACCAAATCTGTACTGAATATCAATGTTTATAGATGCGGAGAGAACTCCGCTTATTGAACCATTGTTGTGTACTATTAGTATTGGTACTTGTATGTAGTTTCCAGTTTCCCATGATAGATTTTCATCGCGCATCCAGAATCTTCCATATCCGTTTGCTGGATTAATACTCTTTATCTCGCTAATCCACTTCGGCTTAACACCATCATCTGTATATGAGCGGATATTTAATGTTATATCCCTGCGGATTATCCCCCTCAAAGCCATTAGAGGATTATAATTCACAATTATGAGTGGATATGTCAAAACCTTACCATCAACAATAGCCCATGCAAAAACCCCTAGAAAAGTCTCATAATTATAGTCTCCTGGATGAAGCCTAATCCAAGCTTCCAGAACCTTCTTAAAAGCAGGATTATCAGCACTTATAAATAATCCATTACCATAAACCCAACCACGATAAACATCCACAGTTGATGGAACACTCTCAGGATCAACAGCCCAAACCTGAACAAGAAAATTAACACCAGATAAGGGGGAACCAAGCTCATCAAAAAACCCCAAATAAACACCCTGAACAGACTGACTCAGAACAACAACAAGCAAACTACCAGCAAAAATAACCAGAGCCATAACTACAGATAAAATAGCACGACCATCAATAAACCTGAACCCCACTGACACTCCCACCAACCATAAACAAATATCAAAATCATATATATGTTGCCCAAAAAGGAAATGGCCATTATAAGTTATTAGTGAAAGATAGAGACTCATTCATCATGTCCAAAATTATTTAAGGGTTCAATATGAGCGTAGGCTATTTCATGATTTCACGTAATAATATTGTCCAGTCCTTTTTTGGTATTCATCAACTCTAGAGCCCTCTTTATTAACTCTGGGTCTCTTAGTGTCTGGGTCCCTTCTAAATGTTATGTTTATTTCCTTTAGGAACATATTCATTCCATCCAGTAGGTTTGTCGGCGATTTCGCCATTCCATGAACTCCCGGTTCGCCAGCAAATATAATCAGTCTATCAGCGATAAAATCCATTGCAACAATATCATGTTCAACAACGAATGCTGTTGCATTTTTATCCTCAACAATCCTACGTATAGTCTTAGCCATCGCTAATCTTTCCTCAACATCCAGATATGCGCTCGGCTCATCCAGAAGATATAGATCCGCTTTACGGGATAAACAGGCTGCTATAGCAACCTTCTGGAGTTCACCGCCGCTCAACTCTTTAACAACTCTATCGAAGAGTGGGCTTAAGTTGAGTGGATTAATGATTTCTGTCTGATACCAGCTGGATGTGAACTGTTCTTTGGCAGCGGCTCTTAAAAGATCCTCAACTGTTCCATCATAATCCGTTGATATATACTGTGGCTTATAACTAACCCTAAGAATATTTTCAGTTGGTGGAGGTCCCTCATCAGGCTTCTCTATCCCAGCTAATATCTTGATAAAAGTTGTTTTACCGATTCCGTTGGGACCAAGTATTCCTATAACTTCGCCGGACTTAGCGTTACCAGCCTCAATCCTAAGTGTGAAGCCCTCATATGTTTTGGTCATTTCACTCCAATTTAGGATTGGCACGTTGGTTGAGGAGCCTGTTAATGGCGGCTTCACATGAAATATTATTGGCTCCTTTCTGAAGCGCATATTCTCATCCGGAATGAATCCATCTAAGTATATGTTTATTCCAGTTCTAACGCTATGAACATGGGAGACTATTCCATAAACTCCTGGTTTACCGTAAAAGACGCATACTTGGTCTGAGAGATAATCGAGCACGGCTAAGTCATGTTCAGCAACGATAATAATCTTATTCTCCTCTTTCAAGCTCCTAATGACTCTAGCAGCCTCTAGTCTCTGCTTAATATCCAGATAACTTGATGGTTCATCAAATAGATATACGTCAGCCTCGCGGCAGACCGCAGCTGCTATGGCGACTCTCTGTAATTCTCCACCGCTTAAGACATCTAGACTTCTATCCCAAATAACTTTAAGGTTAAGCTTCTTAGAGATCTCGTTTATTTTTCCCCTCTCATCAATACGCTCTAATATTTCTCCAACCTTACCTTTAATGACGCGTGGTATCTTGTCAACGTACTGTGGTTTGTGAACAACCTTAAGCTCTTTATTACTTAATTTCTGAAAATATGTTTGGAGAGTAGATCCCCTGAAGTATTGTATAATCTCATGCCAGCTGGGCGGATTATCATATCTCTCGAGGTTCGGTTTAATTTCACCAGAAAGAATCTTTAGAGCTGTGGATTTTCCAATCCCATTCTCCCCGATAAGTCCTAGAACAATTCCAGGAGAAGGAACCGGAAGACGGAATAATTTAAACGTATTAGGGCCAAAACGATGGACGCATTCGCCCTTAAGTTCCTCCGGAACATTAACAATGGATATCGCCTTAAAAGGGCATTTCTTAACACATATTCCACAGCCAGTGCAGAGAACTTCTGAGATAACTGGCTTATTATTCTCAAATCTTATAGCCTCAACCCTACTCCTAACTTGAGGACAAAACCGATAGCATGCTTTATCGCATCGAGTAGACTTACACTTGTCAAGATCAATGACAGCTATTCTAATACAACCTATCCTCCTTTAAAGAGATATTTTGGGATTAGGTGGGTAATAAACTTGCCTACAATATTCAGTGTAGGCATAACTTTAAAGTTATCAGAAAGAATTCAACCTTTAAGGTATGTTTCCTCTATCTGTAAAAAAGAAATAGGAAAAAATTCAGTTATTTTTCTGGAGGGAGGCTGAAATGCCCTACTTCTTCTTTTCCTCAGCCTTCTTCTTCTTTGGCATATTCAACCCCCCTCTACACAGATTGGGAATAATTCAATATTAGGCATTTTAATATTCGTATTTTTGGCTTAAAAACTTTACTTTATTTTTTGTTTTCTTAATTTATTAGGCTCTTATATATTTTTATCGACAAAAAAATCTAATTTTTTATCTAAGCAATTTTTTAAAGAAAATGCATATCAATTATATAGATAATTTGTCGATTTATCTTGAAGGGATAAATTATGGTTAAATTCCCTGATATTTGGGAGTTGATTGATCAATTCAAGCATAGATGTAGGTTGAAGGGTTGGTGGGTTTCGAATTATGAGGATGTGGTGCATGCTAATGGTGAGTACCATAATTTTCTCTGGGCGCGTAAGATTTATCCGAGAACATTTAAGAGCGTTATTGCTAACCAATATTATCCAATAAGAGAGGGTTTATCTTATAAAATCGTGAATGTGTCCTATACCGCATGGGTATTTCGTGAACATCTTCCAGAGAACTTAATCTTGTTTGTTGCTGAAAATCCACGCTTACTTAGAAGCGTAGCGCTGTATGATTTAAGTGAGGCTTATCTAGGTAAATGTACGTGCCTAAAACTTAACGAGACTGGAAGCGTAGTCTTCCAAGAATTTGAAACGTTCTTGGAAAAAGAACATGGTCTCAATCTTAGGGAGAGATTGCCACCTCTACCTCCAGAGCATGTTCCATTTATGGAGAAAGAAGAGAAGATTAGTCTAAATATTTGAGGTAGCCGTTTTCTCCATCAAACCCTTTATCTCATTTTCTATTGACCTAAGTACATCCTGATACCATATTTGCCCATTTTCTATAGCATCTATTGTAGTCTCGAGGTTTCTTGTAAGATCCTCTGAGACTAATGAACCAAAATTCTTCGATAAATAATCATAAACAGCCCTTCCAAGTTTCGTACTAAATATAGCTCTGTTATTCTCAACAATATATCGTCTCTTCAATAACGTGTTAATTATCTTTGAATATGTGCTCGGTCGACCTATGCCCTTCTCCTTCATTAAAGCTATTAGATCCCCCTCACGGTATGGTCTAACTATTGGTTCACGCCTAGCTTTCATGCTAACAACTCTATATTTGCCATCTTTAACCTCTTCCTCAACTCTAATAATTGGATTGACTGTTAGGAAACCTTGCTCAAGAATCTTCACTATTCTACTCTGCCTTGTCTCCGCACTATTAATACTTAACTCAAAATCTTGAATAAGCACCTTAGCCTCAGCCATCTGGCTGGCGATAAACCTCCTAAAAATCATGTCATAAAGTTTTAGGTGGTCTTCACTAAGCTTCTGCGGTATCCTTAGGACGCCTGATGATAGGTAGAAGCGTAGCTGTTTAACATTCAGAGGCTTTGTTGGCCTTATACATTCATGTGCACCCTCAGCTTTATACTCCCTAGGTTTGAAGAGTCCAGGATAATTCTCCTCTAGGAAGCGGCGTGCAACGTCTATACCAGTTGTTGAGACAGCGGTTGAGTCGGTTCTATGATAGGTTATAAGACCAGACTCAAATAAGGTCTGTGCGAGACTTATAGCGTATCCGACAGTGAAGTTTAGTTTTTGAGCAGCATCCTTAAGCATGCTGTCCGTCGTATAGGGTGGCTGCGGGTAAATTTTCTCTTCACGGAAGGCAATATTTTTAATAAGAGCTGTTAACTCGCCATCCTTAAATCTCCTCTTTAGATCCTCAACATTTGGTGGATTCGCGAGTCTAACGGATAAGCCATTTTCTAAGTGCACATCTGCTATAAGTGTCTTCCTCTTTAGATCCTCAACACGCTTTATAACCCATCCTAAAACTGGCGTTTGGACTCTACCAGCGGAAAGAGTTGTTATTTTAAATCTATCCCAAAGTCTTCTGCTGAGTTCAAAGCCAACCCATCTATCTTCAATCCTTCTTACAAGTTGAGCTTGAACATAGGGTAATTTGATGCTTCTTGGCTCAGAGAGGGCTTTTCTCAGGGCTTTTCGCGTCACCTCGTGGAACTCAAGTCTCTCAACATCCCTACAATATGGCTTAACAATGGCGTATATGTCATATCCAATTTTTTCGCCCTCAGCGTCCGGATCTGTGGCGATAAATATCTTGTTCACTTCTATGGCTAGCTTCCTAAGTAATTCAACAATATCCTTTTTAGAGCGTATATTCTTTGAGCCGCATACCGGGCATTCTTCGCGATCGGTAAATTGCTCTCCACAATTGCCGCATCTTCTTATGTCAGTGTAAACCGGAATATAGTTTCCCTCATCCTTCAAAACACCATGGAATCCTCCCTCGGTTGTTAAGTCAAATATGTGTCCTCCAGATGCAACAACATTAAGAATTAACTGTCCACTTGCTACCTCATAGACTGTAAAGTCACTTATGGTTCTTTTCGCTGGTCTGCCGAAGAAATATGCTATTGCCCTAGCCTTTGTAGGCGATTCAACAACTACAAGCGCTGATCTAATAATGTCTACGGCTTCTACAGTGAACCTTCCCTCGCGTATTCTCCTAATAATCTCTCTATCTCCATCAACTTGTCTCATCTCTTCTAGGACTCTTTCAAGTGTGTATTCTTCAAATTCCTCATCGGTTGCTAGATGAATCCTCTTTTTTAGTCCGTAGAAGGCTTTTTCATCATCAACGATTACTATTGATAGCCCCCGACTTATGCCCATAGCATAAAACCTTGACGATCTGCCTGAAGCCTGTATATATCCGTCGGCATCCGGTATCACGAGCACATACTCTTTTCCTTCAATCTTTACATCAACATCCAATCTCTCAGTGACCTTCCTGAGGTCAATATCCTCCATTATTTTAACCAAAAATTTTCTGGCTTCCCTAACAGTTCTTAAAACGTAACCTGCGAACCCATCTAACTCAATGTTCTTCTCATCCGCATCCCTTATCTTGTTAAGAAGCTCCCTATTAACTGGAACAATCTTTGATAAAGCGGAAATTATTTGAGCAGCCTCTCTGGAGAGTTTATCCTCAAAGAATGGTGATAAAGCCTTAAGTAATGTAAGTATTTTCTGGGGACTGTATTCGTTTAATCCAACTCTTATCTCTCTCCTCGGAACTCCTGCGAAGACAACGTACCTAATTGTTTCGGGTAGATCGAGCCCCCTGGCTAATGGGCTTCTGTTGCTTGCAACACCAGCCAACACAGCATATTCACCACTCACAAATTTTCCGAGCATTTTAGGATCCATTCGTTCATAAACAAACGCTCTTATTCCAGCCATCTTTAAGGATTCAGCAATTTCCTTAGCGTATTCTACACCTTTAACTTGTGGGACAAAAACCAGGCATCCTGAACCGTGCCTTCCAATTATCTTTGCTACCTTCTCCTTCATGTCCCCATCGAGTTTAATGAAGAAATTTGAAATGTTTCTGACGAATTCTGGGCTAAATCCAGGTTCAAAACCAAATAGTTTCTTAAATATTTTCATGCGTTTTGTTCTTTTTCCTCTTAGAGTTGCCCCTGAAACAACTAGCACCCTATCTGTAGGATTTGTTTTTACTATAGGTGTCACGCTTCTTTCAACGTTAGATTCTTCTTCTCTCAGGGCTGCCTCAATATCCTCAGGGCTAAAACCCATTAAAAGAACCACTTTGTCTATATTCTTCGGAGACTTTAAAAATGAGTCAACATCATCAACAAATATAAAATCAAACTTAACATTCCTAATTAAATCAAATCTATTGTAAAGGAATCTATCCGTTGTAATAAGCACGGAGAAGTTTTTCTCAAGGATACGATTCAGAGTCTCTTCAGCTTCCTTTCTTGGCATTGCAGAATAATAGCCTATAACTATTGGAACATCTCCTTCTTTTCCACTTATTCTTTCCAAGAGTACTGAAACTTTATCCAACAAATGCTTAACCAAAAGGCTTGTTGGCACAATAATATAGCTTTTCTTACCCTTACCAGCCAAATAGAGTGCCATAGTTAACCCGAAAAGTGTTTTACCAATACCGGTTGGAGCAACGATTGAGAAGCTTCGTCCCATTAAAACACGCTTAGCCCATACCTCTTGAAGTGCCCAAGGTCTAGATCCGATAAGCAATCTGAAGAATTCGGAAAATCTGTTGAGTTCAAATTCAACCTCTAGAATTCTTGCATATTCGCCGATACGCTTTCCTCTCTTAAGTTCTAAATAGACTTTCTCTTTGTCATTTATTGGCGTTGGCAGACATTGGCTACAGACACCTGAGCTTAGCAATTCTAGGTCACTAATGTCTCCTCCACAGTTTGGGCACATTCCACGATATATTACTCTTAAATCTCTCGCCGCGGTCTTTGACATTTTGGATACGCAACATTTCTCTCAAATTTGTATTAAGGTATTTAAGGGAAGGCTGAATAAAAAGTTTTTAGAGATTTAAACATTATGCTTGGAGAATTGAAGTATGGCTGGATCAGAGAGCCTTTTACCCTACATTAGGGAGAAGAATAATTCGGAGCAGCCTGTAATAATAGTTGATAGTAGAGAGGCTAGTGCAGCTCCCAAGATTGTTAAGGGCTTAAAGGAGCTTGGTGCATTAATTAAGATTGATGTTCTTGATAAGGGTGACTATGTGATTTCTGATGAATGTGCATTTGAGAGGAAGACTGTACAAGACTTTGTTTACACGCTTACCCACCGACACCTTTTTGAGCAGCTTTTCCTCCTGAAAGAGGCTTATCCAAAACCTTTCATATTAATCGAAGGTTACTTTCCAATAATCTATAAGTTCAGCAGAATCAACCCCTCTTCAGTTTGGGGAGCAATATTTGCCTTGGCAAAGAATGGTATAAACATGGTTCATACAACCAGCTATAAGGAGACTGTTGATTTCCTCTATACCTCAGCCAAGCAGGAACAGTTTGCTGAGAAGAGAACCCCAGCTATACACCCAGTAAAGAAGACAGAAACCTTAACTGATGCGCAGATATATTTCCTATCTAGTTTACCTAATATAGGGAGAGAGAAAGCTATAAGCCTACTTAAAACCTATAAGACACCATTCAATGCGCTGGCTAACGTTGAACGCTGGCCAAAAGATGTTTATGGTTTGGGGGAGAAAATAACTAAGAAAGTTAAGGAAGTATTACATACGACCTTTAAAGAAGAGGATTAGTAAACTCTTATGTGTTAAAAGGGATTTTTAACCTTTAACGACGGCTATTGGAAGAAGCCTAGCTACAAATGTTGCTATTCCAACGGCGTTACTCACCTCAGCAACCCTATCAACATTTTTATATGCTAAATCAGCCTCCTCAGCTAGAACAGCTAGACTTGCAGCCCTAACAACTATGCCCCTACTCTCAAGATCCCTTCTTATCTCTGCTCCAGTAAAACGTCTTGTTGCAGCCGCTCGGCTGAGCATTCTTCCAGCTCCATGTGCTGTTGAGCCGAAGGTTCTCTCCATGGCTTTTTGTGTGCCAACTAGAACCCATGAGCTTGTTCCCATTGAGCCTGGTATTATAACTGGTTGACCTAGGCTGCGATAGTCTGATGGGATATCTTTATGACCTGGCGGAAAGGCCCTTGTAGCGCCTTTTCTATGAACCCAAACTTTAACTGTTTTACCATTAATATTATGCTCCTCAATTTTAGCAATGTTATGGGCGACGTCATAAACTAGGTTTAAGCCAATTTTGTCAGCTGGCATTTTAAGTGCCTGTTCAAAGCTCTGTCTAACCCAATGTGTGATCATCTGCCTATTTGCAAAGGCATAATTCACTGCGCATGCCATTGCTTGATAATAATCTTGGGCTTCCTGACTGGTTCCTGGCGCACATGCTAGCTCCCTATCTGGTAATTCAATACGATACTTATGGACTGCTCTCTCCATAACACGTAAATAATCTGAGCATATTTGATGTCCGTAACCACGTGACCCACAATGTATCATTACAGTAATCTGCCCCTCATGGGTTATGCCGAATGCTTTAGCAACCCTTTCATTAAATATTCTATCAACCTTCTGTATCTCTAAGAAGTGGTTGCCTGAGCCCAATGTTCCAAGCTCCGGTAAGCCTCTCTTTTTTGCTATACTTGAAACCTTATCTGGATTAGCTCCAGGCATCCTTCCGCCCTCTTCACAATGCTCTGAATCCTCTGGCCAACCATATCCCCTCTCAATTAAGTATGGAACACCCTCTATAGTTATCCTATCAAGCTCGCTAGCTGAAACCGTAAAATCTCTTCTGTGACTTCCAAGACCGCTTGGAACATTACGGAAAATAGTTGTTGCTAAGTCACTTATCTTCGGTCTAATATCCTTTTCAGAGAGATTTGTGGTTAAAAGCCTGACGCCGCAGTTAATGTCGTATCCCACGCCACCTGGGCTTATGACGCCCTCCTCATAATCGGTTGCTGCCACTCCTCCTATGGGGAAGCCATATCCTTCATGCCCATCCGGTAGGGTTATTGAGTACTTATATATGCCCGGTAAGTGAGCTACATTGGCGCATTGTTCAAGAGTCTTATCGGTTTTCATTTTCTCAAGTAAATCTTCATCCGCAAATATTATGCCTGGAACACGCATTCCAGCCTTATACTTTGGTATTCTCCAAACATAATTGTCAACTCTTTCTAATGGGACGCTCATACTAATCACACGTACCCTATCTTCTATCCTAGATAACCATTAAGTGAAGATCAGTAATATAAACATATAAATGTGCAGAATTAAATAAGTTTATTATTGTTTTTACTTTTTATGTATATTTTTGAGCAAGAAAGATTTAAATAATACATTTATATACGTTTTTGACCGTTAAGTGTGGTGATATAGATGGGTGACCTAGTTTGGCACGCAGCAAGAACTTAGACGTGAACTCTCTAAACCATTAAATTTTAGGAGGTTCCCTCAAAAGCAACCAATCGATGTCTTCCTAAAACTCTGCGACGAGTATGAATATGCTTTTCTCTTCGAATCATTATGTAACGATAAAAATAGATCCAGATTCTCGTTTATAGGTTTCAGCCCGATAATAACCGTAGCTGTCAAAAATGGATTTGTAAATTGCTCTGGAGAGCGATTGAAAACCTCTGATCCGCTCTATATTATCAAGGATCTTATGGGGGTTCTTCAGCCCTATGATGGATATTTTAGATATATTGGTGGGGCAGTTGGATATGTATCATATGATGCAATACGTTACTGGGAGAAATTGCCAAATACGTCGGTTGATGACTTGGGTTTTCCAGACGTTGAAATGGGGATATATAGCGACGGTATAATTTTTGATCACTTGAATAATGAGGCTTTCTATTTCTATAGAGATAATGATCGGTACTATGAAATTACGAGGAAAATTAATAGAGAACCAGTTATACCCGACTTCTTATACTCAACGCCAAAAGTGAATATTGAGAGGAATCGCTATGATAAAATCGTTGATAGGGCAAAAAAGTATATTTTTTCAGGAGATATTCTCCAAGTAGTCCTCTCAAAGAGATATAGTTCAAACTTTGTCGGCGGCTTCCAAAGGTTCTATTTAAATTTGAGGAGAATTAATCCATCACCATACATGTATTTCCTAAAGATGAAGGATCGTTTCATAATTGGTTCAAGTCCGGAGACACTTGTTAGAGTTGAGAACAGGTTGATTGAGACTTATCCCATAGCTGGAACAAGACCTATAACTGGCGATCAAAAATAAGGATAAAGCTCTAGAGAACGAGTTACTTAATGACCCTAAGGAAATAGCTGAGCATATAATGCTTCTTGATTTGGCTAGAAATGATCTCGGTAAGGTCTCAGAATTTAATAGTGTGAGGGTTGCCGAGTTTATGGAAGTTTATAAGTATAGCCATGTTCAGCATATAGTCTCGAAGGTTACTGGTAAACTTAAAAAAGACTATGACTGCTTTGATGTTTTAAGAGCCATTTTTCCAGCTGGAACGGTTTCAGGGGCTCCCAAAGTCAGAGCCATGGAGATTATTGATGAGCTTGAGGGTGTTCGTAGGGGGCCTTATGCTGGCGCCGTTGGCTACTTCTCCTATAATGGCAATATGGATTTTGCGATAACAATAAGAACGCTCTTTGCTAAGGACGGCAAATTCCATATACAGGTTGGCAGCGGGATAGTTGCTGACTCCACGCCGGAGAATGAGTGGTTTGAAACCGAGTTTAAGGCTGGGGCCTTAATGAAAGCCTTGGAAGAATCTGGATGATTTGGATGGGATTTGGAATGAGGGTTCTCATAATAGACAATTATGACTCGTTTGTATATAATCTCGTCCAGTATGTCGGTGAGCTTGGCGGTGAACCAGTAGTCTACAGGAATGATGAGATAACTTTGAAGAGAGCTGCGGAGATTAATCCTGAAAGGATAATTATTTCGCCCGGTCCAGGGAATCCAGCTGATAGGAGATATTTTGGCGTATGCTCCGACATATTGTTAACTTTGAGCGTGAGAGTGCCGACTTTAGGTGTCTGCCTAGGACATCAAGGGATAATACATGTTTTTGGCGGCAGAATAATTCGGGCTAAAAAGATTATGCATGGTAAAACCAGCCTAATCTTACATGATGGTAAGGGAATTTTTAAGGATGTTAGGAACCCCTTTAGGGCCACAAGATATCATTCGCTTGTTGGCGACAAGAATTCCTTACCGCCGTGCCTCAAGGTTACAGCTAAATCCCTAGATGATGGTGAAATTATGGGTGTTCGACATAGGCTTTACCCTATAGAGGGTGTGCAGTTTCATCCTGAATCAATTCTAACTCTCGAGGGTAAGAGAATAATTAAGAATTTTCTCGATAGGGGTGTTCAAGATGATAGTTGAGTGCATAAAGAAGGTTGTTGAAGGCCAAAATTTAACCTATCAAGAGGCATATGAAGCGATGAGAGAAATAATGAGTGGCATGGCGACCCCAGCGCAGATAGCCGCCCTATTAACTGCCCTAAGAATGAAGGGTGAGACTGTTGAGGAAATATCCGCCTTTGCAACCGTTATGAGAATGAGAGAATTCTGCAGTGCAATTAGACCAAACGTTAAGGGGAGAATTATCGACACATGCGGAACCGGAGGAGACAGAATAAAGACATTTAATATTAGCACGTTAACAGCTCTTATTGTTGCTGGCGCGGGTGTTCCGGTCGCCAAGCATGGAAATCGCTCAGTAACAAGCATGGTTGGAAGCGCGGATCTTCTTGAGAAGTTTGGATTAAATCTCAATGTGGAGTCAGATGTTGTTAAGAAAGCAATTGAGGAAATAGGGATAGGCTTTATATTTGCACCTAAGTTTCATCCAGCGATGAAACACGCTATCGGTCCACGTAGGGAAATAGCCATAAGAACGGTCTTTAATCTTCTTGGTCCATTAACTAATCCAGCTGGCGTTAAGGCCCAGCTTCTCGGAGTTTTTGATGAGACTTGGCTTAAGCCTATAACGCTCGTACTTGGGAGACTTGGTTGTGAGGAGGCTATGGTGGTTCATGGGCTCGATGGGCTTGATGAAATCTCAATCCTCGGCAAGACATCTGTGGCTTGGCTTAAAGATGATGAAGTTAGGCTCTTTGAGTTGGCTCCTAGCGACTTTGATATGAAAACCGCTAAGCCATCAGATTTAATTGTGCGGAGCCCTGAGGAATGTGTTGAGTTATCTTTTAAGATATTGTATTGTGACCCAAAGATTGGTGACCCAAAACTTAATATGGTTCTCATGAACTCTTCGGCGGCGCTGATTATTGGGGGAAAGGCTGATAATTTCAAGTATGGTGTTGAGCTTGCATTAGAGTCTATTGCAAGCGGCTCAGCCTACAGGAAACTTAGAGAGCTAATTAAGATTTATGGTGGAGACCTATCAAAACTTGAGGAGCTTGAGAGGAAATATGGGTGACTTTCTAGATTTGTTAGTTGCCGCGGCAAGAGAGAATATAGAGGGAAAGTATTATCAATATCATAATATTTTAGGTGAACATACTCAGTTTATTGAAAGGAGAAGTCTGAGAGACTCCATAATTAAGTGTAAGAAAGCTGCCATCATATCTGAAATTAAGTTTGCCTCACCCTCCTCTGGCATTTTAAGGGCTGATAGAAATGTAGGGATTATCGCCAGAGATATGATTGAGGCTGGCGCCGTTGGATTATCCGTCTTAACGGAGCCCAAATATTTCTCCGGTTCCCTAGAGGATCTACTTCAAACCCGCCTCTCAGTTGATGCTCCACTATTGATGAAGGATATTATTTTGAGCAAGTTTCAGATCGATGCTGCTTATAGATTTGGCGCTGATGCCATACTCTTAATAGCGGCTCTTTTTGAGCGCGGATACTGCGACATGGGCATTCATGAGATGATAGATTACTCTCACAGCATGGGACTTGAGGTCTTGTTGGAGGTTCACACAATTGAGGAGTTTAAATTAGCCCTATCGACTGAAGCCGACATGATTGGAATAAATAACTGGGATTTAAAGACTCTTAAAGTTGACATTAACACGACCAAAAATATCCTGGAGAGATTTAGAAGAAGCGATATTGGCGATAGACCTATTGTCAGCGAGAGCGGTATAAAATCTCCGGAGGATATACGCTTCTTAAGGAAGTATGGCGCAGATGCCTTTCTAATTGGTTCATCTATAATGGCTGCAAAGAATATTAGGGATTTTGTTGCTTCTCTGGTGAACGCCTATGAGAAGAGTTAGAGTTAAAATATGTGGGATAACTAGACTAGAAGACGTATATGTATGTGTTAGGGCTGGGGCTGACGCGTTAGGCTTTATTGTTGATGTTCCATCATCACCGAGGAATATATCTCTCGATAGAGCAAAACAACTAATGGGAGCGACCCCGCTATTTATAACTAGAACTGTGGTAACCGTCTTTAAGAGCGCCGAGCAAATCCTTAATATTCACAGCAAGTTGAAGCCGGATGCCATGCAGTTACATGGTAATCTACCCTCAGAAGAAGTTCTCCGAGAGTTCTCTAAGCGAACTCGGGTTATAGGCGCAATAAATATTACCCAAAACATGTCTATTGAGGAGATAGTACATCTCATAAAGCCCTTTGACGCTATTCTAGTTGACTCGCATATTCCGGGAGTATACGGTGGTACTGGAGTTACACATGATTTGGGTATAAGTAGGCGAATTCGGGACCTAATATATCCTAAGCCCCTAATCCTCGCTGGAGGATTAAGACCGGATAATGTGAGAAGCGCAATTCTCACGGTTGAACCCTTTGCGGTTGATGTTTCAAGCGGCGTTGAGGTTCAGCCTGGAGTTAAAGATGAGAATAAGGTAATCTCTTTTATTGAGGAAGTTAGGAGGGTTGAGGAATGCCTAAGCTGAGCGAATATCCGATAGATGGAAGATATGGTAGGTTTGGGGGTAGATTTGTTCCGGAAACGCTTATGTCGGCGCTCATAGAGCTTGAAGAGGCATATTTAGAGGCTAAGATGGATGAGAGATTCCAAAAGCAACTAAAATATTATCTCTCAGAGTTTGCTGGAAGACCGACACCACTCTACTACGCGAAGAACCTTACAAGGAAACTGAGTGGGGCAAAAATCTATTTGAAGCGTGAGGACCTAGCTCATGGTGGAGCCCATAAGATAAATAATACTGTTGGGCAGGCACTTCTAGCCAAGAGAATGGGTAAGAGGAGGGTTATAGTTGAGACTGGTGCTGGGCAACATGGTGTTGCGACAGCTATGGCCTGCGCGGCATTGGGCTTAAGGGCTGAAATATATATGGGCTCGGAGGATATGAAGCGGCAGAGATTAAATGTCTTTAGGATGGAGCTCCTTGGGGCCAAAGTTCATCCAGTTGAATCTGGCTCAAAAACTCTTAAGGACGCCATTAATGAAGCCCTTAGGGATTGGGTTGCAAATGTTCAGACAACATATTATTTGATAGGCTCTGTTGTTGGTCCACATCCATACCCGATGATTGTTCGTGATTTCCAAAGCGTCATAGGATATGAAATAAAAGAGCAAATTTTAGAGAAGGAGGGTAGATTGCCAGATATTTTAATTGCATGTGTTGGTGGTGGAAGCAATGCCATGGGAACCTTCTATCCATTCCTAGATGACTTAAATGTTGAATTGTATGGTGTTGAAGCGGCTGGTGAGGGGATAGAGACTGGAAGGCACGCTGCCTCTTTATTCGCTGGCTCAGAGGGAGTATTCCATGGGATGAGGACATATATCCTGCAAGATGAGGACGGGCAGATAATGACAACACATAGCATATCAGCTGGCTTAGATTATCCTGGAGTTGGTCCGGAACATTCGTTTTTAAAGGAGGTTGGGCGCACCAAATACGTTGCTGTAACCGATAGGGAGGCTGTAGAAGCCTTTCTTGAACTATCTAAGAGCGAGGGCATAATACCGGCCCTGGAGCCCTCACATGCACTAGCTTACGCAATGAAGATTGCGCCAAACCTCAGTAGAGATGACATAATAGTTGTAACATTGTCTGGGAGAGGGGACAAGGATGTTGAGGTTGTCGCAAAATATCTGGGTGTCATGATATGAGACTTATAGAGGCGAAGTTTAAGAGTCTGAAGCAACGAGGAGAAGGAGCATTAATAGGATACATTACATGCGGTGACCCAACACCAAATCATACAATAGCAATAGCCGAAGCGCTAATTGAAGGTGGAATAGATATGCTTGAGCTTGGCATACCATTCTCAGACCATATAGCCGATGGACCAGTTATCCAACGTGCAGTCTCAAGGGCGTTGAGGGCTGGTACAAAACCTATTATGGTTCTGGAGATGGCGAGGAGAATATCTGCAATGCATCCAGACCTGCCAATAATTATACTAACATATTACAATGTGATTTTTAGGATGGAATTAGAGAACTTCTTCAGCCTCGCTAGGGAGAGTAATGTTAGCGGAGTAGTCGTTCCAGACATGACTATGGAGGAGTCGTTGGAATACAGGGCTATAGCTAGCAAATATGATGTTGACACAATCTTTCTTGCAGCGCCATCAACATCCAATGAACGCCTCAAGAAAATTATTGAGTGCTCATCCGGCTTCCTCTACCTAGTTTCAGTATTTGGCGTAACTGGTGTCAGGGAGAGACTTAGAGGGGAAAGTATTAACTTCATAAGGAGAGTGTCAATGATATCTAATGGGAGAATCCCCATTGCTGTTGGATTCGGAATATCTAAGCCATCACATGTTAAAACGGTTATTGCCAATGGAGCCGATGGTGCAATAGTTGGGAGCAGAATTATCAGAATAATAGAGGAAAACATCAATGATGAAGAGAGAATGCTGCTGGAACTGAAGAGTTTTGTCAGGAAGATGAAGAAATCAACTATAAAAATATGATACGTAATTTTGGAAGTCTTTTTGTTACTAATGGTTAATTCATTTGCAATCTACATGAATACAATAGTTTCTTATATTTTAACTGTAATCTTTTCTTTTTAGGGAGTGTGCCCCTTAAAATGATTGTTGCCGTTATAGGCGGAGGCGTTATAGGCGAGGCTGTTGCAAGGGCTCTAACATTAAATGGATATAATGTTGTGGTTTCTGAGAAAAGGATTGAGCGTGTTAAAGAGCTTGAGGGCATGGGATTAAAGGCTACGACGGATAATAGGGCAGTTGCTAAACAGGCTGACATAGTTATAATATGTGTTAAACCAAAAAATGTTAAATCGGTATTGGAAGAGATTAAGGAGGAAATCAGGGGAAAAATTCTGATTTCTTTAGCGGCGGCCGTAACAATAGGTTTCATTAAGAAATTGGCTCCGGAAGTAAAAGTTGTTAGGGCTATGCCGAATCTTGCAATAGCTGTTGGGGAGTCTTTTACGGCATATTCGGCTGAACCAGGGCTAAGGTCTGAAGAGATGGAGGAGGTAATTAAATTGTTAAGGGTTTTTGGTGTAGTTGAGGAGATCGATGAATCTTACATGGATGCTATAACAGCCTTAAGTGGATGTGCACCAGCATATATGGCGCTCATAGCTGAAGCAATGATATATGCTGGATTAGGAGTTGGTTTAGAAAGGAATCTGGCAATGAAAATAGCAGCTCAAGCAATGATTGGGACAGGAAAGCTAATACTTGAAGGACGGAGGACACCGTCCCAAATACTCGATATGGTTACAACGCCCGGCGGGGTTACAATAGAGGGCCTTTTTGAACTCGAGAAGTCTCTAATTAGATATGCTTTTATGAGCGCTGTTAAAGCTGCTAGAGAGAAGTCTCACATAATAACGTCGGCTTTGTCGGAAGGTTGCTAGATGCTTAAATAACTTAATGTTCTAGTGCTGAAATGGAGATAAATAGTTTTTATGGATGAAAATGAGGTTCCTAGGCATTTAATTGGGAAGACGGATTTTGAGAGGGCTGTCTTAGTTGCTGTCTTTAATATACCTAAGGGAAAAGTTAGTACATACAAGCGTATAGCTGAGATTGTTGGGAGACCACGCGCTTTTAGGGCTGTTGGGAATGCTCTACATAAAAATCCTCTTGCACCTATCATCCCATGCCATAGGGTTGTTAGGTCCGATGGTAGAATAGCTGGTGAAACAATGGAGGAGATTGAAATGCGGAGAAGAATGCTCTTAGAGGAAGGTATACCATTAGAGGGTTATAAAGTTAAGTTGAGTGAGGAAATACTTTATTAGGCGATTATTTTTTTTCAACTGGATTAAATCTTAAATATTATGTTCCACTTTAAAGGGTATTTTTGTTGATTGGTGGTGTCCATGAATCCCTCATTAGTTGAGGCTATTGCCCCAGCTACATCAGCCAATCTGGGGGCTGGCTTCGATGTTTTTGGTGTAGCCTTAGATGCCCTCTCCGATAGAGTTATTGTTGAAAAAACCTCTCATGAAGGGGTTATTGAAATAGAGATTGAAGGTGAAGGATCTGAAACAATACCGAGGGAGCCTAAAAGAAATACTGCTGGAATAGTTGCAAATGAACTCCTAAAATATTCTGGTGAAAGATGCGGGCTAAAAATTAGAATTATTAAAGGCATAAGACCTGGAAGCGGGCTGGGAAGTAGCGCGGCGAGCGCTGCTGCAACAGCTGTAGCGGTAAATGAACTTTTGGGCTTAGGTTTAAACCCAATTCAGCTGATAAGTTTTGCCGCTCTAGGGGAGATAGCCTCAGCTGGTTCTCCTCACGCTGATAATGTTTCAGCGGCAACTCTAGGAGACTTTATAGTAATAACTTCTAGGGAGCCCCTAGAGGTTTTAAAATTAAAGTTGCCTAAGAATGTGGAATTCGCAATAGTCCTCCCAGAAATAAGGGTTGACACAAGCTTAGCTAGATCAGTTCTCCCTAAAAAAGTGGATTTATCAAGCATGGTCCATAATATTGGTCGAGCCGCAACATTCATAGCTGGTATAGCCCTAAATAATGTTGAAATAATGGGGAAGGGTATGACCGACATAATAATTGAGCCAGCCAGAGCACATTTAATCCCTGGATTAAGCCATGTTAAGGAAAGAGCCATAAAATCTGGAGCTGCGGGAGTAACTATAAGCGGAGCTGGTCCATCAATAATAGCCCTAGTGGATTCCAGGAGAATGAGTGCGGAGAAGGTTGCGTTAGCAATGAAGAGTGCTTTTGAAGAGGTTGGTATAAGAAGCTGTCCAATATGCGCTAAGCCCGGGGCTGGGGCTAGAATAATTAGGAAGGAGTAGATCAATTGCATCCAAAATCATGTTATTGATGTTTTCTCAGCCTCTTTCTGAATGCATAAATGCCAATTATTGCCATGCCAGCTAATATGCTGATTAATGGTCCCAACCTAACTGTCCAATAGAGAATTTCATGGTATGTGAATGTTTTACCAAGTAAATTCCGATCCATAAAGTCAAGGATGCGGGCTAAAACGAGATCTAGGGGTACATTATGCCCAGTATCATACCAATATACTTGCTTAGGTTCACCCGCTCTCTCATAAAGTTGTCTCCCTGATTCAGCTGGAACATCCTCATCATATTTCCCTAGATGGAAAACAATAGGTCTAGGCGAAAAGTATCCTATGAAATTTATTGGATCAATAGGATCAAGCATCCTTTGCAGTTCCTCGTAGCTTACGTTTTCCCTCTGTATATACTCTCTTATTTTTGGCATTGTGTAATGTTTACTCTCCCTTATCATTAAGCTTACATTTCCACCAGCAACTATAAGGGCCGCTGCTTTTACTCTTGGCTCGACGCCAATAAATATTGCACCTAGGATTCCACCCATGCTTCCACCAACATAGCCTATTCGTTCAATATCAATATCAGGTCTTGTTTCTAAATAATCAATAGCTCTCCTGAGATCTATTACTGTTTGGATAATGCCGTTAACTGAAACATTAATGTCTGGAGAGAATAATTCTTTGCCGATTTCTCTTCTCTCACCATGATACTTGGCATCTATAGCCATGAGCCCATAACCCTCTCTTGCAACTAAATCAGCCACTCCGCGTATATCATCTTTTGAACCACCATAACCATGAAGGAAAATAACGCAAGGTATCTTTTCATCTCTTTTGGGAAGCATTAGAAGCCCCGGAACCCTTTCATTATTGACTGAGTCAAAGTAGACTTTTATAAGCTTATAATTGCCCTTGTCTTCAATAACCTCTTCATGAACATTTAATGGCAGTGACTTATCATACTCATAATACTTGCGGAAATCTTTACTATCTGTTGAGACGCCGCTAACCATGAGGAATGAGATTACGCTAAGACAAAAAAATAATAAATAGATTCTTTTAATCATTTTAATCCACCCTCGTGAATCTTCTGCTACTCGGATATCTTATAAATAATTATCTTTTCATCCGTCCTAACACCAAAAAATTTTGATGCATTACCCCGATTAACTGAGATTTCGAGAAAATCGGCACTTCCAACTATTAATAGAGGCATGTTTATTTCGGCTTCGCTGTAGGCTGAACATAATTTTAGCCTTAAATCTTTATCTTTTAATCGCACGCCTAGTAAACTGCCCTCCTTAATACCAAGTGATCTTAAATAATCATATGTAATATTGGTGATTATGTTTCCAAAGTTATCTATATGTATAACTTCTCCCTCAATAAAGTCCCCATAAACCTTGGGCTCAGCAAAACTAGGTACTATTGGATCAAATATTTCCCGACCGAACTCTGATGGTGGAACACCTTTAGCTAAGTATGCTGCAGCTGGTCCAAATATATCTCTCCCATGGAATGTTCTTGATATTTCCTTCAGCATATATTTTGGGTTTTCTATAACATAGATGTGCTTTATACCCTCCCTTCGGGCTGATGGTATTAGAAGACCATTATCTGGGCCAACATAGAGGTTTCTTTCACACTCAACCATTATTGGGCGTCTCTCTCCGCCAACTTCTGGATCAACGATGGCCACGTGTATTGTCCCCTTAGGAAAGAATTTTGAGGCGCGCATAAGAAGGAATGAACCCATTTTGATATCGAATTTTCTAATATTATGGCTTATATCAATAATGTAAGTCTCTGGACATATTGAGAGTATAACTGCCTTAATTTCAGCAACATAAGAGTCTATTAAACCGAAGTCTGTGAGTAATGTGATTATTGGGCGCTTGCGCAATTCAATCACTCACGGATGCTGTTAAGTCCATTCCATATTTCCATCTTTTATAAATCATCCTCTAATCTCTTCCCATAAATATATGCCAATTGCCTCTTTGACATCAATTTATGGCGGAAGAGCTTCTTCACCATCAATATTGATATCCAGAATTGTTGTCTCGCCCATTCTAAGATATTTTAGACCATCCGAAAGCGCTGAGCTAAGATGCTCCGGTCTCTCAACGCTTATCCCATGGCAGCCGAAGGACTCGGCTATATCTGCGAAGCTTGGGTTCTTTAGGTTAACTGAGATGAGTCTTCCACCGTAAAAGTTCCTTTGCTGATGTTTTATTGTTCCCAGCGCTTGATCGTTGAAAATACATATCAGTATTGGCGCATTCTCTTGTATTGCTGTTGAGATCTCATGCATGCTCATATAGAAGCCGCCGTCACCACATATGGCGATAACATCCCTACTATTTCCTTTAAGAGCTAATCTGCATGCTATTGCAGCTGGTATAGCATAACCCATCGGTCCGAAGCAACCGGACTGTATCCATGTGTTCGGCTCATAAATTTCTAGGAATGTTGAGGACCATAATTTATTGTTTCCAGCATCTAATGTAAAGATCGTCTCCCTTCCACATGCTCTTCTTATTTCAGCACATGCTCTCTGCGGTTTTATTGGGGTATCATCTGATTTAATTTTAAGATACCAATGGGATCTCCTCTACTCCTCCCTAGCGCACTCTATAAATTTAAGCCACTCTGCACGCTTCTCTCTTCCTAAATCGTGAAGACTCTTCGCGAGATTTAATAATTGAGATAGAACAGTCTTTGCATCGCCGACAATGCCGATTTCAACGGGATAATTTCTGCCAATAACCATCAGATCTATATCTATATGAATGAGTCTGGCAGCTGGGCTTATGTTTCTCCATTCCCTAGTGCTTAAGGCAGCGAACCTGCATCCAACAGCTATTATTAAATCAGATTCGGCTAAAACCCTATCAGCCAATGATGAAGAATGGATGCCAATTCTGCCAATAGATAAGGGGTGATCCTCAGGGAATGATCCCCTACCATTAAATGTTGTAGCAACAGGAACATTTAGATATTCGGCTAATTCCCTAATCTCCTTAGATGCCCGGCTGGAATAATATACGCCTCCACCAGCTATAATAACCGGTTTGGAAGATTCTACGAGAAGTTTAAGCGCTTTACTTATGGCGTATGGATCCCCATAAGGTTTAGGTGGAGAAAGAGCAGCCGAAACCTCCTTAGCAATCTCCTCCTCACTACATTCTACGGATTGGTTTTGAACATCTAGCGGTAAATCTATATGCACTGGTCCAGGTCTGCCCCATGTGGTAGCCTTAAAAGACTCCCTCATTACCTCGATGGCTTTTTCAGGTTTAACCAGCATGGTCGACCACTTTGTTATAGGTGAGAATATAGCGGTATGATTAATCTCTTGGAAAGCTCCCTTACCAAGATGGGTTAGGGGTTGCTGTCCAGTAAAAATTATTACTGGTGTACTATCAATCCATGCTGTGGCAATACCAGTTAAAAGATTTGTTGCGCCAGGTCCGCCGGTTCATCGCATACTCCAACTTACCAGTGAATTTTGCATACGCATCAGCCATATATGAGGCTGACTGCTCATGTCTAACAAGTATATGCCTTATAGATGAGGAGTAAAGGCTATCATAAAGTGGACATGTTTGAGAACCGGGTATGCCAAACATTAAATCTAAATGAGCTTTTTCAAGAAACTTAATAATTAGGTCTGCAACCTTCAACTCTCTTCCCCTCAAGAAACTCTTTACATATATCCAATATAAATATCTCAAAAAGTTAAAATCACCGAAATGACACTTATCAGATAATAAGAGCGATGAGCATTATGGAGAGTAAAAAATACAGGAATTTTCTCGAAAAGGAGGCGAGTAAAGCACCGCTTGAAAAGAAACCATCTGATTTAAAGGAGCGTTTCTGGATCTCATGGGGTGAAAGTGTAGATAAAGCTACCCTTGAAAAGGGCACATCGGATATTATAAATTCTATATATTTTGGTGAAGATCTCTCTAAGACAGTTGTTATGGATCGAAAGGTTGCGAGAATAATTCAGGAGCGTCTTAAAGGGCTAGAGGAAGAAAATATTTATCTCTGCAAACAGATACGCATCATGAAATTTATAATACTGGGTTTAATACTAGTCATATCAATAATGTTAATAGCAATACTTCTATAGGAAGGAGTGGGATGCTGCAAAATAAGATAATGGACTTAGAAAGGGAGATATCAGCTAGGTTTGTTGCTAATAGAGAAGCAATTAAAATGCTTGTATTAAATCAGCTACATCCTCGCTCAACAACACTTATACGTGCGCCTAGAGGGGTTGGAAAATCCACACTTATGCTTCTGCTTCTTAAGGGTATAACTGGAGATGACTTTGTCGTTGTTTCAGGTGCTTCTGAGGTTAAAAGAGGCGAAGTTGTCGGTAGGCTTCATATACCTTCACTTGAAAAGGAGGGAGTTGAACGGGTTCTTTGGGCTGCATTTGTTAAGAGTAGAGGGAAGGGTATTGATGAGCTGAACCGATTAAACCCCTATACAACAGCTAATATTCACCATTTAATGCAGTTTGGTGAAGTCTGGGCTTATGGGCAGAGATCTAAGGTTGAAGACTACATTTTAATTGCAAATGAGAATCCCTCGGATGCAACCTCATTTGTCCATCCGCCACCATTCTATGATAGATTCGATATATGCATTTTTCTTAGAACATTAACTCTTAGTGAGAAATTTCAGTTGCAGGAACTATTGGATAAATATGACTGGAACCTGGTTGAATCTATGCCGCAAGTGTTATCTTTTGAGGAGCTGCAGGAGATTAGGGAAGAGGTTGCCAGCGTCGAGCTGGATCCGGAGTTAACTGGATACATTAATCTACTTGTTAGAGACTTCCAATCATGTGTGCGTGATAAAGAGAATTCTGAAATTAAGCCTCCAACACTATGTGAGGGCTGCCATTTTATACGTGATGTATGTGGAATGATAAAGGAGCCGGTTAGCGAGAGGGCGGCTGTCACTCTAACGCATTTAGCAAAAGCAGTTAAATGGCTATACGGAAAGTGCAGTATTGATGATTTATTCCAAATAGCCTTATGGGTTTTCCCACATAGGCTAAATCTTATTCGAACAAGAAATATTCTGAGCGATATACAGGATTTACTTGAGAGGGAGAGAGTTAAGATGGAGGATAGGCGAATAAGGAGGCAGTGGTCGCTGCTCAATGAGCTCATAAAGGGATTTAATCCATCAATCTATAGGTTGGCTAGGGATGCCGCTGTTGAAGATGTGGCTTTCGCTGAGGAACTAATCAAAATAGAGGAAAACTGGATTAATGAGGGATTGTTGAAACGGGGTGAGGATATATCATCCCAGATGGGATGGCATATTCTAAGCCATAACAGGTGGAGAACTAAATAGATGAACGGGCAGATTGAGGATGTAATTAAAGCATTTAATCAGGCATGGCTTGATCTCCATTGTCCACCAGTTAGGCTCCTGATTGATGAGAAGGAGGATAAATCTGCAGCTTTTTTCGCGATTAACGGTGAAGTTCATATTAATCCAAATATTATCCCAAAAGGATGCGACCCATATAAATACTTGTTATGGTATTTTCGCCATGAGCTTGCACATATACATCATTGCCCCTATGACCTTAGAACAGCCTATAGCCTTGAGAAAGCAGCATATGATATTGTTGGAGACTGGGATCTCGCATATTTAGCAACACATCTCTTCGCGGATTTACAGATTAACATAAATTATCTTCCAAGGAGGTTTGAGGAGCTACCATACTTTATGAGAGTTGTAGGGCATAGGTCTTCAACATTACTGGAGTACCTTCTCCAGGAAGTTTACATTCAAGTTAATCCAATTCGTAAATCGAGTAATAAGACTCTTGAAAATGTTGCTAAGGAGCTTTTAGCGGTAACATTACTTGATAAGCCGTGGCACACAAAAGTTCAAATGATAGCGATAATCTTCTCTAAGCTAAGGACGATTCACCCGGGTCTCTTCTCCGAGAGAAGAATGGGGAAATATTTGAGAGAGGATATGCTGTGGGTGAGAGAAGATTTTCTGCCTAGCTCCATGAGAGCATTTGAGGAAATATTGGGCAAGGTCTCTAATTCATCAGATGCGGAAAAATTTTTTAGGCAATGGATTGAGCCGCGGCTACCGCCAGAAGAGAAGGAAAAAGCCAGAAGAATTATTGAGGCGAAGATTAAAACCCAAAAAAGGGATGAGTCAGGGAAAAGCAAAGAGAAGATGGAAGAGGCAAAGAGGGGTGGATCAAAAAGAATAGAAAGAATGGAGAGAATTAACGTAAAGTCGCCTGAAAAACCATCCCCCGATAGCTCTCTCCTAGAAGAACCATATCTGCCAAGCTCGCTCTCAAAACCCTACGAGAAAATTTCCTCAATCATTTTTGAGGAGGCATTTTGGAAGAGATTCTGGTATAAATCTAGAGCTGAAAATATAATTATGCAATATTTATCCGAGAATCCAACCCGAAGACCAGTTTGGGCTGTTGTGAAGTATCCGGATGACTGGTATATTGAGGATGAAATCGAAGAGTTAGATATAGATGTGAGTTTGGACGAGGGCCCCCTAATACCTGAAGTTACAACATTAAAATGGGTTGAGGAGCCAACATTCCATGGGCAATCGCTAATAACTGGTTTTGTCCCCTCGGCAATGGTGATTTTAGATGCAAGTCTAAGTATGCTGAATGTGCATGATGATGCATCCATAGCTGCATTCATCGCTTACTTAAGTGCTTATAAGGCTGGCGGGCAGACGGCTGTAATAACGTTTTCAACAAGATATATTTCAGCCGATTGGAATTCGCCTAGCGATTTGAAAGAGCTAACTCTCTCCATGAGATTCGATGAGTACACTATTTTTCCAACACATGAAGTTAAAAAATTATTGTCGGGGATGGCTGGAAACTGCTTCATTGTCATAATTACTGATGGTGGATGGCAGAATATTGATGAAGCAATACCCGTGCTTGAGAGCATAGCAAATCTTGGACATAAAATAGTTATTTTCTTGCTTCCTGGAGGGAAGTATCCTGATAAAATTTCCCTCATAAGTAAAAGCCCACATCTAAAAGTTTATAATGTGAATAAGCCTGAAAGGGATCTTCAGGGACTCGTACTCTCGGAATCAATTAGAACATATAGAACCTTCTTAACATAATATAGAATGTGAAGCCATATTAAAATAAGTGGGAAAGATGTTTTAAGGTTAGAATTTTTTGCTTTAAGGGAGAGGTTGCTTTGAGAACGATTAGGGATTTAGGGGAGAGGGAAGTAATAAGAACCATAATAAATCTTCTAGATTTAATGCCAGATATGCCAATTCCCTTTGGAGATGATGTTTCAGCAATCCCGATTGATGGGGAGAAGTTACTCGTTATGAAGGTGGATATGCTTGTCAGTGAGACCGATGTCCCACCAGGTATGAGTTTAAGGCAGGCGGCTAGAAAGGCTATAGTTATGAATGTGAGCGACTTTGCTGCTAAGGGGGTAAAACCTTTAGTAGCTCTGACCTCCCTTGGGTTACCCCCCAACTTAACTGAGAGAGATATTAGTGAAATAGGTTTAGGATTAAGCGAGGCCGCGAAGGAATATGATCTCTATATAATAGGTGGGGATACAAATGAATCCTCAAATTTGGTGATAGATTGTGCGCTAATAGGTTTCTCTAATAAAAGAAAAATTGTTAGACGTAGTGGTGCCAGACCAGGCGATATAGTTGCGGTTACGGGATACTTTGGAAAGGCATCTTCTGGGCTCAAAGTATTGCTTGAGGGTTTGACCCCGCCGGAACATATAAGAGAACCATTAGTTGAGGCTGTTCTTATGCCTAGAGCCCGACTTAGGGAGGGTTTGGTGCTTGCTGAATTAGGTGCATTAACTTCCTCAATAGATTCCAGTGATGGACTAGCATGGAGTCTCTATGAACTCTCGGATGCGAGCAATGTTGGCTTCCTAATAGAGAGGGTTCCGGTGGCGCCGGAAGTAGTGGGGTTCGCTAGAAAATACCATTTAGACCCCGTTGACCTGAGCTTATATGGTGGGGAAGAGTATGAGCTGGTTGTTACAGTTAAACCTGAACTCTGGAATAAAGCCAGAGAAGCTCTTAGGGGGATTGGGTCGGATCTAATAGGGATAGGGAAGGTTACGGAAAGGAAGGAAGTTAGGCTAAAAGTTAATGGGGAGTATGTAGTCGTGGAGAAAAGAGGCTGGGAGCATTTCAGGTGCTCCTAGCCATTATAAGCTCCGTAAGGTTTATTTTAGCCCCAACCATATAATATGTTGGAGGCAGGCAGACCCGCGAATGTCACAACCCGCTAGCATGTGCTGGATAAAAGGTTATGAGCCCGCCCCGCCCATAGGAGGTAGCGTCTATGCGGGCGAGGGTCTCGCTAATAATTACGCTGGGTTCTCTGAGTTCCTTAGGGGTGGGTCTGCTTGGCCCAATCTATCCAATATTTGTTCTTAATCGCTTCTCCGCTTCAGTAATAGATATAGGGATGCTGCTAACAGTTTTTGGTTTTGTCTCGGCGCTTCTTAAGGCGCCGGCTGGCAAATTAGTTGATGTTTATGGGGCGAAAAAAATATTTTTTATTGGCATTGCGCTGGGGGCTTTATGCTCTCTCACATATGTCTTTGCATTCAGCCTTACACATCTATATATAGTAGAGTTTCTGTTTGGTGTATCTTACGCTCTCCAAAGCCCAGCGCGCTTGGCCCTAATCATGGATGTAAATGATGTGGGTGGGAGGGGCTTAATTCTTGGGATATTTGAGTCGGCATATGATCTAGCCGGGGCTGTAGCGGCATTAATCGCCGCAGTCATAGCTAGCAACTTTGGATTTGAGGCAGTCTTCTATGCGTGTTTTGGATGCCAGATATTGACAGCCATCCTAATTCTGAAGTCTAAGCACATTTAAATATGAGATATTCAATTTCCTATTTTCTGAAGGCAATTCTGGTTAATTCTTGGGGGTGCCTTGATTAACCCCAACTATAACATTGTTTATTGGCTGGGAGATACGCTCTATCTGAATATTACTAACCGTTGCTCTAATAAATGCTATTTCTGCTTTAGGCATTACTGGAGTGGTATAGCTGGGTTCAACCTGAAACTTAAGGAGGAGCCTGAGCCAATGCGGGTGATCGAGGATTTAAAAAAGCATATGTCTAGGAGGAGGTGGAGTGAAATTGTTTTCTGCGGTTTCGGTGAGCCAACCATAAGGCTTGATTGTGTACTAGAGATCGCCAAATGGATTAAGAGGCATTACCCCAGCATGAGAATTAGGCTGGATACTAATGGGCATGGTTTTCTGCTTAATCCTGGAAGGGATGTTGTGAGGGAATTGAAGGATGCGGGCGTTGACGCTGTAAGTGTTAGCTTAAATGGACATGATGAGGAAACATATTATAGGGTTTGTAAGCCGATTTTTAAGGATGCATATAGAAGTGTTATAGACTTCATTAAAAGGGCGAAGGATGAATCTCTAGACGTTGAGGTAACGGCTGTGAGAATACCGGAAATCGACATATCGAAGATTCATGATTTAGCTGTTAATCTCGGTACTAGATTTAGGGCTAGAGAATTTATTCCATGCTTTTATTGAAGTCCGCAACTCTCTTAATAAATTTCTCTTTCTTTAATATAACCGTGATAAATGTTCCCCTAGCAAGCTTGTTTAAGAGTTTCTCTAACCATGCTGTGTTGAGGGCGCTTGGTCGCCGAGAAACCTATTATTTTCTCTCTTATTATAGAGCTTACTGCTCGTAATAAATGAGCTTCTCCTTCTCCAGTTTCCTCTGTAGATTCTCCACAGCCCTATAAACATCCTCCTCCTTCTTTGCGCCAGTGCAAACGAGTTTTCCGCTTGCAAATAGGAGTATAACAACTTTTGGCTCATCCATTCGATAAATTAAGCCCGGGAACTGTTCTGGTTCATACATGGTCTTGCCAAGAGTATAAGCTGACTTCTCTAAGTCAACCATCCCACCTAAATTAGCTGAAGCCACAATATTCTGTATTTTTAATTCCGGCTTACCAATTATAACTATTCCACTACGTTTAAGTTCTTTAATAACTCTCATAACGGCTCTACGGGCTTCTTTCTCAGATTTTGCGCCAGTACAAACCATTTTACCAGAGTTAAAAATTAGGGTTGCAGTTTTAGGTCTCTTAAGCCTGAAAACAAGTCCTGGAAACTGTTCTGGGCGATATTCAACGCCAGGGTAACCCTTAACAACAGCATTTAAATCTATCTTCTGATTTAATGTTGCTGATGCGACCACATTCTCTATTTTAACCTTAACTTGCGGATGAGACATTTAACGATTCCTCCGCATTTCTTCCTGAATATTTACTTTATGAAGAACTTATATTTCAGGCATATATATTTATATTTGCTTCCAACCTAACTACTTTTCTAATCGGGCTCACTTTTAACTCCGCCATTCTTCTTCCTTATTAAATCTAGATTCTCAAATATTAGAAGGATTACGAGTAGAATAATTATCATCATCATTCCAAACTCGTTACCTAAATATATCTTGATGTAGCCGAGATAAGGTATAATGAATATAACCTTGCCGTAGATGTAGCTTTCCGGAACCCACCAGGGGTCAGCAGGTAAACCCTTTTTATCACCTTTAGTTCTAAAAAGCCACATTGAACCATTATAATATTTTTCTATAGCCCTATGTACAATCGGTTTTGATGAGATGTTCCTTGGGTCCTTAAAAACAATTATGTCCCCGTCGCTTTGACTGGCATGTATATCTTCGCCCCTTAATCCGCCTTGAACAATTAGTAAGTCCCCAACTTTAATTGTTGGGGTCATGCTGTCTGTCTCCGGAGTTGTTAGAGGATACTCAGTCTTTAAAATTATTACGAGAATCCTCTGAAATGCGAGTACACATAATAATAATATTATGAGCATTATGAAAGATCTAAATAGCCCATTGTCCCATAAACGTCTGATCTTCTTCAGTTTTTCACTCAATATTCTTTACACCATCTCTCAGCTTTTAACTTCTATATCGGGCTTGATAAATTTGATTAAAAATAATGCGGTATATCAGTCTTATTAATTTTAAAATTTGATTTTATTCTAGGTTTCTGGGGAGAGCTTTCCTTGCGAAAGTTATGTATCCAGTGTGTCCCGTCATTAGAGTTTCTGGGCGAGTTTTACCCCTTTCTACACGTATTCTTCTAACAAGGCACTCTATTGTCTCTATGTTTGCGAAATTATTTGCCCTTAATTCCTCAACTGTTTCCACAACCTGATCGATTGTTGGACTGAATGATATGAAGGATCCACTCCCCCTCAGCGCCCTGTAAGCGTGGGGTATTACAAGCCATGGTGTCGCCATATCTAGGACAATAGCGTCAACATCAGTCTCATCTATTCCCTGAGTTATATCCTTATTCTTTAACTCAACATATTCTAGTACTCCAGCTCTCTCTAGATTTTTACGCGCAATATCGAGGAACTCGCCCCTAACCTCATAGCTGTAAACCCGTCCCGTAGGTTTAACGTAGTTTGCTAGGGCTGTTGTTAATGCCCCTACGCCTGTTCCAGCCTCAACGACGCGGCTTCCAGGCTGTATATTACCGAACAAAATTATGAGCGCTATATCCTTCGGATAAATTATCTGCGTCCCCCTAGAACTCTTAAATATATAGTCTCTTATGGTAGGCTTGAAAGATATAAACTCAACACCCATACTGCTCCTTATGCGCGAACCAAACCCTCTGCCAATGAGATCACCAATATTTATAAATCCCTTATGCGTATGAAGAACCTTACCGCCCTCAACCCTAACCATATATGTCCTCTTATCATCCAAATACAGGAGAACATTATCATTCTCCTTAATCTCATCAACCAATCAACATCACTCCATGAAAACATTCCATAAACACACATTAAAATATTCCAGTCACCAAATAAAACCGACTAAAAATTTATCTTCTACAACCATAATAACTCGTTATAGCAGGAAATAGCCCCGGTGGCTTAGCGGTTAGAGCAGCGGCCTCGTAAGCCGCGGGTCGCGGGTTCAAATCCCGCCCGGGGCTCCAACCGGGAACCTACGGTTCCTAGGTTACCTCCCCTCTCACCAAATACGGTTTCTAAGGAGTTTAATGTCTGAACTAGAGCATTTTCACAAACCTTAGAGATATTTAAGCCTAATTTCTTCGCCTTCTCCACAATTTCAGGGTCAAGCGTAATGACCACATTCTTACGCCCCCCTGTTTACCTTTACATACAAAGGTTTCCATTTCCAGCTTCCCACCACCTAATCTTTCTATCTTTTTCTTAATATGGAAAGGAGTTTACCTAGTTCTTTCATTAAAACAGTTTTTATATCAGGCATTAGAGTCTCATAAATCTCTTTTAGTCCATCTTTTTCTTCAAATCGGTATTTTTGAGTGAAGATGTCCCCTATGAAAATTAGATATGCGTGAGTAAAGACAATCTTCGCATATTCCTCTGTATCTTTAACGGCATCAAGTTCTACACTTTGAATTAATTTTGAGAAGAACTCCTCGCTAGCCTCTTTAATTACAGCCTCTTCAATTTTAAACCATACTTCAGGAGTCAACCTATCAATAACCGCTTTTACTAACGAACCTAAAAAATGGGAATGAGATGGAGTTGGGATTTGAAGGGTTCATGGGATTTGGCGCCGGGGATGGGATTCGAACCCATGCGGCCCACAAGGGCCACAGGCTTTCTTAGGTCTAGTATTCTAGGATTTTTTGGGCGCTCAAGGCCTGCGCCTTAATCCACTCGGCCACCCCGGCTCTTATGTTTCGTGTTTCTTCTTTTACTTTTGGTTAGTCAATAAAGATTTATTGTTTCCTTAAAGAAATACTTTTAGTGTTTAATGTTTAAGGAAGGATTAATGGGTTGAAGTGCCAATACTGTGGTTTAGATGTTGATCTCCCATTTAAATGTCCATTCTGCGGTAGATACTTCTGTGCTGAGCATAGGTTGCCGGAGTTCCATGTGTGCCAAGGTATTAAGAGGGGTCCACTTTATCATGGGGTTCCATTAGGAAGGTTAGATGAAACTATTAAGGTTTCTATCCTTAGGAGGTTTTCCCCCGGCTTCTTTAGGTTTCTCCATCATGTATCAAGTCTAGTTGAGCTTGCCCATTTAACTCTGGGTGTACTATTAGTTATGCTTGTCGGCTTCTCCCTATCTTTTAGCGAGATACACGTAAACTTGCCTTCAGCATTCTATTTGGCGCTCATATTCACCCTATCATTTATTTTGCATGAGATTGGGCACAAATTTACCGCAAAATACTATGGGTTATGGGCTGAATTCAGGCTCTCACTTATAGGTATAATGATAACTTTAATCTCAGTGTTCTCTCCAATAATAAAGATCATTTCACCCGGCGCAGTTGTCATATCGGGTGAGGCTACTAGAGAGAATCTTGGTAAAATAGCTCTTTCTGGACCAATAATAAATATATCACTTTCAATATTACTATTAGCCCTAAACCTAACGCTCAATACATCATTCAAAATTATTCTTGCATGGGGTTCTATTGTTAATGCTTATGTTGCCGTATTCAACCTAATACCTTTCGGCTTTCTGGATGGTGCGAAAATCTTTTGGTGGAATAAATATGTTTGGATAATTAGTTTCCTAATGGCATTAACTCTGGTGGCAATCAATCTAATATTTTAAGGCAACTATTTAAGATCAAAAATTTCTCTTTTAAATAAGCTCTATGCTTATATAGACTTCTTCTGGAACCCTCATACGCATAATTCTGCGCATTACCCGATCCTCAGCATCTATGTCGATTAGGCGTCTATGTATGCGCATCTCCCATTTATCCCATGTCTTCGTGCCCTCACCGCAGGGGCTCTTCATAACAGGAACCTTAAGCTTCTTAGTTGGTAATGGGATAGGTCCTGAAACCCTTACTCCTGCCTTCTCGGCTATAGCCTTAAGTTCACTACATATCTTATCAAGTTTCTTGTAGTCTGTGCTTGTAAGTTTTATTCTAGCTTTTCCAACCAACCTCTTTCCTCTCAGTCTCTCTTATTCTTCAGAAATCGTGTTATTTAAATTCTTTTCTCCACTAAAATCTGATTCTGAAAACATGCATGTTTTAGGTTAATCTTATTCTCTGAACAGTTTTTGTCTGCCAAGAATACCTCCTTATCTTTGCTGATTCACCGAAACCGCACGCCGCGCACCTCTTCTTTTTCACATTATATGATCTGCGACCGCATCTCCTACATCTTATATGAAGAGTTTTCCCCATTCTTTTTCCAAAGGAAGGTGTACCCTTTGTCATATATTTCACCTTGGAGGAGGTGATATCATTATGACATTATCGCCTCTAACTATTATTAAACCTAATTCTTTAACGTTCTCGGCATCGGTGACATCCTCAGCCTTCTCTAGAACAAGGTTTAGATGCTGATCGAATCCCTGCAGCTTCCCTCTTATATTTCTTCCACCCCTAAGTTTTATCAGTACAATTTTTCCTAAGCTTTCCTCAAGTATTTGGATCGCCATAACCTTCACGATCCGCCAGCTAAATTTCACTTCCTTATGGGAAGATGAAATTTATATGTGTTATGCTCAAATCTTATTTTATGAGTATTATTAAGCGCCGATATTCTCTCAGAGAAAGTGAAAGAAAAGATCTTTCCAGAAGGTTATCTGAAAAATTTGCCGGTGTTTTTAAGCGAATTCTTGAAGAGAAGCCTAAAATTGAAGTTGTTGAAGCCCGTGAAGGTAGAATCATTTTAATAAACGGTAAACCATTATTAATTGATGTAGGTGGCGACCTAATACCGACATTATTCTCTGAAGAAGCCATCCGAAGCCTCCCAAAGGTTATTGTCAATATGGGCGCTGTCCCCCACATATGTGATGGCGCCGATATAATGGCTCCTGGAGTAGTTAAGATTGAGGGGGAATTTAAAGAGGGCGACCTTGCCATAGTTCTAGATGAGAGGTATGGTAAGGCAATAGCTGTTGTTAGGGCTCTTAAAAAATCTGAGGATATAAAAGCCCTTAAGCATGGGAGGATTCTTGAAAATTTGCATTATGTTGGAGATTCATATTGGAAGATAATTAAAGAGTTAATTTAGGGAACGAAAGAGTTAAGACTTAAAAAGTTGATTCTAAGTTTTATGAATTTAAACATATAATAT
>Ga0105163_1000176_pt1 | contig 39956 bp, 42 predicted proteins | sample JNZ110809AmetaG_FD_81531 | JGI IMG/M metagenome (GOLD analysis project Ga0105163, IMG submission 81531) | Hot spring microbial communities from Jinze hot spring, China to study Microbial Dark Matter (Phase II) - JNZ 110809A | ecosystem: Environmental > Aquatic > Thermal springs > Hot (42-90C) >... | reverse complement strand
GGGTGTTGTGAACACGATAAACTTGGCAACAATGCTTACCTTGGGACTGTTTTTGGGTAAGGCTGTTGACATTTTCGGCAGAAAGAAAGCCCTTATCCTAGCCCACTTAATATTCACACCAACAACAGCCATCTTTATCCTCTCAAAAAGCTTCACGGCCTTCGCAGTAGTCTATGCCTTTTTCGCTATAGCTTCCATCCTCTTTGGTTCAGCAACAGCTGCCCTACAAGCAGACATGGTTCCAAGAGAAAGAAGAGGCAGAATTTTAGGAAGTGCCGGTGCCCTTTACATTCTTATGGGAGCGCTTGGCTCCATGGTTGGTGGAACCCTATATGAAAATGTGGGTCCGAAAGCACCCTTCATGCTGTGTATACCGCTGGACATTATTGCGCTTTTGATAGTTTTGTTTAAGGTCAAGGAGGCTGAAAAGAGGGAGGCTTAACGGTTATTCCATTTCTATGGTGGCTGGCGGTTTAGGTGTGATATCATAATATACTGCCGAAACGCTTGGACATTTTGCGAGGATTTTTTCAGCCGTTTTTTCCAGCGTTTTCCATGGAATTTCTGAAACTTCTGCTGTTAGGAAGTCTCTTGTTTGAACGGCTCTTATGCTTATGGCGTAGGGCTTCTTTTCTGCCAGTTCGTTCACTGCGTAGAGCACCCTTGTGATTGAGGGGTTTTCGCTGATTATTTTTGCCTGCAGGGAGACAAGCCTTGAGATTGGTGTTTGGAAGATTTTGCCCTCGGCTGTTTCAACCTTCACGCCTACTATTTTGCCGTAGCGTCTTTTTCCGGCTTCCACGCCCGTAGCCTTGTCTTTGAAAACTTTCACATACACATTTCTTGAGGGTACGTTTAGGAGTCTTGCCACTGTTTCCCGTATATGGGTTGTAGAAGGCTCCTGAACTTCTTCATTGTCGATTATGGCGGCGAAGTATTGGCTTGGTTTGTGCTCGGCAAGCATGTCCTCAACTATTGTTGTTGCCTTTTTGAGGGTTTCAAGCTTGTCTGGGCGTATTTCGCCTACAACGCGCACCGACAACCCGGGACCGGGAAATGGTTGTCTCTCGGAGATTTCTGGCGGCAAACCAAGGTATCTGGCAACCATTCGCACTTGTTCCTTGTAAAGCGCAAGCAGAGGCTCAACAACTTTAAAGCCGAATTTTTCCATGGGGTTTATGCCTATCTGCTCTAGAACATTGTGCTGGGTTTTCACTCCGCCAACCGTTTCCACAACATCAGCGCGAATTGTTCCCTGAATAAGGACAGTGCAGCCTTCCTTTTTAGCTGTCTCGCTCAAAACGGCGTAGAAGGTTTCGCGGAACTTTTTGCGTTTTTCCTCGGCATCCCTCAAGCCCCTCATGGCACTCAAGAAGCGCTCGCGAACATTCACGATTTTCACTGGCACGTTGAAGGGCTCTTTTGAAAGGATTTCAGCTACCCTTTCAGGCTCGCCTTCCCGCATGAAAGCATCATCCAAAATCACGCAGATCAGGTTTTCGCCTATAGCCTTGCGCGTTAAAACGGCGCATGTGGTGCTGTCAACTCCGCCAGAAACAGCCACAAGCGCCCTTTGATCGCCTATGGCTCTGCGTATGGCTTCAACTTGCGCTTCAACAAACCCTTTGGGATCGAAATTTTCCATTTTGGATCGCTCCCTCTCAAGTGATTAGCTGATTTAGCACCTCGCGGCTTATGTATTTACCGCCTCTTGGTATTCTGGAGATGTTTAAAACCTTTTTCAAGGCCTCCATGGGAATCGGAGCTTCAAGTTCATGGAAGTTCTTAAATCTAATAAAGGTGGCCTTCTCCTTGCCTCCCAAAAATTTGATGTAATCCTCGAAAGAGGCTAGACATGTTTCTCCGCCATACCTTTCCCAGAGGCCTTCTGCCTCGCCGGCCACACGCTCCACAAAGTCGGCGACACCCTTGATTTGCATATAGGGACGCTTGACATAAAAGAGCAGTTTTTCAGCTTCCATTGGGCCTACAAGGTTTCGCCGCACAAAAACATGGATGCTGTGGCTGCCCTTTGCTCTCTGGCGGAGTTTTTCCCACCATTTCACGTCAGAAATTAGTATAAAGCCGTAGTGCTCTTCTGTTGGCAAAGTCTGCACCGCCAAGACATGCCACTCTTTTGAGTTGCCCGCTCGAAAAATAACATTTTCGGTTGAAGCGGAAACCTCCGCTTTCAATTTTTACGGGTAAAATGCAAACTTGAAGATCGGCATATCGTTGAATTTTAAAACGAAACTTTAAAAAATAGCATCTGAGGAAAAACGAAAAGCCCCGTATTCAACCGCTGAAGCCGGGTTAAGTTTTTCAGCAATTCATTCCATATTACAGTTGCCCTTCCAATGACTGGAGGATGTACGGTCTTGAACGTTAAAAACAGCGACTTGAAAGCTTTATCAGACGCTCTAAAGGAGTTGAATGAAAGCTACAATGACTTCATGTGCTCAATGTTGGATACCGTGAGGGAGGTGAAGACCGCTAAAAAGCTGTGGCATGATGGCCAGAAGCCTTGGCTAATAAAGCTTGGTTTAGCCCTAATAGTTTTCCCAGAACCAATTGTAAGCGATGTTCTCGGCAGCCTCCTAATTGCGGCTGGAACCATCCAAGAGGGGATTCGACGCCACACCCTCCACATAGAGGATATCCCAAAAACATTCCAAAGTGTGTTGAAGGAGCTCAAAGCGTCGCGGGAAAGCATCAGCCTAGCCAGCGGGCTTGGTTAAAATCTTATATTTGCAGCATGTTATAAGCATGACATACCGCTGGAGGGTGAGAAGCGTGAAGCTCGTAACGGTCCTATTGCCTGAAGCTTATTTGGAAGGATTAGATGAGCTTGTTAGGGCGAACATGTATCCAAGCAGGAGCGCCGCCATAAGGTCGGCAGTTAGAGACCTACTCAAAAAGGAGCTTTGGGAGCGAAGGGAAAGGTAAGCTCAACCGTTTGCTCCTTCAACAGCTCTTGGTTAAGAGATTCCATGCAAGGTTCTTGATTTTTCCAGCTGTGGCAGATGGATTCTCCGCTAGAGTTATAGCCCTTCCCACAATGAGGTAGAATGCTCCGGCTTTTATGGCGGATTCTATTTCGCCTCCTTGGACGCCGACGCCGGGGGAGTAGATTGGGATTTTTCCATTTAGGATGGCGTGCACCTCTTTTATTTTTTCTGGGTAGGTGGCTCCAACTACGACGCCGTCTGCGTTCCACTGTAAGGCTTTTCGGGCAAACGCCACGTACTGGGGTGCTTTTGTTCCGCTTTCATCTATTATGGTCTGCCCGTAGCCTTCGCTGGCTCCCTTGTGGCTCATATAGACGAGGAGAATGACGCCTCCACCCCGCTTTTTTGCGATTTCGAATACTGGTTTTAGGCCTTCCTCCCATCCCACGAAGGGATTGGCTATCAGAGCGTTGAAGCCTGCCTCGAAGTAGTATTCGGCGATGATGCGGTTTGTGTCGCCTATATCGTTCACTTTACAGTCCATTATTGTGGGAAGATCATGTTCATGCGCCTTTTCAATAAGTTTTTGGACGCCGTTGAATACTCCTAGGGGAAGGACGAGGTGATGGTTAAACTTTACAGCGCAGATGTGGGGGCTAACGGCGTCGATGATTTTCGCCGCCCTCTCATATAGGGCTTGACGGTTTTGGGGTTTCTCAAAGGGGAGATCTAAGGCTAGAACAATGTTTGACTGCTTGTTTTTGGCGGCTTCCCAGATTTCCTCACGAAAAGCCAAGGCTGCGGTTCCCTACACTTGTTTATGGGTGGGGCAAAAAATCTTTACCGTTTGAATTTCACCACCACAAGCAGCTTTAATGTACTCTAAAGCTGTTTTGACGGCGTCCTCAAGCTGCTGTATGGTTATTCCCGGCGCACCGTAGCCAACAAGTAAAATGTTTTTTGTCCTCTCGGTTATCTTTGTCTGGTCAGCGTCTCTGTGAGGGTAAATGCATAAAACTTGTTTTGTGTCAGCTAGAACTAGCATGTTGCTTTTTAATGCCAGTGGTTTATCCATGCCTATGCCTGTGAAGGATTCGCCTTCCCCTGCGAACCGCACGTAAAGGGGTGGGTTAAGCGTGTCTTGGTCGAAGCCGCTTATGGGGATTATTGTCTTCATCGAAGCCAAATTATAGGCGTCCACGGCTGTTGAAATTGTTGGCAATTCGCCGCCGTGCAAGACGCGTCGCAGCAGCGCTTCTCCGGAAGGTCTCGTCTTTGTTGGGTCTATGCCCAGTTTCCAGTAAAAGTCCCGGTATGCACGCACAACTGGGTTTTCTTTAAGCTTTTCAATGTCGTATTTGGCTTTAACCTCGGCGTAAGCCGCCCGTTTGAGCTGGCGGATCTTCTCGTTTTCCCTTTCGATGGTGACGTTGCTTATTGTGCCTATGCTTATGGCAATTTGGGGGAACTTAGCCGTCACATCGGCGCACCAGTGGACTTGGATTTGCACCATGCGTCAGCCTCGTTGAAAATTGTTAAATACCATGAAAGTTTTACGTTTTTCCCTCAATGATTGGCGAGCTTGCAGCCCTCGGAGCCGCCCTATGCTGGACCTTCTCAGCCGTCTTTTACAGGAGGGCTTTGGCTTCAACCCCGCCTATACAAGCGAACGCTGTGCGGTGTCTTGGAACCAGCCTTATCTTGGTGGCGGTCTTGGCTTTTTTAGGGCGAATTAATGTTTTTATGAAACTGCCGGCACGGACGCTTCTTCTTGCATGCACTAGCGGAGTCATTGGTTTAGGGGTTGGCGACACGCTTTACATGTTCAGCCTTAAAACCATAGGCGTTTCAAGGGCTGTTCCAATAACATGTACCTACCCGCTTTTCAATTTGGTTTGGGCATACCTTTTGGCTGGTGAACCCATAACCATCCCGGTGGCGGCTGGAGCAATCACGATAGTCTTGGGGATTTGGCTTTTAACAAGCGAGAAAATGGACAAAGCTACCGCCAAAACACTGAAAGGGCAAAACATGCGCGGGGTGATTTTCGCCCTCTCCACGGCTATAGCATGGTCCATAAGCATTTCAATGATAAACCTAGCCGTGAGAGACGCCCAAAGTTTCCTGCATGCTTATGCCGTGAACACTGTTCGACTTTTGGCTGTTGCAGCGCTTCTCCTTGTTTATTCAGTGGTTAGCGTGAGGAGATCAGCCTTCCTAAAGGTTGGATGGCGTAATGCAGCGCTGCTTTTGGGCGGCGGCACAATAGCGATAGGCGTGGGATGGTTCTTTTTAACCTTCAGTTTTCTCCTCATACCCGAATCACAGGCAGTTCCAATCTCTTCCACAACGCCTCTGTTTTCAACGTTGGCGGGTGTGGCTTTCCTACATGAAAAAGCGACTGCCAAAATAGTTTTAGGCTCTGTGCTTGTTGTTGCCGGAATCTTCATGGTTTTCATGGCTTAACAGTTTTACAATAGACTTGTTGAAAAGGTTTATATGGTTGAACCTTGAATCCTCGGTGTGGGTCGTGGAGACCCAATTTAGTGAGATTCAAGAGATTTTTGGAAAAACAGAGCTTATCAGCCTTCTTCTTGTAAATGCGAAGAAGAAAATGCTGAAAAACGATTTTAAATTCAGAATTGAGCACCCCTGCCTAAACAGAAGCCTCTCTGCCGAAAAAACAAAGAGCGGTGGGATGAAAAATGAGCAGCGACGGTAGCCATGCAAGGAGGGCGGTTCTAGTCCTCGAAGACGGGTCATTCTTCTTTGGCGAGGGTTTTGGGGCCACCGGTGAAGCCCAGGGTGAGCTTGTCTTCAACACGGGCATGACAGGCTATGTGGAAGCCTTAACAGACCCATCCTATGCCGGGCAAATTTTGATGACGACTTACCCGCTTATTGGAAACTATGGTGTATGCATGGAGGATTTTGAATCTGACGGAATAAAAGTGGAGGGCTTCGTGGTTAGAGAGTTATGCGAAACCCCCAGCAACTGGCGTTCTGAAAAAGCCCTGCCCGAATTCCTCGAGGAACATGGTGTTCCCGGCATACAGGGCGTTGACACAAGAATGCTTACGAAGAAACTGCGCATCTATGGGACAATGAAAAGCACACTAGTCGTCTATGAAGGGAATAATGAGCCGGACATTCAGGAGTTGATTGAGAAAACTAGAAGGCAGCCAGCTATAACCGAAATCGATGTGGTGCCAAAAGTATGTGTTAAAGAGCCAAAAATAATTGAGGCCGGCCGCAGCTTAGACGTGGTTTTAATTGACTGCGGCGTAAAATGGAGCATAATCCGCCTACTACAAAACTTTGCAAACATAATATTAGTTCCATACAACATTCCAGCGGAAAAAATTCTCGAATATGACCCAGACGGAGTGCTGATTTCCAATGGTCCAGGCGACCCGGAAAGGGTCAAGGAGACTATTGAAACGGCTAAGGTGCTTGCTGGAAAAGTTGTCTTGTATGGCATTTGCCTCGGCCACCAGATAATATCCCTGGCTTTAGGTGCGAAAACCTACAAGCTCAAGTTTGGCCATCGGGGGACAAATCAGCCTGTTAAGGACTTTGAAACTGGACGGGTTTTCATATCAACCCAGAACCATGGATTCGCCGTGGATAAGGAAACCCTCAAGGATGCTGGGTTAATCCTAACCCAGATAAACTTGAATGACGATACGGTGGAAGGCGTAAAACACAAGGAGCTACCAATAAAGGCCGTTCAATATCATCCCGAAGCCGGCCCAGGCCCCCACGACACCTACTTCTTCTTTGAAGATTTCGCGGAGAAAATGAGGGAGTATACGTAATGCCAAAGAGAACAGACATCCACAAAATTCTGATAATTGGTTCAGGCCCCATTGTGATTGGGCAGGCATGCGAATTCGACTATTCTGGAAGCCAAGCATGTAAAGCCCTGCGGGAGGAAGGCTACCAAGTAGTGCTGGTGAACTCCAACCCCGCCACGATAATGACGGACCCGGAAATGGCGGATAAAGTCTACATTGAACCATTAACAGTCGAGGTTTTAACAGAAATCATCAGGAGAGAACGTCCAGACGCCTTGCTTCCAACTCTTGGCGGGCAGACAGGCCTGAACCTAGCTGCGGAGCTTGCTGAAAAAGGCATTCTAGACAGATATGACGTTGAGTTGATCGGAGCGAAGCTTGAGGCCATCAAACGGGGCGAGGACAGGCTTCTCTTCAAGGAAACCATGGAAAGCATTGGTATTCCAGTCCCAAAAAGTGCCCCAGCCTATTCAGTTGAAGAAGCGCTGAAAATAGCCGAGGAAATAGGCTATCCCGTGATAATAAGGCCAGCCTTCACCCTCGGAGGAACAGGTGGGGGTGTAGCCTACAATAGGGAAGACCTCATCCAAATAGTTTCTAGGGGCTTGGCCTACAGTCGCATAGGCCAAGTTCTAATAGAAGAGTCCGTGGTCGGCTGGAAGGAATACGAGCTGGAAGTCATGCGGGATTCAGCCGACAACGTAGTTATAATATGCTCTATAGAAAACATGGATCCCATGGGAATTCACACCGGAGACAGCATTACAGTGGCTCCGGCCCAAACACTAACGGACAAGGAGTACCAGATTCTCAGGGATGCAGCCATCAAGATTATACGGGCTGTAGGCGTGGAAACCGGTGGATCCAACATACAGTTTGCGGTTCACCCGGAAAACGGCCGGTTTGTAGCCATAGAAATTAATCCACGGGTTTCGAGGAGCTCCGCTTTGGCTTCCAAAGCCACTGGTTTTCCGATTGCGAAGATTGCTGCAAAGCTTGCTGTCGGATTAACCCTCGATGAGATTCCAAACGATATTACGAGGAAGACGCCGGCCTCCTTTGAGCCGACGATAGATTATGTGGTGGTTAAGGTTCCAAGATGGCCTTTCGATAAGTTTCCCGACGCCGACAAAACTTTGACAACTCAGATGAAGTCCGTGGGCGAGGTTATGGCCATCGGCCGAACCTTTGAGGAGGCCCTTCAAAAGGCTATTAGGTCGCTGGAGATCGGCCGCTATGGGCTTGGCGCCGACGGGAAAGACGAGCCCATGCCGGATGTTAAAACCTTAAGGGATTATTTGAGGATTCCAACTCACAAGCGGGTCTTCTATATAAGGCAGGCCATTAAACAGGGCATAAGCATAGATGAAATCTACAATCTGACAAGGATTGACAGGTGGTTCCTCTATAAAATCAGGAACATTGTCCAGATGGAGGAAACGCTTTCAAAATATACCATTGAAACCATTCCAAGGGAGGTTCTGCTTAAGGCTAAGCGGTTGGGCTTTTCGGATAGGCAGATAGCTTACCTTTTGGGCACCGACGAGCTCACCGTTAGAGCTTTGAGGAAAAGGTTGGGCATAATTCCCACCTACAAGATGGTGGACACATGTGCAGCGGAGTTTGAGGCTGAAACCCCCTACTACTACTCCACTTATGAAGATGAGGATGAGGTTAGAAGCACTGGGAAAAGGAAAATAGTGATACTTGGCTCTGGACCCAACAGAATTGGGCAGGGAATAGAGTTTGACTATTGCTGTGTTCATGCTGTTAAGGCGTTGAAGGAGGAAGGCTACGAGACCATAATGGTGAACTGTAATCCCGAGACTGTTAGCACGGACTTTGATGTTGCAGATAAACTCTACTTTGAACCCTTAACCTTTGAGGACGTGATGAACATTATTGAGCGGGAAAAACCAGAAGGCGTCATAGTACAATTTGGAGGGCAAACACCGCTTAATTTGGCCATACCACTGGAAAGGCAGGGTGTTCGAATTCTTGGAACATCACCGGATGGCATAGACAAGGCTGAGGATAGGAAGCGGTTTGCAGAAGTTGTGGAAAAGCTTGGAATCCCGCAGCCTCCCAACGGAACAGCCATGAGCGTAGAAGAAGCCAAAGAGGTGGCGAAAAAATTGGGGTATCCAGTGCTTATCAGGCCGTCCTATGTGCTTGGCGGGCGTGCCATGAACATTATATACGATGAGGATACGCTGCTGAGGTTTATGAGTGAAGCCATAGAGATTTCATCGGAACACCCGGTTTTGATTGACAAGTTTTTGGAGGATGCCATTGAAACAGAGATCGACGCCATAAGCGACGGCGAAACCGTTTACATAGGTGGAATTATGGAGCACATCCAAGAGGCAGGGGTGCACTCTGGAGACGCCGCCTGTGTGCTGCCGCCTTTCAGCCTCAGCGAACAAGTCGTCCAGACAATGATAGACTACACCCGTAAACTGGCTAAAGAGTTGGGCGTAATTGGGCTAATAAATGTCCAGTTCGCGGTTAAAAATGGAACAGTTTACGTGCTTGAGGCTAATCCCCGAGCTTCCAGAACTGTGCCCTTTGTAAGCAAAGCCACCGGTGTTCCACTGGCGAAGATCGCCGCCAAAGTCATGGTTGGCAGAAAACTGAGAGAGCTAGGCATAACAGAGACCCCAAAGGTTAGCCACGTAGCCGTCAAGGAGGCAGTTTTTCCATTCGCAAAGCTTCCGGGAGTGGATGTAGTGCTTGGACCTGAAATGAAGTCCACAGGCGAAGTGATGGGCATAAACAGCGACTTCGGAATGGCATATTATAAGGCAGAGTTAGCCACCGAAACCAAACTGCCAACAAGCGGAACAGTCTTCATAAGCGTTAGGGACGAGGACAAGCTGCGCATAGTTCCAATTGCCAAGAAACTCGCTAAGCTTGGCTTCAGGATTTTGGCGACCCGTGGAACTGCCGAGGCGCTGGCCACCATGGGAATTGAAGTTGAAGTTGTTCCAAAGGTCAGCGAGGGACAACCAAACATCGTTGACTACATCAGGGCTGGAAAAATCAGTCTAGTAATAAATGTGCCGAAGGGTAAGGGACCCAAGGACGACGAGTTCCACATACGGAGGGCAGCGGTGGAATATAAGACGCCATACATAACCACGATCGCCGCGGCCTATGCAGCAGTCATGGCTATTGAGCGGGTTAGGGAGGGATCGTTCACCATAAAGTCTTTGCAGGAGTATCATGGTGCCGTTGTGAGAGGCGATATAGTGCTGCCTCATCTTCAAATTCGCAGTTTTTCATGGCGCTAAAATGGTTTTCATGTTTTCCCTTTACGTGGGGCTGGAGCGGTACAGTTTTATACTTGCATGTTTATGGGGAAGATTGGGCGGACTGAAGGGAAAGGCGTTTACATGTCTGTGTCTCCAAGTGTTCGTGAGGTTCTTGCGAGGCGAATTGCCGGCGAGATTATTCTTTCAAATAAGCCGGGCGCCACCATGCGGAAGTGGCGGGAGCTTTTCGGCGTCTCGCAGACCACGCTTTCGGATAAGATGATGCTTTCGCCCTCGGTTATAAGCGATTACGAGAGTGGGCGCCGGAAGAGCCCCGGCACAAAATTTGTGCGGCGCTTTGTATGGGCATTATTGAAGATTGACGAGGAGAGAGGAAGCCGCTTCATCCGCGAGTTCGCCAAGCTTACGAGTTCGCCGAGTATGGCGGTTGTGGACTTGCGGGAGTTCCCCATCCCCGTGCGGGTTGAGTACTTGTGTAAAGCCATTAAGGGTGAGGTTGTGGCTTGCTCCAGCCTAAACGTTAAGGAGGTTTTGGGCTACACTGTTGTGGACAGCAAGAAAACCATTGAAACGCTTTCCGGTTTTGAGTACGCCCAACTGTTTGGCGCCACAACGGAGCGGGCGCTGGTCTTCACAAATATTGGAAATGAAAGTTCGCCAATGATGCTTGTGCGCATGAGCAGTCTAAAACCACGGGTTGTCGTCTTTCACGGCGTAAAGCCAGACGAGTATTCGATTAGGCTGGCAGAATACGACCACATACCTCTAATCTATTCGGCCCTGCCAACCGTAGAGCAGCTTGTTAAGTCGCTGAGGAAACTTTACCGCGTCGCACTCCGCGTGAAACTTGGCAGGGCAGTCCGCCCACCCCCAAAAGTGAGCACATAACCATAAAGTGGAAGGCGGTTAAGCTTGATAAAGGTGGGGTGCTGCGGTTTTCCAACTTCGATGAAGCGATACTTCGAAAACTACAGCCTCGTCGAATTAAACAGCACTTTCTACGAATACCCGAAGCTGGAAACAGTTCGGGGATGGCGGGAAAAAGCCCCGGAAAACTTCGAGTTCACCGTTAAAGCCCATCAAGACATAAGCCACAAAGCCAAAATGCGGCTTGACGAAACAAGCATGCAAGCCTTCGAAACCATGAAGCAAATATGCAAAACACTAAACGCAAAAATACTATTGATACAGACGCCAGGCTCCTTCCGCCCGGACAAACTCGGCGAAGCGGAAAATTTCTTTGCAGGCGTGAACCGAGAAGACCTAACCCTCGTCTGGGAAACCCGCGGACCAGAATGGGAAAAACCAGAAATCATGGAGAAACTCAGACAAGTTCTAAGCCGCCTAAACGTAGTGCACGTAACAGACCCCTTCCGAACTCTGCCAGCCTATACAAGCCACATCGCCTATTTTAGACTGCACGGCTTAGGCAAGGAACTCTACTATTATCAGTACACGGATGAGGAACTGCTGTGGCTCAGCGAAACAGCCAAAAAGTTTGAGGCGGAGGGCAAAACAGTTTACGTGCTCTTCAACAACCTCTCCATGTTCGAGGATGGCTTACGCTTCATGCAATACCTTTCGACTGGAAGGCTCCCAAAAATAACGGGCAACGCGGGACTGGAATCCGTGAAAAGCGTAATAGAGAAGACGCGCTATCCCGCTGCCAAAAGCATGCTCATCAAAAAGGTGGGCTGGAGGCTTGTGGAAATAGAGGAAGGCAAACAGGTTAGGCTTGAAGAGTTGCTGACAGAGTTGCCATCAAAAACCTATAAAAACGCAGAAGAAGTCCTAAAAGAGTTGAAGGCTGCCAAAAAGTTGAATTAAGCGGCTAAGACAAGCCCAACTCGTGAATTTTAGCCCCCAACAACCTAAAATCTTCAATGAGCAACTGCTTATATTTGGCGCTGTAAAGCCCAGCAGCTGGATGCAAAGTCGGAAAAACCACAACAGCCAAACCTAAAACATTTGTTTGATAAAATCTTCCTCTGGCTTCCGTTATGCCTTTAAACGGTAAGCCAGCCTTAGCGAAAATGTAAGCCGATGAGTAATTTCCAAGCGTGACAATAAGTTTTGGCTGTATGGCCATTATCTGCCGGTCCAAAAAAGGCGTGCAAGCCTCAATTTCGGCGGGAGTTGGCTCACGGTTTCCCGGCGGACGACACTTCAAAACGTTTCCGATGAAGACTTGACTTCGCATGAGACCAGCCTCAGCCAGTAAGCTGTCCAAAAATTTCCCAGCAGCCCCAACAAAGGGTCTGCCATTAACATCTTCCCAGTAGCCCGGCGCCTCGCCCACAAACATCACTTTGGCGTTCGGGTTGCCCTCGCCGGGAACAGCGTTCTTGCGGGTTCGCCAAAGACCACAACGCGTGCAAGCTTTAACTTCCAAAGCAATAGCTTCCAAAACCTCCGCCTTCGACAAGCCCATCCTTACAACCAGTCACAGTGATTTACGAGAGGCACTTATTTAGGATTGCCACAAAACCACATCACATTTTGCGCAAAAACCTATTGAGGGGTAGGCGCTATTGGCTTAGAAAACAGCCAAAAATTCATGGAAAACTCTAGAGGTGAGGGGTAGACACCTAAACCGTTTTCCTCAACCATTTTCGGACAGCCAAAACTAGAGGCGGGCTATCAATTTTGCAACTTGCCGCCAGCAACAAAATTGATGGTTAAAGCATGCGGGTTAGGGCTTCCGCGCCCCGCATTCCGGGCTGTACGCCTAGGCTTTTGGCTTTCGTGGTGGCGGCTTTAACCTCAGCGTTTAAAACGTCATCGAAGGTTTTTACTCCGCTTACCATGGCTGCTGCCACACCGAGGCGCTCTGCCGCCTCAATGTTTAGGAAGCCGCACATGACAAAGCCCTTCCCCGCCACGATCAGCAGTAGCGGAGGCGATTCTGGAAGCTCAACTCTAACGCCTAAACAAGCCTTTTCGCCAACCTTGACCGAGGCCACGCTAATCAAGGCTTACACCAAATCAGCAGTGTATTGTAATTCTTAAATAAGGATTGCCACAAAAAGCGGAACAGAATGCTGACAAAACTTAAGGCGAAAGTGCAGTCCGCCATAAAAGCCCAGGCAGAAGTCGCCAACAAAATAGGGTTAACACCAAATATCATAAGCGCATTGGGCATAGTTTTCGCGTTTCTATCCGCAACAGCCTATGCAAGCGGACACCAAAACCTCTCTCTGGCTGTTGTTTTGCTGTTGCTTTCGGGATACTGCGACATGCTTGACGGTGCCCTAGCGAGGCTATGCCAAAAAACCACGCCCTTTGGCGGCTTTTTAGACTCGCTTCTGGATAGATATGCAGACGCCGCCGTCTACGCCGGCATGATTCTCGGCGGACTATGCACACTACACTGGGGACTAGCAGCGCTGATAGGCTCACTGCTTGTAAGCTATGCCCGCGCCAGAGCCGAATACGCTGGCGTAAAAATGGAGGGCGTTGGCTTAGCTGAGAGAGCTGAGCGCCTAATAATAATCGCAGCAGCAAGCCTTATTGAAATTTTCTGGAAAGGCGCCCTAGAAGCTGGCGTAATTGTGTTGGCGGCTCTCACAAACCTAACAGTGCTACAGAGAAGCTACCACACATACAAAGCCCTAAAGGAAAAGAGAGAAGGCGACTAAACCTTCTTGCCCAAACCTGTACGAAGCTTACGCTCCTCTCTGGCTCGAACCTTCACAATGCCATAATGCACAGCACAGGAAACACAATAGTACTTGGTGTCAACAGGCGCAGAGATAAAGGCACCTTTTTGACGGAGCTCCCTAGCCAAAGCCGGATCCACAAGGGTGAAGCGACGCGTAACCTTTTTAGCTTTATCCCTGGGTATAAGCTGACCGCAGTTTGCACAGTGGACAAAGTCGCTTCTTCCCTTTGCACCCTTCGACCTTCCACGACTCTTCCGCTTGTACGGCATAACCTAAACATCTCACCAAGTTTTCTAACAATGAAAGTGCTGTTCTTGCTTATATATCTGTTCTCAGCCTAAGCAGGTAAGCAATGTTAGCCTTCGAATCTATCCTTGGAATTATCTTGCCCTTTGAAGATGTGAAAAGCGTCGTCACGCCTGGACCATGCCCAGACGACACACAGTCCGTGTGAACAATGATGCCCACCGAAACCGCGCCCTTTCGGTAGATCCGCCCATAAGAGTGATCCGCATCCAAAATTGCCACCAGATCGCCAAGCCTCAAGTCGTCAAGCCCATACTCGCGTCGCGTTGCCTCATCAAAAAGCTGAATGTCATAGTCGCCGGAATATGTCTGGTTTGCACCAAGCCCTGAACCCATGATCGCCGCCGGAATCACATGGGTCACCGGAACCTCAAGCTTGTCGCCCACCGGTTTAGGGTTCAAAGCTTCCAAAAAGCGGGGATCCATATTCATGACCTTAATGTCTGGAAAATCCAAAAGCTTCAAGCCCACACCGAAGGCCTTCACGAGAACCTTGTCGCCCAACATAAGCTTGTCGAGGACCTCTGGCTGAAAATCCACGAGCACATGCTCAATACCACCATGCTTACCTGTAACAACGCCCTTTGCGCCCTTCGCGTCTCCGGAAACAACAACAGCCTCATTTCCAACACATGAAAGCACATTCAAAGCCGTATTTGCACCCTGTCCAAACCGCGGATCATTCTCCTTGTTTTCTATGCTTACCCCCGGCTCCACGTGGTCTGCCTCCCATCCGCAAGCCGGATCGCCAACCCGCACATTGTAGGTTATGCCGCCGACTCCTGGCAGAACCATGGGAACCCCTTCGGCTGAGATGTTGTACACGCCTCTCCCAAAAACGGGACTAGCCACCTCGCCCACCACTGAAATTTTAACAAGCCTATCGACATTCGTCCTAAGCATACACGCCCCTCCAACACTTGGTTAGACAAACATAGCCAAAATAATAATCTTCCCCTCTATAGCAGCGTTTATGGGAATATGACAAGTTTTAAATGCCACTTCCTAATTCTGAGTTGAGTGAGCAACAACAACCGAAAGGCTTTGCGGTTGGAAAAACCAATGGCTGAAATAGGTTTAAGGCCGAAGATGCTTGTCAGGGATGTCATGAGCAGCCCAGTTATAACCGTGGATGAAGAGGCCACAGCGGTTCGTGTGGCAGAGCTTATGGAAAAACATGAGCTGGGCTGCATTATAGTGACAAACAAGGAAGGAAAGCCCATAGGAATAATAACTGAAAGGGACTTGGTGATAAGGGTTCTCGCCAAAAACCTCAAGCCAGACGCTGTTAAAGCCAAGGATGTAATGACGTCGCCCCTAATAACCATAGAACCAGATGAAACAATAAATGAAGCTGCCAGAAAAATGAGCAGACTAAACATCAGAAGACTCGGCGTAGTCTATAAGGGCGAACTTGTTGGGCTTATTTCAAGCAAGGACATCTTAGCAGTCATGCCCGAACTCATAGAAACCATACAGGAAAAAGCCCTAATAGAAGGCGAAAGCATGACGCAGACAATACCCGAGGAGGAAACAAGCGAGGAAGAGACAACCCTAAGCGGATACTGCGACCAATGCGGAGGATGGTCAGACAACCTGAAAGACGTGGACGGCTCTTTCCTATGCGAGGACTGCCGAGCCGAATTGGAAATTGAGGAATAGTTGAATTGAAAGGGGAGATTGCTTGCGTGTTGGAGAAATAGCCAACCAGAAGCACCCGTCCATTTATGAGGATGAACTCGCCACGAAAGCTCGAGCTCTCATCCGCGACTTCTCCCTAAGAATTCTACCAGTAGTGAATGCCGAAAAGAGGCTTGTAGGAGTCATCTCCAGAAGTTCAGTGATGACCATATCCTCATCAGTCTCACCAATAAAAGTTAAGGGGATAATGACTATGCCAAAGCACGTGGCTACGATGGAAGACGATGTCTACCAAACAGTCCGGGAGATGATACGCCTAGACGAATGGTGCATACCCGTAGTAAACACTCCCACGGAAAAAGTTTTGAAGGGAGTTTTAGGCTTGGAGAACTTCATAGAAAACATCATAAAGACAAGCCCAGAGAAGCTAGCCAAACCAGTATCCGAGATAATGTCAACAAAAGTGTTAACATGCACCCCAGAGGATGAAGTAGACAATGTTTGGCGACTAATGCAGGAAAGGGCCTTAGCCGGGCTCCCCGTCATCGCCAAAGAAAGACTTGTAGGAATAGTCACGCAGAAGGACCTACTTGAAAGTGGCGCCCTGCTGCCAACCTTCGAATCCCACAAGGGCAGACATAAGACACCCGCAAAAATTTCGGCGGTAATGAAGGCAAATGTTATAGCAGTTCAGCCTCAAATAAAGGCGATTCGCGTCGCAAAAATAATGGTTTCAAAGGATATTGGACGCGTTCCGGTTGTTGACAAGAATGGAAGGCTTATAGGCATAGTGGACCGTGAGGATATAGCAAAACTGATCGTGAAATAAAAGGTGTCGAGATGAGCCGAGAAACTTTTAGGCGAACTTTAAGGGATAAAGGTCCAGTTTCGCTTAAAAGCTCAACAGCCAAAAAGCGGGAGGGCGAAATACTCCACATCGCCAAAAGTCCGGTCATAACCATGGCGCCCACAACACCAATCTACGACGCCATCAAAATAATGGCGAAGGAGGGGTTCAGGAGAATTCCCATAGCAGATCCGGGAACAAAAGCCCTCGAGGGGATCGTGACGGCCACCGACATCATTGATTATCTTGGCGGAGGCAAAAAATTCGAGATTGTCCAACAAAAGTTTTCGGGAAACATTTTCAAAGCCATAAACGAGCCTATCAAATTGATAATGACCCAGAAGGTCTTCGCTGTCAAAACCACCGCAGAGATAAGCGAAGCAATACGGTTGATGAAAGAGAAAAAGGTTGGCGGCTTACCCGTCGTCGACGAGGAAAACCGTGTTAGAGCAATAGTGACTGAAAGGGACATAGGCCGCATGTTTGCAGGACGCATAAGCGGAGTAAAGGTCTCAGAGCTGATGACAAGCCACGTAATCACAGCCTTGCCTCAAACAACCATCTTTGAGGCTGAGAAAACCATGATCACCCACGGCTTTAGAAGGCTTCCGATAATAGCAGACGGCAAAGTGATTGGCATAATAACAGCCATGGATATAATACACTTTTTCGGCACAGGTGAAGTCTTCAAACACCTCCAATCGGGGACGATAACACAAGTGCTAAACACACCAGCCCTCAAAATAGCCACAAAAGAAGTTGCAATCATCGAGCCAAGCGCGGATGTGGGACAAGCGGCTGAAATAATGAAGGAAAGAAATGTCGGCGCTCTGCCCGTCGTCCAAAACGAGAAGCTTGTGGGCATAATAACCGAAAGAGACTTCTTTAAAATAGTAGAATAGCCATTTTAGGCGTTAAAAGTGCCAAAAAGAGCGCCATGCCTTAGAATACCGAAGGTTTATGGAGAGAAAGTTATAACCACCACCCACAAACTTGGGATAATTGATAAGGAACTGGAAATTCAAAGAGACAACGCCTACATCTATGTGCCATTAACCAGAGCCCCGGAACCGGATGAAGTTGAAAAACTTAAAGAAAAAGCTCCAATCCTTGAATTCTTAACGTACACCTTCCCTGAACGGCGAAAACATCCTAAGACGATCCACGAATTTTTGGAAGACAAGATGCCGCCTCACCTGTTGGCATGCCTCCCCCGCGCCATAGACTTCGTTGGAGACATAGCTATAATTGAGATTCCGCCCGAACTTGAAGCCTATAAGGTGGAAATAGGAAACGCCATACTTCAAGTGCATAGGAATGTGCGGACAGTTTTGGCTAAAGCCGGACCTGTGAAAGGCGAATACCGCCTAAGGGAGTTTACCGTAATAGCTGGACAAAACAAAACCGAAACTATCCACAAAGAGCATGGATGTCAATTCCACGTGGATTTGGCGAAAGCCTACTTTTCACCACGTCTATCCCATGAGCACATGCGAGTGGCATCTGCGGTCAGAGAAGGCGAAACAGTTATAGACATGTTCACGGGAGTTGGACCCTTCGCAATACTCATAGCGAAAAAACATGCAAACGTTAGGGTCTACGCCATAGACATAAACCTAGACGCCATTGAACTCCTAAAAAGGAATGTCAGGCTGAACCGCGTAAACGGAAAAGTCCATCCAATAATGGGCGATGCAAGACGCGTTATTAAACAGCAACTTCGCGGAACAGCAGACCGAGTAATAATGAATCTTCCGGAGAAATCCATGGAATTCCTAGAGACTGCTTGCGAAGCGCTAAAGCCGGAAGGCGGCGTCATCCACTTTTACAGTTTCGTAAAAGGCTTAGAGGGGTTAGAGGACTTGAAAGTTCAGTTTAGAGCCGAGGTGGAGAAGCATGGACGAACAGTCAAGAAAATCCTTTTTTCAAGATTTGTCCGTGAAACAGCCCCCTACGAATGGCAAGCCGTTCTAGATGCTGAAGTCTGTTAGACATCAACAATTATGGTTATTTTCACCTCTTGCGATGGATTCTGCAGCGCTGCAATGAGTCCCCTTGAAAGGTCACATGCAGCCTTATCAGCCCTAATCGCTAACGTCCTACCACAAATATAGTCGCTTTTCCTAACAACCAAATCTGTGGGATGAGCCAAGACAAGCTTTGAGCATCCAGAGGCATATACCCGTTCAACAATCCCTCCAGCATCTATCAGAAGGGTGACCCTTGCACCGTCCTTACGCAGAAGCTCCTTAAACTCGGGTTTAAATTCTGTAAAGCCCTTATTGGCTGAAACCGCAATGATGCAGTCTCCTCTAACAGAAAGCACCTTCTCCTTCGTTATCTCAAGCGTGGTTCTATGCGTAGCCCTAATGTTCTCATGTCCAAAAGCCTTGATAACCTCCACAGCTCTCATAAATGCCCCTTTCTAAGGAATCTACCAAATGATAGCGTGAGATTCGCCATTTTATTCCAAAACCTCTATTGAATCCACTTTACCGTCGCCGTCCAGGTCTAGACCCTGTATGACAACGGCGAAGGGCTCGCCACCCCTATATCTTTCCAGCGTTTTCCTCCAAAAGTTTGTCAAAGCTAAAACACATGCCTTTGTGCCAACTGCCTTGTTCCCAGCCAAAACAATAACCCGCTTACTGAGGTCCCATGGATTAGCAATTTTCGCCACAAGCCCTATGGTGTCAGCCGTATAAACCCGCCCAGTCTTAGAGGAAACAAGTCCACCGAACAGAAAACCTTGCTCGGAAGGCTGCATATTGAATTTTATTGGCAAATAATCGTTAAGCTCCTGTGTCAACAAGTTTGTTCCAGGTCCGCCCACAAGAATTAGATTGTTCTTCTCCTCCTTTTCAGCTTTGACATCCACATCCAATTTAACAGCGAAATCCTCAGGCATGCGGGCGAACTGTCCGAGAAAGAAGGCTAAATGCGATGCATAATGACCATCCCTAGCACTAGTCCTAAAAGGTCCATGAGGCAATGGACTGCCCACAACTATTTTTCCATTAAAAACCCCATCTTCCCGCAGAAACTCGCTGAAAAAACTTCTCAAATACTCATCAACCCAAGAGGGAGTAGCCCATTCCACTAACCTATATCCAAATGGAAGTTCAACGCCGAATGCCGGGGCTGCTGCCCGATAGTATTTGGCTATTGCGCCCTTCCTTCCTTCCTGACGTACAATAGTTATTGCTCCAGCCTTGGCAAGCTTCCTAATGTAGTAGTAAACCTTTTGCTCGTGGATCCCAAGCTCTTTGGCTATCTGAAGCGGATACATCTCCCTCTCAAAAAGCATATTCAAGATTTTCCAGCCAAGCCCGCTAAGAATCAGCTTCAACTTCTGGGGGTCATCAAATATCATGATCTCCTTAGCCACACGCGTCTTCCCATCATCGTAAAGCAACAGTTTTCTAGTCATGGTAAGTCAATAGCCATAAAGCCGCACTGCTATTAAAACCTTAATTACAATGCTGAACACCACATCAATCCGAAAACTTAACTATTTTCTATCGTTAGAAGAGTTCTACAACAGAGTAAAAGCTAAAGCTGGCGCCAATAAATGATCAGATGCTATGTTACCGGAAGTCTGCCAAGACCAAGGGAGCTGATAGAAGTCACAAGAGCCTACGATAGAAACAAAGCAAGCAAGGAAGAGCTGGAAAAGGCATTCCAAGAATCAACAAAAAAGGTTATAGAGGCTCAAGTCCAAGCCGGGCTAGATTACATTATAGACGGCATGCTAAAATGGCAAGACCTTCTGAGGCCCTTAACAGAAAACCTCGAAGGCGTACAAGCCGGAGGCCTCGCCAGATGGTTCAACAACAACACATTCTACAGAAGGCCAATAATTCTAGGCCCCCTTTGCCGGACAAGAAACATAATCGCAAAAATAACGTACACAGAGCTTATGCCAAAGGATCGCCCATGGAAAGTCATTCTGCCTGCACCATATACATTTGTAAGGCTCTCGGAAAACAAATTCTACAAAAGCGAAAGAGAACTAATGTTTGCATACGCGGAAATTCTCAATGAGGAAATCAAAAACCTATCTGAAGCTGGCTTCAAGTACGTCCAGCTAAGTGAACCAGCTCTCGTCTACAACCCATTCGAGGAAGCAATCCCAAAGGACACGCTAACAGACATTGAAGAGGCTCTGCGAACCTCTTTAAAAAACGTGGATATAAGATGCTGTCTACAAACATTCTTCGGCGATTTCACAAGAATTCTACCAGAGGCTCTAGAATTTCCAGTCGACGATTTGGGAATAGACCTATACGAGACAAATCTGAAAGAGCTTAAAGAATACTCATTCGACAAAAAGGGCGTTGCGTTAGGCCTCATAGACGCCCGCAGCTCCCTAGTAGAAGATGAGAAAGGACTTTTGAAGGTTGCAAACGAAATAATTGAGGCAATCTACCCATCGAAAATACAAGATATCTTCATATGCCCAAACTGTGACCTTGAATTTCTGCCATGGGAGAGAGCTGAAGAAAAAATAAGGGTTATGGGCCGCGTAGCAAGAATTCTCGCGAGAGGGCAACCTTGATGGACAAGCTTTTCCCCACACAGGAGATAGGAAGCCTAGCTAAACCAGCGTGGAGAATAAAAGCCTATAGAGGCGAACCACTTTCAGATGAGGAAATTGCCGAAGCTATCGAATGGGGACGCAAACTAGGCATAGAAAACCTAGAATCCCTCATAAAAGTTCTGAAAAAACACCAAAAAACACCGGAAGACAAAAAGGCAATACTACAATGGTCTGCACTATATGCTATACGCTTCTTCGAAGCGGCTGGATTGGACATAATTTTCGATGGAGAGCAATGGCGCTCAGAAATGTACGAGCATGTCATACGAAACGTGGGGGGCTTCAAGTTCCTCGGCTACGTCAAATCCTTTGACTACAGATACTTCAATAAAGCCGCATGCATAAACAAACCAGCATACCTCAAATCATTCTACGTAGAGGAGTTTATATTCACAAAAGAAAACACCAAAAAGATGATTAAAGTGCCGTTTACAGGACCCTACACACTCGTAGACTGGACCTTCAACGAATATTATGAACGGAAAGTAATGGATCAAACAGAGGACTTCAAGCAAGGAAAAAGCTATGCAAAAAGGGAATTCATTTTCGACCTGATAAAGGAAGTCATACGGCCTGAAATAAGCCGATTAATAGAAGCTGGAGCCACCTGGATTCAAATAGACGAACCGGCGGCGACAACGAATCCATCAAAAGAGGAGATGCAGCTTTTCGTAGAAGCCTTCAATGAAACGGTCAAGGGGTTTAATTGCACCTTTAGCCTTCACAACTGCTATAGCAACTACAGAGTTTTAGCCAATTACGCAAGCCAGCTGAGAAACTGCAGCCAACTAGCCCTCGAATTTGCTAACAGAGACAGCACACAAACAGGGATTGATGAAGTAAGGATAGGATATAACGAGCTAAAGTTTTTCGAGGATAACGGTTATCAGGGAAACTATGGGTTAGGTGTTGTAGATGTGCATACAGATTTTATCGAGCCACCAGAACTCGTAAGAGACAGAATTCTCCATGCAGTAAAAATTGTAGGCGATCCAAATAGAATCTTTGCCAGCACAGATTGCGGATTACGAACACGAAAGTGGGAGATAAGCTTCGCAAAACTAAGGAACATGGTTTTAGGCGCTGAACTTGCAAGGAAGGCCCTATGGTAAACCGTTATAAAAATCTTCGAGATATTTTCAATAGGAAAGCCCCAAAATAGAGTTGAAAGGCTGAAGAACATTTACAAAAAATTTTGGAACAGAAAAAGTCTCTATTAAAAATGCTTATTAAACGAGGAGACAAAAATAAAGCCAACAATTGAAAAGGGAGAAAAATGTGCGGAATCTTTGGCTGCATTCTTAAGGATGGAAGTTCTGCAGCGCCGATAATACACCAAGCGTTGAAAAGGTTAGAGTATAGGGGCTATGACTCAGTTGGAGAAGCAACACTACATGAGGGAAAACTTTACATAAAAAAGGATAGCGGCAAAATAGACGATGTTCACAAGATCCATAACCTTGACGAGTTGCCCGGAAGCATAGGAATAGGCCATACAAGGTGGGCGACGCATGGAGCACCATTACAAGTCAATGCTCATCCACATATCGATTGCACTGGACAGGTAGCCGTTGTTCACAATGGCATAATTGAAAATTTCTCCGAATTAAAGTTGGAGCTAGAGAATAAAGGGCACACTTTTGTTTCAAAAACAGATACAGAGGTCATCGCCCACCTAATAGAGGAAGCCTTAAAAAATAATCCATTTTTAAGTCTCGCAGACGCTGTCCTCGAAGCTATGCGAAGGATTGAAGGTTCTTATGCAATTGCAGTGATCTCCACAAGAGAGCCGAACAAGATTGTATGTGCAAGAAACGAAAGCCCCCTTGTTCTGGGATTGGCAGATAACGCATTATACTGCGCCTCAGATATCCCGGCTTTTCTGCCGCTAACTAACAAAACGGTCATGATAGAGGATGGAGAGCTTGCAGTTCTATCTCCCGACGGATTTGAGATAAAGAAAATCGCGGATGGAAGCCCCGTTATACGTGAGCCAAAAATAATCGACTGGACTCCAGAAATGGCTGTTAAACAGGGATACCCCCACTTCATGTTGAAGGAAATCCATGAACAGCCTGCATGTTTACGGAACACTTTGAGGCTTCAAGAGCATTACTTGGATTTGATGGCAACGTTCTTAGATCGCGCTAAGGAGGTTTTCCTTGTCGCCTGTGGGACGTCATATCACGCCTGCCTAGCAGCCTCTTACATGTTTTCCAAACTTGCCTACCTAACCACATACCCAGTGATCGCATCAGAGTTCATAGAACAACATGGAAAGTCCGTAAACATTGACAGCACAATTTTAGCAGTAAGCCAATCCGGAGAAACAGCGGATACCCTTGCGGCGGTGAACGCTGCCCGTCAAAGAGCCGCCACCATCTTGGGCTTGACAAACGTGATAGGCTCAACATTGACAAGAGTATCCCGCGTCTACATTTGCCAACAATCCGGACCAGAGATAGGCGTCGCCGCCACAAAAACATTCACATCACAGCTTTCGGTTCTCGCACAACTAGCCCTAAGACTAGCCAAAAAGAGGGGAAAAATATCTCAAGACGAGATAGACTTCATAGAGGCAAAACTGAAAAAACTTCCAGAAATCGTTGAAACGGTAATCACAACACAGGAGGAAAAAGTTAAAGGTATAGCGAAAAAATACAGAGATGCGAGACTCTTCTTTTTCCTAGGGCGGGGAATAAGCACAGCAACAGCCTACGAGGGCAGACTAAAACTCATGGAAATAACCTACGTCCCCTCCATAGCTTTCCCAGCGGGTGAGAGTAAACATGGACCTATAAGCCTCATAGAAAAGGGGCTTCCCGTGGTTTTTGTATGTCCAAAAGACGACACACATAAAACTGTGGTAGGGAATATCATGGAAATGAAGGCTCGAGGAGCCTCAATAATAGCCATCATAGAAGAGGGTGACGAAGAGATAAAAAAGCTGGCTGACGATTACGTGGAGATACCCAAAGGGGTTCCAGACGTTTTATCACCCATACCGTTCGTCGTCCCCTTGCAACTCCTTGCGTATTATATGGCTGTAGAGAAAGGGTACGACCCAGATAAGCCTAGAAACCTAGCAAAATCAGTAACAGTGAAGTAAACTCACGCTTCTCTTTTAATGCGAACATATTAAATGTCTGTTCACGATACTTTAGTTGGTGTATAATTTGGAAAAAGAGTGGGAAAGACTCGTTGAGAACTTGATAAAGGAAGGAATCCTCCGCACTCCAAGAGTCATTAGAGCAATGCGATTGGTGCCTCGTGCAAAATTCCTTCCAGAAAATATGCGGCAATATAGTGCTGTAGACACTCCTCTTCCAATTGGATTCGGGCAGACGGTTTCAGCGCCACATAGTCCGGGAATCTAACCCGGCTAGGCGAAACATGGTAGCCATCATGAATGAAGCCCTCCAATTGGAAATAGGCCATAAAGTCCTAGAAGTTGGAGCTGGCTCAGGATGGCACGCCGCAACTATAGCCGAAATAGTGGCGCCAAGCGACGCACCTAGAAGCGAGTGGGGACATGTCTATACAGTTGAAATAATCGAAGCTCTTGTCGAGTTTGCCAGAAGGAACATAATGCAGGCAGGCTATGGAGATCGCGTAACGATAATATGCGCCGACGGTTCTATGGGATATCCAGAAAAAGCTCCATACGACAGAATTTTAGTGACAGCCGCTGCACCAGACATTCCTAAGCCCTTGATTGAACAGCTTAAGCCAGGTGGAGTCATGCTTATTCCTGTTGGAAGCGTGCACTTTTTCCAGAGCTTGATAAAAGTAAAAAAGGGCGCTAATGGAAGAATCACTCGAGAAAACCTTGGAGGAGTTGCTTTTGTACCTCTGACAGGTCGTTACGGGCACAAACTATGATGAATTCCGATTTTAGTTTAGCGGTTCAAACTTCGCCATAAAGTGTCCCAACACTTTGGGAGCGTAGACACGTCTTAAGCCTTTAATTTGGTCTCTCTTCTTGTAGAGTCTTATTAAGCTCTCAGCAACGTATTTTAAATGGTTGTCAGTGTACACTCTTCTCGGAATTGCAAGCCTCACCAGCTCCATGCGGGCTGGAATAAATTGTCCGGTAGCTTCATCAACTTTTCCAAAGCATGAACTTCCAAGCTCAACAGCTCGAACACCAGCCTCAATGTAAAGATGAACAACCAGCGCTTGTCCCGGAAACTGCTCAGGAGGAATATGTGGCAGAAACTTTTTCGCATCTACGTATACCGCGTGACCCCCAGGAGGTTCAACTATTGGAACACCTCCCTCCCGCAATAAGCCCGCAAGATACTCGATTTGCCGGCGTCTATATGCCTGGTATCCCTCGTCTATCGCTTCATACAAGCCTATAGCCATGGCTTCAAGCTCTCTACACGCTAAGCCCCCATAAGTTATGAAGCCTTCGATGGCTATAGCTAAGCTCTTGAATTTTTCATACAGATCCTCTATGTTTGTGCATAGAAAACCTCCAATGTTTGTAAGCGCCTCTTTTTTGCCGCTAAAGGTACAACCATCAGCGTACGAGAAGAGTTCTCGGGCGATCTCTTTGATGCTCTTGTTTTCATATCCATCCTCTCTCATTTTGATGAAGTAACAGTTTTCAGCAAACCTACATGCGTCAATGAAGAATGGGATGCCATATTTTTTAGCAACCTCGCTGACTTCCTTTATGTTCTGCATTGAAACTGGTTGACCACCCACACCATTGTTGGTGATTGTAACCATTATCAAGGGAATTTTTGCTGGACCTTTTTCTTTTATGAACTGTTCAAGTTTTTCAACATCCATATTACCCTTGAATAGCAAGACTTTCTGCGTGTCATAAGCCTCTTCCACCACCAGGTTAACGGGAACCCCTCCCCTCAAAAGAACATTAGCCTCCGTCGTGTCAAAATGCATGTTATTCGGAACATAACAGCCAGGAGAAACCATCGTAGAGAACAATATGTTTTCCGCAGCTCTTCCCTGGTGCACAGGGATAAAGTACTTAAAGCCAAAAATATCCTTGATAGCCCTTTCCAGAGAGTAGTAACTCTCGCTCCCAGCATAAGCTTGCCTTGTCTTTATCATTCCGGCCCACTGCTCATCACTCATAGCGGAAGTTCCACTGTCAGTGAGAAGATCTATGAAAACATCCTCAGCTTTAAGCATGAAAACATTGTATCCGGCTTCCTTGATAAGCTTCTCACGGACCTCTCTGGGATGAAGTTTTATTCGCTCCACCATCTTAATCCTAAAAGGTTCAGGAATGTTGAGATTTTCATTAGTCATAGGCTTCCTCGGATGCGGTTTAACCAAGAATTACTAATAAGGGTTTAGATCACCCGAACCACTTTTCCAATGTTGTTTTTCCCTTAAGCTTTGCCAAACCCTTCTGTGCTTTCTCAAGGGCTTTCCTAACGCGATCCTCTGAAAAATCCCTCTCATGACAAATGAAAGCTACGACGCCTTCAATGTCCGGCTCCCTCCACTCTATCTTGTAGTCGTCTGTAACCTTTGGATGTAGAAAAATCTCCTTAATCTGTCGAGGATCCACCGGGAACTCCGCATTTTTAATGTGAGGCAGTGCATTTTCCAAGCTGCCGTACTCTTTTATGAGCTTTAAAGCTGTTTTTGGCCCTAGTCCCCTTACACCCTCGGGATTAAAATCGGTTCCAATCAGAATGCCAATGTCAATCAATTGTTCATGGGTTATGCCGCACTCCTTTAAAACACGCTCAAGCTCCACGATCTCGGGCTCTATCTCCACGTACACGTTCTTTCCAGGAAGCTTTCGCCTTCCAGAAATAGTCACATTTCTGACAAGCCTCGGAGCACCGAAAAGCAAACTATCATAGTCCTGGCTTGCACAATAATCTGCATCTCCACGCTTGACTAAATGAGCTGCTTGAGCTTCTCCCTCACTTGGAGCTTGAACCCATGGAACTCCCATTAAATCCAGTAGACGTTTGCTATCTTCCACCATGTAGTCTTTGAGGCTTGCAGTGGCTTGAGCGTACATCCGCGCCTCTTCGATTCTGCCCTCTCTTAGAGCTTGCTCATACTTCACTAAAGCCTCTTCCTTTGCCTTCATACGTCTTTTAATTTCAACTTCCTTCAATGCTGGTGGAGTCCCATCAAAGACATAAATAGGCTTAATGCCCAATTCGAGGAGGTTGCATGTTCTATAAAGTAAGCCACTCAGATGACTTGTTATGCGACCACAGCTATCTTTTAAGGGTGTGCCGTCAGGTTGCCGAATTATTGCTAAAAACTGGTAAAGTGCGTTATAAGCATCTATCGCAATGGATTTGCCACTTAAATCCTCAAGTTTAATGGGGGTTTTAGGGACAAGGTCACGAAGATTAACGCCCAACCTTAAACGCGCCCAATTTCTAAGTGAAATTTGGACAATAAAAACTTTATAACTTTAGGTTAGATGCATTTACACATAACAGGACTACATGCCATAAAACACCATATAGGATATAAGGAAGCTCAACGATTTACAACCATCAATCAACGGGGGAACAAATGTGACTGAAAAAGCAGCCACAATAACATTAGTCACATGCACAAGCTGTAACAAGCCCATTCCACCGGGGGTGGAGTCCACAAAATTTCTATGTCCAAACTGCGGTGAAATATTAATAAGACGTTGCAAAAAATGCAGAAAATTCGGCCGTCCCTATAAGTGTCCAAAATGCGGGTTTGTAGGCCCATGAGATGGAGCGGTGAAATATGGGAAGTGTTGTGATCACATATAAGATATTTCCAACAGATATAACCGTGGACTTTGATGAACTAAAAAAGAAAATTGAAGCCTCCCTGCCTGAATTCGCAACGATACATGGATATGGTGTGGAGCCCGTAGCCTTTGGTTTAAATGCCCTATTGTGCGCCGTCAAAATTCCGGAGGACAAAACTGGCGTTTTAGAGGAACTTGAGAAACGACTTGAGCAGATAAGTGAGATAAGCCAGATACAAACGTTGATGGTTAGAAGAGTCAGTAGATAAGGGGTTAAACCTTTATATAGGAAGAATATGTGTTTCGAACAGAGCAAAACTGCCTACAGAAGGGTTTTAGAGTGAGCGAAAAAGTAAATGAAGTCCAGTTACGCGTTGGAGATGCAAAACAGAGAGATGTAGGTAGGGGAATCGCTCGAATAGACCAGAGGACAATGCAGAAACTTGGCATAAGCGCTGGTGACGTCATAGAGATAGTGGGTAAAAGAACAACGTCGGCTATTGCATGGCCAGCATACAGCGAAGACCAAAACCGTGACATCATACGCATAGACGGATTCACACGAAAAAACGCGGGAGTAGCCATAAACGAATATGTCATAGTGAGACCTGCTAAGGTGAAAGAGGCACTTAGCGTAACCCTTGCACCTGTTGACATGCGCCTAAACGTAGACGAGGATTTCACAAACTTTGTCAAAAACCGCTTAATGGAAAGAACCCTCGTCGAGGGAGACACGACTCTTGTTATGATGTTGGGCCACGCCATACCATTTGTGGTGACGAAGACACGACCCCATGGCATAGTCAAAGTTACAGCTGACACGAAACTAACTATTCTGAGCGAACCAGCACCCGAGGGGAAGGGTGTTCCAAGGACTACTTATGAAGATATTGGAGGCCTCCATGAGGAGATCCAGAGAGTAAGAGAGATGGTGGAGTTGCCGCTAAGACATCCAGAGCTCTTCCAGAGACTTGGCATAGAACCACCCAAGGGAGTTTTACTTCACGGACCACCGGGGTGTGGCAAGACATTGTTAGCGAGGGCTGTGGCAAACGAGTCTGAAGCCAACTTCTTCAGCATAAATGGTCCAGAGATTATGAGCAAGTTTTACGGCGAATCAGAGGCGCGCCTCAGAGAAATCTTCCAGCAGGCTCAACAAAATGCCCCAAGCATAATATTCATAGATGAGCTGGATGCCATAGCGCCCAAGCGAGAGGAAGTGACAGGAGAAGTAGAGAGACGTGTTGTAGCGCAACTTCTTGCCTTAATGGACGGTTTGTCTGGAAGGGGAAACGTCATAGTGATAGGAGCGACAAACAGACCAAACGCGCTGGATCCAGCCCTCCGACGTCCAGGAAGATTTGACAGGGAGATCGAAATAGGAGTGCCCGACAAGCAGGGAAGATATGAAATCCTCCAAATCCACACGCGAGGGATGCCGCTGGCCGAGGATGTTGACCTCAAAAAGCTTGCGGAAATGACTCACGGATACACAGGTGCCGACTTAGCCGCACTCTGCAGAGAAACAGCCATGAAAGCATTGAGACGATATCTGCCGCAAATAAACCTTGAAGAAGAACGCATACCACCGGAAGTGCTAGAAAAAATGGAGGTTAAAATGGAAGACTTCCTAAACGCCTTCAAGGAGATCACGCCAACAGCCATGCGGGAAGTGTACATCGAAGTACCCACTGTCCACTGGGACGACATAGGAGGCCTAGAGGAAGTGAAACAGGAACTTAAAGAGGCCGTTGAGTGGCCCTTAAAGCACCCTGAAATTTTCAAGAGAATGGGAATTAAACCACCAAAAGGGATACTTCTATACGGTCCTCCGGGCTGTGGTAAGACTCTTTTAGCCAAAGCGGTTGCAACAGAAAGCGAAGCCAACTTCATAACAGTTAAGGGCCCAGAGGTCTTTTCTAAATGGGTTGGAGAATCTGAAAAAGCTATAAGAGAGGTTTTCAGGAAAGCCAGAATGGCAGCACCAGCCATAATATTCTTTGATGAAATAGATTCCCTCGTGCCACGCAGAGGGCTTGGATTCGCTGACAGCGGTGTAACGGAACGCGTCATAAGCCAACTACTAACAGAAATGGATGGCATAGTGACGTTGGAGGATGTCGTTGTAATCGCCGCAACAAACAGGCCGGATATGGTTGACCCAGCGGTGCTCCGTCCAGGAAGATTTGACAGGCTTATATACGTGCCAGAGCCAGATGAGAAGGGAAGACTCCAGATTTTCAAGATATACACGAAAAACATGCCATTAGCGAAAGATGTAAACTTGGAGGCCCTGGCAGCCATGACAAAGTACTACTCGGGAGCGGACATAGAAGCCGTGTGCAGAGAGGCAGCTATGCAAGCATTAAGAAGGGACATAAATGCCAAAGAAGTTACGATGAGGGACTTCGAAGAAGCCCTAAAGAGAATAGGCCCATCAATAACACCGGACATGGAGAAATGGTACAAGAGTTTCATGCAACAAATTAGGCAGGTGCAGAAACCAGCCACACCAGTGGCGTAGGGAAACCTTATGCCAATAAAAATATGGAAAACTCAGCCAGCCTATCACTTCATACTCGAAGTTTTAAAGAAGAAGGGTGCCTTGACAGACATGGAGCTCTTCGAATACGTGTCAGAGGAATATAAGGACATAGGCTTCAGAGACTTTAACCAAATTTTAATGCGCCTTGAAATCGCGGGAAAAATACGCACAACATCGCTTGCCCGTGGAAAGAAAAGAGTTGAGCTTATATCATAGAAGGTAACGCTCTCCAACGTGTCAACAAAATGGAAAATTTTTCAGAAGTAATGGTCATTGGAGGGGGACCTAGCGGTTCCTTCTGCGCCTTAAACCTAGCAAAAAAGGCGGTTATCGTAACGGTTTTTGAAGAGCACAGCGAGATAGGTGTTCCATGCCACTGTGCTGGACACTTAAGTATTAACGGCCTAAAAAACCTTGAGCTTTATCCATTGCCAAAAGGAATCGTGGAAAACATATTTTACGGGGCAAAAATCTACTCGCCAAAGGGTTCAAGCTTTTCCATTCGCTTTTCCTCTCCGATCACTTGCACTGTAAACCGCATTTTATTTGACAAATACCTCTCGCAACTGGCTGAAAGAGCTGGTGCCAGTTACCTTCTAGGTACAAGAGTGGAATCTTTAGCACGCAGAGAAGAAAATGTTGAAGTGATTGCATCAAAAGAGGATAGGAAAACTATCAAGTTTTCTGGCAAGGTTGTCGTGGATGCAGAGGGTGCCTCTTGCAGAATTCTAAGACAAGCGGGTTTAAATCCGCCTAAAAATTTTGTTTACTGCGTTAATGCGGAGGTTGAAAATGTCAAGGATGTTGAACATGATGAAGTTGAGGTTTTTCTCGGAAACATTTACGCGCCTGGTTTTTATGCTTGGCTTATTCCTAAGAAAGAGGAAAACGCAAAAATCGGCCTTGGCACCAGAACCGGAAACCCCAAAGCATTACTCAAAAAATTCATAAATAAACACCCCGTCGCCTCCAGAAAATTAGGAAAAGCGAAAATTTTGCATAAAAACTACCACATAATTCCGTTAGGTGGACCGGTAAAGAAGGCATACTCTGATAGATTTATTGCGGTTGGTGACGCCGCCTCCCACGTGAAGCCCACCACTGGCGGCGGCGTTATACTTGGTTTAAATTGTGCCAGAATAGCAGCGGATGTTGTAGCGGACGCTGTAAGATCCGGAGATCTCTCCGCAAAATCCCTAGAAATTTACCAGAAGCGCCTCAAGAATTTTTTGGGATTTGACATGCAAGTGATGCTGGAAATCAGAAAGATTCTGGGTCTAATGTCTGATGAAGATATAAACTGCTTCATAGAATTTTGTAAGAAAAGTTTTAGGGAAAATGACTTTCAGAATTTAAGAGACTTGGATTTTCAAGGACGATTGCTTATTAAAGCCTTGCAAAAACCTAAAAGCGTCATGGTAATGGCATATCTTGCGGCACTAATCTTTAGAAACGCATTTAGGTTATGATACTAGGCGGGACAGAGCCGAAGAGATGGTGGAAGAGTGATGGATAATTTCCATTACAAGCAAGTGATAGTAATCAGAGCAGACCTAAAGATGAGCAAAGGCAAAATAGCAGCCCAAGCTGGCCACGCGGCTGTTTCCGCTGCTGAGGAAGCCAGAAAACATAACAGGAATTGGTTCAAAGCTTGGATGGAGGAGGGCCAATGTAAGGTGGTTGTCAAAGTTAACAGCGAAAAAGAGCTTCTAGAACTGGAAAAACAAGCGAAAGAGCTTGGGCTTCCATGCTCATTGATAGTTGACCGAGGGCTCACAGAAATCCCCCCTGGAACTGTGACGTGTTTGGGAATAGGACCAGCACCATCCGAGAAAGTGGATAAGATAACGGGGAAGCTTCCACTCCTATAGTTTCGAGGGAACACTTTGCGTGTTCCAAGACTAGAGAAAAAGCTAGGAATAGAGGTTTACGCCACTCGCTCTTTAGGTATAGGGGGAGTTATTCGATTTTTTCCTGAAGACTTCATGGTAGAGGAAATCCTTGTAAACGGATCCAAAGCAGAAATCTTTCCAACAGAAATACAAGTCAGGGATGCGTCTTCCCCTATAAAGCGTCACCTGCTTTGCGTGCTAGTTAAGCGCAACTGGGAAACTTTGCAGGCTGTAAGGGCTATTGCACGACAGCTAGGCGTTAGCGTACGGCATGTGGGCATTGCAGGGTTAAAAGACGCGACAGCCATAACAGCGCAACATATCACAATAGAGGGAATAACAATGGAAGATACTCGAAAAGTGCACATTAATGACATTAAGATACATCCCCTCGGCTATTTTCATGCCAAACTTTCACCCTATTACCTCCTCGGAAACTCCTTTAAAATCACTATACGTCGGATAAGCCGCAGCAGAACGGATCTGCAAGAACGGATATCAAGCGTTCTTAGAGAAATCCAGGCTTTGGGGGGCGTTCCAAATTTTTTCGGCCATCAACGCTTTGGGACCATGCGCCCAATAACACATCTAGTTGGAAAAGCTCTTGTTAAAGGGAAATTTCAAAAGGCAGTCATGCTTTTCCTTGCAAAGCCGAGTCCAACAGAGCATCCAGAATCCAGAAAAGCACGGGAGGAACTATGGAAAACGCAGGATTTTAAGAAGGCGCTAGAGATGTTTCCAAAGAGCTTGCATTATGAACGGTTAATTTTAAGGCACCTAGCGAAGAATCCAAGCGACTTTGTTGGAGCTTTTAGACGATTACCATTAAAGCTACAGAGACTCTTCCCCCAGGCCTACCAAGCTTACATCTTCAACAAAATCTTAAGCAGAAGAATAATGAAGGGACTCCCAATAAACAAAGCTGAAGTTGGAGACTACGTTATAGAGATTGAACCATCAGGACTTCCAAACGCCTTAAGATATAAAGTTGTGAGCCGGGACACAATTTCCGAAGTTAACAAAGCCATAGAAAATGGGAAAATGCTCTTAGCCATTCCTTTGGCTGGTTTTAAACAAAAATTCTCTCAAGGCATCCAAGGAGAAATCGAAAAAAACGTCTTAGAAGAGGAAAAAGTGTCACTAGAAAAATTCAAAATAAAGGGATTTCCAGAACTGAGCCTCAAAGGAGAGTTGCGTGCAGCATTAGCACGTATAAAAGAATTTTTCATACATGAAGTCACCAGTGATGAGGCAAACCCCCGCAAAAATAAGGTTGTCACGAGTTTTATGCTTTACAGAGGCTCATATGCCACGATTCTTCTACGGGAGCTTATGAAACCCCGAAATCCAATTAAAGCAGGCTTCTAGCGTTCACCTCTGCCTCAATATTTGTTCAGCGTTTTCCAAAAGTTTTAGTTTTTTATCCTTGGGCAAAACCACGTTCGCAGCATATTGATGACCATCAGCCATTCCGAAGGATTCGGAGGCTTTTTCCAAAAGATTTACAGCTCCGGGCATCTCTCCAGCGTCGATCATTTTCTGCAAAAGCTTCGGAACCCGCACAGAGGCTTTTACAAACTTTTCCCTAAGTTTTCCCCACTTTGGGATTTCCTGCGGCACATTAACAAATCCCAGGATGTATTTGTTTGGCTTAACCAGTTTCGTCTGATACGAAAGGAACGAGCAGAACTGTCCAATAACCTTAGTTCCCATACCACGGTACATGTCTTCAGCATCGAACCACTGAATGTGCTCCGTTTCTTTTAACTCGCCCCGGTAGAGTCTCCTCAAAAGTTTACGGTTAACTTCTTTGCGTCTTTCCTCAAGAACATTTATCTTCTTTTCAATGACTTCATCAATGCCCTCCAAGCATGCTTTTATTCCCACCTCCGGGCCATCTTCGTAATATCCAACTGCCCCGAGAATTTGCAGTTTTGAGAATAAAGCATCAACGTTAATACCTAGATGAGGAATTTCCAAATTTCTCCCCTTTTCCCGGACGATCGCTTTTTCTATAGCCTCCTTCAAAACAAGCTCATTTATTGACCAAAAACCTTCAGGAATTTCGCTGCTCCCAACGATGGCTAAATAACTCAAATCACTGTTCCGCTCATCCAATTCCTTAGCAAAAAGGTAACAGCATGTTGCCCCTGAGAAGTCGGTTTCGCCTTTGAAGCCAAAATGCTCCAAGTTTAAGTCGAAAACTTTTGGATCGCTCGAAGGCTTTGGATCATGATGGTCAAGTATTATGGTGAGATCCCGACCATGATTTAACTCAGATATTAAATCAGCATGAGAGGACCCTATATCAACATAAAAAAGTACAACTCCTTCCCTTGAATGCAATTCAGCTAGAACCTCCGTATAGACTTTCTCTAAACAGAGGGTCTCCGCAGCTATTCCTTCACGTTCCAGCGCCTTCTTAATTATCGCAGCAGAACATAAGCCGTCAGCATCATCGTGGTGCACCACGAGAACGTTTTTTGTTGCCTCTTTCCTAAGCTGTGCTATTGCATGTTGAGCTTTCTGTTTAAAATCTTGAAGCGACCCTTGCATCACGTCTCACCCTATTGTCTTTAAAAGATCAGAACGAGTTATTATACCCACAATTTTTCTACCTCTTGCAACCAAGACCCCAGGCCGTCTTTCTAACATTGGACGTATTGCGCTCACACTTGTATCTTCAGAAACCACAGGTAACGGAGGCCCCATGATACTTTCGACTTTCTCCTCTGCTATGTTTGAGCCCAGTTTACGTATTATGTCCTCTTCGGTAATTGTGCCAACAACCTTAGAACCATTCAACACTGGCAACTGAGATATTGCATGACGCACCATTATTTCGCTTACTTTTAATATACTGTCGCTTGGCTTTGCGAAAATAACTCCCTTAGTCATTATGTCCCTGCACTTCTTTTCCCTATTCTTGGCCAGAACTTCCAAAATTTTATTAACAGTCGAAAGTCTAGGGTCAACTTTTCCACTCTCTATTTTTGCTATATGCGCCTGTGAAACCCCAACAAGCTCTGCTAATCTTTTTTGGGTTAGCTTTGCTTCAAGCCTCATCTTTCTAAGAAGAGAGCCTGTAATCAACATAACCACCAGTTATCATTTAATACAAAACTGATACAGCAAAGTATATATTTGCTTTCCCACATACACTCACAGCTTCATTTACCCAAGGGAAAGTAAATGAGAAACATAATAGTTGAAAGGCTTAAGCAAACTCCTCTTGAAAAACAGAAACTTGAAATCGTGGAAAGAAAAGGACTGGGACACCCGGACTACATCTGCGACGCAATAATGGAGCAAATTTCACTTCATCTAAGCAAGGAATACTTAGAAAAAACCGGCACAATACTCCATCATAACGTGGACAAATCACTGCTCGTCGCCGGACAATCCGAAGTTAGGTTTGGCGGAGGGTCTGTCAAACAGCCAATGCTTTTTGTTTTCGGAGATAGAGCAACAACGGAGTTCGACGGTATAAAAATAGACGTGGAAGACATAGCCATAAACACAGCAAAAGAATGGTTTAAGAAGAACATGCGTTTTGTAGATCCGGAAAGACATGTAAAGTACCAAGTTGAGCTAAAACCAGGCTCGGCAAGTCTCGTCGATATATTCAAGCGAGGAGGCAAGGTACCTGGGGCTAACGACACATCAGCAGCTGTGGGTTATGCCCCAATGACTAGAACAGAGAAAATAGTCTTAAAGACGGAACAATTTTTAAACTCTAAAGAATTCAAAAACCGCCACCCGGCATCTGGGGAAGATATAAAAGTTATGGGGTGTCGATACAACAACAATTTGAACCTTACTATTTCGATGGCCTTCGTTGACCGTTATATTAGCAGCGAAGAGGACTACTTCGAGAAAAAGGCCAAAATATTGGAAGAAATCGACAAATTTGTTAGATCCAACTCAGACTTTGAAAATATAAACATTCAACTAAATACCTTAGATGTTCGCGGCCGCGGAATTAATGGACTTTATTTAACCGTTTTGGGAACAAGTGCGGATAGCGGAGACTCTGGTCAAGTGGGTAGAGGAAACCGCGTGAATGGTTTAATCTCATTGAACCGCCCATTCTGTTCAGAAGCCGCCGCTGGAAAGAATCCAGTGAGTCATGTTGGAAAAATTTACAATGTTTTAACCTTCAAGGTTGCCCAACATGTATACGAGGAGGTCCCAGAACTAGAAGAAGTTTACATCTGGCTTTTAAGCGAAATTGGAAGACCCATAGACCAGCCAGCTATAGCAGCAGCGCAAGTAATAATGAAAGAGGACGGGTCTATAGACAAGGTTAGAAGCAAAATAGCATCAGTGCTAGAATACGAGTTGGAACATATAGACAAATTCTGCATGGAACTAGCTCAAGGTAAAATATCCATATGCTGACGCTAAAACTAACAAACATTTGTGACTAATCGAGTATATGTAATACGAGCAAAGTGGAGTTTGAATTCTTATTCTGAATAATAATCCAAAAATGAATAGTTTTATTAATTCACAAACAACAAATCACCAAAAAGGGCGATACGATGGAAGACAAACAAGCCGAAGTTGAGGGAATATCATTTAACGAGGAGCAGGAAAACGAGGGATTAAGAGAGGAATCATTTGCCGAAGAAGGAAAAATCGAAGAAGATGTTGAGGAAAAACCAGAAAAAATCGAAGCAGTTCATGAGGAGGATAGAAGCAGCTTCATACATGGATTATCTGTTGGGTTGGGCATAGGATGCATTGCAACTTTTGTCATTATGTGGATCACAGTATTCTTCTCACCCATGTTGCCGCCAACAATAACCTATGAGTCAATGCTTTCAGTATTCATCTATCCATTGTTATATCTGCTGGCAGTAGGACTCATTGCATTAACAGCGGGCATTGTAAGAGAATACTACACGAAAAGATAATGTACGATTTGGATAATTTTTATAATTGGTAACGTAGTTTGGATTATACTGTGGAGTTATGCCTCACAAAATTAAGAAACTCCTGGAAGAAATTTCGAGGGAGAAAGCCCCAGGTCCAGCTCCAACGTTTTCGGTTTGGCACATACTGAAAACACTCGAACTTGCCGCTGAAAAATCTATAGGACGAACAAAACTTGCCGAAGAACTTAAAATCGGCCAAGGTGCTGCGCGAACTATAATTAACCGCCTAAAAGTAGCTGGTTTAATTTCAACATCAAAGATGGGTTGCACTCTAACGGAGAAAGGACGAAAGCTTTGGGAGGAATATAAGAGGGTTTTATGGAAAAAAGTGGAAATTGAAAGCTCTGAACTTGTAGATGCAAAATATAGCTTCGCAATTCTAGCAAAGAACTGTGGACATAAGATTAAGTCGGGAATAGAGCAGCGCGACGCTGCAGTTAAAGTCGGAGCAAAAGGAGCTGTAACAATTATTTTCAAAAATGGACAGCTTATAATTCCATCGGTGAGTGCGGATTTTGCGGTTAATTTTCCGAAAACGGCAGAGCACATTATCAAAGTCTTGCAGCCTGAGGAAAACGACGTGATAGTCATTAGTGGTGCTGATTCGATAGATTTGGCGGAGTATGGAGTTACAGCTGCAGCCTGGACCCTTTTTGATGACTGTTAGCTGCTAATATGTATATTTGTCCCCACCAGCAAGTATTCGCTCTAAGGCCATGTTAAAGTTAACCATTCCCTCGTTTGTTTTTGCTGAAACAGGTATTAACAGAAAACGAAGGCCAAGTTGATAAATTGCCTTCATCATGTTTCTACTCAGCAAGCGTTTTGTTCCTTCGAGTTTTTGTTCAATCGCATGTTCTAGAGCTTTGGGACTCGCAGACCAATCCACGATTCTGTTGACATCCTTTTCAGAGAGCATGTCGCATTTAGAGAGCACATGTACTTGTGGTAGGAAAAAGCGACTGTAAACCGCTGCTGAAAGGAAAAGATTTGAAACATAATTTAGGGGATTGAGTGAAAAAACAGCATCAAATAGGTAAACTATTGCTTTTGGTTCTTTCGTGAGTTCATTTGCTATGTAGGTTCCGCTGGCTCTGAAGGCGAAAAGCTCCATCTGCCCAGGAGTGTCTACCAAAACTATGTCAGATTTTAAGTCTTCAATTTCCTTTGAGAGATTCTCGACTTCCTCCGCCAGCAGGTCAGTAGCCATCATCAATGCACCGTTCGGTCCTAGCCCATACTCTTCCATGAGACTCTCTACATCCACGTAGTCTCGAGCATCGATATCCGGGGTGTAAGGCAGGGTTAAAGCGCCGGGATCAAGATTCACTATTGCAACGTCCTGTTTAGACATCCTTAACCACTCACCAAAGGCCGCGGTAAGCGTTGATTTCCCCGATCCAGCAGTTCCGATAATAAACACGATAAACATGATTGCACCCAACAACAAATGCTGGTGAGTATAGACTGCAAATAATCAAGGGTAAAAGCTTTTCTTCCTAGGTTTAGACTTTCGGAATCTCTGGTTCTTCAGTTACATGGTGTTTACGGGAGCACAGTGCAAGATGAATACGCCTATGCATACTAAAACTGCTGTTGCCACAAAAAGAAGCAAAAAGAACCTGGATATTATAGTTAGGGTTACTATTGGACTGTCTGCCCCTGCGTATTCATAATCACCAGACCAGCTTGCCCGAAGATAACATACACCTGTTTCTTTTGCAGTCCATGTAAATGAAAACCTCCCATTAAAATCTGTTTTCACAATAGCAAGCACACTCCATGGAGAAGTTCCCGTCTTAAAGTAAATTGTTATTGACTTGTTCGACAGCTCCGGCGAAAGTTGTCCATGGAAGGTAATAACAGTTCCTTCTATGCCGAAGTTAGAAGATGCAGTTAGGAAAATCGATGAGGATTGCAGAGCTCTATAACTTGCGGACACTTGCCCCGGAGCCCACTCTTCATATTCTCTAAGTGAAATTACTTTACAACTAGCTTGCCTCAAACTTTCGGGGCATTCACCCACTCTCCAGCCTGTCATCCAATTGCCACCGGTGCATTCGGCTATGTAATAACGGACATTATTGTAGGTGACGTAGAAAACTGGGGTTCTTGCATACCGTGGTGGATTTGGAAGGTGCACACCGACGTTCATATGCATCTCGTCCTCGTAGTAAAGAAGCACAACATCTAGCCCACCAGCTTTCATTATCGAGGCTGCAACATAACTGAACAGATCACAGTCTCCAAGGTTTTCAACGATGGTCTCAATTGGATATTTAGCGGGTGAAGTTGCACTATAAGGTATTTGATGCACTATCATAAGAACCCCATTTGCAAAGTCCTCGGGGTCGCTGTATATATCCCAAAGTTTATCAGCAATTGGCTGAAGGGGATAGGGGGTAACGAATTTTGCAAAATCCTGGATAGAAACTTGTCTATGAGGCAAACCGCGATAATATTCATAAAGCGACTCGGGAATAGCGATATTCAATCTATATCTTTCTAAACTGTCGAAATCCTTCAGAAGAAAATAGGAGATAGAATAGCTGCTTGACGGATAGCACAAAGAAAAATACAACGTAGTTGCCAGAACAGCGATGACTGCACATGTTATAAGGTGTTTTCGCATCATAGTTTTCAAAATCTAGCCTTGCCGATTTATTGTTCTTGTGAATTGAGAATCGTTAGTTTAAACAGATATTTATTGAGCTTGGTTGCTCCGGACCCGGATTTTCAATCATCAAACTCAGAGTCTAGCCTG
>Ga0105163_1000172_pt1 | contig 40538 bp, 37 predicted proteins | sample JNZ110809AmetaG_FD_81531 | JGI IMG/M metagenome (GOLD analysis project Ga0105163, IMG submission 81531) | Hot spring microbial communities from Jinze hot spring, China to study Microbial Dark Matter (Phase II) - JNZ 110809A | ecosystem: Environmental > Aquatic > Thermal springs > Hot (42-90C) >... | reverse complement strand
GTACAGGGGCCTTATCTCGATGCCCGAGGTGGTTTTGAAGCTGGACTTGCGCTCGGGCGCGACCTTCACGGCCTCCCGGTAACGCTCGTACCAGTCGCGCTGCAGCTCCTCTATCCTCCGGAGCGCCTCCTCATTGAAGAGCGAGGTCCTCGTCTTCCTCTCCTCCCTCCTCGAGCGGAGGTCCTTCCAGTAACCGAGCCTTCTGGACGACCATCCGGAGAGCTGGTCGGAGATGCGGCCCATGACTCGGATAACATGCGTTCACAGGCGCTTATACGTTTGCTGGTGACGCGTGACGGCTCCGGTATGCCCGCGGGAAGAGCCAAAAATACGCCGTAGGATCTCAGCGCGGAAGATGGTCCTGACCGCGAAGGTCTTCAGGGTCAACGCGGACGCCAAGCTCGGCGTGATAGCGCAGAAGCTCAGGGACTTCAGGAGGGTGGACGTGGTGAGGGAGGGGGATCGAGAGATCGAGCTGGTGACGGACGTCCACGACATCACGGGTGGGAAGGACTACGTGACCGGCGTCTTCAGCAGGGACAAGCTGGTCCGGATCAAGCAGAGGGGTGGTGTGGTTCCGGTGGTGAGGACGGTGGACGCCTACATCGAGTTCAGGGACAGGGGCGACAAGATATTCCTGATAGTGCTGCAGCAGAAGCACTTCGCCAACTTCGTCGCCACCACGCTCAGCAACGCTCTCTTCCTCAACTTCAGATCGATAGTTGAGGCCCGGATACCGCACGAACGGCTGGTGGAGCTCCACGAGAGGAACCCTGACGGGACGAGGCTGATCTGGTTCGACCAGGTCGATTACCCGGGCGTGGAGAAGCTGGCCCTCGCTGGCCCATCGCTGATGGACACGTCGATGTACGACGAGGCTCTGAGGCACGGCAAGATCTGGTACATCGTCTTCGTCAGCAGGGAGAAGAGCAGGGTCTTCGGGCTGACGAGGAACGCGGTATTCACCGCCTTCTCCAGGCTCTCGGAGCAGGACTTCCTGGAGCACGTAAGGACCGAGGTCATCCCGCTGCTGGAGTGAGGGGCCTGGATCACAGTTTTATCATGACGGTTACCGGAGGTTGAGGGATGCCGAAGGAGGGCAAGCAGAAGGAGGAGTACGTGATCAGGGCACCGAGCTACTTCGGCGAGCGCGAATTGGGAATCACGTACGCCGACGACCCGGCCAAGCTGATCGGCAGGACGGTGACCACGAGCCTCTACAACCTGACCGATGACCCCACCAAGCACTACCTCCTGGTGAAGTTCAAGGTCGTCAGGGTGAACGGCAGGTACGCCGAGACCGTGTTCTACGGCCACGAGTACGGCCGGGAGTACTTCAGGAGCCTGATCAGGAGGGGGACCACGATGGTCGAGTACATCAGGGACGTCGAGACGCGCGACGGCTTTAGGCTGAGGGTGTACGGCGTCGTCTTCACGCAGAAGAGGATCAGGTCCGGAAAGAGGAGGGACATACGGAAGATCATGGACCAGGTCTTCGTCGAGGCGGCGGAGAGGCTGAACCACGACCAGTTCGCGATCGAGATGGTCCTCGGGAAGATGGGCTCCGACATCTTCAACCGGGTCAAGAAGATCCTGATCCCGAGGCACGTCGGTGTCTACAAGTCGAAGGTCGTGAGGCTGCCGTCATGGGTCTTCGAGGAGGTGAAGGTCGGGCCGCTGACCTCATAGAGCAGAGGTGTGTTTGGGTTCCGCCAATGGTTGAGCGGACGCACTGGACGAACTCGATCGAGCGGCTTCAAACCTGAACGCCTCAGATGAATTGAAAGCTGCCTTAAGGCCGACGCGCCGCCGAGAGTTAGCTTGGTCACATCTGATCCTGCTGCTTGACCCGTGCGGCGGAATGGTACGTCAGCACAACTCTTTTTAGCACGGCGATGCCATTAAACGCTTGGGACATCTTTGAGCGCCTCCGCTTATGACGTCTGGAGTTTGGCAGACGAGTGGGGGCCGGAGAAGGTAGTATTCGCTTACGATCCCGACACGGGAATGAGGGGCGTGCTGGTGATCGACAACACGGCAATAGGCCCCGGAAAAGGGGGAATCAGGTTCGCGCCTACGGTAACCCCTGTGGAGGTGTTCCGTCTGGCCCGGGTGATGACGTGGAAGTGCGCCCTCGCTGGGCTGCCTTTCGGAGGAGCGAAGGGCGGGTTAATGGGAGATCCCACGAAGGTCGACAGGGTAGCGTGGATGAGGTCCTTCGCAAAGGCGATCAAACCCTACGTGCCTCTCCAATACGTCGCAGCAACAGACATGGGAACGACAGAGCTTGATATGGCCGTTTTCGCCCATGAGATAGGCGACGTCAGGGCGTGTACTGGAAAGCCGATGGAAATGGGAGGCATACCGCACGAGTTGGGCACAACGGGTTACGGCGTTGCGATAGCGACCGACCTGACACTCAAGACCCTACACGCGTACGGTACTGTTAACCTCGAACCCGAGAAAGCGACGATAGCCATACAGGGTTTCGGGAACGTTGGATCCTTCACCGCGAAGTTCCTTGACGAGCTGGGTTACAAAATAGTCGCAATAGCTGACATCACGGGATGCATATACGACCCAGAGGGTCTGGACATACCGTATATCATGAAGGAACTACAGGTGCGGGAGAACATCGAGAAGCTCTCCGGAAAGTACGAGGTATTGCCGAAGGAGAAGATCTTCGAGGTGAAGGCCGACGTCTTCATACCCGCTGCAACCTCCGACGTAATCAACCTCGAGACAGCACCGCTTCTGATCAAATCCGGGACGAAGTTGGTCATCGAGGCCGCCAACATACCCACGACGGCTGAGGCCGAGAAGCTGTTGATCCAGAGGGGAATCTGGGTGATGCCGGACTTCGTGGTCAACGCGGGGGGCGTCATAGGTTCCTATGTTGAGTACAAGGGTGGTACCGAAAAGGAAGCCTTCGACCTGATAAAGTACAAGATCAGCAGGAACGTAAAGCTCGTTCTCTCTATGGCGCATCAGAACGGGATGACGCCTAGGCAGGTCGCACTGGAGGTCGCTAAGGCGCGCGTCAGGAGAGCCATGCTGCTCAGGCGCGGTGCGATAACCGTTGCCCGTGAGTACTTCGCCCGACAGAAGCAACAGTACGAGCTGATGATCCCGAGCCTCAAGGAGGAGACGTGAGGCGGTTGCTGGCGGCCGGATCCGGGAACGCCCCCTCGTTCTCGCCGCGCCACAGGAAGGGCCAGTCTCTCAGGGCCTTGGAAAGCGGGGAGTAACTGCTGGCAGTGCGACTAACCTGTGCCGTATTTCCTCAGGTAGTAGCCCTCCTCCCGCATCTCGACGATGCTCCGGACGCCCTCCCTCCTGATCCTCTCCCTCAGCTCGTTGGCCTGCTCTGGTCCGATCTCACCCCTCCTCTCGAGGTAATCTATCACCTCCAGGGCGCTCTCCTCGTCGGGACATCGGGCGAGGTAGTCGGTGACCGTGGGCGTGTATCCCCTGAGGACGTCGACCTTCACCTTGATGGGCTTGGACCTGGTCATCTCCTCGTACAGCGCCGGGAACAGCCTCCGGAAGTCTTCTACGTCCCACTCGCTCATCGACCCGAGTTTTCCTCTCTATGGTAAATTCTTTGCTCGGGGTAACGCGGACGGGAGGGACATGGGTGAAGGCGCCGCTGGGGCCGCACGCGTCGTCAGCTTCCTTACCGACTACGGCCTGGACGACCCCTACGTCGGCGAGGTCAAGGCGAGGATGCTGAGCGTCTGCGGGGAGATTCGGGTGATCGACGTAACCCACTCGGTGGAGCGCCAGAACGTCCTTCACGGCGCCTTCCTGCTCTACCTCTCCTACAGGTTCTTCCCTGATGGGACGGTCCACCTCGCGGTGGTAGACCCGGGCGTGGGAACGGAGAGGCGGTGCATTGCCATCAGGACGAGGAGGTACTGGTTCGTGGGGCCTGACAACGGGCTCCTGTATCCGGCCGCGAGCGAGGACGGAATCCTCAGGTGCTACGAGATCGACCTCGATGCCTACCCGAGGTACGGCGGCGAGACGTTCCACGGAAGGGACGTCTTCGGGCCGGTGGCGGCGGAGCTGGCGTGCGGCGCGTCGCCGAAGATGCGGGAGGTGGACCCCGAGACCGTGCAGAAGCTCGACTTCGGGAGGCCCGTGGTCACCGATCGGGGAGTCAGGGTGAAGGTGCTACATGTCGACCGCTTCGGGAACTGCATCACCAATCTGAGGGCCGACGAGCTCCCATCGTGGATGAGATACGGAGACACGTTCAGCGTGAGGTCAGCGGGAAAAGAGGTCAGGGCCAGGTTCGCGAGGGCCTACGGCGAAGTGCAGCCGGGGAAGTTCCTGCTGACCGTCGGCGGCACTGGCTTCCTCGAGGTCTCGGTGAGCATGGGCGACGCGGCGAGGCAGTTGGGTGTCAGACCTGGCTCGGAGCTCGTCGTTGAGCAAAACGAAGTAGGAAGTGTGGATCGGGGTTAGGCGACGATCTCGGGCTTGAGCGCGGAGATAGCGGATCTGACCTCCTCCTCGAGCTGGAGCAGCCGATCCGCGTCCTCGTTCGGGACCTCGGCCTTGGCCTTCATCAGCTTCGCTATGACCGGGAGCTGCCGTATCTTCGCGAGAGGAACGCCCCTGTTCAGCGCCTCCTCGGCGAGCCTGTGGAATGTGACGAAGAGCCTCAGCATCAGGTACTGCTTCTTGGTGCTGCAGTAGGAGTCGATCTGGTCGAAGGCGCTCTGCTGGAGGAAGCCCTCCCTGATCATCCTGCCGACGTCGAGGATCAGCTTCTCCTCGTCCGCGAGGGACTCGGGACCCAGCAGCCTCACGAGCTCCAGCAGCTCCTCCTCCCTCCTGAGCAGCCGGTAGAGGTAGGACCTGAGCTCGTACCAGTCGGCGGCCACGTTCGAGGACCACCAGCTCCTGACGGTCTCGACGTAACCCGAGTAGCTCATCATCCAGTTGATGGCGGGGTAATGCCTGGTGTAGGCGAGGTTCGGGTCGAGCGCCCAGAAGGTCCTGACGAACCTGAGCGTGTGCGTCGTCACCGGCTCCGTGAAGTCACCACCCGGAGGCGATACTGCGCCGACGATGGTGAGGCTGCCCACCCTCTCCGGCCTCCCGAGGACCTCGACCCTGCCCGCGCGCTCGTAGAACTCCGCGAGCCTGCTGGCGAGGTAGCTCGGGTAACCCTCCTCCGCGGGCATCTCCTCGAGCCTGCCGCTGATCTCCCTGAGGGCCTCCGCCCACCTGCTGGTCGAGTCGGCCACCAGCAGCACGTCGTAACCCATGTCCCTGTAGAACTCGGCGATGGCCGCGCCGGTGTAGATGCTCGCCTCCCTGGCTGCCACGGGCATGTTGCTGGTGTTCGCGATCAGAACGGTCCTCTCCATCAGGGGCCTTCCGGTGTAGGGGTCTGTCAGGTGCGGGAACTCCGTCAGGACCTCCGCCTCCTCGTTCCCCCTCTCGCCGCATCCTATGTGGAGGATCACCTTCGCATCGCTCCACTTGGCAAGTTGGTGTAAAGTCACGGTGTTGTGGAAAATGGAGGGCACCTCGCCTCCGACGAAGTTGTGGGCAATTGGAACCGTGAGGTCGTAAACCTCGAAGTCCCCCTCGATCACGCCGACCTTCTCGACCTCGTCAAAGAACACGCTCTTGGTAGCCTCGGCTAGGGCCATGAGTTGTGCCGGAAGGCGAGGCGTGGCGATCGCGGCGATCCTCGAGAGCATCGCGGAGCTCATGTTCTCCCCCATCGCAACATAGTTGTGCACGTTGATACCGTTCCTCCTGAGATCAGTCATCACTGACGAGAGCGCCTCCCTCAGGAACTCGGGCGAGAGCGGCACCACATCGCGTTCGGTCCTGTTCTCCCTCGTCGCGGCAAGGTAGTTCCGGATCCGCTCGGAGAACGGCAGATCGGGAGCCGTCGAGAAGACAGAGTCGTACAGCTTCCTCAGCTCTTTGATGCCGGTCACGAAGAGCCTCGAGTAACGTCCCTTCCGGGAGACCGTGAACAGGACGCCGAGCCTCGCGAGGAGATAGGAGAGGCCGCTGACCATGGCTCGGGACGCGGAGGTGACCTCGACCGAGCCCTCGGAGAAGTGACCGTCGCCGGACAAATATCCTCGGAGGAAGGCCGCCACCACGCTCTCCGGAGACCTGAATATGACCGGCGGGACGGCTGCGTTCCTCGACTTCCTCCTCGACGGGAAGCCGAGCGAAACGAGGAAGTCGACGATCGCTTTCGAGTTCACGGAGATCCCGTCAACGGTCCTGAAGCGCGTCCTGACGCCCTCGATGCCGAAGGCCTCCCTCAGCAGCCTCTGGAACCTGAGGAGGAGGGCCTCATTGGAGTTGAAGAAGCGCACCGTTCTCCCCGCCACCATCCCATCTGAGAGGAGGAGCCCGAGCAGCTCGGCAACCACCTCGTCGATCCGCGTCGGGAGCGTGACCGGACTGCCCCTCCTCGGTCGAACCGTCAGCTGGTCCGGCGCGCGGATCCCTGACTCCTCGAGGGCCCTAAGGTACGTTGAGAGCGTAGGACGGCTCCTCCCGGTCCAATAGCCGATCAGGACGTCGTAGCTGACGCAGAGGACCTCAGCGACGCACCTCAAGGTTCCGTGCTTCTCCCTCAGAACCCGCAGCGCCCTCCTCATCCCGTCCCGGTCCTCGACCCTGAGTTCTCCGAGCGGTCCGTCGAACCTTAAAGTCTGGTAATCTGCGTCGACCTCTATCCTCCTCGGCATCACGAGCCTGTCGCCGGGTCTGATCAGCGCCGCAGGGACCTCCTCCGTCGTGCCGGTGCTGGGGTTCAGACGGAGCAGCCTGTGGGCCGGTGTGACCGTGAGGACTCTGCCCGAGGAGGTCTCTATCTTGACGAGTCTGTCAGACCTGCCTCTGTAGACGTGGGAGACCTCGAACTCCCGGAGCCGCCGCCCGTCGAACCCGATGACCCGTATACCCCGCACCTCCTTGATCGCCTCACGCCCCTCTCCGTCGATGACCCGCTCCTCCGCCGGAGCTGCATCGTACAACTCCTTTATCGCGACGAGCGTTCCGTCGTGGAGCAAAACTGGCGTGTCGGGCGTGACGCACTTACCCGTCCCAAAGGCTCCCGGTATGCAACCGGTACCGCCCTTCGCCATGGGGAAGAGCGTGTCGAGAACCCTCTGTCCGGTTATCAGGGGAACCTCGGGATCCAGCCTCCTCCTGATCGGCCTCGGGACCCTGACGGGCCACCTGTGGGCCATCCGCACCTCGTATCTCCCGTCCTTGGACTCGACCGTGGCCACGACGTCGTTGACCGTGTACTCGCCCTCTGGTGCTACATCGACCAACTTTCCCGGCTTCGCGTCCGGCGGGACCATGATCTTCGTCGTGATCAGCGGAGTCTCCTGCACCTCGCCGATAACCGTCCCTGGCTCGACCTCCTCGCCCTTCTTGACGGTCGGGACGAAGTGCCACTTCTTGTCCTCGGGTATCGGAGGAACGGTCACTCCCCTCTTGACGAAGGGGCCGACGCGCTCGGCGATCTTGTCGAGGGGCCGCTGGACGCCGTCGTAGACGCTCCCTATCATCCCAGGTCCCAGCGTCACCGAGAGCGGCAGGCCAGTCCCGACAACTGGCTCACCGGGCGATAGGCCGGATGTGTTCTCGTAGACCTGGATGAACGCGACGTCACCCGTGAGCTTGATCACCTCTCCGACGAGGCCGTCCTTGCCGACCCTGACGACCTCGTACATCCGAGCCCCCATCATCCCGTCCGCCTTGACCGCAGGCCCAGCGACCCAGACGATCTTTCCCTTAACCGGCATCTCGAGACCATCCGTTTCTCACGGTATAAGTATCTCACCGCATCGAAGATCGGTCTTGCCGGGCGCGTAAGCCCGGTCCTTTGACGGCCGGGTGGCGCTCACGGCGATGTCCCCGTTAGCTAAGACATTCGGTTTTCCGAACCCGAAGGGGGAGGCGGTCACCTGGCCGTCGAGAACCTCCACCCTCCCTGCTCGGGTCTCACCACGCCCGTGCCCTTCAGCCTCTCCAGAACCTCCTTGGCCCTCGCGAAAGTGCCGTCATCGATCACCGGTATGCCGTACTCCACGATCTCCAGGACGATGACGTTCAACCTCTCCAGCATCTCCAAAAACTCACCCGGAAAGTACCCTATCGCCCTGACGCCCACGTGCGGGTAGAGGGAGGAAAGGGAGCGGCGTGCGAGCTCGTCCTCCGGCAGGTTCTCGGCTATCACGCAGACGTCCACGTCGCTCTCCTCGGTGTAGTCGCCCTTCGCGTAGGAGCCGAAGAGGATCACCGAACGGGGCCTCACGTCGGCCTCCGCGAGCTTCTCCGCGTACTCCTTGACCCTCTCCAGGGTAGCAGCCCTAAGCCTCTCCTTGTAGGACATGCCTCCTCGCCCACTCCAGAATCCTCTCAGCCCTCCCTGCTGCGTCGCGTGCCTGCCACTCGGTGAACTTGTCCTTGGCAGGACCTGCCGCAAAGGCGTTCGCGTACCTCGTCGGTATGTAGTACTGGTCGAGGACCCGCACGTCGTCCCAGAACTTCCCGGATTCCGGGAGGTGCTTTACCAGCTCCTGGAGGAGGTCGACCGAAGAGTTGGTTCTTCTCTCAACTCCCAATTTCTGCAACACGGCCTTCAGGGCCAGATCGGCAGCCTGCTGGGCATTGAAGCAGACCTTGCTCCACCTCCCGCTCGCCAGGAGGTCCTTTGCGGCCCCCAGGAAGTCCTCCGCGTCGGCCAGCAGGTCCTTCGACCTGTCCACGGGTTTTCTAACGAGACGCCGTGGTATAAATCAAGAAGCCATAATCGGAGTTTGACGGCCCGTCCGGACCCGAGGAGAGCGGCAACGCGATCGCACCCTCACAATCAACCCCTCACCCGCTCTAATCGCGCTCACGATCCGCTCATACCCTTCTCTTCGCCGACGATGAGATGGAGCGCCGGGGGCGGGACTCGAACCCGCGCGCCCCCCGAGGGGGCAGCGGCTGTCGCGTCTGGCCAGAACCTAGGGATCTCGAGGCCGCCCCAATGGCCGCTATGGGACCCCGGCCCGAGACGTCCATCCCGACGGAGGGATTTTACCTTGAGCCGGACTGTCCCCTCCTCCTGGAGAGGAGGCCCCGGAGCAGCAGGTAACCGAGAACCGATGCCTGCAGAAGCGCTGCGGCGAGAAGGGCCGTCGCCTCCTCGGTCAGGCTGTACACCACCAGCTCCACGCTGACGTCGGAGAGGGCGCTGACCACTTTGGAGACCGTGCCGAAAGGCGTGACCGCGGTCAGGTTGTAGTAACCCGAGGGGAGCCTGAGGGTGGTGCGACCCGGAACCCTGATCGGGCCACTGCCGTTCACCAGGAGCTGCGCCTCCAGCAACCTGTCCGAGCCAGCAACCCTCACGCGGAGGTCGACGTTGGAGACCGGGACCGAGACGATCGTGACCTCGTTGGGCCTGAGGATGACCCCTCCGACAAGTTGAGAGACGTCGAAGCCGTAAACTTGCAATTTTTCCAGCTCGAGAGGCCCGGAGCTGCCCTGCGGTGGAACGCCGATCGTCGAGGGCAGGAAGTAGGTGACGATGCCGACCCTGAACGCGACGTGGCCTCGAAGCGAGGCCGAATAGTCCTCGATGAAGGACATCCTCCTGGCGTCGATCACCATCAACCCGTAGTGCGGAACCCTGAAGCGCAGCCTCTCTACTGAACCACTCCTGTAGTTGAGGTAGATCAGCTCCAGGTCCCTCTCGAGCAGGTCGACAACCGGCATCGTCTTAGTGCTGGTGAGCCTGGGAACCGAGGACCCGAACGGCGAGACCTCGATCCGCTGGGTGAAGGTGACGCGCTGACCCGTTGGGGAGATGCCGACCACCTGGACCAGAACGGTTCCGTACCTCATGGGGAAGGTGCCTCCGGGGCCGACGGTGCCGAGGAGGGGGAGACGCACGGTGAAGTTCGTCATGCCGAAGGGGAGGTCGAAGTCGTACCTCGCTATCACGGCGTCGGTGCTGTAGCTGAAGGGGATTCCTCCGACCGTGCCCGTCAGTGATACCCTGTCTGGATACATCAGGTAGACCACCGCGCCCCTCAGGGGCACCGGTACGTTCACGGTCAGCTCCTGACCCGGCAGCACCCTCGGCACACCATCGGCATCAGACCGCTCGGTCGTCTCGAAGCCCACGGCGGAGGAGCCCTGGACCCTGAGAAGGACCAGGTCCTCGGACCACCTCTCGATCGAGAGCGTCCCGAAGAGGGGTGCCGCGGGATCTACGACCCTTATCGTCATCCTCTGGCCCGAGGGGTCCTCGAGGAACCAAGTCCCAACGTCCTGCGGGCCGAAGGTCCTGACGGCTACGCGGGTCCTCGGCTTGAGCGTGACCGTTACCTGGTCGCCGGATGGAGGAATGAGCTTCAGCACGACCTCTGCCGACGGCGAGAAGGCGGTCAACGTCTCACCTGCCATGAAGACCAGCTCCGAGCCGCCGACGAAGGGGAGGTAGCTCCAGCCGCCGTAGCCCAGCAGCAACGGGAAGGTCTCCTGGGCGTTGGAGACCTGGAGAGGGAACGCTGGGAGCACGAGAAGGATCAGCAGGATCGCCACCTCAACCCCTGCCGAGCGCGAAGGCGACGAGCCCAGAGGTCACCACCGCGAAGGACGCTAGCAGCAGGATGAAAAGGGTCACGTCCTCGAAGAGGAGCGAGTAGAGGACGGTCACCGCGGTCAGCCCCACGGCCCCGGCACCTGCGACCATCACCGGCCTGTAGAAGGGTTCCGCGCCGCCACCGATCCTGAGGTGGAGGTGAACCACGAGGGCCACGAGCGATATCGCGACCAGCGGGGTCAGGTACATCAGCGTCTGCCCGCTCAGAGCGTTCCCCTCGAACTCCGCAGGCGATATGATGGCCTGCACCAGCGAGTAGAGGACCATCTTCGGGTCGCCCTTCGCGGCGTTGACGCCTCCGTAAACGATGGCGCCCGAGACCACCGACGAGAGGTAAGATCCCAGGACACCTGAGGTCGTGGAGCCCCGCAGCAGCGAGAACGCCGAGAGGATGGGGAGGCTCAGGACGTAGCACCCTGCGAGCTCCATCAGGAACTGTCCCCTCCCCATCAGCATCTCGTAGATGCTGTAGATCGCCGGGGCGTAGATCATCAGGATGCCGAGGTTCTGGTACCTGAGCGGCAGGAACACCGACGGCAGCGAGAGGATGCCGAGGACCGTGAAGGGAGTCGCCCTCACCAGAGAGAGCGAGAGGGCAGTGAGGTAGATGGACGGCGAGAGGGCCAGCGTGCCGGAGAGAAGGCTACCAACCCTCATGGAGCAGCGCCCTCCTGATGACGTAGAGGCTCGGGGAGCGGCCCAGCCTCCTCACCTCGCACCCAACCGGCAGGCCCGAGAGGTAAACTCCCTCGCAGGCCTTCAGAGCGTCGAGCACCAATCTGTCAAGTGCAGCTCCGAACTCGCCAAGGTCAGGGAGCACGACGGTCACCCTGCATCCCCTTTTGACCGCCGAGGAGATCAACCCGGTAAGGGCCCTCGAGTTCCTTGAGCAGACGGAGGTGTAAACGATGACGTAGCTGCCGGACATGAGGACGCCCTCGAGTTCACGGGCCTCCAACGATGTCACCGGCCGATCGTCTACGTCGACGCCCGAGAGCGCCACCGAGAGCTCCGCCACGGACCTGCACCAGAAGACCCTGGGTCCCTCCGAGCGGACCAGCACCAGCCTGAAGGAGCTGCCCTGATCGATCGCGGACTTTCCGGTCATCCACACGACGCCGAGCACCGTGTCGAGGTAGTCATCATCGGTTCCGAAGGACATCTCCGGCGCGCAGTCCACCACCGCAACCACGTTCCCCCTGCCGAGGCGATCGTACCGCTTCACCAGTAGGGCGTCCTCGTCCGTCAGCGCGGCCGTCCTGCGCCAGTGCACGTCCCTGACCTTGTCTCCCTCAGCGAAGGGCCTGACCCCGACGAAGCTGTGCTCGTCACCTATCGCGGTGTTCAGGACAGTTCCTGAGCCAGGTGTTAGGCGGACCATCGAGGTCGTCCAGAAGCCTGCATGCCTGGTGCGCTCGAAGGGCACCAAGACCTCCATCGGCGCTGGGACGAAGAGCGACCTCCCGACGAGCCCGAGCGGGTCATACAGGACCACCTTAGCGCCTTCGAACTCCACGGCCCTGTAACCTGACCAGACGGCGGCCTCGTAGGAAAGCGACAGCGCTGTGCGGCCCGAGACCCTGACCCTGATCGAGGTGCTACCAGAGACCACGCGGATCCCCGACGGGACCAGATCGCGGACCTCGACCGTGCCATACCACTCCAGCTCGAGCGACAACCTCACCTCGAACCCAGAACCCCTAAGGACCTCGACGGAGCGGAGGCCCCGGGTTGCCCTGATGGACTCCGGCGTGACCGAGGCGAGCCTGCGCGAGGCCACGACCACGTAGAGCGAGAAGAAAGAGGTGAGGAAGGTGAGGGCCAGCAGCATCATCGGGTTGTAGAGGAAGGTGGAGAAGAGCAGCAGCGACAGCGTCAGCTCCACCAGAACCGCCTTGGCCTCCGGCGTGATCACACCGGCACCTCCACCTCCTCCAGAACGCGCCTGACGACCGAGAGCTCAGGCGTCTCCGAGTCGAGCGCGGGCCTCCTGGTCCTCAGGACTATCCTGTGGTTCAGGACGAACGGTGCCACGCTCTTGACGTGATCCGGCGTCACGAACCTGTACCCCGAGATGGCGGCCTTCGCCTTGGCGGCGTACATCAGGGCCACCTCGGCCCTCGTGCTACCGCCTATCAGGACCTCCGGCAGCTCCCTGGTCCTCCTAACGATATCAACGATGTACTCCATGACCGAGTCGTCAACGTGAACGGTTGACGTGTACCGGATCGCGGAGCCCACCTTCTCGGCGTCTGCAACGGGCGTCACCTCCGGCTCCTCGCCGTAAATCTGCTTCAGCCTGAGGACCTCCACCTCCTCCTCACGGCGCGGGTAACCGATTATCACCCTCATCAGGAACCTGTCCATCTCCGCCTCGGGGAGCGGGAAGGTCCCCTCGAACTCGATCGGGTTCTGCGTCGCTATCACCATGAAAGGCCTCGGAAGCGGGTAGCTGACGCCCTCCACCGTGACCTGGCGCTCCTGCATGACCTCGAGGAGGGCCGACTGGGTCCTCGGAGGGCCCCTGTTGATCTCGTCGGCGAGCACCACGTTCGCGAAGATCGGGCCGCGCCTGAAGACGAACTGCGAGGTCGACCTGTCGTAGACTATTGACCCTGTGACGTCGGAGGGGAGAAGGTCGCTCGTGAACTGGATCCTGCTGAAGGAGAGGTTCAGGGCCCTCGCGAAGCTCTTGACCAGGTACGTCTTCGCCAGCCCCGGAGGCCCCTCGAGGAGGAGATGGCCCTCGGCCAGCAAGCAGATGACGAGCGCCTCTATCGCCTCCTCCATGCCCACTATGGCCCGGTGGACCTGATCCCTGATCCTCGAGACGAGCTCCCTGAGCTCCGACGCGTCCATCGCGCTCATCCCGTCCTCAGTGCCCACCTGACCACCCACCTCCCCATCCGGTCCGAGAGGGGACCACGGGCCAGAAAGCGCATCGCCGCCCTCGAGACCGCGTAGCGCCCCTCACCTATCAGCCCGTGAGCCCTGACGGAATCCAGCAGACGGATCGCCTCGCGCCTCGGAAGCGGTTCGTCGCCCCTCAGGAATTGCGAGACGACGACGGCCGGGTGACACCTCTCTGGCAGCTGAGAGGGTAAGCGCCTCCTCTCGCGGAGCATCAGCAAGGCGGCAAGGGACGCGAGCGCGATCACCGCGTAACCGCCTAAGGTCCCGGCGATCGGAGAAGCCAACCTCGAACCCGATTCTCTCAGCGCACCGATAAAGTTTGTGCAACAATCGTCGGTAACGTGCAGTCGGAACCGGGCTCTACCCCCTGCTTGATCCCCCTCAAAAGCGTCGTTGTCAGAGTATATCTGGGTGTTCACTCTTATGGGCCAGATGTCCCGGTCCGCTCCGCCACAGGAGGACACGGTCAGGCTCGGGACCATCGAGCCGCTGAGGAGGGCCGACCTCCCGAGGGTCGTGGGGCCTCTGGCGCTGCTCGGACCCGGTGTGGTCCTCGCGTCGTTCGGCTTCGGCTCCGGAGAGCTGATCTGGTGGCCCTACCTCACCGCGAAGTACGGGCTCGCGCTGGTCTGGCTCATGATCCCCGCAGGGCTGATGCAGTGGTGGATCAACTACGAGCTGGCGAGGTACGTGGTCCTGACGGGCGAGTCTCCATGGGCAGCTTACACCCGCATCTCACGGGTTTTCTCGCTCCTGTACTGGGCCTTCGCGATCGTCACGCTGGCCTGGTGGGGAGGTTATGCCTCCGCGGGAGCCACCGCGATAGCTGCGCTCACCGGCTTACCGCCTGGCTGGTCGGCGAGGGACCAGACGATCTTCTGGACGCTCATATCGATAGTCCTTTCGTACGCGGCCCTTCTGCTCTCGCGCACAGTCCACAGAATCGTCGAGCTGTTCATGTCAGCATGCATCGTGATCGGAGCCGGAGGAGTGATCGTCGTGGCCTTCCACCCAGCGGTCTCAGGACACTGGCCCGAGTTCGTTCGCGGCCTCTTCACGTACAACCCGCTGCCGCCCAACTGGGATCCTGCTGACAACTCGATCCTGATCACCAGCATCGCCTTCCTCGGCCTCGGCGGGTTCTTCCAGCTGACGTACCCCATGTGGCTTAGGGCAGTAGGTGCGGGAATGGCGGCCTACGTCCCGAAGCTCAAGAGCCCGATCACCGGGAAGCCGGAGCCGATACCCGCTACAGGCTACGTGCCCCGCGAGGACGAGGAGAACAGGCTCAGGTACAGGGGCTGGATGAGGGCCATAGCGATCAACAACACGTGGGGCGTCCTGGTCAACCTCTTCACGACGATCCTGATGGCCTATCTGGCCTTCGCGATACTGCACCCCAAGGGCCTCTTCCCGACAGGATACAGGATCGTGGTGGAGCAGGCGAACTTCTGGGGCGAGGTGTGGGGTGAGGTCGGCTTCAGGCTCTTCCTGCTCGTGGGAGCTGCGCTGATCGTGGACACGTACATCGTCATCCTCGACTGGGTGCCGCGGCTCTACGCGGACGTCCTCCAGACCAACTTCGCCTGGGCCCGCAGGGTACCCTACACCCGGTGGTACTACGGGCTGGCGACGTTCTTCGCGATCTGGACGGCCGTGACGGTATTCCTCGCGCAGCCCGGCGAGCTGATAGTCTGGGGAGGGGTGCTGAACTTCCTCGCATGGCCGATAATGCACGTCGTTGCTATCTACGTCAGCTACCGGATGCTGCCCAGAGCTGTCAGGTGGGCTCGACCGAGCCTGATCTGGCTGGCGGTCGGCCTGACCATAACCGCGGTGTACACGTACCTCGCCATCTGGTACATCGGGGTGACCTTCAAGCTGTTCTGATGGGGGATCCGACCGTTGAGAAGCCCGTTCGACCTGACAGGCAGGAAGGCGCTCGTCATCGGTGCAGCCTCGGGGATCGGCAGGGCTGTGGCGATGGGGCTGAAGGAGCACGGCGCGTACGTGATAGCTGCTGACCTCAACGTCAAGGCGCTCGATGGTGTAGGGGACGAGCAGAGGTTCTGCGACGTGACGGACGTCGGCTCGCTGAGGGAGCTGTACAGGGACATCGGTGAGCTTCACGTTCTGGTAGTGACACCGGCGATCAACATCCGGAAGAAAATCGAGGACTACACCTACGAGGAGTTCAGAAGGGTTGTGGAAGTCAACCTCTTCGGGCCCTTCGCAGCCGTCAAGGAGGGTCTGGATGCCCTGAAGCGGGCGGGGAGGTCGAGCGTCGTCCTCTTCTCATCGGTGAGGGCTGTCACGGTCGAACCGGGTCAGGGGCCGTACGCCGCCACGAAGGCAGCGATCGTGCAGCTGGTGAAGGCTATGGCCGTCGAGTTCGCGCCCTACGGAATCAGGGTGAACGCCGTGGCACCGGGGATCGTCGACACGCCCTTCACTGAGCAGATCAAGAAAAGGCCCGAGTGGGCAAGGGCTTACGCCGAGAAGACCGCGCTGAGGCGGTGGGCATCGCCCGAGGAGGTGGTGGGAGCGGTGGTCTTCCTGGCCTCGGATGCCTCCAGCTACGTCACGGGCACCGTGATCTACGTGGACGGAGGGTGGACGGCCATAGACGGGAGGTTCGATCCTTTCGCGTGAAAACCCAACAGCTTCTCCGCTTCAGGGAACTCCTCCGTGTATCATCGGCACAATCGATATGACGTCCTCGTCCCTAACTGTGACCCTGTACCCGTGTACGGTTCTGGCGTCGACGCCGTTCACCAGGATGAGCAGACCGGGCCTTATCGAGCCGTACTCGTCGATCACCAGCTCACGCACGCCCTCCGGAAGGAGCTTCAGCGCGTCCTTCAGCGACAGCTCCCCCTCGACCTTGACCTCGATCGTACCTGAACCCGCGGCCCGCTTGAGGTGGCTGAACAGCTCGACCCTCATCCAGATGTGGCCTGGAGCTTCTCGGTTAAAACCGTCGCGGGCTCGAGGCCGGGAAAGCTTAAGCCGATAGGGTTGAAGCCCCTCCAGAAACGCCGAAGGTTCACACGTAGTGCGCCTTGACCCAGTTCAAGACGTCGAGGACGCCGCTCCGGAAGTCGTACGCGGGGTTGAAGCCCAGCTCGGTTTTGGCTCTGCTGATGTCCGTCGGGTACCTCGTCGGCCTCTGGACCTCCTTCATCGTTATGTTGTCCAGCGGCTTCCTCAGCTCGGTCCTGAGAACCTCGAGCGCCTCCCTCAGCGAGTTTATCGTTCCGGTACCGATGTTGAAGATCCTGTGAGCGAGGTTCTTCGCGTGGACCGCGAGCACGCAAGCCCTCGCAGCGTCCTTCACGTGAAGCCACTCGGACCTGTACTCCTCGACCGTCATCGGTTCGTTCCTCAGCGCAGCGCGGCACATGTCCCTGATGACGCTCGCGAGCCCCATCGCCCCAGACCATCCCCCGTACACCGTAGGGAGCCTGAGAGCGACGAAGTCGACGCCGTAAATGTGGTGGTAGTTCAGGCCGAGCAGTTCGCTGGCGAGCTTCGTGGTCCCGTAAACGCTGCCAGGTACCGTGGGATCGTCCTCCCTCACCAACCCGTTAGCTGGTGGAGTGTACTTGACGTAAGGGTTCAGCATCGAGTACACGTTGCCGGAGCTGGTATAGACTACCTTCTTCGCGTCGGTGAGCCTTGCGACCTCGAGGACGTTTGCGGTCCCTAGAACGTTTACCCTCACAGCGTTCACCGGGTTCTCCCTCGCCCCAGCTATCAGGACAGCTGCAGTGTGGACGATCGCCTCGACGCCGTTCTCTTTGACCGCCTTCGTCAGCGTGTCCAGATCGAGCACGTCGCCCTTGACCTGCTTGACCTTCGAGAGGTCGCCGACCACCTGGGATATCGCCTGTGGGTTCTCGAAGAACCCGTAGAAGACGACCTCATCTCCCCTGTCTAGGAGCTGCCTCACGACGTGGCTTCCGATGAAACCTGTTCCGGTTACGAGCACCCTCATGTTTCGGTTCGAAGACGGATCAGACATATATCAACCGTTTGCGGATTACGTCCTCTCGTATCCGAGGCGAAGCATTATGAACGCAGCCGGCATGCTAACACATCCCATTACGAGGAAAGCGACGCTGAAGCCGTAGTTCTGGATGAGATAGCCGACGAAGGCGGTCCAAAATGACGCGGCCACGAACCCGGTGGTGAAGAAGACTCCGAACGCGGAGTTCCGCGTGACGTCGTCGCTTATGCTGGAGAGGTAGCTCTGAAGCGCCACCACGACCTCTAGCGAAACGAACCCCATCATCACCATCATCGCGATCAGGAGTGTGCCGGAGAGACCGAAAATCCCGAGGTAGACTAGGAGCGCTGACGTGAGGAGCGTCGACATAGCTGCGAGCGCCATCTTGTTTGTGCGCTCTCCCAACCATCCGAAGAAGATCGTGCCCAGGGACCCGGCAGCAAGGAAGGCGCTTACGACCATCGCGCTGGTTCCGACGTCAAACCCTTTGACGCTCACCAGGTAGATGGGGAGGTACGTGATCCAGAGGTTGAGGCCGCGGGCGGCCGTAACGAGCACCTGCGAGAGGTTGATCAGAGCGTACTTGGAGTCGACGAGCGAACGAGCCAGCGACTCCTTCACTCCGGATCTACGGGGAGCCCCATTCGGATCGGCCCTGAAAATCGGAGTTTGCCTGCGAGCTGATAGAGCGAAGAAGGACGCCAGCAGCAGCTGGGGAATCCCGACCAGCGCGAACGCCATCCGCCATCCGAGGTTAGTTGCCAGATAGGTCGCCAGCAGAGGCCCGACCATGTTGCCGACGTATGCGATGCCCATGTGGACCGAAAGCGCGAACCCACGCTTTCCGTCACGGTAACTCTCCGAGATCATGGAAGAAGCGACTGGGTGCTGCGGCGCAGATCCCACCCCCCAGAGGAACCTCAGCGCCAGAACGTCCACGAATCCCCTGACCGCGAAGGCCATCGCGCTGGAGACCGCCTGAAGGGCGTTGCCCAGCGACATGATCAGGTTCTTCCTCACGAAGTTGCTGAGGACCGCGAACACCATCTGGAAGACGCCGGAGGTGAGCTGAGCCGTGGCAGAGAGGAGTCCCACCTGAACGGTATCGAGTCCCAGCTCACGTGCCACCACCGTGGGTATGAGGAAGGACATCACGGTCATGCTCAGATGGTTCAGTAGGTGGGAGGCGCTGACAGACGCAAGAACTCGGCCACCCTCGGCCCCTCCGCTCTTGCTTACCTTCTCCTGCATCATCTACTGGGGCCTCTCCGGAACGCGTGGGTTATCAACCCTATACGAGTCGCTGGAGACGACCTTCTTCAGCTCCTCCACGACCGATTCGTCCTCGATGTTCGAGTAGTCCGGAAGCTCTGATCCCCTGACCAGGGAACGCACAAGTCCGCGCATGAGCTTGCCGGTTCTGGTCTTGGGCAGTGCGTTAACGAAGTAGACGCGCCTGAGATCTGCAATGGCACCGAACCGCCTCCTCACCTCCTCCACGATCCTGCGCTCCAAATCAGGACCCGGCTCCCTTCCGCTCTTAAGGACCACGAAAGCCACCGGGACCTCGCCCTTCACGGGATCCGGCCCACCTACCACCACGACCTCCGCGACCTCCTCGAGACCTGCGATGACCGACTCTATCTCCGCCGCACCGATCCTGTGACCCGAGACCTTCAGCGTCTCGTCGGCCCTTCCGAGCAGGTAGAAGTAACCGTCCTGATCCAGGTAGGCTAGGTCCCCGATCCTGTATCGGTCCTTGTACTTGCTCCAGTACTCCTCCACGTACCTCGGGTGATCGGACCAGATGGTCGGAGTGAGGCTCGGAATCGGGCGCTCGAGGACCATCTCCCCCTTCTCCCCGACCCCCACTGGCGTTCCGTCGTCCCGGACGACCCTCACCTCCATTCCGGGGAGGGGAAATCCGCAGGATCCCGGCCTGATGCGAAGGTCCTTAGTGACGCCGAACGGATAGGTGACCAGCATGCACCCCGCCTCTGTCTGGCCCATGTGGTCCACCAGCACCGCGCCATCCGGGAGGACGTGCTCCTCGAACCACTTCCTTACAGGTGGTGTTAGTACCTCACCACCGCAGAGGACCAAACGGAGGCTGCTGAGGTCGTGGCCTCGCACCGACTCGGGCCCGTGTTTGATCTGGATCCTGATGGCGGTGGGCGACGTCCACAACAGCGACACCCTCTCCCTCTCGACGATCCTCCAGAGCACCCCGGCATCGGGGTAATCGATGGCGCCCTCGTAAAGGACCGTGGTGCAGCCCAGCATGAGAGGAGCGTAGACGGCGTAGGACGTGCCTCCTATCCAGCCGATGTCTGAGAGGCAGAGATTGACGTCGTCGGACGACATCCCGCAGGTCATCAGCGTGGCGCCGATCACTCCGACCTGGTAACCGCCGTGGACGTGGACGATTCCCTTGGGCTTGCCGGTGGTCCCGGAGGTGAAGTTGATGAAGGCCGGCTCGTTCGACTCCAGCGCCTCCGCTCTCACCGGACTCCCCAACCGATCCACCACCTCGCTCAGCGGAACGTCCCGATCCTTCCTCAGCGACGACGCCCCCTCGCGGGATCTTATGTTGACGATCACTTTGGTCTTGATGCGTGACGCTGCGAGCGCCTCGTCCAGAGTTCTCTTCAGCTCTATGGCTCTCCCCCGTCGGTAAGCGACGTCTGAGGTGACGATGACCTTAGGCTGAACCTCGATCAACCTCTTGGCCAACGCCTCTGGGCCGAAACCCGAGAAGAAGTTGACGTGTATCGCTCCTATGCGGATTGAAGCCAGCATAGTTACAAGCGCCTCTGGCACCATCGACATGTAGATCCCAACCCTGTCCCCTTTTCCGACCCCGAGCTCCCTCAGCGCGCCGGCCAACCTGCTGACTTGGTCGAGGAGCTCGCCGTAGGTAATGACGCGTCTCTGCTGCGCGCCTTCCGACCACCAGACGATCGCGGGCTTACCGGACTGGCCATCCCGCACGTGCCTGTCCACGCAGTTGTGGCAGAGGTTCGTCCTGCCGCCGGTAAACCACCGGAACCTGACCTCCTTCTTGTCCCAGTTGAAGGGGTCGTGCCACCTCTCGAACCACTCGACATGTCGCGTGAAGCCCTCCCAGAACCCTACGTAATCGGACCGCGCCCACTCGTAGAGCTCCTCCAGGCTACGGCCCAATACTCCCATCTTCAACTGTGAAAACCCGAAAACACCAATTATTATTAATTGCTCGGAACGGTCTGACTAAGTTACTTCTCGGGGACGTAGGGTTGAAGCGGCTTCGAAGTGTAAAGCGTCTCGATCCACCAGTTGGCGCTGGGGTTAACGCCGGACGGAGGCGCCTTCTTCACCAGCGTCACCATGCGCAGCGTCGCCTCCTTCAGCTCTCCCCACTCGGTGTAGGACAGCGGCCAGGCGAAGATCGGGTGCTCGTACCTGCTGCTCCTGATGTAATCCGCGATCTTAACGGGATCGGTTGACCTGGTCTTCTCTATGGCGTTCGCGATCAAGTACGCGGTGACGTAACCGGTCGCAGCGCGCATGTCCATCCACTTGTTGTACCGCTGGTAGAACTTCTGGGCGATGCTAAGGTATTCGGGCGAGTCCCAGTTGATGCAGGAGAACTCCACGACCCTGTTGTACGCTGCCTCACCTATCAGGTCGATGTAGAGCGGGTACGAGGCGAAGGCACCGATGAAGTACTTGCTATTGAAGCCCATTTCAACGGCCTGCTTGATCAACGTCTGGACGCCCGGTGGGTGACCGAGGCCCGAGAGCAGCTCCGGGTTCAGTGGCTGAAGCTTTCGGAGGTAGGCCGTGAAGTCCCTCTCGCCCGGCGGTGCCTCCTCCTGCTGGAGCGTCACACCGGGAAGCGGCTTGACCAACCTGTCGTACGCGTCCTTGACCTTAAGCCCCCACTCGTATGAAGCGACGACGCTGGCCACCGTCTTAATGCCTTTGGCCTGAATGAATTCGGCGACGGCCTGGACCACCATAGGTGCTGCCGGAAGGCACGTCCTGAACGCGAACCTCGTCGACTTGGTCAGGAGGCCGGGCGAGCCGGCGGTCTGGAAGAAGACCGGGACCTTGTACTTCTCAGCCTCTGGGACCACGGCCGCCGCTATCCCGCTCGAGTCAAGCCCCACCACCGCGACCACCTTATCGACCTCAACCAAGCGCTGGAAAGCTGCGACTGCCTCCTTCGCGTCGTTCTTGTCGTCGTAAACGATCAGCCTCAGCTTAGCCCCGAGCACACCGCCCTTTTCGTTGATCTCGTCCAATGCCAGCTGGAACCCCAGTGGGTAGTTGGAGCCGAGCTGGGCGAAGGGCCCTGTCAGAGGAACTATCGCGCCAATCCTGACCTCCTCCACTCCAAGACCTCTGCCGCCCATCGACAGGAAAGCGAAAGACCCTGCTGCTATCGCAACGATTACAACCGCGACGATAGCGATAACGACCGCTCTCTTCACAAGTGGGCTCACGATTCACGAATATTTAGCATTTACCTGCCACCATATTTACTACCCTCAACAATTGAAGCTCCAAACACGCTCCGTTGAGGGTAATACTGTAGCATCTCGTTTCTCAATTGCTGGATGACTTCAGAGATGAACCGGGAGTCGCGGATGGGTGCTAGGCGGTCACCTTGGCGGCGTTCCTGAGCAGGTCCCAGAGTCGAGACCTGACGCGCTGCACCTCGGGCGACTCGGGATCACGCGGCCGATCCGCATCGACCTCTAGAACGTCGATCACCCTGCCCGGCCTGGCGCACATGACCGCTATCCTGTCCGAGAGGAGAGCTGCCTCCGAAAGGCTGTGCGTGACGAAAACTATCGTCTTCTTTGTAAGCATCCAGATCTTGGTCAGCTCGATCCCAAGCTGGAGCCTGGTCTGCTCGTCTAACGCGCCGAAGGGCTCGTCCATCAGCAGTATCGAAGGGTTCACCGCGAGAGCCCTAGCGATCGAGACGCGCTGCTGCATCCCGCCAGAGAGCTCGGACGGATACATCTTCTCGAAGCCCTGGAGCCCGACGAGCTGGAGCATCTCCTTAGCCCTTTTGATCCGTTCCCTCTTCTCTACGCCCATCATCTCCAAGCCGAAGGCTACGTTGTCCAGAACGGTCCTCCAGGGCAGCAGCAACGGCTGCTGGAAGACGTAGGCCATCATGCCGGGTAAAGGTCGGGTGACCTCGGTGCCGTTGACGAAGACCCTTCCTGCGGTGGGCCTGATGAGCCCAGCGATGATGTTGAGGAGCGTTGATTTGCCGCAGCCCGATGGTCCTATGATCGTGAAGAACTCGCTCTTCCTGACCTCAAGGTTGACGTCCCTCAAGGCTTCGACGACGACCTCGCCCACCTGGTACCTGTGGGTTACGTTCTCCACCCTCAACATTTGAGGCCGACCCCAATTCTCCGAAAAGCGGTTGTTTATAGCTTTTAGCCGCGAAGGATCGTATGTTGACATGAACAGCGAGAGCTACTCGCCATCAACCTAATCGGATCGATTGGAGAAGCGGAAAATTTGAAAGCGGATTACTGGAGAACGACCCACCTGTGGAGCAACCTCAAAATGTGAAGGTGAAGGGTTAACCGCAACGGTACTCCGCCATGTGACGAGATGGCCAGACTTGTGGGTGCGTACATGTCCTCGCACGCGCCTCAAATAATCCTGCAACCGAAGGTCTCGGACGAGTATGTGGCCCAGCTCGCGAAGGTTCACGCGGCCCTGATGAACATCGGTGAGAGGATCCGAAGAAAGGGAGTCGAGACGCTGATAGTTTTCGGCTCCGATCACATGGAGACGTTCTTCCTCGACAACTACCCGCAACTCCTCCTCTTCACCGGCGAGAGCTCCTCGGCCCACTTCGGTGGTAGGGAGGTCTCGATAAGGAACGACACGGAGCTAGCCACGCACCTCCTCTACAGCCTGCTCGATCAGGGTTTCGACGTGAGCTTCTCGCAGGAGATGAGGCTGGACCACCCGTTTGCGTCACCTCTTTACTGGGTGTTGAAGACGGCTGGGGACATCAGGGTGATACCGTTCCACGTGAACAGCAACGTCTCGCCGCGCGTGACCCCTAAGAGGTGCTACCAGCTCGGCCAGGCTGTAAGGAGGGCCATCGAGTCCTACGACGGCGACCAGAGGGTGGCCGTTTACGGTACCGGTGGGCTCTCCCACTATCCTGGAACACCTCTCTACGGGAAGGTCGACGTCGAGGCTGACCAGCTCATAACTAGGAAGATAGTTGAGGGGAAAGGTTCGGAGCTGGCCAACCTGACTTCCAAATGGCTCGACGAGACTGGGAACTTCGAACTCCGGACCTGGATAGCCGCTCTGGGCGCAGTCGGTGATGTGCCTGGCGAGATCCTCCTTTACGAGAGGGCGTATCACATCGGATACTGCGTCGCGGCCGTCGACGGGGTGTGAGGGATGAGGGAGCTCTTCTTCCCCGAGCTGAGGTTCTACAGGCTCCACAAGATGGCGAGAGCCATACACCTGGACAGCGGGCTGAGGAAGAGGTTCAGGGAAGATCCGGAATCCGTGATGAACGAGTTCGGACTGACCGAGGAGGAGAAGGCCCTCGTCCGATCGAAGGACCCCGTGAAGATGTTCAACGAGGGCGTCATGCCGTACGCCATCTTCTACCTGATATGGGAGGCTGAGGGCTGGATCTTCCTGCCTCCGGAGAAGCAGACCCTTTACCGCGAGCAGCCGGCCGTTGGTCCGAGAGGCCTGTGACCTAGGTGGTAATGGGAGATGATCAGGACCGGAAAGGAGTACATCGAGAGCCTCCGGGACGGGAGGGAACTGTACCTGGGCGACGAGGAGGTGAGGGACGTCACATCGCACCCGAGGCTGAAGCCCACGATCGAGAGCATCGCCAGGTGCTACGACCTGACGTACAGCAGGAGAGGGGAGCTGACCTACGTCGAGGACGGCGAGGAGTTCTCCACCCTCTGGATGGTTCCGAGGAGCAAAGGTGACTTCGTCAGGATCAGGCAACACATAACTGCATGGCACGAGGAGACTGCTGGATGCCTCGGAAGGCTCCACGACTACCTCTGCGTCTGGGTGACGGCGCTCTACATCCTTAGGGACGTGATCGCCAAGGGCGGCGAGAGATTCGCAACCAACATAGTCAATTACTACAACTATTGCAGAAGGAAAGATCTAGCGTTAACGCATGCCATCTCAACACCACAGATCGATAGGTCACCGGGGGCAAGGCGGAAGGACAACGAGGACATACACGTTGTGGACGTGAACGATAAAGGTGTTGTGGTCGAGGGCGCGAAGATAGTAAGTACGTACGTCCCCTACGCCAACGAGCTGATCAGCCTCCCACAGCTCCCTGCCAACCCAGACGAGGATCCAAATTACATCATCGGGTTCGCGATCCCCCTGAACGCGAAGAACCTCAAGATAGTCTGCAGGGTGAGCTACGTCGATCCCGAGAACCCACACGATTACCCATTGACCACATTGTACGACGACATGGACGCGATGGTGATCTTCGATAGGGTGCTCATCCCCTGGGAGAGGGTGTTCGTCTACGGTGAGAAGGGTCCGCTCATCAACTACGAGATCTTCAACGACGTTCTCGGGTTCGCGCTATGGGAGGCGGCGATAAAGAACGTCGTCAAGAGCAAGTACCTGATCGGGCTTGCGATGATGTTGACCTCGATGTTCGGGACAGACTCCTATCCGAACGTGCAGGAGAAGATCGGATGGATGATGGAGTACATGAGCGTCCTCCAGGCCGCAATCGAGGGCGCGGAGGACACGGCGAAAAGACACAACGACGCCTTGATACCGAACATCTGGGTGACATGGCCTCTGGTCCAGCTCTTCAGCAACGACTTCTATCCCAAGATGGTCGAGACGTTGAGGACGCTGGCCGGGAGCGGAATCGTAATGCACCCGCCGATGAGGGCCTTCAGGAACCAGAAGCTGAGGCCTTACCTCGAGAGGTACTTCAGGGCGAAGGGGGCGAACGCGGTCGACAGATTACAGATACTGAAATTCATTGCGGACTACACCGTCAACAGCTACGGCGGTAGGATGCTCCAGTACGAGAAGTACTACGCGGCTGACCCGTTCAGGGTGGCGATCGTCCACTTCAGGTACTTCCCCGAGAAAGAGAAGTTCGTGGAGCTCGCCAGATCACAGATCGAGAAGTTCCGTTCTATCTACGGGATCTTCCCAACCTAACCGACCATTAGGCTCCGAAATCAGCGATGACCTGTGCGCTCGGCCATGACAGTTGGTGGAGCGTTGCCGAGATAGGACTCGACCAGCCTCTTGTGGGCTCTGCGCAGCATCTCCGAGACGGCCCTCGGCGAGATCCCGAACATCTCAGCCAACTCCCTCACGCCGATTTTCTTGGGAACCTCGTAGAAACCGAGCTCGAGCGCAGCTGAGAGGAGTTGTTCCTGCTTCTTAGTCAGCGACGGTACGAGCCTATCTGCGTTGAGCTGCTCGACGCGCTGGACTTCTATCCTGTAGCCTCTGAGAGTGGTCTCCTCGATGAAGTCCTTGAGCTCGTTGGCGTCCCGAAAGACGCACGTCACCAACAACCCGTTCTTGTCCTCCCTTATTCTGAGAACGTGTTTGAACGGTATGCCGGCACTGTAGCACGCGCACCTCCTAGTCCTTATCATTGCCAGCATCACGCCCTCCCTGTCGGTTCTCTTGACGGTGGCCTCCTCGACACCGGGAGCTTCGAGGAGGAGAGGTCTCAGCTCACAGGGCTTCGCCGAGGACGTGTTAAAGACGGCGAGTACAGAGGTACCCGCGGACTCCTTGCGGGGAACGCACTGCAGTATCTCCGATTTGATGCCCCTCGCCCTAAGGAGCGCGGACCACGGACAGCTCAGCGAGGCCTTGAAGGAGACGACCAGCATCTGCACAAATTAAACGTTTTCGGGTAGATATGCGTTCCTGTGCATCGCCTCGAAACGCCTTCAAAGTTGAAGATTTAGACGCCTGGACCGGACGCGTTTGAAGGCAGCGGGGTCCGACGGAGTCCTGAGGTCGCTGGAGCTTGGGCGAGGCAACGGAGCCTCCCGGATCGAGCAAAATACTAAATCTGACCAACCGCTGACTTCGCTTTTGAGGATGGCGGACGAGCGGCTGATGGAGGTCAGGGACGTTTACAAGTACTTCGGTGGACTTCCAGCTCTCAACGGAGTCTCCTTCAGCGTGAGACGGGGTGAGATACTGGCCATAATCGGGCCCAACGGCGCCGGGAAGACGACGCTCTTCAACGTCATCAGCGGGGTGTTCCAGCCCACCAAAGGAAAGGTGATCTTCGAGGGGAAAGACATAACCAGACTGCCGCCTTATAAGAGGGCCAAGCTCGGCATAGCTAGGACCTTCCAGATACCGAGGCCCTTCGCTGAGATGACGGTGCTGGACAACGTGGTCGTCGGCATGCTGGCAAACGGTGGAGGATCGGTATCAGTGGCAAGGATGAAGGCGCTCGAGATCCTAGAGGAGCTCGGGCTGAGGGACAAGGCCGGGACTGAGGTGAGGAAGCTGAACGTACAGGAGAAGAAGTCGGTCGAGCTGGCTAGGGCACTGGCCATGGAGCCGAAGGTGCTCCTGCTGGACGAGTACATGAGCGGTCTCAACACCGGCGAGGTGGAGAGGGCGGTTGAGGAGCTGAAGAGGATAAACAAGGAGAGAGGGATAACGATCGTCTGGATCGAGCACATCCTGAGGGCGGTGATGAAGCTCGCAGAACGCGTGATCGTTCTGAACTTCGGCCAGATCATCGCTGAGGGGAAGCCCAGTGAGGTCGCCAACAGCGCCTCCGTGATAGAGGCCTATCTCGGGAGGGGGATGGCGCATTGAGTGCCTACCTGTCGGTCTCCGGGATAGAGGCGGGCTACGGTGAGTTCCAGGTGCTCTGGGGCTTGGACCTCGAGATACCTGAGCAGGGCCAGAGGGTGGGAGTGATCGGGCCCAACGGTGCAGGAAAGACCACAGCGATGAGGTGCATCGCAGGGATCCTGCAGCCCAAACGCGGCAAGATCGACTTCAAGGGAAGGACCCTCAACGGCACCCCAGCCAACAAGAGGGTCGAGATGGGGATCTCCTACGTGCCATCGGAGAAGGAGCTGTTCCCCAAGATGACGGTCATGGAGGTCCTCGAGCTGGGGGCATACACGAAGAGGGGGAAAAGAGAGTTCGAGAGAAACCTGGACTTCGTCTTCACGCTCTTTCCGAGGCTGAAGGAGAGGAGGAACCAGAAGGCGGGGACGCTGAGCGGCGGCGAGCAGCAGATGCTCGCGATCGCAAGGGCCCTAATGTCCTCCCCGGAGCTACTGATACTTGACGAGCCGTCGACGGGGCTCTCACCGCTTTTGGTCGAGGAACTCTTCAGGTCGCTCGCGGAGTTATCGGAGAGGAAGGGAAGTCTGACAGTCCTCCTGGTGGAGCAGCGCGTACCCATGGCGTTCTCCTTCTGCGACCTGATCTACGTCATTGAGGGCGGGAGGACCGTGCTGAAGGGAGAACCCGAAGAGCTGGCCAGCGACCCCAGGATAAGGGCGTCCTACCTCGGTGGTCTCTGATGGTAGAGGCCGCACTCAACCTACTGCTATCACAGCTGCCCGTCGTCCTCGTCGACGGAATAACATTCGGCCTCCAGCTCGCCCTGGTAGCGGTAGGGATAACGATGATCTTCGGGCAGGCTCAGATCCTGAACCTATCCCACGGTGAGTTCGCGGTGATCGCGGCGATAACGTCGGCCCTCCTCATCCCCCTTTTAGGTGTCCCGCTGGCCGTCCTGGCGGGGATCGCCCTAGCAGTGGCCTTCGGGGCCTTCGTCTACAAGGTCGTCCTCCTGCCGGCCTTCAGACTGCAGGGTGAGAACCGAATACTCCTGGGTCTGTTCCTGATGCTGGGCCTCTACCTGCTCCTTCACGGTTACTTCACGAACCAGTTCCCCACGACGTACCTGTCCATCAGGCCAGAGGTCCAGACGGTCGAGCTGCTCGGAATGTCCTTCAGGTTCTCAGCGGTCCTCGCCGCCGGCATCTCGGCCGTCCTCTTGGCGCTGCTGGCGGTCTTCCTCAAGACGACCATGACGGGGAAGGCGATCAGGGCCGTATCCCAGAACGAGACCGGATCGATGCTGGTCGGCATCACCGTCGACAGGATCAGACTCCTCACCTTCCTAATAGGTGGAGCCCTCGCGGGTTCCGCAGGCATCATGAGAGGTCTTGCGGCGACCATGGGCCCCGAGTCGGGGATAGAGCTGACGGTTCTGGCGCTGCTGATCAGCGTGGTGGGCGGCGTCCGGAGCGTCCCGGGGACCGTTGTGGCCGGCCTCATGCTGGGAATCGTCTACATGGTCGCGAGCTTCCTCGTGGGCACCTATCTGTCCGTGGTGATCATGCTGGCAGTCACGATAGCCGTCTTGGTCCTGAGGCCTCAGGGACTTCTGGGCGAGTCCGAGTGAGGGACAACAAGGTCCGGCGGTTCCTGCACCTAAGACCTTGTTGGCTTCTTTGGGCGTAACTTTTATTATAACACCAGTATGGGAGGCGACGAGCATGTCATCGGTAGTATACAGGGACTTTCAGAGGCCCCCGAAGGAGGTCGTTGACGCGTTCAGGGAGCTGGGTGCGTCGACGGTTTACGAGTCGATAGGGAAGGAGTACCGCTGCGTGATGGACCCGGCCATAAAGCCGATAGCTCCGGACACGAAGCTGGTCGGACCGGCCCTGACGGTTCACTGTTATCCGGGCGACAACGTGACGGTTCACAAGGCGATGACGCTCGCCAAGCAAGGTGACGTGCTGGTGATAGCCGCTGGAGGTCAGATAGCGGTGATGTGGGGAGGTCTCATGAGCTATCAGGCGATGAGGCAGGGCATCGCTGGAGTGGTCGTGGACGGGTCGGTGAGGGACGTTGCCGAGATCAGGAGGATGGGCTTTCCGGTCTTCGCCAGGCACGTCTCTCCTATTGGGTCTACCAAACTCCATCCCGGATCGATAAACGTCCCGGTGATATGCGGAGGTGTTCTGGTGCGACCCGGCGACCTCATCGTGGCGGACGACGACGGGGTTGTTGTGGTTCCGAGGGAGATAATCAATGACGTGCTGGAACGGGCCAGGCAGAGGGAGCAGAGGGAACGCGAGAACAGGAAGCTGTACGACCAGGGCAAGACTTCCTATGAGATCTACGGGTTCGATAAGGTCTTCAGGGAGAAGGGCGTGCCCGAGTACCCGATGGCGCCTTAGCAGGGTGCTGGACGGAATGGCTGCTCCGGATGAGCACAGGATCGATGTGAGGTTGCTCGTGCTTGCTGCGATATCGGCGATCCTTCTCGCGCTGCCCCTTGTCTTCACAGGGCGGTACTACCTTCGGGTCCTGACCCAGATGTCCTTCTTCATCGTCTTCGCGTCCGCCTTCGGCCTGCTCTTCGGAAGGACCAACCAGCTCTTCCTCTGCATCGCAGCGCTCGCAGGGATCTCCGCATACACGAGCGGGCTTCTCACGTCCAGACTCGGGATGGAGCACTGGTCCACGATCCTGCTCGGATCGATCTTCTCAGCTGGGGTTGCTGCGGGCCTGAGCTATGTGGCCAACGTCAGGCGGATGGGTGTGGTCTTCGTTGCTATACTCACCTTGGCCTTCCAGCTCATCTTCGAGAACCTGGTGACCGGACTGGTCTGGTTGACCGGCGGCGACACCGGATTCAGGCCCCCACCGCTTCCGCTCGGGCCCTTGGGATCTCTCCTCGGCGAGCAGATGAGCTTCTACCTCATAGCCGCAGTGCTGGCGATCGGAACGCTCTTCGTGAACTACTGGCTGATGGAGAGGAGCAAATGGGGGCTGATAATGGAGGCGGTTAGGAACGAGGAGGTCGCATCTGAGGTGATAGGGATCAACGTCAGACGCGTCAAGGTGACAGTTTCGGCCCTCTCGGGTTTCATGATAGGTCTTGCGGGTGCCCTGTACGGGTACTTCAACGGACTGATATCACCGATCTACTTCTCGTTCGCGAGCATAGACATACTGAGCCAGGTCATGGCCGTCTTCGGAGGGAGGGGTACAGTTATAGGTCCGCTGATAGGTTCCGCCGTCTTCACGTACGTGAACGAGAACATACGGTACCTCGGGCCCATCTCCCTCTCGGTCTACGGCGCGCTGATCGTGGTTTTGTTCGCTGCTTTCAGGGAGGGCATGGTGGCCACCCTCAGGCGGTGGACCCGTCTGGTATTCTGAGGTGGGAGATCCGTGACCGGCGGGGCTCACGTCTCCAGGACGCTTCCGGAGGAATGGAGAATCCCTCAGCCGGAGAGGGTGAGGCTCGACCCGAAGCGGGACTTCCTGGTCGTGGTGGACCTGCAGAAGGAGTACTGCCATCCATCGGGCAGGAAGTACCTCGAGTCCTCCCGTGAGATAGTTCCCAACGTCATCAGGGTCCTCGAGGCGTTCAGGTCCAAGGGGGCCAAGATCCTGTTCACGGCAATTTACTTCGATCCAGAAGATCCAAGGTTCCGAGGACTCGAGTCCAGACTCTATCCCAGAAAGGGCGAGTGGGGCTTCGAGCTGATCGAGGAGTTAGCGGTGCAGCCTGGTGAGATCGTCGTCGAGAAGGACTGTTACGATCCTTTCCTCAGCTCGAATATCGATGAGGTGCTGAGGTCCAACGGACTTTCCCCGCACACATCAACGGCCGTAGTCACCGGTGCGGTCACTACGACCTGCGTGTACCACACCGTCTCAGGCCTCTTCCACAGGGGGTACAGGGTGGTAGTGCCCGTCGATTGTGTGGCCGACAGGACTCCGGCTGCACAGCTTTTCGGACTGTGGAAATTCGTGACGCTCTACAACGTAAAACTGACGAAATCCGACATGATAGAGCTCGTCTGACGATCGGTCACCTCCTGTGGATCAGACGCCAGATCCTGTCAGGTGTCAGCGGGAGTTCGTTGATTTTCACGCCGAAGGGTTTCAATGCGTCTTCCACAGCGCTCGCCAGGAGAGGCGGCATCAGGATGGTCGTTCCCTCTCCGCTGCCCTTCGATCCAATGACCGAGAACGGCGAAGGATGCTCCGTGTGGAGCACCTCCATATCGGGCGTGTCGTAGGCCGTGGGTGCGAGGTAGTCGGCGAACGTGGTCGCCAGCGGATACCCGTCATCGGTGTATGCGAACTCCTCGAAGAGGGCTCCCGCCAGACCGTGGTAGGTGGCGCCATGGATCTGTCCGTCCATTATGAGTGGGTTCAGGACAGTACCAGCGTCGTGGACGATCACGAGTTTCTCTACCTTCACGACCCCGGATTCCGGATCGACCTCGACGATGCAACCACCGGCCATGTAAGCGTACGAGGAGCTGTAGTTGGACCTGAGCTTCTCATCCGCAGGTCCGCCTACAGGGAACCTGTACGTGTAGGTCTCCTCGAGCCCCGGATCCTCACCCTTTGGCAGGACCGCGAGCTGGTGGTAGGCCGCTCTGGCCACCTCCCTCAGCGTGACGTACCTCTCCGGAGACTCCTTGACGAAGATCTTGCCGTCCTCGATCTCCAGGTCCTCTGGTCTGCACTCGAGCATGTTGGCAGCTATCCGCAGCACCTTGTTACGCACTGCCATGGCCGCACCGTACACCGCGCCCACCCCTACCACAGCGAACCTGCTCGCGTAGGTTCCCGACTCACCACCGAACGGATGGGTATGTGAGTCAAAACCTGGAAGGACCTCCACGTCGTCAGGCGTGACCCCAAGCACGTCCGCAACTATCTGGGCCACTACTGTCTCGTGTCCCTGACCCTGCGGCACGGTCCCGACGGCTGCCACTATCTTGCCCGTTGGATGAACCCTGACCGTTGCTGCCTCGCTGGTGCTCGCGTACTTCTGGTATATGGGTGAACCCCAGAGGGCCGTTACAGAGGCGTGAGTCGAGGCGGGCTCGACTATGAGCACGACACCAGCGCCCTTGTAGACGCCGTTCCTCCACAGCTCCGGCTGCTTCCTCTTGAACTCCCAGTAACCTATGGCGTCCATCGCCTTCCTCATGGCCTCCGGGTAATCTCCACCGTCGTAGATGCAACCGAGGGGGGTAGTGTACGGCATCTCATCCGGCTTCACGAAGTTCCTCATCCTAACTTCGGTCCTGTCGAGTCCCAGCTCGTCAGCCACCAGGTCCACCGTCCTCTCCAGATGGAAGTACGCCGGGTGACAGCCGTAACCCCTGTTCGGAACGGTGGGGGCCTTGTTGGTGAAGACGGCGGCCGCGTCGATGTAAACGTGCTTCATCCTGTAAGCTCCGGTGAAGGTGAAGAAGCCCCTGGTGATCGTCTGGGGCTCGGGGTGTCTGAGCCACGCACCGATGTTCTCTAGGATCTTCACCTTCATGCCGAGGATCTCGCCGTCGTTCTTCACGGCCATCTCGACCTCAGCGTACCTGTCCGCTGCCTGGACCTGGAGCATGTCCTCGCTCCTCGTGGCCATCCACTTGACTGGCCTCTTCGTGATCATGCTGAGGACCGCGATGATCGAGGAGGTCGCGTAGGACATGACCTTGTTACCGAAGCCACCTCCGATATCGAGGGTGATGTGCCTGAGCATGTGCTCGCTGAGCTTGAGGGCGGCAGGAAACCTGGACCTGTAAAGACCTACCTGCTGGTTCTGGTCCCAGACGGTCAGCAGGCCTGTTCCTGGGTCGTAGTGCGCTACGCAGGCGTAGGGCTCCAGAGGTGTGGAACTGTACCGGTGGAACCTGTATGTTCCCCTGACGACGCGGTCCGCGTTCGAGAACGCTTGCTCTATGTCTCCGTAATGGAACTCCCTGTGCCACGCTATGTTGCGCTCGTACCCATCATGGACGATTGGCGCACCGTCCTTTATCGCGTCGAGGACGTCGACCACCGCAGGCAGCGGCTCGTACTCCACCTCGATCAGGTCGAGAGCGTCCCTGGCCGTGTACTTGTCCTCTGCAGCCACCGCGGCCACAGGCTCCCCCACGTACCTCACCTTGTCGATGGCCATGGGATAGTAGGGCGGGACGTTTATCAGATGACGGAAGGGGTTCATCATCTCCTTCAACTGTTCGCCGGTGATGACAGCCTTCACACCAGGGAGACGCTCGGCCCGAGAGGCGTCTATCCGCTTGATCCTGGCGTGAGGATAGGGGCTCCTCAGTACGGCGGCGTGGAGCATCCCTGGGATGCGCAGATCGTCGGTGAAGAGTCCTCTTCCGGTCAGAAACCTGTGGTCCTCCTTCCTCTTTACTGGCTTCCCTATCCACTTAAATCGGCCATGTTTCACGGTTAGATCGCTCTTCACGCTTTCCGTGTGCCGATCACCAGCATATTAACTGTAAAGAATCAATGCAATGCGGTATCAATCCTCAAGCAGGAGGTCGAGTGGGCGGTATGGTAGGTTGAACTTCGCGTATGAGGCCTAGCCTCCTGTGTACCAGGGGAGCCGTACCCAATGTGACCACCAGACCGAGAAGGCCCAAGTACGAGAATCCCAATGACGCCACCACCACACCACCCACGATTGGCATCGAGACAGCACTGACGCCCAGGAACAGGTCGTTCAGACCGAAGTACTTGCCCCTGATTGACGGGGGTACGATGTCTGAGATCAGCGCCGTAGAAGCCACCGTCGTAGCACTCCATCCCAATCCTATCAGGAACATCCCTACATCGACGATGACGTGGTTCGTGGTCAGAGGGATGAGCATTGCGCCGAGACCGGCGACGACCTGTCCTATCATGATCGTCAAAGGCCTTCCTGCACGGTCAGCCAACCGGCCGAACAAGGTTGATAGACCGTACATGCCGATCACGTGTACGGAGACGGCTAACGACACGAGGGTCTGGGAGTAACCCAAGTCGTGCAGGTAGAGCGACGCGAGCCCCATCAGCATCACCATGTTGCCCTGTGCGGCTGCAGACGTGACATATGCGGCGATCAGCGGCAACCTTGGGACCCTTACCTCCGCGTTGGCGACGCCGTTGGACATGGAGATGACACTTGGTTTACGATTCAACAGGAGCGCTATCTCCTTCGGGTCCACCCTGATGCTCCTCAATACGGGAACCATCGAGGCGATCAGCAACGTCATCATGACCCACGTCACGGCTGTCGGTCTCAGAGGCGCGTTTGCCCCCAGCACCTCACCCGCCCAGGCGATGATTGGGGCAACGAAGCTGCCGATGACGCTCGCGGTGTAGAGCTTCCCTATCGCGAAGCCCCTGGACTCCGGAGGATACATGTCCGTCATCGCGACGCGGTTCTGCTGTGCTATGCCAACGCCTATCCCGAAAACCGCTAGACCTCCTATGAGGAGGCCTGCGTTCTCCGTCAAGACCGAGTAGATCATCATGATCGAGCCGAGCGTCATGGGCGCTATGCCCGCTAACAGCACGTTTCTCCTGCCGAACCTGTCCATGAGTATGCCGGACTGGTAAACGATCGCCAGCCTACCTCCCCAGGTGATGGCAGATACCAACCCAGCGAGTATGGGGGAACCTGTCAGGGAGAACATGACAAGAGGTCCTAGAGCGACGACGGTCTGAATCGACAGTGAGGTGATAACCTGAAGCGCAATCAGCACCCTCGTGTTCCGTCTAACCTCTTCCATCAGATCATCCAAGCTGCTTCACCTGCCAGACAGACGCTCTTCCGACTTAAGGCGTTCCTTTAAGCCAACGCGGTCGTCAGGTCCTCTGTTGACCAGCGCCCAGAGCTGATCGGGTGTCAGCATCGCTGACCGCAGCCTGATGCCGATCGCATCCTCGATCGCCGAGACTATGCAGGGCAGGGCGCCGATCGTGCCAGCCTCTCCTATCCCACGGGAGCCGTGCGTGTACTCAGAAGGGTACTCGTAAAGCTCCGAGACCACATCGAGACGTAGGTCCTCGGCAGCTGCGACCCCAGCCTCCAGGATGCCTCCCACGCTCAGAGCCCCACCATCATCGTATCTAACTGATTCGTAGAGCACGTGGGATATTCCCTGAGCGACACCTCCTATGATCTGGGCTTCGGCAATGAGCGGATTGATCGTCCTTCCGGTGTCATCAATCGCGTAGTACTGCACTCTCTCCAACTTGAAGGTCTCGCGGTCCAGCTCCACCACGGCGATGTGCACACCATAGGAGAATATGTCCTGACCCTTGACGAACTCGAAGACCGAGATTTCCTCCTCCCGCGACAACTCTCCGATGGCGACGACCCTCTGTCCGTCCCTCCTCACCACCCAACCCTCCTCGAGGCGGAGCTCCTCTTTGGGAATGCCGGTGAGTCTGGAGGCCCTGGCGATTATCTCGTCCTTCAATTTGGCAGCCGCCCTCACGACCGCCTCGCCGCCTATGACGGCGCTCCGGCTCCCGAAGGTGCCGACTCCGGCTGGTAGCACCTCGATGTCTGGGTTGACGTAGACGACCGATCCTATATCGACGTCCAATACGTCGGCCACCAGCTGCCTGAAAACGATCTGGTGATACTGGCCGTGGGGCCCCGATCCGGCCGTCACGTAGACGATGCCGTCTTTTCCTAGCCTCACCAGCGCGCCCTCCCCCAGTACCGTCCTGTTCAGCTCGATGTAGTTGGCCACTCCTAGGCCTACGAGCTTACCTCTCCGTCGACCTTCTTCAACCGCCGACCTCAGGCGCTCGTAGTCGAACCTTTTCACCGCCTCGCGCAGTATTGACGCGTAATCCTCCTTGTCGAGCGTCAGCCCGAAGGGATTCCTGTAGGGCATCTTCTCGAGAGCGATGAGGTTGCGCATTCTCACCTCGATCGGATCGAGTCCCAGCTCATCGGCTACCAAGTCCATCATCCTCTCGTAGAAGAACGCGGCCTCTGGTCTGCCGGCGCCCCTGTACGGTCCTGCTGGCGTCTTGTTGGTGAAGACCGCAATGGCTCTGACCTCACCTACAGGGATGTCGTAAGGTCCGGTCAGCTGCTGGGCTATGAAGGGAGCGTAGTTGGCGTTGATGAACAGATTATAGGCACCTATGTCGGCGATTACGGTGCCGCGCAGGGCCAGAATTTTTCCGTCGTTCCTGAGGGCCAGCGAGACCCTGGCACGGACCTCCCTTGCATGGATCGTGCTTCTGAGGTGCTCGCTCCTAGTCTCTACCCACTTGACCGGCCTTTTCAGCACCATCGCTGCGAAGCAGGCCAGGACGTACTCGGGGTAAAGGAACGACTTGGAGCCGAACGCTCCCCCTACGTCCACGTAATGGACAACGACTTTGTCTCGGGGGAGTCCGAGCGCGTCGGCCAGCTGATCCCTGAGCCTGAAGGGCCCCTGGTTGCTCGCCCAGACGTGCAGCTTGTTACCCTTCCATTCCGCCACGATGCCGCGCGTCTCTATCGGATTCGGAAAGGTCCTGTGAATGCTCACCTCGTCCTCGACGATCCTGTCGGCGGACGAGAAGACTCGATCCACATCACCGTCCTTATATGTGACATCGACGCTTACGTTGTTTTGTAAACCCTCGTGAATGATGACGTCTCCGCGAAGGGCCTCATCGATAGTCATGACCGGATCGAGCCTTTCGTATTCGACCGAAATCGCTTCGAGCAGGTCATATGCCTCATACCGCGTTGCCGCGACGACCGCCGCGACCGGCTGTCCCTCGAAGTTCACCCTCCCATTGGACGGTAAAACAGGCAACTTTACGAGGTTTGAAGTGCCCTTGTGATCGAAGTTCGCAGGCATGGTCGCATTTCTCAACAGAGCCTCCTGATCGTTTGGTAGCAGCACCAATTTGGCACGTCTCAAAGCGTCGTCGCAATCGATCCGTTTGATGACAGCCCTCGGGTAAGGGCTTCTCAGCACAACCATGTGACACAGGCCGTCCGTCTTCAGGTCGTCAACGTATGCGCCCCTTCCGACGACGTACGTTATCGATTCTTTCGGTGGAATGGGTTTACCGACGTACTTGCCTGTTAACGCCATCATCTCAACCTCTCGATGACCTTGCTCCAGACGTCCTCAACGTGTTCCGGAGTTGCCGGTATCGGCGAAAGGATTAGCAGCTCAACACCAGCCTCGATGCATCTCTTCAGGAATTGGGCGCATCGTTCGGCGTTACCGATTGCAGCGAACTTCCTCACGTCGAACTCGGTGCCGTAGTACCGCTTGAAGCAATCTGCCACATACCGAGCTGCCTCGTCCTCGTTTTCGTTAAGCGATATGTAGATTATTTTGCCCAAGAGCGGTTTGTCTTTCCTGCCACTCTCACTTGCCGATTCCACCACAACGCGGTACTTCTCCTTCACCTCCTCCGGCGTCAGCATGCCACCGGCTATCCACCCGTCTGCGTGTCTTCCGGCCCTTCTCAGGACGCCTTCAGCGGCCCCTCCGAACAAAATGGGTGGGTGTGGTTTCTGGACTGGACGAGGAAGCTCGACGGCCTCTGAGGCCCTCCAGAAAGGCCCATTGTAGCTGACGGGTTCACCAGCCCATAGTGATTTCATCAGCTTGACCGCATCCATGAAGGCACGGACGCGCTTGCTGGGATCGACACCGCCCGCAGCGAACTCGTTTTCGTTTCTCCCGAGCGAGAGCCCCAACATCATCCTCCCGTTGGATAGGACGTCCAATGTGGCCACGACCTTCGCGAGCACGAACGGATTCCTGTAGGTGAGTATTGCCACCGACGTTCCGAGCTTTGCTTTTGTGGTGACGGCCGCGACGTGGCTCAAGACCGTGAAGGGCTCGAGAACCGGCACCGTCCTGTGGAAGAGGCGGTCGAAGGTCCAGAGGTGATCGAACCCCAGAGCCTCGGCCTTCCGGGCCAGCGTCACGATGTCCTTGAACCGCTGCTCCCCCTCAAATCCAGTGTTGGGTAGAACGATTCCAAATTCTGCCATTTCATGCTTGCGGAAAAAGACGTCAAAATATAAAAATTGTATTCCGAGAACCCATGCTGTTTGAAACTCCGTCCTACATACCGGAATTCACAATCCAGCGAATTAGTTGTTGCGATGCAAGTTCAAGGTTAACGGTGATAGATGTGACGGTAGAAGATCTTGATTACAGTCCGGCGATGCGCATCCTCGATCTACACTCCAATTGTTATCATTACTGGATGGCGCTGGACACTTTCAATAAGATCCTAATGATTACCTTAGAGAACCCGAAAACTGACCCGAGACCGATACCTATTGCTAACGACTCCAAGAGCGCTCGCCCTAACTGGTGCTCATTAGCTTCTCACAGTTTTCCTCTCGACCTCGGGAGCTAACCCCTCCTCGGCAGCCAGGTGCCAGAGGGACCAATGCAACATCATATCGGCGTCCTCGAGCGCCTTCCTCAGACCCGGAGCGTCTGCCAGCTCAATTGCCTTCCAGACGAGCTCCCTTGCCTGCTTTACCAGCCTGACAACCTCTTCCGTGCTACCGCTCATGCTCCTCAGACCCCCGACGGGAGGCGTCGCTCCTTCGGCCTGTGATCGAACATCTTCTTCGCCTTCAGCTCGTACCGCGGAAGTGTCCCAGGAGGAACGACCTCGACGTCGAGCCTCACTCCGATCGCGGCCCTGAGCTCTTCAGCTATCCTCTCGGAGAGGTCCTTGTAGGAATCCCTCGGAACAGACGGATCGGCCTCGACCCTCACCAGCATGTCGTCCATCCCTCTCTCGTCGAGGCGTATGTGCATCTCCAGGTGCGGCGACGTCCCCGGAATGGACCTGACTATGTTCTCGACTGCCGTCTGGTAGACGTTGATGCCCCGTATCTTCACGACGTAGTCCGTCCTTCCCAAGACAGAACCCTTGTAGAGGACCCAGGTGCGCCCGCATTCGCAGGGCTCCGAGTAATGCCACTCGACCACGTCCTTAGTCCTGTACTTGATCACCGGTTGGGCCAGCTGTGCGAAGCTCGTGACCACGTTCTCCCCACGCTCCCCTTCGGAGACCAGTTCTCCCGTCTCGGGGTCGACGACCAGACAGTGGTAATTCGACTCGTTGAGGTGCACGCCGATCTGGGTGGGACACGCAGGCGCTATCGCGCCGACCTCGGCAACCCCGTAGAGCTCGTAGGCCTTGACGCCGAAGGAGGACTCAAGCTCCTCCCTGAGCTTCGGGAGTGCCGTAGGTCCTGGCTCCCCAGCGCCGTAGAAGTACTTCAACCCCAGCGACCTGGGGTCAACGCCCATCTTCCTGCAGGTCTCGGCTATGTAAAGCGCGTAAGTGGGGGTGGCGACGAGCACGGTGGGTTTCAGGGCTTGCATCTGCCTGATCCTGTCCTCCGTGCTTACCCCTCCACCCGAGATCACCTTTGCGCCCAACCTCCTCACCCCCCAGTAGCACGACCAGAAGCCGGCATACATGCCCCACCCGAAGGCGAAGTAGAACGAGTCCGAGGGTCTGATGCCCACAGCCCAGAAACCGTAAACCCAGTCCTCACCGTACTTGATCGTGTCGTAGTGCGTGAAGGGGATTCTGAGAGGGGCGCCGGTTGTACCAGAGGTCTGGAAGACGTGGAGGACGTCGTCGTATTCGCAGGCGAGTGCACCTCCGAACGGCGGAGACTCGGCCTGGGCAGCCAAGATGTCGTCCTTCGTTACGAAGGGTACCTTCTTGACGAAGTCGTCCATAGTCCTGACGTCATCCGGCTTTACGCCAGCCTCATGGTACTTCCTATGGTAGAGCTTTGAGTTCTCGTAGGCGTACTTGATGAGCCACCTAATCCTCCTTAAATGCACTCTCTCGAGCTCCTTCCTCGGCATGGTCTCCCAGAATTCGTTCCAGAACTGGGCCGTCAGAGATTTCACGCCGTTTATTTCAAATGTGCTAAAATTTAGTCATTGTTGCAACAAGTTTTGATTAATCGTTCATCCCTCCCCTACGCGCGACTAATATGCCCTACAGGGCGTCCGGCGCAGACCAACACGTCCTGAGGACATAAGACCTATGCGTAATCACACTTAAAAATTGCCAATAGGGGGGAACTACGCCGCGAATATG
>Ga0105163_1000171_pt1 | contig 40540 bp, 42 predicted proteins | sample JNZ110809AmetaG_FD_81531 | JGI IMG/M metagenome (GOLD analysis project Ga0105163, IMG submission 81531) | Hot spring microbial communities from Jinze hot spring, China to study Microbial Dark Matter (Phase II) - JNZ 110809A | ecosystem: Environmental > Aquatic > Thermal springs > Hot (42-90C) >... | reverse complement strand
TAGCTAATCCTTTAAACATAGGTATGCTGATCCTTGCTTCCTTTATAGGTCTTATGGCTGGTGCTACCCCAGGTATTACATCTGTAGCTATAACTGCTATATTACTCCCCTTCACCATATGGTTACCTCCCGAGACAGCTATAATTGCGCTAGTAGCTGCTTATGCATCAGCAGTTTACGGAGGTTCCGTATCGGCAGTCCTCTTTAGAATACCGGGCAGTACTGAGAACATAATGACTGCTTTAGATGGCTACGAACTAACTAAGAAGGGGAGAAGTGGTTACGCCTTAATGCTCTCTAGGTTCTACTCATTTATTGGAGGTTTGGTAGGAGGTCTCATAGTATTATTCTTCACTCCTATCCTAGCTGATGTGGCAGTAATGTTTGGACCTTCAGAAATGTTCGCATTAATAGTCATGGCTGTCTCATTCCTAGCAACGTTTGAGGGTGGATTTAAAGCAGTGATTGCAGCCCTCCTAGGATTCTTCCTAGCAACTATAGGTTCAGACCCAACTACGGGGATGTACAGATTTACATTCGGTATAACCGCTCTGGGAGGCGGTTTCGACTTAGTAGCAGTTCTCTTAGGTATTTTTGCGATACCTGAAATATTGAGGTTGCTTGAAGGCGAGCTTAAGGTCGAGGTCCTGCGTGAGAAATACCGATTTGTAGAACTTATGTTTCCCGAGAAGTCTTTCTTCATTAGGTCAGCACCGCTAGTCTTCTTAGTAGCCATACCTATAGGGTGGTTGATAGGGTTCTTACCCGGTATTGGGGCGTCTACAGCAGCTGTCGTAGCATATATGATGGCTAAGAGGTTTTCCAAGGAGCCTCATAGATGGGGGACTGGGATTCCTGAAGGTGTAGCAGTTCCTGAGGCAGCAAATAATGCAGCAGCTATGGGTACATTAGTACCGACGCTGGCTTTAGGCATTCCTGGAGGTGCTGCAACAGCAATTATTTTAGGTGCTTTAATGATTCATGGCGTTATCCCAGGTGCTTGGATCTTTAGGTATAGGGCGCATTTAGGGTATACGGTCTTAGTAGGAACACTGTTGTCGAATTTGATATTCTACTTATTGGCGCCTGCAGTTATCTACATGTTCCTCCGGATAGGTGAGTTCTTAAGGAGGAACATACCATTCCTAGCAGTAAGTGTTATGTTCTTCAGCGTATTCGGTGCTTACGTCGTCAGAAACTCAATAATAGACATAGTTGCAGTTCTTGTCATAGGTGTGATGTCTTATATATTAGGTAGGTATAAATTCCCAACAGCTCCAATAGCTATAGGCTTCGTGTTAGGACCCCTTGCTGAGAAATACTTTAGGAGGTCTCTAGACATAGCATTTGGTAATCCAGCAGTCTTCCTGACAAGCCCTATAAGTCAATTCATATACATAGCTACAATCATAATGATCGTAGTACCGGCATTATACACTAGGAGGAAGGCAATGATAAATAAGAAAGAGGCAAAGTGATTTACTTTTTAATCTTTTTAATGCTATCTCCATAACTCAATTAGTGGTAATTAAATTGAAGAAGGTAGTGCTCAAACTTACTGGAAAGTTATTTGATGAGGAGAACGTTGAAACCCTAATTAAGTATTCCGATATAATCAGGCAGAGATATACTACTGGAGACAGATTCGCCGTAGTCTGCGGTGGCGGACCCATGGCGAGGCACTACATAAGGATTTCAAGGAAATTAGGAATTAATGAAGGGTGGTCGGATGTGATAGGTATTGAAGTGTCTAGGATTAACGCATCATTAATCAACAACCTCTTAGGCGATATAGCATATAAATACGTGCCGAGGAGCGTTGATGAATTCTTAGTGGCCTGGTCTTCAGGAAGGGTAGTAACCTTAGGTGGCTTACAACCCGGTCAGTCCACGAATGCTGTAGCAATGATAATAGCAGAATTAATAGGTGCTGACTTAATGATTAATGCCACAGACGTCGACGGAGTCTTCGATAAGGATCCGAAGGAATACCCTGACGCTAGACTACTCCCGAAGGTAACGATAGAAGAGCTTAGAAGGGTGGTTAGGAGTGGCTTACTAGCAGGCTCTTACGAGCTCTTCGACCAACTAGCACTCACAATTGCGGAGAGAAGCCGTATAAAACTCTACTTCGTAAATGCCTTCCAACCAAGTAGGACTTCAGAACTCTTAGAAGGGCGTAGTACTATAGCAACTGAAGTTATTTACTAATACCTCCAATCCCGCGGTGATAGTGTTAATAAACCCTATATACTAAGAACTATATGGTGCGGGGGTGCCCGAGCCAGGCCAAAGGGGACGGGCTCAAGACCTCTTCCAGCTACAAAGCGTAGGAGACCCGTTGGTGTAGACCTGCGTGGGTTCGAATCCCACCCCCCGCACCATCAATGTAGTCCACTCCCTGCAATAACGTTTTCTAGGAATTTACCTTTTAATTAACCTCATGAAAGCTTAGTAATACTTCATCACTACCTAAGGTCATTAGAAATATTTGAGGTTATCGCCTTAGATTTCCACCATAGCTGGTTTTAAAGCTATGATGGTTAATGTTAGTGCTTCTTAAAGAAAAAGGGGCTAAGTACGTAGCATATCGAGATTGTAGAAACGAAGGTCTTGAAGATGATTGACGTTAGGTTATCTCGAGATAGTGGAAGCCATCTTTAAAGGATTGGTAAAGCGATCTTCTTCGTGAATAAGAGTAATGAAATGCTTATACCACCTTAACTCACTGTAGAACATTCTATGCACCGCTTTGATCGAGGTATCTTATCTAGAAGCTAATTACGCTGCTGATGTTATTGAACTTAACGAAGTAGTAGGATTTTAGCTGTTTCGCTACGTAGGGTCCGCTAACATTTCTGTAGAAACGTATTATCGATAAATTGCATTTTCTATAAATCCTGAGTAGTACAGCGGACTACACCTAGACTAGAAAGTGAATAGGAAAACGTAGATGTGAGTCCAGTACTAGGGGTTCATAATTTAAACCTTAACTTAATTAACCTATGTGTGAGTATGTTGAGGTGGTTAGATGGCCTTAATTAGATGTCTGACTCTTCATGTTAGGTCGTTGGGCAACGACCGTAATTACTTAAGGGATGTAATACATGGCAAGGTAGATAGTGTTAGGGGTCTTGCACATGATTTAGGCCTCAATATTTGGAGCTTTCGCATAGCTCTACCACCCATGTCGAGTAGTGAGGCTCAGTTGAAGTTGACTGAATCATTATGCAGAAGTGATACATTATTAGCTTCTTACCATGTTGATGCTAGTGCTGTAAGTGTTGACGATATCACCTCAGTACTTACTTCATGTAGTCAGTGTTATGTGACAGTAAGGTTGAGCGATGTTTCCTACATCCCTAAGGTTGTTGAGCTCTATTCGAAGTTAGGTAAGTCCTTAGCTTTAGATGACTTTACTAGGGTAGGTATTTCAATTCCGGACTATGTGGAGACTCCGTACTTCCCGTTAGCTACGGCTTATAGTGATGGCTTTACCATAGCGTTACGTTACGTAGACCTCTTTAAGGATTACTTGAATGGTAGGAGGGATGGGCTGATGAGCTTTATAGGTCATGTATGTAGCTCTGCTAAGTTATTATCTGAGAAAATCGGTCTAAAGTTCTTAGGCATTGATTATTCTCTATCCCCTTGGGAGTCTGAAAGCGTGGTTGAGTTAGTCGAGATTTTAAGTAATGTTAGGTTTGCATATCCAGGTAGTGGTTGGGCTGTGAAGGAGTTAAACAGATTACTCAGTACTATATCTACGGAGGTAGGGGTTGGTGCCGTAGGTTTTAATGAGGTCATGCTCCCTGTAGCTGAGGATAACTTACTTAAGGAGAGAGTCGCTGAGAACTACGTAACTCTTAGGGACTTAACGTACTTAAGTAGTTACTGCTTAGTAGGTGTTGATATGGTGGTAGTGAAGGATGATTTAAATATAATTAAGGGTGTTATTAAAGACGTATTCGCGGCGTCGTTGATTAAGGGTAGGACCATAGGTGTTAGGTTAATACCTGTAGGACTTCCTGAGGGGAGTTACGTAAGTCTTAAGAGATTCGGTAAGGTACCGGTAATTAGCTACTAATTTTTAAATACCAAGTACTCCTAGGAGGGTTAGGATTATACCTGCGAATACTGGTGAGGTTATCTGACCAGCTAGATTGGTTGTCAGGGAGTACATCAGGATTATATTGCCAGGTGATGCCCTACTAACCTCTCTTTGAACTACTCTTGCTGAGACCGGAAATGCTGAGTTTGCTGAAGCCCCTATGGCTGGGTTTATCCTCCCCTTACTAAGTATTGATACTAACTTACCTGTAAGTATTCCGATGATTAGGTCGCCTGAGAAGGCTATGATGCCAAGTGCGAATACTGCTATGACTTTAAATGGGAGGTCGGGACTGGCTGTTATTACGCTAGATGAGAGTGCTGACCCTACGGATAAGCCCAGCAGTAAGGTTACGACATCAGCTAGGGTTGTAGAAGCTGTCTTAGTATATCTATCCACTAATTCAGTCACACCGCTCTCCCTTAGGAAATTCCCTAAGGCGAGCATACCTATGAGTGGTAGGGCGCTAGGCATGAATATTAGTGAAAGGATTATCAATATTATTGGGAATATCATAACTACTGTATTGCTTACTTCTTCACCTGAAGTTACTGACATTCTAATACTCATTTCCTTCTTAGATATTAAAGCCCTCATCAGTGGTACCTGCAGTAAGGGCACCATGGATATGTAGGTATAAGCAGCAAGTCCTATAGCTCCTAGCAGGTGTGGGGCATACTTAGTAGATACGAATATAGCTGTAGGTCCATCAGCACAACCTATGATACCTACCGCAACCGCCTCCCTGAAGTCAAATCCTACTAATAATGCTAAAATTAAGGCGAAGATTACTCCAGACTGTCCTGAAATACCGAAGAGTAGTAGCCAAGGCCTATTAAGCAGCGGTCTTAAATCCATCATAGTACCTATGCAGAGAAATGCCAAGCATGGTAAGACTTCAGTCATCAGTAATTTCTCACGGATTAGGTAGAGTAAGCCGTAGGGTGGGTCATTTAAACCGCTGAGAGGTATATTCGCGAGGAGTATTCCAAAACCTATTGGGACAAGCATTATAGGCTCTAACCCCTTCCTACTACCTAAGTATATGAAGATTAAACCTATAATCATCAGTATTAGTGAAATGGGGTCTGGAATGTTTATTAAAGTGTTAATGTATGACATTACCTCGCCATGGTTAGCTATCAATAAAGGCTTTAAATATTATGTTAAAATGATTTTAAACAACTGTCTAACCCATTACGTTAGGAAATTACCTTTATTAAGTCATACGCAATTACTCTAAAATGGTATATATATGAGGTTATCTGGTCGTGTGGCATTAATTACTGGTGGTGCTAGAGGTATTGGGAAAGCTATTGCTGAAGTCTTCCTCAAAGAAGGTGCTAAGGTAGCTATAACTGACGTCTTAGATGAGGAGTTGAGGAGGACGTCAGAAGAGTTAAGTAAATATGGAGAGGTAATGGCGTTGAAGGTAGATGTTACCAAGAAGGATGAGGTAAGCAGGGCTGTGAAGGAAATCGTAGGGAGGTTCGGGAGGATAGATATATTAGTAAATAATGCTGGAATAGCGTTGCAAAAGGCAGCTATCGATATGGAGTTAAGTGACTGGCAGAGAGTTATAGATGTAAATCTAACCGGGGTCTTCATATGTAGTCAGGTCGTAGCTAGGCATATGATTGAAAACGGTGTTAGGGGTGTTATAGTAAATATCTCATCTATGTTGGGGTTAATAGGTCTTGAATTGAGGAGTGCTTACTGTGCAAGTAAGGCAGGTGTGATAGGTTTAACTAAGTCACTAGCAGTTGAGTGGGGTAAGTACGGTATTAGAGTAGTTGCAGTAGCTCCTGGATACATAGCAACGGAGAGGGTCTTAGATTTAGTTCGCAGGGGGGTGGTGAATGAGGCTGAGTATAGTCGTAGAACACCTTTAGGTAGGATGGGAACGCCTGAGGAGGTGGCTAAACTAGTAGCATTTCTAGCATCAGATGATGCTAGCTACATAAGCGGTGAGGTAGTATTAATTGACGGCGGATATACGTATAATGCAGGCCCTCTATGAAATAAGTAGATTTTTACTTCATGTAGTGAGCGTCCGCAATAATTACTTATTATTGGTTTTTTGTTCGTAACTCGGAATGATCTAAGCACTTAATGCGTTATGACTGTTGTTAAATGTTATTATTAACCCCGCACTACAACCAACTACAACTAGGTAGGCATGATGGAGGAGAGCTTAGAACTGTATAAGGATGTCTTCCCATTCACCGACGTACCACGTATAGTCTTAAATGGTTTAACTAATGTAGGGGATTTAGACCACATTAGCAAAATCTACATCACCGATACTACTTTAAGGGATGGACAGCAGGGTTGGAGGAACTTAACATATGATGAAAGTATTAAGATCTACGAGTTACTCGTGGAGTTAGGCGGTGATGGTGTGATAACGACTTGTGAGGTATTTCTATACACTGAGAAGGATAGGCGAATTGCTAGAACACTCATGAATTTCGGGTTTAGATATCCTAAGGTTATAGGGTGGATAAGAGCGTCTAGGGAGGATTTAAGGTTGGTTTTCAATGCCGGACTAGATGAAACCATAATACTGACGTCGATATCGGATTACCACATATACTATAAGTTAGGACTTACTAGGGAGTCAGCTTTTAGGAAGTACCTCTCAGTAGTTGAGGAAGCTTTAAGTAGGGGGGTAGCCGTTAAGTGCGCCTTAGAAGATGTTACGAGGGCCAGTTTGAGTAGGAACGTCATACCATTCGTGAGGGAGCTCATGAGGTTGAGGGAGAAGTACTCAATACCTGTTAGGATTAAACTCTCAGATACTTTAGGTCTAGGACTTCCCTACCCTGAGGTGCCACCTCCTAGAGGTATTCCAGCCTTAGTAAGAGCGTTAATTAGTGAGGGCTTCCCAGGAGAGGATATAGAGTTTCACGGACATAACGACTTCGGCCTAGTAGTTGCTAATCACCTAGCGGCATGGATCTACGGTGCTGGCGGGTCGAACTGCACTTTATTAGGAATTGGCGAAAGATCTGGTAACTGCCCATTAGAGGTTATGCTAATACACTACCTAGGCTTAAGGAGGGATAGGAGGGTAGTCTTAAAACCTTTAAGAAGAGTTATCAATCTCTTCAAGGAATTAGGTTTTAACATTCCTGAATTCCAACCCATATTAGGGTCTAATGCCTTTAGGACTAAGGCTGGAATCCACATAGACGGTCTAATTAAAAATCCTGAAGTTTACCTACCATACGATCCTGAGGCACTACTCGGCATTCCATATACGATAGCTATAACCCCGTATTCTGGTAGGTCAGCAATAGCCTACTGGATCAATGCTTACTTCGGATTAAGTAGTGATGAAGCATTAACCAAAGACGATCCTAGAGTAGATGCCATCTATAATGAGATACAGAAAATCTTCTTAGAAAGCAATAAGAACGTCCTAAACGATGAGGACATGCTCGTACTAGTTAAGAAGTACGTACCGGAGCTGATTCGTAGGTTAGATTAGTTTTCAGTTTAGTTAAGTGATGCTCTATGGGTAGGAAGTATCGCATCGGTGTCATACGTGGTGACGGTATAGGTCCTGAGTTAATAGACGTTACTCTAGATGTTTTAAATAACGTAGGCTTTTACGCAGAATTTATAGAGGTTAGGGCTGGCTATAATTTCTACAGAGAGTCAGGTAAGGTCTTAGAAGAAGGGGGTATTGAAATTCTTAAGAATGTAGATGCAATTCTTAAGGGCCCTATCACCACCCCATTAGATATGCCTGGCTTTAGAAGTGTTAACATTATGCTTAGACGTGAGCTTGACCTATACGCTAATGTGAGACCGTTTAAGAGTTTTAAAGGTGTGTCGCTGAGGAATTTAGATGTAGTTTTAATTAGGGAGAATACTGAAGACGTGTACGTAGGTATAGAGGGAGCGCATGTAGGAACATCTATAGCACTTAAAATCATAACTGAGAGGGCTTGTGAGAGAATTATTAAGTTTGCCTTAAATTACGCACGTCTTCACGGACTTAAGAAGGTTACAGCAGTCCATAAGTCAAACGTGTTGAGAGTTACTGATGGATTGTTTAGAGAGGTATTCTACAGGTTGGCTAAGCATTACGAAGATTTAAGATGTGATGACATGTTAGTTGATGCAGCTGCATACCAGCTAATTAAAAACCCGGAGAAATTTGAAGTAATAGTTACTGAGAACTTATACGGTGATATACTAGCTGATATGATTGCTGGTCTAGTAGGTAGTTTAGGATTATCCGGCTCTGCAGAAATAGGTGATTCAAACGCCCTCTTCGAACCAGTCCATGGTTCTGCACCAGACATTGCAGGTAAGGGGATAGCCAACCCAATAAGTCAGATAACATCGGCAAAGTTAATGCTCGAATACTTAAGTGAGAGGCGTTCCGACCCGACCCTAAGGAGAATCGCTGAGGCCTTAGATAGTGCTATAACCCAAGTGGTTGAGGAAGGGCGTGTATTAACTCCAGAATTAGGTGGTACTTCATCAACTAAAGAAGTTGCTAATGAAATTTTAAGGAGGGCTATCTCAATACTTCGTAGTTAGTGGTGCGGTCATCTGTGTTCCTTACCTGACTATCTTTTTAGTGACCTCGGACTTCCCTGAAGACGGGCTTCCCCTCTACACCTAGTCCCATCCCTGGAGTCGTTAAGGACTACATCGATAGATACTACTGAGAATGTCTTGGGGTACGTATATTCTCTCCTCCCCGCCCTGATGGTCGTTAAGTAGCATTGAAGTAGGAGCCTAACTTCAGGCACACCATGTAATTAAACTAGCCTAAAAGTTTTCACTAAGGAAACAGTCCAATCGCAAAGTAACTTAGGCTTTAGACTTAACCAACTTTCTCAAGAGGTCTTCAGCCCTCTTAACGTTGAATACACCACATACGCAGGCCTTAGAAAGTTCTACAGCAGCACTTGCTGGTGATAGCCTACCTTTCTTAATCTCTCCCACTAATTTCATCACAAGTGCTGGTGATACCATGCAGTGACCGCACATCGTGGTTATTTCAAGTACTTCCTCAGGTGGTAGTTTTTCCTTCCTACCCCAAATTCCGAGGGATAGGTTTACTGTATGAGGCTTAAGCCCCACCTCCTTAAGGATCTTAAATACTTCTTCATAAACACCTGTCACTACTACGGATAGGCCTAAGTCTGCTTTTTTAAGTTCCTCAAGGACCTGCCTTACCTGCTCCTGGCTTGTATATACGCCGTGGACTATGTTACCGTACTCTTTAAACTTACTCATAACTTCCTCCTCATCCCTCCAATACTTATTACCAGCAACCATATTACCTAAATTGACTGGTCCGTGCTTTGCAAGTATTTCCATTACTTTCTTAAACCTCTCTCCCTCGTTTTCATACTTTACATGCCTAGAAGCCATTACCAGCACTACATAATCCTTCTTTAACGATTCTATAGAGCCTATCCTATGATGTGTGTGCGTCATCAACTAACACCTCATTCTATTAAAGGCCTTCCCAATCCTACATTTGTCTTAGCCCAAGGGCTTACCTTAAGGCCTAATTCACCTAGTACGTTGATTACCGGTATTGTGAAGTCTTCTTCAACTCTTGAGATTACCCCTAAACTGAATACCGTATCCGTAGTTTCCGCTAAATATTTAAGCTTCTCAATAACGTCCCTCACCCTACTTATAGGCACCTTAAATTCTAGGACTGCTGAGTGTATTTTAACCTTCTTCAACTCCTCCGGAAACTCACCTTTCTCTAAATCTTTTAGTAGGTATAATATTGGATTGGCTTTCTCCCACTCTACTCCAACGGTATTTAAAGTCCTTATAAACCTGCCTACCTCTGCGAACGTAACCCCTATTAAAGGTCTGCCAATATCTATAGCAAAACCTACCTCACCCTTCTTAAACCTACCCGTTACATCATTAGTCTTCATCTCCTCAGTACCCCTACCTGGAATACCAGTACTTGGGTGGAGGGTATACGGATCGCTGAAATGGGCTTGAACCTCCCTAACATAACCCTCAACAACGCCTACAATAGCGTCTCTAGGACATTGAACAACCCTCACACAAGTACCACACTCAACACATTCTTCAGTATTGATATATGCCTTCCTAATATTGGGGTCTAACCTTATAGCACTCCTCGGGCAGTAGGGGATACAAATACCACATCCAATGCATCTTCCATGGTCTATTAAAACCAATGTTTTAGCACCATACAACACTATCAGCTATCTATTTAAAGTTTGCTATAAGGTATGAGTTTTATTACTAAGTATGAAGACCCTTAAAACCTAGTTGAAGTAAGTTATTCTGAGGTAGGGTCTTTACGGATTGTCTTCAGGTCTCCGAGATCTGTAGTAGTTATGTAGAAAGGAGTTGGAGGTCCTGGTAAGTAACCCAGTCCACGTGGGAGTAGGTACGCAGATATATCTTTAGGTTAGGTACCGCAAGAATGATGAGCCCTAGCAGTATTATGTAGTAAGATTGTGGAACGTGTTTAACTACTTCTTCGATATTATCTTTAGGTAGTGGATTACTTCTTTAGCGAACCTATCCGGGTTGAAGTACCAGGCACGTCTATATGCAAACTTTCTAATTTCTGTTAATTCGTTTTTAGGCATCTTTAAAACACTCATAACATACTTTAGGAGATCATCATCATTGTTGGCAACGAAGCCGTCCCTACCACTAGTAACTACTTCAGCAAGTCCTGATCGCTCAGGCAGTATGGGTATTGCTCCTTGACTCATAGCCTCGACAGGTGCCATCCCGAAGTGCTCACCGATCCTTAGATGGACATATACCTTAGCAGTTCTATAGTACTTCATCATTTCAGTGGGGGTTAACACTCTATCCACTAAGGTGACTCCTTCAACCTCTGATGATAGTTTCTTAAGTCTCTCATAGTATTCTAGGAACCTCATATCAGGAACTCCAACGATTACTAACTCAGCGTCAGGTACTTCAGGCTTTATATACCTCTTAAACCAATTTAAGAGAACGTCATGCCTTTTCTGCGGTACGAACCTACCAACAGTTAGTATTACATTACCCCTATCCTCGGTTAGGTCTAATTCTTTTTTAAAGTAGTCCCAGTCAATTGCTGGGTAAGTCACATTGCTCTCAATTCCAAATGACTTATACAACGCTGATGCAGTATAGTTTGAGTTAGTCATGTGGAGGTCAGCAATTCTATAAAGCCCCTCATACAGATGTGGGAACCTATATAATGTTAGGAAGACGTAGACGTTATTACTCGTTAACTCCTCCTCAAATGGATAATGTATGTATAGTGCTGTACCCATCCTCGGGTCGGCGAGTTTAGTAGCAATGACGTATATGGGTTCTTGAATCATTACTAGGCAGACGTCAGGTTTATACCTACTGATTACGTCATCAACGCTGTATATTATGTTTAATATCTTTTCAGACCTTATGGATAGTATGACGTCAGAGGGTATTTTAGTAAAGACATCCGTAATGACCTCATACTTAACCCTAGGTGATACTGGAATATCAGCTGAGGCTTTCCCACCACTTAATACCACTACTTCGTATCCGAGGCCGTCTAACTCATTAATCAATATCTTAGTTAGTTTTTCACTACCTCCAAATAAGTGGAGGTGTGGATGTATTAATAATATCCTTAAATTATTAGGCAAATTACCACTCCGAATGAAATTAAAACTTTCCATATTTATAAGGATAATCCCTAATTATTCCTATATCAACATAATCTAATTTAATGCCTAACGCATCTTTTTCGGGTTTCATGAAGGTTATAAGAGTTGATGTAAGTCGTTTTATCGAAGGTTGAGCCCACCCACGATGTGAGTGTGTGGTGAAGATCCAAGTGGTTGGGCATTCAAAGCCAGGATGTGGGGTTTCCCCATGGCTATGAGCTAAATGAAGTGGGCTGTGGGTTGGGGTTACCCTGAATGGGTGGAGGCCGATGACGTAGGCGTCGATGAAAGGTTCTCAGAGGTTGATGAAGCTAAGGGTTGGCAGCAAACCACATCAACCAACATGAAAACCAAACCCCTGAATGTGAGATACTAACATTTACCATTTATTTAAGTATTTAAGCTTAAGTCGTTATTTCGTTTTGGTAATTTGAGATGATAGCGATATCAACGATGAGTTACATGTTATTAAAGCCTTCTGAAGCTTTAGCGATGTTAAATGATGTCGGTGTGGATGAAGTTGAGCTTAGCTTCGATAACTTTCAGTTTTTTAGGAAGTTAGGAGTTAGTTATGATTCAATGATGGCAAGCATCCTAGATATTAAGACAACGCTTAAGTGTAGGGTGGTCGCAGCACACCTACCCTATGGGGAGTTAATCAATAGGGCTGTAAATCCTTCGGAGCAACCTAAGGTTTTAAGCGAATTGAGTAAGTGGTTAAGGCTTTTCTCTGAATTGGGTGTTAAGACAGTAGCCGTGCACATACCATTTAATTACGCCAGCATTGATGAGGACTCGCTAACATATCCGCGTAGGATTAAGGAAGCGAATATGAGCTTCTTTAAAACTCTGGCGTCATTAGGTAGGGAGTTCAGTCTGATCCTAGCCGTGGAGAACAGGTATGAGAGAGGTGTCTACGGCTACCTACCTAAAGACCTAGTAGACCTAGTTAGTTATGTAGGTGAAGACAACCTTAAAATATGCTTAGATACGGGTCACTCAATAATTAACGGCTTCCAACCACATGAATATTATAAATTACTGCATCCTAATGTCGTTCTTATCCATGCGCACGATAATGATGGTTCGAAAGACCTCCACCTACCACCATATATGGGCTGTATTGACTGGGACGCGTTTCTAAACACTTTAAGGGAGTTAAAGTATAATGGTATAATAGTACTTGAAGTTGCGTGTAGTGATAGCATTAGAAGGTGTAATAATACTGTGAACGTCCTTAAAATGATTTCAAAATCATTCGCCGCTAAGTTGTCGTCTTAATCAATTCCTTAAGGCTTAACTCCTTCATATTTCCCTCTGCATCCACGCATGTGGTCTCTAAATTAAGCTGTATTGGTAGTGCATTAGAAACAGTTGAACCAACTACCCAACCCTTAGTAACCCTCTCTAACAATCTAATTAGATTATCGCAATTCTCCTTAGACCTCATCTTAACGTTAAGGGATAGCGAGGTAAAACCCGACCTGAATTTCTGGGGTAGTAGGAATCCTCTAATATCGAATGAGCCTTCAGCTAAGACTTCTACTAAGTCGATGTGAGTTTTAAACCTTCTAGAATGTAGTTTTAAGGTGATTATGAAACAGCTAGCAAGAGATGAGAGGAACATTTCTATAGGGTTGGGAGCCCTACCCAAACCTTCAACAGCTTTAGGCTCATCTACGTATAGGGTATGTCCCTCAAATGTTTGAACCTTAGTTAGGAGGTCGTCACCTAATGAGGATGCTCGAACCCCAAAACGATAGGTATAACCATCTACAACTATGTAGGGTTCCATAGTACTCAGCCACTTAAATATGAGTTTAAACTACTTAAGCGGATTTGATTAAATCGCTTACCTTCCTGAAGAAGCAACTCCTACTACCGGTATGGCATGTAGGTCCTAAGGACCTCACCTTAACCACTACTGAGTCGCAGTCGCAGTCAACAATTAAATCCATTACTAGTTGGTAATTACCGCTTGATTCACCTTTAAGCCATAGTCTCCTCCTACTTAAGGACCAAAGATGTAAGTAGCCAGTGGTTAGGGTCTTTATTAAGGCCTCTTCATTCATGTGAGCAACCATTAAGACATTATTTGACTCGAAGTCCTGAACTACCGCTATGATAGTACCTCCCTCATATCTATACCTTAATCTACTGGCTACGAGCTTAGCCTCATCCTCATTGAGGACTAACGTCTCAACCACCTAATCAAGTTGTCTAGGAACTTCATCCCGACCTTACCGCTCTTCTCGGGATGGAATTGAGTTCCGATAATGTTCCCCTTATGTAGGAGGGCTGGGAATTCAACTCCATAGTATCCAAAGGTATTACATGCCTCTGTAGTATATGCTATATAGCTGTGCATGAAGTATACGTACTGATTGTTTAAGGACTCATTTAGGTCGTCCGTAGTTTTGACGTAAATCCTATCCCAACCTATGTGTGGAAGTTTAACATCAGCTTTTATCCTATCCACAAACCCTTTAAACCACCCTAAACCCCTATTCACACCTCCTTCAAAGCCGTACTCCAGCATTACATGCATTCCAATACATATGCCGAGGAAGGAGGTCCCACCACTTCTTACCTCATTTAATTTACTAGCATTTAATTTGATAAACTTAGAAACAGATGCGAAATTACCAACACCTGGGAAGACTATTAAGTCGTACTCACTACTCACTCTGCTGTCTATGACTACGTCTAAGCCAATCCTTCTAAGTGCTGAGGCTATACTGAATAAGTTACCAACACCGTAATCTACTATTAAAGTCTTCACTTACGCCTCCTCCTCAACTCCTCGTAAACCTCATCTAATGTTACACCGTTCAATGCTAGAAGTACTAGTAAGTGGTAGAGAAGGTCGGCAACTTCGTAGATCAACCTATCTTTAGATTCTGAGAGGGAGGCTACCACTACCTCCAATGCCTCCTCACCGAATTTCCTAGTAACGTACGTATTACCCCTACTAACTATGTGTGCTGTATAGCTTTCAGGAGGTTTCCTAGCAATTCTATCCATAATTACTTCATAGAGTTCTTCAAGTACGTCCATAGGTGATCTCCACACTCCTACCATGTATTGGGAAACCCTCATAACTGGCTAATACTCGCACAGCCCTCAACAACTCCTTAGTAGGGCTTCCATCAGCTATTATAATAGCTTTAAGGAAGTCGTACACGCTTAAACCCCCTCTAAACCTGGCTGAGGCATTAGTGGGTAGGATGTGATTAGGTCCTAAGTAATCAATTAAGGCTGAAGGAGTCCTCCCTACAGAGATCGCACCTACGTTCTCAACCCTACTTATCAGAGTGTATGGGTCCCTCACACGAAGTGAGAGGTGCTCAGGCGCTAACTCGTTCACAACTTCAATAGCGTGTTCAAGGCTGTCGACCTTAATTAAGAAGTAAGTATTCGGTCCGCCTTCTAAGCACTTCTCTACGTAGTTTAATAAGGGATCATACGTCGTGAGTAGGGCAATGACTGACGTGGTTCCATGTTCTGCTTGAGCCTCCATATCCACGCATACTTCATCCGGGTTGGCTGTTTCATCAGCAACAACTACTAATTCTGTAGGGCCTTCTATACCGTCTATTGAGACAATGCCTTGGAGTAGGAACTTAGCTACTTGTACGTAGATATTGCCAGGACCTACTATCTTATCTACCTTATCAACGCTTTCAGTACCGTACGCCATAGCAGCAATTATCTGCGCCCCACCAACGCGGTAAACCTTACGCACGTCTAGCTTAAGTGCTAGGTAAGCGATTGCTGGATCTACGCTCCCATCCTTTCTTGGAGGAGCTGCCACATATAGCTTCTTAACACCTGCGACCTTAGCGGGAACTGCGGCCATGAGTAGTGTTGAGGGATACGCCTTACGACCCCCCGGGACGTAGATACCAACACTGCTTAGAGGCTTCCATATAATGCCCGATGATAGTCCACCTACCCTCACCATTAAGTCCTTAGGTAGGGACTGCTTATTCAACGTTATTAGATGCTCGTATATTAGGTCTATAGAGCTTCTTACCTCATGGTGTAAGGATTCTGATAAATTGCTGAGTTCTTCAAGACTTACAACAACATCCTTTATTAAGACTCCGTCGAATTTCTTAGTCAGCTCTATTAGTCCTAAATCGCCGTAAGTCCTCACATACTCTACTATTCCCCTAACATAGTTTAAGTATGTAGTAATGTCTTGACGTCTTAAAGCGTATAACTCATCTAAAGACTTAATGATAACTATAGTCTCACCTCAACGTTAAGACTCTTAAGATAGGATTTTAACTCGTAAATCCTTATTACGCCATCGTGGAAGACCCCAGCCGCTAATGCAGCATCAGCCCTGCCTAGAGTTAGGACTTCGTAGAAATGTCTTAAGCAACCGGCACCACCACTCGCTATGACCGGGATGTTAATAGCTTCAGATACAGTTTTAGTGAGCTCGATGTCATACCCCATCCTCGTACCATCCCTATCAATACTTGTGAGTAGGACCTCACCAGCACCTAATCTTTCCGCAGTTACCGCCCACTCCCTTACCTCTAAGTTAGTAGTAGTAGTGCCAGACCTAATGTAAACTAGGTATCTATCCTCGACTTTCTTAGCATCTATTGCTACTACTATAGATTGGGAGCCGAATTCCATAGACGCCTTACTAATTAATTCCCTATCTTCAACTGCTGCCGTATTTATGCTTACCTTATCCGCGCCTGAGGATAGAGCTTGTGAGATGTCGTCTAAACTCCTTAAACCTCCCCCCACCGTCAACGGTATGGTTAACACGCTTGCTGTGTCCTTAACGACGTTAAATAACGTACGTCTTCCCTCAATACTCGCCGTAATATCTAGGAAGACTATCTCATCAGCACCTTCATCCTCATACCTAGAAGCTAGTTCAACAGGGTCCCCCTTATCCTTGAGATCTGCGAATCTAACTCCCTTAACAACCCTACCATTTCTAACATCTAAACATGGGATTATTCTCTTAGCAGTCATAGCGACCCCTTAACACTCCTCACTGATGTACCAACTATCCTCGACGCTTCATACAACGTCATTCCAAGACCTTTAAACGTTGCCTCAATTACGTGGTGGGTATTCGCACCCCTTAGCCGTATTAAGTGTATGGTCACCCCCGAAGTCCTAGCTAGGGATTCGAAGAAGTGTTGTACGTTTTCTGTGGATAACCCTCCGATCGACTCTCTACTGAGCTTGAGATCTGCGTAACATCCACCTCTCCCTGAAATATCAATAGCGACTAACACTAAAGCATCGTCCATCGGGACTGCCATAGATGAATACCTCTTAATACCGGCTTTATCGCCTAAGGCTTCTTTAAACACCTCACCTAAGGTGATGGCTGTATCCTCAACTACGTGGTGGTCATCTAGTCCGAGCTTATCTATAGTCTTAACCGTTGCTGTGGAGTTCATATAGTATAGGAGTGAGGTAAGCATGTGATTGAAGAACGGTATGGGTGTGGATACGTCTATAGGCCCTACCTCATCTATGTTGAGGAATACCTCAACCAACGTTTCGTTGGTTTCCCTCTTCCTACGCGCACTTCTAGACATACTTAACACCTGCTAGAGAACCTCTGTATATAGCCATCCCAACGATAGCATAGTCTATACCTACCTCCTTTAAGAACCTTAAATCATCTAGACCTGATATACCTCCAGCATATTCCTTCAAGCCGCGGACCCTCACCACAAGGTTCTGAACCCTTTTATCAACCCCTCCCACAGTTCCCTCACTCCCTATGTAAGTGAAGACAACACCTAATACATTATAATTATTTACATCGTTTAGAGCCTCATCAACATGCACTCCTCTCCCCACCCACCCTCTAGTCCTTACGATTAGGTTTTCATCATAGTCAACAGCTATTAAGATCTTCTCACCACCCACTAAGCTCACTAACTCTTCAAATAGTCGGCGGTTTTCATAGAACATCGTTGATATGACTATAGATGAAGCGCCATAGGAAAGTAGTCGTTGAGCCTTCATACAATTTCTAATACCCCCACCGACTTGCACCCATTTAAACCCTAAGGTCGTTAAGACCTTCACTACATCTTCGTTATCGCCGTGGCCTTCAGCTGCGTCTAAATCAACGATGTGAAGTGCTTCATAACCTAATTCGTAGAGTTTCTCACCGACCTTAATGGGGTCCCCTACAACTAGTTCTGAACCTCTAACGCCTTTAACCCTCTTTACCGCTTTACCGGAGCTTAAATCAATGCTTGGGACTATCTTCACTCAATCACCTTCTCAATATCAACTATTACTAAGTCCTTACCGCCATACGCCTTAACCTTAGCGACAACTTCGGGTAGTACGTCATCGCTGACTACTGTAATTACTTCCCAGACATCATGCCTACTTAGCTTAGTAATAGCTGGTGCTAACATTGCCGGTAGGACTGATAGGATGTTAGCTAGCTTATCGTCTGGGACGTTCATAAATACTAGCTTCTTACCCTTAGCAGCTACAACTCCTTTAATCATCGTTACGACGAGGTTTAACTCCTCAGCTGTAGGGCTTCTCATCCAATCTTTAGGTGCGATGAGGGTAGCGTAGGTCTCCATGATAACGTCAAGTATTTTAAGCCCATGCAACTTAAGTGTTGTCCCAGTGCTTGTAACGTCGATTACAGCATCGGCGGCCCCTAAGTAAGGCATTACCTCTGCAGCACCGCTAATCCTTATAAGCCTAGCTCTTAACTTCTTACTTCTGAGGTAATTCATAGCTATGTTATAGTATTTAGTAGCTATCCTAATATCCTGAGGTAATTCATCAACGCTTTTAACATTCCATGACTGAGGAACCGCTAGGACTATCTTCGCATACCCGAAGTCCAATCTCAGTAATTCCGTAACGGATGTATTACTCTCAACTACGTAGTCATGGCCGGTTATACCTAAATCCGCTCCACCACTCTCAACTACATATGGTATGTCCTCAGGTCTAACCATGATTAACTCAACGTTATTCCAGCTTGTGGGAACTACGAGCGCCCTCTCATCCATTGAAAGAGGTTTAACACCAGCTAGCTGGAGTAAGTTTATAGTGGGTTGTTGAAGTCTTCCTTTATTGGGTATGGCGATCCTCATACAGAACCACTTTCACCTAAAACTTTAATGAACTTAGCACATTGTTCTTCAGAACCTACTGAAACCCTGTAAAGGTCCTCACCAACTGCTTTAATAGCTATACCGTGCCTTAGTAGTAGGCTCCTGAGGTCTCTAGAATCACGTATTAAGATGAAGTTAGTTAGGGAGTTATAGCTTCTAATTCCTAACCTCCTAAGCTCTCTTAACATTAAATCCCTATTCCTCTTAATAACGTCTACAACGGTTTTAACGTAGGATGGGTCTCTTAAAGCTGCCACACCTGCTGCTAGTGAGGGTAGTGGGATGTCGAACGGTGTGTATTCCTTGCTCAACGCCTCGATGACTTCAGGACTACTTACCAAGTAACCTAATCTAAACCCAGCGAGTGAGAATGCCTTACTCATGCTTCTAGAGACTATGATGTTAGGATAGTCACGAATTAGCGGTACTGCAGTATATTCTGAGAATTCGAAGTATGTTTCATCAATTAGTAAGAAACCCTTAACAGCCTCAGCTAGCTCTGAAATCAACTTGAAATCCCCTTTAAGTATTGGAGAACCAGTCGGGTTGTTCGGGTCGTCAACAACTACTAGATCTGCATTCTTAGCCTTTACGATTAGCTCGGTTAGATCTAAACACCACCAATCACCGCATTCTTCAAGGTTGACCACATCCTTCTTAAGACCCCTCGTTGACGTAAACACGTCGAACATGCCGTAAGTAGGTTGTAGCAGTAGGACTCTATCACCAGGTTCTAAGAGGCCGTGGAAAACAGCTCTTAACGCGCTATCACCCCCGGCATATGGGAACACGCTCTCCACATCTACGCCAACATAATCAGCAATTAACTCTCTAAACTCCCTGAATAGCTTAGAGTTTATGTACAGGTTGCCGTGGTGAAGTACCTCAGCAACGTATTCTAACACATGTTTAGGTGGTGGTATAGGTGATTCGTTTAGATGTAATCTAATGTTGGCGTCAACATCACTAAATGAGTAACCCTTAGAATTTAGTAGCCACGGTTTTATCCTACTAATGACAGACTTACATGCAATTCAAGGTCCCAGATGGGATTAACACTAGGGTTTAAAAGCTTATGATACGTAGGTGCTATTGATTTATAAGCTTATTACTAGATATACATTCGGTGTTGGTCTTGATCTCATCACAGGATTTCTGGTCTGCCCCATTTACTAAATCGGGTAAATCATCCCTCGTACCTAAAGGTCCTTGGATGTATGCTATGACAGGCATTGGTGTTTACTACAAAGCAGATCCTTCACTACTTAACGACGTAGTTCCCAAGCCTTTGAAGGTAGTAGATGGTGATATGTTTTCATATCTAACGGAGATAGTTTCGTGGAGTCCTAATGCAGTAGAGTTAGCTGTTGAAGCACCAGAACAACTACAGTATAGTGAGGGTGCGTTCTTCGTTAAGGTGGACTACAATGGTAAGAACTACCTCTACTGTCCTTATATGTGGGTTGATAACGACCTATCCTTGTTGAGGGGTTTACTCGCTGGTTGGCCGAAGAAGTTAGCTAAGATAGCTATAACTAGGCTCCACCCGTTATTACCTCCCTTAGAGAGGCCTAAGAAGGGCTTGAAGGTAGGTGGTTATCTAGCAAGGGCTGGATCTACGCTATATAGAATAAAGGTTGAATTAACGAGTGATACGGAAAGTGATAGAGTCCCCCTACTCTCCGAGTATTCCTTCATATTACCGAGGTATTTCGCAGGGGTTGCACCAGGTCTAACTACCGTCAACGAGTTAGTAGAATTTGAAGGTGAGGCAGTAGTGAGGTCGTGGGAGGGTTTAGGACACATAGATGTAATAGGAGGTGTTAATGATGAGCTATACTTCTTCAAGCCTGTTTCAGAGGTTAGGGGGTTCTACTTCCTCCTACTACTTAAGGTAAGAGGTCTTAGAAACTTGGGCATGGTTGAAGGTTTTTAATCCAGTTAAGTTAAAGTATACATTTATCCTAGATTTCATTAGGTGTTTAATACTGGAAGTAAATTTCTTCCCTTACGATTCCTTCAGACCGGGGCAGAGGGAGACCTTAAGGACTTGTGATGAATTGCTTAGAACTTCTAAGGTGTTGATTTTAAAGGCCCCAACAGGATTTGGTAAGACATCAGTAGCAATAACGTTAGGTGTGTCTAGGGCTCCGGCAATACATTCTGTGAGAACTAGGAATGAGATCACACCAGTTTTAAGGGACCTTACCCTACTGCGGAGAAAGTTAAGCGATTTGAAGTTCTCCTTCATACACTCAGCGCATAATATGTGTCCTCTAATAAGGACTGGCGGTGTAGAAGCTGAGGACTTCTGGATAAACTGCCACTTCCTCAGGGATTTAGGAAGGTGTGAATACTTCGAAATATCTAAGTCCGTAGTTTTAAGTGATGTTGAGTCGATAATATGTTCTAGTAATAATCACGTAGATGTGATTAGAAGCATAGTTAGAATTCTTAAGGCGTGTCCTTACTTCACACTCGTTAGACTAGCACTTCAATCAGACTACGTAGTGGTAACGTATCCATACGTCTTCACCAAAGAGCTTTTCGAGAGTTTGTTTCAGGAACGTGGGATGGCTGACTACTCGTTAATAGTGGATGAAGCCCACATGTTTGTAGACCCAGCTACTATATACTCGTACGAGGTTTCAGAGTCTAAGATTAGAGTAGCTGCTGACGAGGTTGTAAGGTACTTAGGAGGTGATGACCGTGTCGAAGGACTTCTTAACAGGTTATTAGAAGTTGCATCTAGTAAATCGTTAGCTAGTGGTTTGTGTTTGATAAGGGGTGAGGAGTTAGGTCTTAATGACGAGCTGGTAGAGTATGTAATTATTAAAGCGTTAGAGGTGAAGAGAGCAGTCCTAAATGAATTGTTGAGAAGTGGGGCATCTCTCTCATCAGTAGTGAATAGTAGGGTGGCGATGGTTAAAGTCGCCACTCTCCTATCAAGGCTAACTGATAGTAGGTTTAAACTCTTCACGTATAGGTATGGTGATGAGCACTACTTCGTAACTACTGCAGTAGATCATGAGGTGATTAAGGAGGTCTTAAACTCATATAAGCTTGTTATCATGATGTCTGGGACGCCGCCGCCTAAGGAATTTGTTGAAAGGGTTTTGAGATTGGAAGGCGTTACCTACGTAGATGCTTTGGAGTTAGGGGCTAAGTCACCTTATGATAATATAGCGTTATTACTGACTACCCAACTAACTTCTAAGTTTGAGGCTAGGGATGAGTCAATGTATGAACTTTACTCTCAGTACATTAGGGTGGTAGATAAGTTTATTAAGGGTGTTAAACTAGTCGTCTACCCTAGCTACGAATTCATGAACAACGTCATTAAGTACTTAGGAAAGGGGTTTACCGAGCGTAGGGATACTACTATTGAAGACCTTATGAAGTCCCTCAGCAGTAATATGTTGATACACGCAGTTGCGGGAGGTAAATTATGTGAGGGGGTGGAAGTAACCCGAGCTGGTAGGTCTTTAATTAGCTGTGTGTTTGTGGCTGGAGTACCATATCCTCAAGGAGATGATTACCTTAAGGAGGTGTTAAGACATTTAATTTTAAAGGTATCGCTATCGGAGGCTAAGGATTACGTATATAATTTAAATGCGTCGATAAAGACCCTACAGGCTATAGGTAGGTCTATTAGGTCTGAAGGCGATTCAGCATTAGTGGTATTAGGTGATAGGAGATTCCTTTATAGAAGTCTGAGGAAGTACCTCACCTTAAGGATGTTTAAATTTGTTAGGAATTTAAAAGAATTTGAATTCTACGTAGAGAGATTGGCCGAAGAGCTCATGCTCTAAGACTTAAATGAATTACTTCAAGGTTAGGTGGAATAGGTCCTCAGCTCATGGGAGTGTAATCACCGCTCATCTCCTTCCGGTTACATCATCTTGTCGGAAGCTTAGGGAAGCTCACACCCTTTTAATTCATACTACCTAATTACCATACATGAAATAGGTGAGTTTATAATTACGGATAGCGCCGTACTACCGATAATTATTTGTTCTGAGATAGTTCTACCTCTAGCCCCTATGGTTATTAAGTCATAGCCCCCCTCAAATACCTCTTCTAATATCTTACTTACTACGCTTTCATTAGAGTTTCTTAATTCTTTTACCTTAATGCTTATTTCAACTCCCGCCTTACGGGCCCTACTTCTCACTTCCTCAGAAACTTCCTCAACGTTTATGTTCTTATCATTTACTACTAGTGCTGTTATTTTGGAACCGTATCTCTTAGCGAAGTCTAATGAGACGTCAAGGGCTTTTAAGCTCCCAGCACTACCGTCGATAGGTACTAATATCCTCCTAAACATGAAGCTTATCATGTATGTAGGTTCTCTGTAGTAAGTCATTTTTAATTACCTCCCTCACCTTGTAGCATTTTTTGAGTAGTGAAAAACTTTTTGGTTGATTCTACAAGTGCGTTTATTGCTGGTAGGGGCTCACCTGATAGGTATATGAGTAATGCACCACCACCTGTTGATACGTGGAGATTATGTCTGCTGTCCTCGCTGACCATAGCGCCTAAGTGGCCGCCCCCTATTATGACGAATGCATCGCTACGGAGTGCTGCATTTAGTAGTTCTATAGTGCCTTTCCGGAATCTACTGTCCTCTACGTAGCCGGCAGGTCCTCTCATCACTATCAGTCTTGAATCCTTAATCAGCTCTGAGTACATTGAAATTGTATACGAACCTATATCTAATGCTTTACCACTTAAGTTATATACGGATTCCTCCCTCACATTACCGTCAGATGTTAATACCACGTAATCGTATGGAGTTTCTACTGGGGCACCGGATAGTATGAGCTTCCTAGCCCTCGGGATGAGTGTGAGCAACCCTTTTGATTCAAGAACCTTCATAGAATCATCACTTATCCTACCGCCCTTAGCTACGTGGAGAAAGAGCCCTACCAGACCTACTGTTAAGATCCTATCAGCTACTTTATTCTTAGTTAGGAATTCAATAATCTTTATAGTGTCTTGAACTTTAGCACCCCCCAGTAGGAATAGTCTGGGACCTTCACTTGCTTCGAAGACCTTGCTCAGAGCGTTTAATTCCTTCTTCATAACATTACCTATAAGTGAGGGTAATACCATAGGGAATCCCACAATACTTGGCTGACTCCTATGAGCTGTAGCGAACGCATCAAATACGAAGTAGTCGAAATGTGGTGCGAGTCTACGGACTAAGTAAGTCTTAGCTTGAACTTCGGGGACAGCCTCAATGATTTCCTCAGATACGAGCCTTAAGTTATCTAGTAATAGTACTTCACCAGGCCTTAACTTAGAGATTTCATTAATTGCTGTCGGACCTATAACGTCTGGTACGAACTTAACATCAGTCCCTAAGTACTTACTAAGTATTTCACTATGCTTCTCAAGGGTTACGAAGTCATCCTCTCCAGGCCTACCCTGATGTGATATCAAAACTACTGAGGCACCACGTTCCACAGCTTCTTTAATAGTAGTCACATGTGATTTTATCCTAGAATCATCTAAGATCTCACCGTTAGTTCCTATAGGGCAGTTGAAGTCAACGCGTATCAGAAGTCTCTTTCCGCCTATATCGACATCAGATATGGAGAGCAGCCTAGGTAGCTTCATTTAAACTACCACTCCTTAATAAAATTCAGCTAAAATAAACCTTCTATTATGTTTGAAACGTAGTTAGAGTGTAGTTCTATTACAATCCGAAAGCCTCGTACTTTAGGGTGGGGAGGAGGTCAGTTATGGTTCGGTGCTTAGTAAGCTGTCATAATTAATTGTAGTTTGTTTATAATCTTACTAATTAATTCATCACTACTACTTGCTAAGGCGTATAGGCCGTATGGGCTGTACTCCACCTCACTACAGTCCCATGTGAAGACCTTTGCTGAGGGAACCACCTTACCTACGTAATTGTTAGTTAAACCCCCCTCCGCTATAGATATGAGGTAGACTCCGCCTCCTACTTCAACTACTAGTAGGATGCAACCACGGCTTTTAACTCTCTTAACCTTCGTAGCACCTAAATCCTTTAAAGCAGCTTCTAAGGCATCAAGCATCGTACAACCAGGGTATCTATCTATTTAAAGTTTAAAACACTTTACTCATAGTGTGGTGGGACTATTAGCGTAGATAGACTTATGGAGTGGTTGTCATGGTTTGGCGAATTAGTAACTATGAACGTAAGAATTTCTAGGGAATGTGCCGGACTATGTGCAGACCTATCACAAAAGTATCTAACCATCCTCACAGCTCTGGAATTAACTAACTTCTGCAAGTACTTAGGCCATCACTCAGAAAGCTCATGCTATGACGACGTCCTCAAAGTATGTGGTGATGAAGTAGTTCAGAATATATCAAAAATCGTGAGCGTCGGTAAGGACTTAAGCAACGGTAAGAATGTAGAGCTAAGCATCTTAAAAACCTTTAACATTAAACTACCTGAAATCTACCTATGTCTTTCAAGAATTGCCGCTACCTACATATCGAGTAGAGATTTATAGGAAGTTTTCACTAACTCTTAAATAATGACGACTTCTAATTAAATAATGCATCAAAATCCTACTCAACGTAGTTTCTTCTTATCTTTCAGTTTCCGTTCCTCGCCCTAGGTCTCTGTGGGTTTTCCTTTTAGTGTTTTAAGACTTCATCATCTGAATAGTCTTAAACCCTAAGGTCTATGTAGGGGAGATTGGTGGTTTTACTCAGCTTCTCATTACAGAATCCTACTTTCTATTAAATGATATTTGCTACGATCCTACAATACATTTCCTAAATTTCTTGGGGGATTTAAGTATGTCCGTTCCTCCATCTTCACTCAGTTAGGTATGTTGAACGTTGTTGCCTTAGTTTAATGTTCTTTGAGGTTTTGAACTTAGGGTAAGTCGTCTCCAATATTACTTTACGACTCAACTAATTTATGATAAGTGTCCCTTTGGTAGCTGGGAGTAAGAGTTAGGAGTGTTTGAACAATTCTAGTATTGTGTCTCGGTAGATCTTAGCCCCTATTTCAAGTTCCTCTATGCTTATCTCTTCGTTATTGCTGTGTGAGAGTTCTGGCCTGCCCGGCCCGTAACTAACTATGTTGTTTGTCAATACGGCGAGTAGGTTCATATCGCTTGTTCCTAGTTTTATTGCTGGTGATGGCTTTAAGCCGTTTTTAATTATAGCTCTGATTAGTGCTCTAACTATTGGTAGGTTGATACTTACTTTTATGGGGGGTGTTTCATCTATTACTTCGTAGGTGCAGTGGTTTGATAGGTAGTTATTGATTTCAGCTTTTACTTCCTCAATATTCAGACCTATGGGTATCCTCACATCTACTATTCCCTCACATTCTCTGGGGATTACGCTAAATGGTTCCCCACCGTAGATGTAGTTTATGCCGATGCTTAAATGGCGGTCGATTTTACTTAATTCCTTCATCTTTAACCAAGACTTCATGAACTCCTCAATAGCTGATACACCGCCTTCGGGGTTGGATGAATGTCCTCCACTACCGTAGCACTTAACACGTAGTTTGATACTACCTCTATACCCTATGACAACTCCATCACATCCTGATGGTTCGCCAATAACTATTGCTGACGGCTTCACACCTTTCTTGATTAAGGCTCTCGCACCGGGGCTCCTACCCTCCTCACCGACTAATGCTGCAACACTTACCCTAATCTCTTCATTTTTTAAGTATTTAAACGCTTCAAGAGCTCCTACAGTCATAGCTACTAAAGGACCTTTAGCATCTACAGCTCCTCGTCCTCTGAAGATCTTACCGTCAAATGATACTGGTAGCTCCCCTGGAACTGTGTCTATATGTCCTGCAAGAAGTAGCCACTTACTCCCACTCCCATAGTTTAATATGGCATTTCCCACTTCATCAATGATTACCTCTCCCACACCTACCGAGCCTACAATATCGGCGTACTTCCTTACAGCGTTTGACTCCATACCTGTAGGGCTGTACGCCTTAAGTAGTTCCAACATTAACTCTTCTAGTAAGTTCCTCATTTAAACACCTGCTCATCACTGATACTAACATGTTAATGTCTTCCTCATTTATTAAATAAGGTGGGAGTAGTCTAACGACTGTAGTGCCTGCTTTTAATGCTAGTATGCCGTTTCTTTGAAGACATTCGATCACGTTCTTAGGGTCGAACCTCAACTCCACTCCAACCATTAACCCTAAGCCCCTCACATCCCTAACTACTTTAATGTCTCTAACAGTATTTACTAACCCATCCATTAGTAACTTACCAGCACTCCTAGCCTTACCTGCAACGTCATCACCTACAATCACATCCACACCAGCCTTAATAGCTGCTAGGGCTAGGGGGTTAGCACCGAATGTAGAGCCATGATCCCCCTCCCCCACTTTACCGCCCACCTCATCCGATAAGAAGGCAACCGATACTGGGAAACCACCTCCTAATGCCTTACCTGCAAGCATTATATCGCCGTAAACTCCGAATGCGTCTGAAGCCCATATACTGCCCGTCCTACCACACCCTGTCTGAATTTCATCAACTATTAGTAGGACCCCCCTCTCCTCAGTAATCTGTCTAAGAGCTTTCATGAATTCGTAAGTCGCTGGGTTAACACCACCCTCACCCTGCACAGGCTCTACTATTACTGCGGCTACCTCATCGTTTATGGCTTTATCTAGGGAGCTTACGTCGTTGTACTTTAGGAATTCCACATCACCTATGAGAGGTTTGAAGGGCTCTCTATACTTGGGGTTCCACGTAACGGATATGGCGCCGAAGGTACGGCCGTGGAAGGAGTTAATAAATGAGATAAACTTAGTTTTCTTCCGCACCTTCCTAGCAACCTTTAATGAGAAATCAACGCATTCAGAACCTGAGTTTAATATGTAAACATAGCTGTACTTACTGGGGACTATCCTCTCTAGGGATTTAACAGCCTCATCCCTTAAATCGCTTTCGTAGGATGTTGAGAGCGTGATTATAGAGTCTAACTGTTCCCTCAACGCTTTAACTATCTTAGGGTTTCTATGCCCTAAGAACGCAACTCCATGACCTGTGTGGCAGTCTAAGTATTTATTACCGTTGGAATCCCAGACGTACTGCCCCTCACCCCTTACTATCTTAATTCCTCTAGAGCCATATAGGTTTAAGTATTTAAGGGGCATTAACGCTTCACCAAAGAAGAAATATACTCTAAGACCTTACGCGTTAGGTCGTAGCCTGTAACAGCTACGGTATTCCTAAACTCCGTTACTGCGTTGACTTCGTTAACTAAGTAGCCCCTTTCAGGGTCTTCAAATACGTCTATGCCGAGGAAGTGTCCCTTAACTGCTTTAGCAGCTCTTAACGCTACCTCCTCTAGCTCAGGATCTACACGTGCTGTAACAGCTTTCCCACCCCTCGCAGTATTCGTTATCCAGTGACTGCTATATCTGTATATTGCTACGGGAACTTCATCACCTACGGTGAACACTCTGATATCCCTGCCAGGCTTCTTTACAAATTCTTGAATGTAGTAAATACTATAGAGAGGGTTATGCATGTAACTCCTATGCTCTACGATAGTCCTCATATCCTCCTCATCATCTATCAATGCCAGCAACCTACCCCAACTACCGTAAATGGGTTTAATAACGAAGGGGTAGCCCAACCTCTCAGCAACTTTAGGTACTACGTCATGGTTGAATGCCACGTACGTGTTGGGTACAGGCACCTTATTCCTAATTAGGAGTGAGGTTGTCCATAGCTTATCCTGGCAAACCATGATTGTATGTGAGTTATTAATTACGTCTAATCCGTAGGACTCAGCTAGGATTGTCGACTCTAACGAATTATAAAAGCTAACACATCTCTGGAGACCTATATCAGCCTTACTAAAACCTAGAGAATCGTCATTACCTACCCTACCATGGAGGGTTGGTACGTGGACTGGGATTAAATCAATATCTAGTTTCTTCGAAGTCTCTATGAACGACTTCTCCTCCCAACGGAGGACATCGTAAAGCAGTAATATACTTACTCTCCCCAATCTTCCCTCACACCTTCTAAGGGTCTTAACTTAACGCTACCGCCCTCACTTACTACCTCTAAGGTAATTCCGCAATCATGATCTATTAACTCCCCGGGTAAGGCATCATCGGGTACTTCAACCTCACCACCGCATATAGGACATTTAATTATCACTTACCGACACCAAGGATAGCTTCTCCAGTACGTAGTTTATAAAATTATTCGTAGACCTTCTAATAATTTATTTGAACAAACATATACGTATTTCAAACTCATTCATTTAAGTAGGTGCGAAATTAAGCGTTACAAGTACGCTTAGAAACAGCGTTCGTCGTAGTTACTTACATGCCCTTCCTAATCGTGATTATTAGATAATTTTTCAAGATGTTCCAGCAATCTAATTAAATAAAATTTGATTAAAGCTTTTAAATGGTTGTAACCATTATTACGATACGTGAGGGTCTGTAGAGAAGAATGTGGGTGGTGGTCCAGATTAAACTGGCTTGATATGGAATACGGTATTAGGGTATTTAGGAGGGTGTTAAGCTAGAAATGACTTACTACATAGCTGTTGATATTATAAGACATGATGAGAAGTTGATAATTGAAGCCTTCAAGAATTTAGGTATTAATGCTGTAGTCATCAAAGTAGATAGTGAGTTACTCCCCCTAGTAGATAGTAAGACTTTAGAAGGTAGTTTAGTTGTCGTAAGACCTCTATCAGCGTATAATGCTATTTACTCAGCTGTAGCCTTTGAGTCCATGGGTGCTTTAACGGTAAACTCTTCTAAAACTCTCTACTTATGTAATGATAAGATTCTCACGTATGGTTGCCTCATACGTGAGGGTCTTAAAGTACCTAAGACATATATAGCTCTCTCATCATCACCTCTTCAAACAGTTAGTAGTAGGTTGCAGTTCCCACTTATAGATAAGCCACCTATAGGGAGTTGGGGTAGGTTAGTCAGCTATGTTAGGGATAGCGTTGATTTGAAAATGATTTCAGAGCATAGAGAGTTCATGGGACCCCTCCTGAAAACGCATGTCGTGCAGGAGGTTATAGGCTTAGGAAAGGACCTACGGTGTATCGTTATTGGTGATGAAGTTTTAGGTTGTATGATGAGGAAGGCTTCTGATGGGGAGTGGAGGAGTAACGTAGCATTAGGTGGTACGGTTGAGAGATACCCAGTAGACGGTGAGGTCGCGGAACTAGCTATTAGGGCTTCTAAGGCTGTGGGGGCGGAATTCGCTGGTGTAGACCTCCTGATAGGTGATGGGTACTACGTTAATGAGGTTAATGGGGTCCCAGAGTTTAAGGGCTTTATAAAAGCTACAGGTATTAAAGTTCATGAACACTTAGTTAAGTATTTAGTGAGTAGTAGTAAGAGGTGAGTAGTCTGGTTTTTAAGGTAGGGGTTGTAGGAGCTTCAGGTTATACTGGAGGGGAGTTGCTGAGGATATTAGCTAATCACCCAGAGGTTGAGGTAGTATACGCCACTTCTAGAGAGTATTCGGGAAAGCCCCTTTACTACGTACACTACAACTTAAGGGGTTATTATAAGGGGCTTAAATTCGTTGAATTCAGTATTGATGGAGTCTCTAAGAACTGTGATGTAGTATTCCTAGCATTACCTCATGGAGTCTCAGTTAATTACGTCCCTAAACTCCTTGAAGTAGGTATTAAGGTCGTGGATTTAAGTGCTGACTTCAGGTTGAAGGACCCTAAACTATATAAGTTATGGTATGATTTTGAGCACCCCTATCCAGACCTCCTAAGCAAGGCTGTCTACGGGCTGCCCGAGATCCATAGGCATGAGATCAGAAATGCTAGTCTAATAGCATCACCTGGCTGTAACGCGACTGCAGTGATAATCTCATTACTACCGATAGCTAGGGCTGGTATTGCCGACCTGAGTAGAGTGGTTGCTGATGTTAAAGTAGGTAGTAGTGAGGGTGGTTCGAAACCCACTCAAGCCTCACACCATCCTGAGAGGGAGGGAGCTATAAGGCCTTACGAAGCTGAGGGACATAGGCATGCTGCTGAGGTTGAGCAGGAGTTAACTAATATCTCAGGAAGTGAGGTTAGGGTTACCTTAATACCTCACGCAGTAAGCAGTGTTAGAGGTGTTCTCTCATCGACCCACCTATGGCTCAATAAGGATGTGAGTGATATAGACTTAATGAAGTTATTCGTTCAGACGTACTCCAAAGAACCTTTCGTTAGGTTTGTCAGGACACTACCTCCAGGGTATCCAGACCCTAAGTACGTAGTGGGTAGTAATTACGTAGATGTTAGCTATGCTGTGGAGAGGAGGGTGGGGAGATTAACGACGTTTGCAGCAATAGATAACCTGGTTAAGGGGGCGGCAGGGCAGGCCGTTCAAGCATTTAACATTATGATGGGTGTTAATGAGGAATTAGGTCTTAAATACCCACCTTTAAAACCTTAGTCTAGGAGTTAGAGCAATGTACGTTGTTAAAGTTGGGGGTAAGGTGCTGGAGAAGAACCTGCTTGGAGTGGTTGAGAGCGTCAGTAGGGAGGCCTCTAAGACCCCTATGGTGTTAGTACATGGTGGTGGGAACGTAGTTACAGAGTATTGCAGGAGGTTAGGTATTGAGCCTAAATTCGTGACCTCACCTGAGGGTATTAGGAGCAGGTATACTGATAGGGACGAGCTTGAAGTATATGTAATGGTTATGGCTGGGAAGTTGAATAAGGGAATAGTAGCTAGTCTGATATCTAAGGGGGTTAAAGCTGTAGGTATTACAGGAGCTGACGGACCTACGTTAATTGCTGAAAGGAAGAAGAGGATAGTAATTATTGATGAGAGGGGTAGGAAAAGAGTTATTGATGGGGGCTATACTGGGAGGGTAGTCAGCGTTAATTCTAACTTATTGAGGACTTTCTTAGGGAGTGGTTATACTGTCGTAGTAGCTCCTATAGCAGTAGATGTGGATGGGAATATGTTAAACGTTGATGCAGATCAAGTAGCGTTTAACATCTCATCAACCCTTAAGGTCGATAAACTAGTAATCCTGACCGATGTTCCAGGAGTCCTCATAAATGGTGAGGTATTAAAGCGTATTAAGGCTGACGAAGTTGAGGAAATGGTTAGTAAAGGTATGGTAGGTGCTGGTATGAATAGAAAGTTAATAGAGGCAGCGAATAGTGTGAGGAGTGGTGTGGGTGAGGTGGTAATAGCATCCGGGCTTGTTGAAGACCCGTTGGGTGAGGTTTTAAAGGGGAGTGGTACGGTGGTTAGCAAATGAGCCGACGTGAAGTAGTGTTAGATGATGTAGACGTTAAGATTTTAAGCATATTGAGGGAGAATGCGAGGACCCCGTATACCGAGATGGCTAGGGAGTTAAAGCTTAGTGAGTCAGCAATTCGTAAGAGGATTAATAGGTTGGCTAAAGCGGGAGTTATTAGGAGGTTTACAATAGATTATAGCATTAGTAATGAGATCAGAGCTATAATACTAGTTAAGACTCAGCCGCCGACCCCGGTACCAGAAGTTTCTAAAAACTTAATTAAAGTCCCATGTACTGATAGGCTCTACGAGATAACCGGTGAGTATGATATAGTAGTAGTTGGCGTGGCTACGGACATACCAAGCCTGAATAAATGTATAGACGATATAAGAAATACTAAAGGCGTAGTATCAACTAATTCTATGGTGGTGTTGAGGTCCTGGCCTTAGAGTGCTAGGTGCCTTACTTAGGGCTCCCTGATTTTACAGTTAACTTATTAATCAGATTGCATATAAATTTCTGTGTTACTGATGATTGAAGGTAAATTATCGTTAAAGCTAGTGATGAATTTAGTGAACGTTAAAGCATCGGAATTCATCTGCGATGTGATAACATTATTTGAAGGTGTTGGGAGGGTAGTCTCATTTGATAAACTAGCTGAGTCATCAGCACTGATTAGGATTGGAGCTGTAGATCTCGTACTTATAGGAGGTTCGGGTGGTGTGGTTAGAGTTGAGTTCATCATGGATAACATTAAGCCGTTAAGCGGGTTTAATGACTTACTAAACACTTTCAAAAAATTATTGAGCCTCCTACCCTCTGGGGGTGAGACCTTGAAGAATTTAGAATTAATCAGTAGTTACGAAACTTACATACCTCTTACAAATACTCCGGACTATAAATCAGCAAACATATCTAAAGTGTTAAGCGGTTTCGGTATCTCAGTTAATGAAGTAAATTTCGAATCTTTAGATGGTGCAGGACTACTAACTGCTTCAGGTACCTACGTAGTTGGGGGTTTAGGTGTGGTTAAAATAATTCATACTACGTTGTCGAGGAATTATGCCGTGAGGAGTTCCCTCACCATGAGTAAGAACGTTAGCATATCGGATATTAATGACCAAACCATTAAGAAACTATTGTATGAGACCCAAATACTTTTTCAAGTAGTTAATGAGGAGTTATTCAACAGTTCCTACATAAAATTTATTTACAAGTAAGTTTATTTAGATAACTAGGTAGTAGGTCTGAGGGCTGAATAACTTGGACATGGTGATGTTACTTCAAGTACTCGTTAATGCTATACTTTTAGGGGGTATGTACGCGATAATAAGTGTTGGTTTGAACTTAATTTTCGGAGTTCTTAAGGTGATTAACTTTGCCCACGGTGAGTTAATAATGTTGGGTATGTATGTAAGTTACTGGTTAGCATTCCTTTACGGTTTAAATCCGTATTTAACGCTACCCATTACAGCAATCACTTTATTCGTAATTGGTGTCTGCATTGAGAGGGTGTTGATTAAGCCTTTACTTAACGCTCCACCAATTAATCAATTACTTACTACGGCTGCATTAATATTAGTGATTCAGAACTTAGCTTTAATTCTATGGCGTGCGGACTATAGAGGAATTACTGTTAGGATGCCCTTAATAACTTTAGGCCCTGTATTCATCTCAGCCACTAGGTTTATAGCATTTGCAGGAGGTATTGCAGCATCTCTAATCCTCTACTACCTCCTCATGAAGACCGATGTCGGTATAAGGATAAGGGCAGTAGCTCAGGACCCTGAGGTTTCCCAACTTCTAGGGGTTAACGTTCCAAGAATTCAGACGATAACTTTTGGTTTAGGCGCGTTATTAGCTGGGGTGTCAGGCTCTCTAATGATACCTATATTCATGGTAAACCCTACTGTTGGAGGTAGTTTTGGACTGATCGCATGGGTTATAATAGTTTTAGGCGGTTTAGGTAGTTTTACTGGAGCGTTAATTGGGAGCTTCGTCGTAGGTTTTATTGAGGCATTCATAGGTGTTTTAATAAGTTTGGAGATTGCGAGGGCGGTAGCGTTCCTTGCCTTCATACTCATACTCCTCTTCAAACCAGCTGGAATATTAGGTGAGAGGGCGAGGGTGTGAGGTGGTAGTATTGTTTAGTACTTCGAACCTCAAGTACTTAATACCCTTCCTAGTAGTCCTCTACTCGCTACCCTTAATACCCCAACCACCCTACATCATGCATGTAATTGTCGTAACGATGTTATGGGCTTACCTAGCAACTGCTTGGAGTATACTGGGTTGTTTTGCGGGACAGCTATCGTTAGGGCATGCAGCCTTCTTCGGTATTGGTGCCTACTCCTCATACTTCTTAACGACATGGTATAACGTACCCCCAATCTTGAGTTTAGTAGTAGGTGGTTCACTTGCCTCAGCTATTAGCATTGGTATAGGCTACCCGTGCTTCAGATACGGTTTAAGAGGTGTTTACTTCACCTTAGCTACTATAGCATTTGCTGAAATACTGAAGGATATCTTCATATATTTACGGGATATTACGGGCGGGTCTTTAGGTGTTTGGTTACCGATGGCTCAGGAAGGTATTGTAAACCTGTACTTCATAAATAAGGAACCTTACTACTATATAATTACTACTATGTGGTTGTCTTTAATCTTAATTTTAAGTGCGGCTAGGAGGTTTAAGGATTACTTAATAGCGATTAGAGAGGATGAAGATGTGGCAGCTAGTGTAGGCATTAACGTAACTAAGTATAAGTTGGTAGCACTACTAATAAGTAGTTACTTCACGGGCCTTGGCGGGGCTTTCTATCTTTACTACTTCAGGTATATAAACCCCTACATAACGTTTGGATTAGACACAAGCCTTCAGATGGTCTTACTAAGCATTTTCGGTGGGATGTATAGCTTATGGGGCCCGTTCATAGGTTCTGTAATCCTAACACCTATAGGGGAGTATTTAAGAATAGTCTTAGGGGGTGCTTACGTGGGATCACACTTAGTGATCTACGGCGTATTGCTAATCATCGTAATTAGATTCCTACCTAAGGGTGTGGTTGGAACTTTAAAGCTTGTGTACGATAAGTTCGTAGTTAGGGCTGGTGGGTATGCTGTTAAGCGTTCAGAAAGTTTCTAAGAGATTCGGAGGTCTCTGGGCCTTAAGGGAGGTAGACCTAGATGTAGATGAGGGTGAGATCTTAGGGATTATAGGTCCTAACGGTGCTGGAAAGACAACGCTCTTCAACTGCATAACCGGTTATTATAGGCCTGATAGCGGTAGGATAGTCTTCAGGTCAATTGATATTACTGGAAAACCGCCCTACAAGATAAGTAAGTTGGGGATTGCGAGGACCTTCCAACTAACTAAAGCGTTTAACAACCTCACGGTATATGATAACATTAGGATATCCGCACTAGCCGGTAGCGGCTCATCAAGTGATATTAGCAGGGCTCTCGACCTCTCAGGTCTTCAGGATAAGAAGGACTTCCTCGCATGTAATTTAACACTTATAGAGAGAAAGAGGTTAGAGTTGGCTAGGGCCCTATCCACGAAGCCGAAGTTACTACTACTAGATGAGGTGATGGCTGGTTTAAAACCCTACGAAGCTGATGAAATCCTTAAAGTCATTAGGGATATAAATAATGAGGGAGTTACCGTAATTGTCGTTGAACACGTCATCAGAACTATAATGAGGTTGTGCCGTAGGGTAGTAGTCTTAGACTATGGTGTTAAAATAGCTGAGGGAAGCCCCGAGGAGGTAGTAAGAAATGAACGAGTCATTAAGGCATACTTAGGTGAGGAATTTGTTACTTGAAGTAAGTAATGTAAGTGCTGGATACGGTTTACTGAAGGTTTTATGGAACGTTAGTCTTGAAGTACGTGAGGGGGAGAAAGTAGCACTTATAGGTCCTAACGGTGCTGGAAAGACAACTTTGTTAAAGGTGGTTATGGGGCTCCTACAGCCGTATGAGGGTAGGGTAATCTTCCGTGGTGAGGACATAACTAACATACCAACATTTGAGAGGGTTAGGAAGGGCATCACATTAGTTCCTGAGGGTAGTAGGGTAGTCCCTAAGCTAACAGTTTACGAGAACTTAAAGCTAGCTGCTACTACTAAGGAAGCTAAAGATAAATTTAATGATACTATAGACGTAATTGCAAATTTGTTCCCAGTCCTTAAGGAGAGGAGGGAGCAGTTAGCCGGTACCTTAAGCGGGGGTGAGCAGAGGATGTTAGCAATAGCTAGGGGTTTAGTCTTAAGGCCTAAATTACTTTTAGTTGATGAGGTTTCATTAGGCCTAGCTCCGAAGGTAGTTACTCAGATATATAATTCCTTTGAAGAACTAGCTAAGATGGGCATAACTCTAGTCCTAGTTGAACAGTATGTGAGGAAGGCCCTCGAATCTACGGATAGAGCATACCTCATCGAGCAAGGTAGGATCGTGTTAAATGGTACTAGTAGGGACCTCCTTAACCATGAGTACGTGAGGAAAGCATACATAGGTTTTTAGACCTTAAAATAAGCACTACAATAGTGTTATGGATTTAAAGATTAAATAATTTTTATAAAATAACGCATAAAATAATGTTTATTAATAACGATAATTATCTAATGGTGAGGGTGTGATAGAATGACGTCTAAGCCCTCACAGACATTAATAGCTATATTAGCCGTCTTAATCATCATTGCTGGTGTTGGTGGTTATTTCGCAGGTTCTTCAGCTGTACCGCCCCCTAAGACCGTTACGTCAGTAGTCACTCAGACAGTAACTACTACTGCAGCAGCTGCTACAGTAACTGTTACTACTACCGTCACAAAACCTCCGCAGACTGTGACGGTTACAGTAACAGCAACACCTACCCCACCCATTACGCTACCACCTCCTGAGGCTATTCAGATTAAGATAGGCTTACTATTCCCACTAACTGGTGCTTGGGCACCCTTAGGAACTGATCAGATGACTGGGGCTAGGATAGCTATTGATATGATTAACGAGCAAGGAGGTGTTTTAGGGAGGTATAAGGTTAGCTATGTAATTGCTGATTGTAAGAGCGATGTTGCTGTAGCGACTGCCGAGGCTGAGAGGTTGATAACGATGGATAAGGTGCAGATTATAGTGGGTAGTTATGCCAGCCCCCTACTACTAGCTGCTAGTGAGGTGGCTGAGAAGTATAAGACTATCTACTGGGAGGTTGGTGCTATTACTGATAGCGCAACTTTAAGGGGGTTTAAATACCTCCTTAGACCCCAACCTATAGGTGGTGATTTCGGTTTTCAAAGCGTTCTATTCATTAGGGACGTAGTAGCTAAGTCCTTAGGGAAGGATGTAAAAGATTTGAAGGTTGCGATAATCTATGAGGACGGACCATACGGTACTTCAGTAGCTAAGGGTAATAAGCTTATGGCTGATAAGTTGGGAATACCGGTAGTACTCTACGAGGGGTATCCAACAGCAGCAACGGATTTATCATCACTTATTATGAAGCTTAAGGCAGTAAGTCCTGACATAATACTACATACTGGATACTATTCAGATACGGTACTCTTCTTCAGGCAGGCTAAGGAATTAGGCCTTAAATTCAAAGCATATATAGCACATGGAGCGGGTGGGGGATTACCAGCAACTTACCAAGCACTAGGTAAGGATATGGAATACATGTTTAACGTCGATCCTCCATCCCCATATCTGAAGTATGAGGCGTTGGAGCCAGATGTTAGGGAGGCATTACTTAAGTTTATAGAGAAGTTTAAAGCTGAGAGAGGTTACGAACCCATGACGCATGCACACATGGGCTTCTCACATACGTGGATCCTCCTTACGAAGGTCTTACCACAAGCTATAATAAAGTACGGCAGTGTAACGCCTGATACTATCAGGATGGCAGCATTAGAGATCAACGTACCTGAAGGAGGGACCACTATGGGATACGGTGTAAAGTTCGCGCCGCCTGAAGCACCTGAAGACACACTCTTAGGTAAAGTTGGTAGGGTTGAAAGCCCGCAACTCCACGTAGGTCAGAACGTACTATCATATCCAGTCGTTATGCAGTGGCGTGAAGGTAGGTTATTAGTAGTATATCCCGAGAAGTTTGCAGCAGCTAAAGCAGTAGTACCACTACCACCTGAAAGTCCCTACGCCAGGTAGGTCATTTAAAAAGTAGAAGTATTGGAAAGCAATTCTTTTTTCTCAGGCTTTTCTTAAGTTTTAATCCAGGCTTAAGATGTAGGCCTACGCCTAAGACATCTAACATAGTGCTTGACAGTATTGAATAGATATCACCTAAGTTATTCCGTATTTTAAGTAGTTATATGCTAGTAATGCGTGAAGCGCTGTCCCCTTCCAGAGTACGTCCTCATCAACATCGAACTTAGGGTGGTGATGTGGGTATATTATCCCCTTACCCTCATTTCTTATCCCTAATATTATGAAGGCGCCTCTCACCTTTTGAAGGTAGTATGAGAAGTCTTCAGCCCCCATACTCATCGGTGCTTCAGTAACGTTGCCTAACTTCCTAGCTATTCTTAATACGAAGTCAGCGTGTTCAGGATCGTTCACTACTGGTGGGTATGAGACCTCAGTTAGTTCTAAACTACCTTCGCATTCCCAAGCTAGGGAGTAATACTTAACCACAGCTTCTAATCTCTTCAACACCTTATCTCTTAGGCTCATATCGAAAGTTCTTAAAGTTCCGTAGATTCTGACTTCATCTGGTATGATGTTACTAGCATTACTACCCTCCATTCTAGGTGTTGAAATAACTATAGGTGTGAATGGGTCTATATTCCTAGAGACGACTTTCTGGATGGCATTGTATATATCTGCAGCCGGTGCTGTTGGATCTTTAGTTAATTCTGGATGGGCTGCATGTCCTCCCAAACCCTTAATCCTTATCATAAATGAGGTTGCTGAGGCGTGCATAGGTCCCTTCCTCGTCGCTATAACACCTGACGGCAGTTCTGCCCATACGTGAATACCGTAGATAGCTTTAACATCGTTTAAAACTCCCTCATTAACTATTCTCTCAGCACCTGCACCACCTTCCTCAGCTGGTTGGAAGATAAGTTTGACAGAACCCCTTAAATGCTCTTTAAACTTGCTTAACACTTTAGCAGCGCCTAATAACATTGCTACATGTGCGTCGTGACCGCAGGCATGCATCTTTCCAGCCACTCTAGACCTGTAGGGAACGTCGTTCTCCTCCTGTATGGGTAGTGCATCCATATCAGCTCTTAAAGCTACGACATCTCCCTCACTCCCCCCTCTAATTAAGCCTACGACTCCCGTACTAGCTACTTTCACAGCATCAACACCCATGGAGTTAAGCTCCTCTAGAACAAGTTGCGAAGTCTTAAACTCCTCAAACCTCAATTCAGGGTACATATGGATCTTCCTCCTCAAATTTACGATATAATCGTTTAGGGATTTCGAATACTCGATGATCTTACCCTCTAGATAATCCACAGACATCACGCGCCCCCTAACTATAATTAGATAAAGTTAATAAGCATCAATCTCATACCCTCTGCAAGACGCTTAAAATCCTATGAGTTAATGTCTTAACCAGCAATGTAAAATATTAATTCCTACATAGAGTTTTTATTACCTAAACTACTCTTTCCTATTGTATCAACTACCTATATAGAATTTAGGTGTATCGATGTGGATGAGAAGGACTGGGTGCTGAAGGCGTCGATCGTAAGGGCGATGGTTAGGTTAGGCCTCCCTTAGGCCTGATGCAGACCTTACACGTAGCTTATAACTTAACTGATATGTTTTGGTTAGGTAGGCTTTGTAGGGAAGCGTTAGCGGCCGTTAATGCTACATGGCCTGTAGTCTTCCTAATTGTTTCAGGCTTAGTAGGATTTATTCAAGCAGGGATATCCCTAATATCGCAGTATTGGGGCGCTAGAGAATACGAATCTGCAATGCATTCTACCAGTCAGGTTTTCCTAATCATGATAGCTACTGGAATACCGCTGAGTCTGATAGCGTATGCTGTACTGCCATCGATTTTTGAAGTTCTAGGGATTCCGGAGGAGATATTTCCGGACGCTGTGATTTATGGAAGGATATTCTCATTAGGTCTAATAGTTTTTGGCGTGATGGATGCTACGATCTCTATATTCAGTGCTGTTGGGGGTACCCTAACGCCTTTGAAAGTAAGGACTATAGGAGTGTTAGTAAACGTTGTCCTAGATCCAGTACTCATCTTCGGCTTAGACCGTTTCTCGGTAGATGGCTGTTCATAGGTTTTCATGCTCTTTTATATCCAGCCTTCCAGCCATCTACCTCTCAACGGCTTGTTCTTCCCCTGCCCCACCTGCGGGAGTGTGTCTTCAGCGG
>Ga0105163_1000168_pt1 | contig 40655 bp, 53 predicted proteins | sample JNZ110809AmetaG_FD_81531 | JGI IMG/M metagenome (GOLD analysis project Ga0105163, IMG submission 81531) | Hot spring microbial communities from Jinze hot spring, China to study Microbial Dark Matter (Phase II) - JNZ 110809A | ecosystem: Environmental > Aquatic > Thermal springs > Hot (42-90C) >... | reverse complement strand
GGGTTCGTGGGTTCAAATCCCACCCCCCGCACTTTCACTACACACCTGGACTTCCAGTGAAAATCTAAGCTTGCAGGGTAAGATTTATAAGTAATACTTTTGTCTTAAAGAGTATTACTGAGGTTGACTGCTTGCATATACCTGACGGCTACTTGAGCCCTGAAGTTTCGATTCTAATGAACGTTGTTTCTATAGCCTTCCTTGTCTGGTGTTGGAGGAAAGCAAAGAAGGAATATCCTAAGCACTTTGCCTCACTATTGGCTGTTTCAAGCGCCTTTGTTTTTGTTGCTCAGATGATCAATTTTCCGATAACTTATGGAACAAGTGGCCACTTGGTGGGTGGCACTTTTCTTGCCGTGCTTTTAGGACCCTACGCGGCGGTTTTAAGCATGACGATTGTTTTGCTAGTGCAGGCCTTATTCTTTGCGGATGGCGGGATATCCGCCTTCGGCGCTAACGTTTTTAATATGGCTGTGATAGGCGGGTTGAGCTTTTACATAGTGAAGCTTGTTGCTGGAAACTCCATTAAGGGTAAGCGTTTCGCCTTGGGGGTTTTTGCGGCTTCTTGGCTTTCGGTTGTTTTAGGAGCTTTGGCATGTGGCTTAGAGATAGGTGCGTCTCCGGCTTTCTCGCAAGTGGGCGGCATTGCCGTGACCGTTCCAGCTATGCTTTTCTGGCATACTTTAATCGGTTTATGCGAAGCTGCGATAACCACAACTTTCACAACGCAGTTATATAGACTTCAACCAGCCATCCTAAATGGCTTAGTCCTCCTTAGAAGGGATGCTGTTTGAAGGACTATGTAAAGGCCTTGATCATTATGCTTGTCGGCTTTGCAATCCTTTTGCCCTTTGCCTCTTCGTATCCAGACGGGTTAGAAACTGTTGCCGAAACCCTTGGCGTGGAGGAAAATCAGCCCTTGTGGGATGGGTTAATGCCCGATTACTCTATGCCGTTGATTGAAAACCCTTACCTGTCAACATTGCTTGCAGGCTTATTTGGAACAGCCCTAGTGCTTAGCCTAGCATTCGCCCTTGGGAGGGCATTATCAAAAACTGGTTAGACAGTGGAGTGCTACTCTCTGCTCGCCAGAATAACAATGTAGTCAGCTGTGTCTGCACACATGTCTGCAGCGTGTTCGATAAACTCCACAAGATCGTCAAATATAACCATCGAGCCGCTGTCCATTTCTCCGGCATATTTGATGAACAGCGTTTTAGTTTTTAAGTATTCATCATCTATTTTTCTCTCAATCTCTTCAACCTTTTTGGCTCCATCTATTGCCGCGGCTGAGTCAACTGCTATCTTTTCAATGCTCCCCCTCAAGGCATGAGCGCAATCCAGAAGGTAGGCGGTGGTGCGGGCGGTTTTCTCCCACAACTCCTTTGGGATTTTAGCTTCTTCAAGCATTTTGATGCATCGTGCAGCGTCCTTCACGTGGTCTGCAAGCGTGTCCAACCTCTTAACGAGATGCATCAAGTCTTCACGGTATTCGGCGAAAAGAGCCACACCCTTTGAAAGTTCCTTAAAAACTTCTGTGCGTAGTCTGTCAACTTCCTTCTCAACCTTAAAGATGTTGTCTATGTGTTGCATAGCTTCCTTTCTGTTGTTCTCAGCCATTTTCTGCATAGCCTGATGAAGAAGCGTTACAGTGTCAAGGGCTTTCGTTATCTGTTCCTGTGCCAAGTCTAGGGCTTTCGCCCTTCGTCGCCTTTCAAACCAGGTGTAACTTTTACTTTCCAAGCCTTTCATCCCACTTCACATGTTTTGTGGATCATTTAATAACACTTTTCAAAATTAACTTTCCCCTTTCTCGGCAACCCAGTAGGATTTCACTTTTCCATCCTTGGTAATAACCTGTTCCTTCTTGAATATTGGAGCCTCCCTCTTGTACCTTTCAACGGCTTCTCTTAAAACCGGAAATACGTTCTCCCTATGGACACCCGCAACCAAAACATACACTAGATCCTCGCCTACACTGAACTCGCCGGAAAAATGATGTATTTGAACGTCCACCACACCCTTCCGCATCTTCAAGTCTTGGCAAATTCTCGACAAAACCTTGTCAGCCATTTCCTCATAAGTCTCAATCTCCAACTTCTGAACCTTCTCACCCTCGAGGTTTTCCCCTCTAACAACCCCAATAAAGATGGCTATGGCTCCAGCCTTATGAAAGTCAGGCTTGCCTTTTAATTCGGCAATTAACCCCTCAAGAGACAAAGAACCCTTCTTATGAATGTATTTCGCAGACATCGACACACACGCGTACACAGAGTATCTATTAATGTTTTAAAGCTTTAACTTACCGCGATCAGCTTTTGAGCCAAGCTAGAAAGCTTTTTGCGGTACTCCAAAAACCTTTCATGAGCCTCCTCTAACGTGATTCTTGAAAATCTTATTGTGCTGTTTGGTTTCGCCTGTCCAAGCAAGTCCAAGTCAGAGGATACCACTACCGCTATTTTTGGGTAGCCACCCGTTGTCTGAGCATCCCGCATAATCACAATTGGCCTTCCATCTCTTGGAACCTGAACAGCTCCTGGAAGAAGCGCATCCGAAACCATTTCCGCCTTATCTTTATACTCCACAACTGGGCCGTCAAGACGGTAGCCCATGCGATCTGACTCAAGAGTGACCTTATACTCGCTTGATAGAAATGTTTCAATGCCTTTATCCGTGAACATGTATGATTGCGGTCCTAAAACAACGTGAACCGTAAATTCATTGGAAAATTGAGGTATCATGTTTTCAGGCATTTTAAGGCATGTTTCCAGTGAGGAAACATCAAACCCATGGATTATGTCCCCAGCCTTTAATGGTCTGCCTTCAATTCCTCCAAACTTGCCCCGCGTGTATGTGGATCTGCTTCCAAGAACTATTGGCGTGTTTATGCCCCCTCTGACGGAGAGGTAGCTTCTGCAGCCCTTTTCTACTTTTCCAAGCGAAACCGTTTCGCCCTTATGTACGGTTAATGTCTGCCACATGGGCATTTCTCTTCCATTAATTTTTACGGAGATTTCTCCACCGGTAACAGCGATTTGCGTGTCTGCCAACGCTCGGAGTTCGGGTCCGATAAGAGTTATTTCTAAACAAGCGTCATTGGGATTGTTTGCCACCAGAAGGTTCGCCACAATCATAGAAAATGTGTCCATTGCACCTGAGATGGGAACCCCGTACTTTAAGTAACCGTATCTTCCTAAATCCTGCACCGTTGTGAAGAACCCAGCCTTTAAAACGTGAAAAAGCACCACTTCCTATCCCTCTAACCCCGGTTAATGGGCGTTGGCCTCAAAAAACTCCTTGAATTCTTCCTCTGAAATTGGCGTGAATTTGACAATATCCCCTGGCCTAAGAAGGGCTGGTGGCTGCCAGTTTGGATCGAAAAGCTTGAGGGGTGTCCTACCTATTATGCGCCATCCACCCGGAGCTTCGCATGGATATATACCCGTTTGCTTATCTGCAATGCCTACGGAACCTGCGGGAACTTTTGGGCGGGGAGTTTCGAGACGTGGAGTCGCAATTTCTTCTGACACTTCGCCCAAATATGGAAAGCCGGCGACAAAACCGATCATGTAGACTCTATAAAACCTTCCAGAGTGTACCTCAATCACTTGGTCTTCCGTCAAGCCGTGATATTCCGCCACGTCCTTTAAATCAGGTCCATAAACGCCTCCATAAACGACCGGAATTATGAATTTTCTCCCCTTTTCTTCGAGAGGTCTGTCCATCAAACTTTTTTCTATCTCTCTGATTTTGGCAACAAGGTGGTTATAGGTTATTTTTGCAGGGTCATAGCGAATAAGCAGTGACCTATAAGTAGGGACCGTTTCCTCAATCCCTTGAATGTTCGCCCTTAAGACGGTTTCATTTAAGGCTACAACTTTACGGTTTATAGCTAGATCTATCACATTGCCAAACTCAACTACAAGGGCAGCGTCTCCAAAGGGCAAGTAGCGAGCAGACGGATAAATCTGGTCCAAGGCGGCCTCCTCGATGTTTCTTAGATTCTAATTTCATTGGATAAATTGGCTGACGGGCTTAACCTCTATATTTGATCTTGCAAGGCTCTCTCTCAAGGCTTGAGCGAGTTTTGAGGCTGAAGGGGTATCGCCGTGAATGCATATAGTATGCACTGTACCCAGCTCCACCAGCTCCCCATTAACAGATTCTACCACCCCCTCTTTCACGGCTTTAACAGTTCTCTCAACAACTTTCTTCGGTTCCTCAATCACAGCGCCGGCTACCTTTCTGGAAACCAAGCTTCCATCGGAGTTATACGCTCTGTCAGCAAAAAATTCATGGGCAACGCGGAGCCCCGCGTAGGTAGCCGTCTTTGCCAGCGCCGACTTTGGTGGTGCAAAAATTATAAGTCTGGGATCTAACTCCAATACAGCTTCTGTTATGGCTCTGGCGAGTTCCACGTCCTTTAGGGCTGTGTTGTACATGGCTCCATGAGGCTTGACATGTTGGAGGGTTATGTCGAAAATTTTTGCGAAGCCTTGAAGAGCTCCAATCTGATAAATAATGTAACTTTTTGCCTCTTCATATGTGAGTTTCATTTCTCTTCTTCCAAAACCCATGAGGTCGGGGTATCCCGGGTGAGCGCCAACAGCTACCCCGTGCTTTTTCGCAAGAGCTATTGTTTGCGCAATTGTTAGGGGTTCTCCAGCGTGAAAGCCGCATGCAACGTTTGCAGAGGTTATGTATGGCATTATTTCAGCGTCATTTCCAACTGTAAAGTGTCCATAGCCCTCTCCCATGTCACAGTTTATGTCGACGCGAAATTTCAAGATACACCACCTTAGAGGTAGCTTTTCAGATATTTTCGCATATCTTCTAATGCGGCTGATGGAACTGGTAGGTCTTTCATGGTGAGCAGTCCTGCAGGGGCATTAAGCACTTTTGGAATTGCATTGATAACCATTGCAACTGTGCCAGTGTCTCCATGAATGCATGGCTGTATTCTCTGTTTAACTGTTGGCACACCGGTGATTGTTATGGCGTCGTATTCCTCCTTGGCACCTATGTAGGCCTGAAAATCTAAGACTATAACTTCTGTGCCCTTCATAACTCCCTTTGCGGTTTGCCTCAAACCCGCCACTTTTCCAGCTTCAACTTTGACGGTTTCGCTTTCAACCGGTTTTTCAGCAATCACAGGCTCGGCGGGTTCAGCTTCTATCTTTTCCAGCCTCCATGCCAATGCGTCGGCGATCATGGCGATTGACTGTTCAAGTCCCACGTGTCCAGTGATCTGCCCGCTCTTAATTTTCTGCTTAAACTCCTCCACCGTGAGGCCAGCGCCTATTTTCCTCTGGAAGGGTAAGCGCCTCGTAGCTGCATTCATGACCCTAACTGCCTCAATCTTTTCTATTTTCTGGCATACGGCTGTTAATGTTATTACAAGAGTATCCATTAGGAAACCGGGATTTATTCCCGTCCCTAAAACCGTTGCATCATGTTTTTTGGCTAGTTTGTCAAGCTTTTTGGCTAGTTCGGGTTCAGAATGATAGGGATATGATAGTTCTTCACATGTGGATATCACGTTTGCTCCGCTTTTTATGAGGGAGGCTATTTGCGGATAAACGTCTTTTAGGTATGATGAAGTCGCATGGATTGCCACGTCGGCTTTTACGCTAGAAAAAAGTTCTTCGGGGGTTCTGTGAACCCTCACACCAAGTTTTTTACCCAAGCCTAGTATTTCACCTAAATCCCTACCAACCTTGTCTTCTGCCATGTCGATGGCTCCGACGATTTTAACGCCTTTTTTCTCTAATAGGGCTTTAGCGATCAAGCTTCCAACAGCTCCAACTCCGTAGAGGGCAACTTTAATGGCTTCCAACTTCCCACCAGTCAATCTTATGGTGCTTTATCAGCGTATAAAAGAAGTGCGCCAGGTAGGAGACTTTACGTTTGTAAAGCTTATATGAAGAGCATTCAATAATAGGGAAGGGGCTTGGACTTAGGTGCTCTGGGAGGTGTGGTTTAGATGCCGATGACTTGGGAAGTCCCATCGCAAGCTGGAGCTAAGCCGAAGGCTGAAATCCACATAATAAAAGATCAATGCAAGGGATGTGGCTTTTGCATATACTATTGCCCTAGAAAGGTTCTAGGGGAATCTGATGAGATAAATGCGAGGGGTGCTCACCCTCCCAAAGTCGTTAACGAAAGTGAATGCATATTGTGCAGTCTTTGCACCGCGATTTGCCCAGACTTCGCGATTTTCGTTAAAGAGAAACAATGCAAGGATGGGTGTTGACATGGAGAAGAAGGCTGTTTTGACGGGCGTTCATTTTATGAGCGGTGATGTTGCATGCGCTGAAGGCGCCATAGCTGCTGGCTGCCGTTTCTTCGCCGGATATCCAATTACACCCGCAACGGAAATAGCTGAACATATGGCTGTAAGGATGCCGAAGGTTGGCGGAATATACATTCAAATGGAGGATGAAATAGCCTCGATAGCGGCGGTTATAGGTGCTTCATATGCTGGTTTAAAGGCTATGACGGCGACGTCGGGTCCCGGCTTCAGCCTCATGCAGGAAAATATTGGGTTGGCTGTTATGACGGAGGCTCCCTGTGTGATTGTGGATGTCATGCGTGGAGGGCCAAGCACTGGACAGCCAACTCTTCCGGGACAGCAGGATGTTATGCAGGCTAAGTGGGGTTCTCATGGGGATTATGAGATCATAGCGTTGGCTCCTTCCTCGGTTCAGGAAATGTTTGATTTAACTGTTGAGGCTTTTAACTTGGCTGAGATGTATCGTGTTCCGACGCTTCTGATGGCTGATGAAGTTGTAGCTCACATGTGGGAGAGGGTGGTCATACCACCGGTTGAAGAGATAAAGGTTGTTAATCGCAAAAAGCCAAACGTTCCGCCCGGCAAGTATCTGCCCTTCGGTCCCGACGATGATTTGGTTCCACCTATGGCTTGCTTCGGCGAGGGCTACCGTTTCCATGCCACGGGCTTGACTCACGATGAGTACGGCTATCCAAGAACGCAGGATTCAGATGTTCAAATGAGGCTTGTTAAGAGGTTATGCGACAAGATAAGGAGGAATGCCGACAAAATAATCCGAGTTGAGGAAGTATTGTTGGATGACGCGGATGTCGTAGTAATTGCCTATGGAATAGTTGCGAGGGCAGCCTTAAGCGCTGTGAGAAAAGCCAGAGAGAAAGGCGTAAAGGCTGGTCTTCTCCGCTTAATCACCCTTTGGCCTTTCCCGGATAAGCATGTAGCAGAGGCTGCTGAAAGGGCGAAAGCCATGGTTGTTCCGGAAATGAATTGCGGTCAAATGGTGCGGGAAGTTGAAAGGGCTGCGAAGATAACACCGGTGTATCATCTTCCAAAGCTTGGAGAGGAGCCACACACGCCTATGGAAATTTTTCAGGCTATAAGGAGGTATAGCTGATGACCGAGGTTGTTAAGCACCCCCTCGCAAAGTATCTGAGGGCAGCGATGATGCCTCACATCTGGTGCCCAGGCTGTGGAAATGGCATAATCCTAAACGCTTTTGCACGCGCCCTAGATGAACTGCCATTAGACCTAGACAAGCTCGTGGTGGTTTCTGGAATAGGTTGCATAGGGCGGGCTGCTGGATACATAAATGTGGACTCATTTCATACAACCCACGGTCGCCCAATAGCCTTTGCCACGGGAGTAAAGCTTGCAAAGCCGGATTTGGAAGTTGTCGTCATAAGCGGCGACGGCGACCTATTTGCCATAGGAGGAAACCACTTCATCCATGCGGCAAGGCGAAACATAGGCATAAAAGTGATTTGCGCCAACAACTTTAACTATGGGATGACTGGTGGGCAAGTGGGACCCACGACACCGCTGGAAGCCTTAACAACCACAACCCCCTATGGTAATATAGAACATCCTTTTAATCTTGTTCACTTGGCAGCGGCCTCCGGAGCAACTTACGTGGCGAGATGGACAACCTTTCATGTGCGCATGTTGACGATGTCGATAAAGAAGATGTTGCAGCGGAAGGGATTTTCCTTCATTGAAGTTTTATCCCAGTGTCCTGAAATCTATGGGCGCCACAATAACATGCGAACGGGGCTTGAAATAATGGAGTGGTTTAGAAGAGCCTCCGTGATAGCGAATTTTTCAGATCCTGCGAGGGCGGAAATAACCCGCGACAGGATCGTTGTCGGAGAATTTGTAGAGATGGAAAAGCCGACTTATGAACAGCTGCTTCATGCCAAGATGGCTCAGATCGCAGAGGGAGAGGGTGCATGAATGCGTGTTGAGATAAGGTTTGCAGGATTCGGCGGGCAAGGAATAATAAAGTCCGGAATAATTACGGCTACGGCTGCATGCATTTACGGCGGAAAACATGCCGTACAGACCCAGTCTTATGGACCTGAATCCCGCGGAGGCGCCTGCAGGTCCGAAGTGGTAATTTCAGATGATGAAATAGACTTCCCAAAGGTTTTGGAACCAGATATCCTAGTTTTAATGTCCCAACATGCATACAACGAATACGTAGAAAACGTGAAGAAGAATGGCATAATAATTCTTGACCCAGACATGATTTCCAACGAGAAGAAGCTTAAAAACGTAAAGGTTTTTCGGGTGCCAGCTGTAAGAATAGCAGAAGAACTTGGCGTAAAAATTGTTGCAAACATCATAATGCTTGGCGCCCTCACCGCCATAACGGGGACTGTGGACAAGGAGGCCATGATAAAGGCGATCAAGGCAAACGTTCCAAAAGAGTTGGAGGAGATAAACCTAAAGGCTTTCGAGAAAGGCTATGAATATGGCAGAAAACTTGTGGAAAGCTAGCTTTGCCCAGACTCTTGTAAAGGCGCTTGTGCCTGGGCCTGCGCCTGCAGTTGAACAACTGGTGTTAGGAGCTTTGACTTCCTAACGCCTACATGCCTCAGCGGAACAATTTTCTTTGCCTCATTGTAGACGTCCGAGGCTATTTTCCCCAGAACCATTTCCTGGGCGAACTGATCCAATGTTAGAGTCTTGCTTTTTTCCTCGACAATTTTCGCCATAATCTTGCGTATGGCACTTTCCTGTGAAGTCTTGATCCTTGTAAGGGTAAAAGCACAGACGGCGACTCTTAGCCTATACCCATCCTTTGTTGTGACATTGAATATGCCGTCAACCTTTGTGGTTCTCCGACGCACCAGACTTCGCAGGTAATCCCTTGAATACTCGTGACCCTTAAACGTGGTATAGGCTGTTTTTCCTTCAACACGTATTATCTGGAAGTAGATTTTGAGATACTGATGAGAAAAATCTCCCGTAATCTCGTAAAGGGTGACCTCGATAACTCTTCCGAGTAGTTTTTCCGGCTCGTCTGCTGGTATAGATCCGATTTCAACGTTTCCGAAGTATGGGGGAGCCAGTACAGTATACCAAACTTTGCTACGCCATTTATCGCGTACCTTTTTTGTGGACAAGGGAATCCTCCATTAACAGCGGAGAAAAGTCTCATGCTTGTGTATTAAGCTTTACTTTTTTGGGGATATCTTTTCTATGCCCATCATGTATTTTCTTAAAACCTCTGGAATTATCACTGAACCATCCTCCTGTTGGTAATTTTCTAATATAGCCACAATAGTTCTTCCAGTAGCTAGTGCTGTAGAGTTGAGGGTGTGCACGAAACCCTTCGGCGGCTCGCCCTCTTTTTCCCGATAGCGGATGTTGAGCCTTCTCGCCTGATAGTCTGTGCAGTTGCTGCATGATATTATTTCTCTGTAGGCGTTTTGGGCTGGCATCCATGCTTCAATATCATATTTTTTGGCGGCAACTTTTCCAATGTCTCCGGTGCAGACATTTACAACACGATATGGCAAGCCTAGCTTCTGCACCAGCTCCTCGGCGTTCCTCAAAAGTTCCTCGTGTATTTTCCATGAATCTTCAGGCTTGCAAAAAACGAACTGCTCGACTTTATTGAATTGGTGGGTGCGGAAAATCCCCCGAGTGTCTTTGCCGTGGGCTCCAGCCTCCTTCCTAAAGTTTGTGCTTATTCCTACAAGTTTGATGGGCAAGTCTTCAGCCTTTAAAACCTCGTTCATGTACATGGCTGCCATTGGGTGCTCGGAAGTTGCAATCAAATAGAGGTCTTCGCCCTCAATCTTGTATAAGTCGTTTTCGAAGTCGCTGAGGGCTATAACGCCCTCATAGGGTTTGCGTCTCATCAGAAAAGGCGGCTCAATGGGCTTGTATCCTTTCTTTACCATTTCTTCTAGGGCGAAATTCATTAGAGCCATGTCTAGTAAAACGCCTTCATTTTTCAGGTAGAAGAATCTGGCACCGGCAACCTTCCCAGCCCTTTCGATGTCCATTATGTCTAGGCTTAATCCGAGTTCGATGTGATCTTTTGGTGGAAAATTGAATTTTGGTGGCACCCCCCAAGTTCTGACGACAACGTTGTCGCTCTCATCCCTACCTATCGGAACGGATTCGTGTAGAAGGTTTGGGAGGAGCATGAGATAGTTATGCACTTTTTCTTCGAGGTCCGCTACTAGCTTCTCCAGTTTTGTGATTTCCTCGTCGATGCTTTTAGCCTCTAAAATTATGGGAGTGGCGTCTTCCCCCCTCTTTTTTGCCTTTGCAATTTCAGCTGTTATCCGGTTTCTCTTTTGTCGCAGTTCATTGAGCCTTGTCAGGTTTTGGCGCCAAAGCTTGTCGCATTCGATGAGCTCGTCCAGCATTCTGAGGTTTTCAGGATCGCCTCTTCTGGCTAGGTTCTCCCTTACAAGCTCGGGTTTTTCTCTCACAAGCTTTATGTCCAACATTTCCGCTGGCCAACCTTCATCTAAGAGATAAAACATGTTATTCAAGTTTCTGTGCTGCTTTTAGGGTTTTCTCCGCTGTTGTTATTGCGGAGAGTAGATCGTCAATTGTTGCAATGAAGGTTCTAAACCCCCTCTTGCACCTCACATATGCCCAGACGCTATTGTCCCTCCTTTCAGTCTTCACATAGAGGCCGGTAGGCACCTTAATATTGTCTGGGGAAACGGCTTCAACAATGGCTCTTGCATCCCTTTCATCCTTGTAGAAAATTGTGATTTCAGCCTCCAACATTTCCACCGGCTAGTCGTCTCCCCACCAGTTCGTTGACAAGCTTGATGAAGATTTCAACGTTTTCAAGGGGGATTTGCGCCCCCGCCGCCACGTCGTGTCCCCCACCCTTTCCGAGACACTTTTCAGCGGCAACCTGCATTATCTCCCCAAGGTTTACACCCTTTGAGGCAACAGCGTCTATAGTTCTGGCAGACACTTTAACGAGTCCTTCCTCCTTAACCTCTGCATATACAATTATAGGTTTCTCCGGGTTCGGCAGAGACGTGGAAAGGATGGAAGATATTGTGCCAACTATTTTGTCGTCTATGTAGTCTTCACCATATACAACGTAAATGTTCTCCAGCTCCTTCATTCTTCCGGGTTTCTCCATCACCCACTCTAGGTATTTATTAACCGTCCTCCTGTACTCGTCAAGTATTCTATTTGCCTCTTCGAGAATTGTCCCTCTGTCGCCCATGCAGACGGCAATGCCAACTCCAGGCTTGTCCATACGTCCAGTTGCATTCAGTAAAACGGCGAATTCCCTTGCATCCCGGAGAGGCGTCCATGCATCTTCCTTGGTCAGCGTGTAAACATGTCCTATTAGGTTTGAGACCTCATAATGTAATCCCTTCGAGAGAAGATAATCTGCAAGGGCTGAGCATAGCCTCCTCTTTTCCTCCTCATTCAGGTCTCTTAAAGCACGCCATTTATCATCAACTTTTACCTCTATTCCGAGGCTTTTCAAAAATGCGAAGCTTTTGCCCTCATCCCCGCTTATTCCAGGGATAAATGGGTTTGTTGTAGATGCCAAGGCTTTGTGAATGGGGCGAGTTTCCCTTCCAAAAAACATTAAGTCCTTTTCAACCGCTAGCAGTCCCTGGCTTTTAGCGTCCTCAACTATCATCTCGTTTAAGCCTCCGAGCATCCGCTGGTCATATTTATCCTGCAAGTCTCCAAGGGCTCCCACAACGGCGATGGGCGCCAAATCCATGTTTATCTTATCAATCGCTTTAGCCACAAAGTAGGCTATGCCGGAACTGCTTACATCTCGTGCTCCATCTATGCCATGAAGGTGCGGATTTACACATAGAACTCTCTCAAGGTTCTCGCCTGCTATTTGATGGTGGTCAAGCACCACAACCTCAACTTCTGGAGCCCTCTGTTTCAGCATTTTTGCGTAGTCGCTTCCCAGGTCTGTGAAAACAACGATTCTCGGTTTTTCGCCGACTATCTCATCCACAAGCCTATCATCAATCCACTGGGTTATTCTGATGCGGAACCGCGCCTCAAGCCTATACAAGGCTTTTCCAACAATTCCAGCGGCGGCTATTCCATCTGCATCTAAATGCGAAAAAACGTGAATTGTGCTGTCTTTTTTAACAGTCTCGCGGATTGCATCAGCAGCCTTCAAAACAGCCTCAAAAAAACTTTTGACTTGATTATCCTCCAGCATTACCACCACAATAACTTGAAGCTTTCGGCTTTAAAAGTTCAAGGTTAGAGGCTTCTATACGCTATGCTATTGATGCTGCCTTAGGCTCATATTTCCAGTCGGGAGGCAGTATTCCCTCCTGCTTGTAGTACTCCGCAAGCCTATGAATTTTAGCTTCAACAAGCTGCAGAGCCCTCTTGTTATGCACATCCTTCCTATGCTTTTCAAGATGGGCTGAAAGCCGTGCCGCCTTCTTAAGAAGGTTTGCAAGATCTTCGGGTATGGATGGGGCGAGACCCACCTCTCTAAGGATCTGTGTTATAGTTTTCCCGGTTAAAGGTTTAACAAGCGGAATGGCGTATTGATCTCTCAGAATCGTGCCAATACGGCTTGGAGGATGCCCCTCCCTAGCCAACTTGATAACAAGCGCCTCCACCTCTTCAGGCTGATACTTACACCAGCTTGGCGGACGCTTGCTAACAGGCCTTGTCGAATGAGATTTTCCCTTTTCCTGTTTCGGCATATCTACCCCATGAACTCTGTAAGAGCGAAGTTAGACGTATATTTAAGACCTTCGATTTAAACCTTCAGCCAAAACTGTAGGCCGAGTTAAATTAAATATTTCATTTGCAATCTTAAACGGGTCGCTGACATCCTTCAACTCAACCCTTGCATAGGAAGGCCTCCTAAAAAATGGGTATGGAGAAGCATAGAGACCCCTAACCCCCTGGGCTTAATGGTATTATGGATCCGTAATTTAACCACCTAGCAAGGGGGCCTTGACTTACAATTATATCGGTTATCTCACTGTATGCTAGCTCTCTGACGGACACTGTGATGAATTTCCTTAGTAGGATAATGCGTTTATCAGTTGGGATGTAAAGGTGCCCTTCCACGTAGAGGTAGCCCACCAACGCCATCAAAATGAAGATGAAGGCAATAATGGCTATCACTGCATAAAGAAGTGTAAAAAGCACCTCCGTGATGAGGCCAGAGTATTGAATAATATACCTAAACATTGACCACCAGTATATGAGAAACGCAGCTGCAATTGTTGATAGTATAGAGGAAAAGATGGAGGGATAGCGTCTCCTCAGCGTCGCTAAAATCCTTTCGTCGGGAAGGAGCGACACATATTTTCGGGCAAGCTCCACACCATCAGCCTTCCGCCTTTTTTGACGTAATCTCCTTTACAAGTTTTGCAATGGCGTCCCTGACCTCATACGGGTTCTTCACACCGGAAATTGAGAATATTGCAGCGCCCATCGGCATGATCATCCCAGCAGTTATTGGTGAGACCCTACCATAATTGAAGAGTCTGCCTATAGGACCTTGATTCACAATGATGTCCGTGATTTTATCGTGAGTTACCGTTCTCATGAGGATTCCAATGAATTTCCTAAACATGATTATTCGCTCGTTCGTGATTACGTAGCGGTGTCCCTTAACGTAGAGGTAGCCCAATCCATAAACAAGAACAGGCAGAACCAAAAACACGAATATTTGTATTGGAAACATTATCCATCTAAATTCGGATGGCATTGTAAAGCTTGCAATTACAGTGATAAACCATAACACTATTAGGCCTACTGTTGCGATGGTTGCGTATGAAATGTAATGCCTCTCTAGAACCATTAGGACCTTCTCGTTTGGCGCTATCACGATTTCCCTTGGAATGTTAGCCTGTCTTTCACTCAATGAAAACCCCACTAAGGTTTACTCAACCCTTAAACTTTTAAGCCTTATACCACTTTGCGAATTTCCGAAGAGCCTCAGCCCTATGTGAATACTTGTTCTTCTCATCTATGCTCATTTCTGCGAAGGTTTTCTCGCTTCCATCGGGCTTGAATATTGGGTCGAAACCGAAACCAGAACAGCCCTTTCGAACGGCCTCCGTTATTTCTCCGAGAACCTCCCCCTTAAAACACATAGGTGTATCCAGTTCTTCAGAGAAGTAGGCGACCACTGATTGAAAGCGTGCTTTTCGATTGGGGGTTTCCTTCATGAGCCTTAAGAGACCCTCGTTTCCAATGGTCTTGTAAACGTATGACGCATAGGGTCCCGGAAAGCCGTTTAGGGCTTCTATGAATAGGCCGGCGTCCTCAACTATTATTGGAAGGTGGCATTGCTGGAAAGCGTAGATGGCGCTTGTTTTTGCAATTTCTTCGAGGCTTTCGCTTTGAATTTCAACGGTTTTCACTCTCAACATGCCCACGGCTATTTTATAGCGACCTAAAACTCTGCGGGCTTCATTGAATTTGTTAATGTTGTTTGTTGCGAAGAAGACGACTTTTCCCTTCAATTGGAAACTCATTTGCCTCACGCTTTCTTTAGGCTTCTTTCAGCTATGTATCGGCCTCTCCTTTCTATCTCCCTAATCTTGTCTAAAACGTTTTTCACAGTTTCAGCGTCTAAAACGCTGGAGTATCCCTCAATCACGCCTTTAAAACATTCTTCGGCAAACTTGTAGTGAGTGCTTTGCAAAGCTCTTTTCATAAGATGCAAGTCCACGCCCATTGCCTCAAGCTCCTTTGTCTTTTCGCCAAGTCCAAAATCCACGAAAAAGATTTTGCCACTGTAGCTTTGAATCATGTTGGACGTTGTCAGGTCGCCGTGGACAATTCCATATTTATGTAGTTTGCCAACAAGCTCCCCAACTTTACGGCACAGGTCTCTTCTCTCCTCTCCGGAAACCTCATTTAGCAACTGCTTAAGCTGTTTTCCTTCAATGTATTCCATCACTATAGCGGAGTTTTTTACGTCAACGAAAAATATTGTCGGAGTGGGCACTCCAGCCTTCTTTGCCTCATGCATTAGCTGAGGCTCGTGGATGGTTCTATAGGCTCTGATTCTCTCGTCTAAAGCTGGAAGCCTATAATCTTTTGGTAAACGCTTTTTTAAGACGGCTCTTCTGCCTTCCCACATCACAAGATAGAGGTGTGCCTCTGCTCCCTTTTTGATCAGTTGAGACTGGCTTACCTCACCCATGGAGTTTCAACCTCGTCGAGGCGCCATCTCAGCCGGACGAAGCTCTCTTCAATGGGGGTTGTAATGCCATGGGTGAAGGCTAAGACGCCAGTCCACGCTATCATGGCTCCATTGTCGACGGCAAACTGACTTGGAACAGTGCAGAATCTTGCATTATGCTCCTCGGCTATCGAGCGCACCATTTCCTGGAGCCTTTTGTTGGCGGCTACTCCTCCCGTTAACAAAACCTCCCTTTTCTCCGTATGAGCCAGAGCCCTCTCAGTTACCTCTACAACCATTGAAAAGGCGGTTTCCTGCAAACTATAGCATACGTCTTCAAGTCTATGCTTTCCCTTCTGCAGTGCGTTTACGGCAGCGGTCAGTAAACCGCTAAAGGAGACGTCCATGCCCTTGACAGTGTAGGGTAAGGGGATAAGCCGCTCACCTTTTCTAGCAAGCTTCTCCACAATAGCTCCGAAGGGTTCACCGGGTTTCTGCTTGAGCCCAGCCTGCCTTGCAAAAACGTCTAAGCAGTTTCCCAAGGCTATATCCAATGTTTCGCCAAAAACCCTGTAGCGTCCAGCGTCAAAAGCCGCCACTATAGTGTTCCCTCCTGAAACGTATAGAGTGACAGGGTCAACGGCTCCTGTTTTCAGCTTACCTATCTCAATATGCGCTACACAGTGATTAACGCCCACGAGGGGTACGCGTAAATAGGACGCTAATGCCCGCGCCACAGTTGCACCTGTCCTAAGGCATGGACCAAGCCCCGGACCTTGCGAAAACGCTATAACGGTTAGGTCCTTCGGTTTTATTCCCGCCCTCTCAAAGGCTTCCTCAAGAACTTGGGCGGCAACTTCAGCATGGTGTCTAGCCGCCTCCCTAGGATGGATTCCGCCCTCGGATGGAACATAGGCATCTATGATGTTGGCTAGTATCTCCCCATTGAAGGATGCTATTCCAACACTGAAATCGTCCGCTGTACTCTCGATTCCCAAACAGTAGCCTTCACGCATTTTTCTAGGAGACATTCCATTTCGCCCTAAGTTTTTATCACCTAAATTATTTATGTTTGTGATAACATACAACTTACTGAAGATGGCATACACATACGGAAAGTGAAGGGGAAAGAATGCCGAAACCCAACGATCTAGAGCAAAGAGCCTTACAAATAATAATGAGCGCCGGAAACAATGGGCTGCTCCAGTCGGAACTATGGAAGAAGCTGGGGGCAAGCAGCCGAGAAGGCTCTAGGATAGCTCTTAAACTGGAAAGCAAGGGGCTCATTAGGCGGGAGAAAGAGCTCCGCAATGGCCGATGGACTTATAGGCTTTATCCGAGGAGACTGCCGGCCTCCATAAACTCCATAGTTGACTGCCCATGCATGATGTGTCCAGATAGCTCAAAGTGTGGACCCACAGGAAATATTACACCTCAAAGCTGTGAAAAATTAACTGAATGGCTTTTCCGAGTAGCTGAGTCTCAGAACTTTTTAGGTGACAGTTGATTTTGCCGAAGGCTTGGATTCAAGAGCGCAAAAGAGATTACTATTATAGAAAGGCTAAGGAGGAAAAATACCGTTCAAGGGCAGCCTACAAGCTTTTTCAAGCAGTAGAAAAATACCGTTTCATCCGAGAAGGCGATGTTGTAGTTGATTTGGGCGCTGCTCCGGGAGGATGGACTCAAGCGGCAAGAAAAATTGTTGGGTCAACAGGCTTTGTTCTAGGAGTTGACCTAAAACCCATTGAGCCCTTCCCGGAGCCTAATGTTAAAACAATCATAGGCGACATAACAGAGGAGGAAACCGTTAGGCAGATTTTGGAGATACTTCCAAGAAGGGCTGACGTGGTGATTTCAGACGCTTCACCTAATATTTCCGGAATCTGGGAGCTAGATCATGCCCGCCAGATAGATCTTGCTCAGAAGGCTTTAGAAATAGCCCTCCAAATACTAAAGCCTAATGGAAACTTTTTCGTTAAGGTTTTTCAGGGGGATATGCTGAGCGACTTCATAGGCAGAGTTAAAAAACATTTCAGAGATGTTAAAGTTATTAAGCCAAGGGCTAGCAGGGCGAAAAGTTCGGAGCTTTTTGTGTTAGGTTTACGTTTACGAGCTGTTTAGAAGCCTTGTTTGAGGGGCGGTAGACCTAAATTTCTAAAGGCACCTAATCTTTAAGGAGAGGTGGAGATTTTGAGGATAGTTGCTGCGGATTCTGCTTCGGCAATTCTTGATGAAAAATTTGAGCCAAGGGCAATTGTTGCAACGGCTGCCGTTGTCGTTGAGCCACCCTACCGTGGACCCAACCGCTTTTTGGCGAAACCCGTTTTCGTGGATGCTGGAAACAGTCACGAGGCAATAGTTTACGAGGCTGAGCTTTGTAGACAGCTACTTGCAAGTGTCGAGGCTGACATCGTTCATCTCGACATGTCCCTTGGAGCTGTGTCCCTTGAAGAGCTTTCCCCCATACAGTTTTCGAGTATGAAGATTTCCAGCAAGGCGAGGACGAACCTTGTGAAGATCCTTCCGAAACTCAGAAGGGTTTCTGGAGAAATCTCGCAAAAATATGGTGTAGACGTTTTAGCTATAGGTAAAGAAAGTATCCCAGTGAGGATAGCCGAACTGACGGCGGGGGCTCACGCCATAATATATGCCTCTGAGAAAGCTCTGAAGCAGAGGGAGCCCCTTATGCTTGGATTGCCCTCTAAATGTCAGCCAAAAATAGTCGAGAACAAGGTTTACTTATGCTCGTTGATGGCGGCGGAGCATGACGTTTCGGGCTATGCAGTGGACGTTGAAGGGGTATTGGAAAAAGTTAATATTGTGGAGATGCTCAACCCATGTGCAAGGGGTTTTAGAACCCTAAAAATAGCCCCGAAAACATAGGGCCATCGTGGAAGTGGCAGAAACCTTGGCATTGGATGTCTGGAGAGGGTTTCCGTCAAAAGTGAAACGTGTAATCACCATTCTAATGTTCTTTATCCTTTCAGTAGCCGTCACAGCTACGGGTGTTTCAGCACCCCTCTCTAAGGAGGAGGCTTCTGCGATAACTGAGGAAGTTAAGGATATGCAGAATTATGTTTTAACTGTTGACGTGCTTCGTGGGGCCACATTGATTTTCGGCAATAATTTCGCTTTATGCTTATCCTTCTTTGTCCCGGTTGTTGGAATCCTATTTGGTTTTTATGTGCTTTACAGCACTGGAGTTGTGATTGCGGCTCAAAGCATAGTTGGAGGCGTAAACCCCCACCTAATTTTCCTGTCACTTTTCATTATGCCATTCTCTTGGCTTGAGTTTTTGGCGTACTCTACAGCTTTTGCTGAAAACGCTTGGCTTACATGGCGCATCATAAAACGTGACTGGAAAAGGGAACTTGTTAACGCCTGTATCTTAATCACTATATGTGCGATAGTGCTGCTGGCAGCGGCCTTTATTGAAATAGCGATAATTAAGGCTCTTTCGGCATCCTCTTAATCTTTGTTATCTCTAGGCTTATGTTTAGGGCTTTTGCACTGTGGGTTATTTCACCTAGGCTTATTACATTCACTCCTTTTGAAGCATATTCAAGAATGTTGTCAGTTGTTATGCCGCCACTGGCTTCTAGAATTACCCTACCATAAAAACCTGCTCTTTTGAGAAGTTTGATGGCTTCTTCCACTTGTTCAGGTGAAAAATTATCCAGCATTATTATGTCTGCCCCAGCTTCAGCTGCTTTTAAAACATCCTTAACGGTTGTCACTTCAACCTCGATTTTCTTGCTGAAGGACGCTTTTTCCTTGGCTTTTTTGACGGCTTCTTCAATACCTCCAGCTACAACTATGTGATTGTCTTTTATTAGGATCATGTCATCCAAATGAAATCTATGAGTATCACCGCCGCCTATCAGCACTGCTTTCTTGTCAAAGTAGAGTAGCCCCGGAGCTGTTTTTCTTGTACATGCAATTTTCGCCTTGTATCCGGCTCTTTGAATCTTCTCAACAATTTTTCTTGTGGCTGTGGCTATGCCGCTCATCCGCGAGAGAATGTTCAGAAGGGTGCGTTCAGCTGCTAATATGGTTCGTGCTTCTCCAGAAATCTTCATCAACACTTGCCTAGGCTTTATTTGCTCTCCATCTGAAACTAAGGCTTCAAATTTCAAACCCAAGATTTCGAGGAGTATTTTTGCCTCTTCTATTCCGGCAACTACACCCTCCTCTTTGGCTATTATCTCGGCTTCGGCTATGCATTCTTCCGGAACTAGGAGGGCTGTTGTTATGTCGCCCTGTCCAATGTCCTCCGCAAACATCTTTAGGAGTCTCTTTTCCAAAATCTTCTTTGGAAGGAACATAGCTGTTCGTTTTTCATCTCAGCGCTTTTTATTTAACAATTTTGCGGAGCAACCAAAATAAATGACGGCGATACTCCTTTTGAATTATGCGATTGATGCTTAGCTGCTCAGAGCTGGGATTGGGACACGTCTCCAGACTAATAACTTTGGGGAAAAAACTGGAAGAGAGGGGACATGAGCTTTTCTTTTTCTCTGGTGGGAACGCCTATGAACTACTCAAGGGAGTTTTTAGAAACGTTTACCCCTGTACTCCCGTGGGCTGGTATGAAACCGCCCGTGGAATAGTTGTCTCTGTCTCCGTCTTAAACATTCTCTTTCCGTTGCCGCGAATTAACCCGGAAACTGGAAGATTCGGCTTTAAGCTTTCAAGTGGTATGGAAACCATACGTCGCTACTATGATCTTCGAAGAAACATTCTGAAAATGAAGCCGAACGCAATTGTTTCGGATGGTGACTTGCACGCTTTGCGTTTAGCCAGCCGCTGGCACTTCTCCTCAGTATACATAACAAATGTTATTCGTCCAAGCTGCGGTTTCCCTAGGCTGCTTATTCCGGGGGAAAGGTTTGCCGAACGCTATCTACGGAATTGCGCTAAAATAGTTGTTCCAGACGTCCCGCCGCCCTATACAATCTGCGAATACAACCTAGGAAACCTAAGGGATGTTGGAGTTGCGGACAAAGTTGAGTTTGTGGGAAGCTTTGTCAATCTTAGCGGTGCATCCATAACGGGGAGAGAAGACCACATTTTTGCATCCATAAGCGGACCAGTTGGAACAAGGTCTCATTTAAAAAGGGTAATAATTCCAGTTTTAAGCAGTCTAAAAGCCAAGAGCATAGTTAGCTTAGGGGAACGAGGCGAAAAAAGGGCGATAACCATTGGAAATTGCACGGTTTACACGTGGCTTTCCCCGGAAGAGAGAAGCAGATGCATGGCAAACGCCAAACTGGTAATCTTTAGCGGAGGACACAACACTTGTTTCGAGGTTATAAAATACATGAAGCCAAGCATATGCCTTCCAACTCAACCTGAACAACTGGCGAATGCCAAGAAAATGCAGGAAATGGGCTGTTCCATAGTCGCCCATAATAAGAAGCAAGTGGCTCAGGCTATCCGCGAAATTGAAGAAAACCTAGATACCTACAAGAAAAACATGCAGAGATTAAATCAGTATGCTAGCGGTTTCAAGGGCGTCGATAGAGCCGTAGAAATAATCGAGAGAGTCGCACAAAGCTAAGTGAGGGTTTTTCGCCTAATTTCGCCCTTTGGTTTTTCCTCTTCAAATATTATGGCTTGAAACTTGTAGACTTTCGTGCCTTTCATGAGCCAGCAATCTGGCGGAAGTCCAGCCTTCAAACAGCATTGGCATAGAAACTCTTCTTCATCCCATCCCCACTCCACAGGCACTTGCGGGAGCAATAGCCCCTTGTAAAAGCCTCTTTCGATGATTAATCCGTCAATGCCCACTTTTATCTTAGATGGGTACTCGCTGGGGTTTTTCACCTCCACCAACTGCGGTGGGGTAAGCACGCTGACCTCGAAAACCACACTGTCCAACTCCTCTAAGGACAGGGGATAAAACCTTGGATCCTGAGTTGCAGAACTTATGGCGGATTCTATGACAGCCTCTGCCAGAGGCTTTGTTGGATATGGGAGGCCAATACACCCGCGTAGCTCCTTTTCTTCACCTCTTACGCTGTTTATTGTCACGAAGACCCCGCAGGGTTGCATGAGTTTCTGTGGAAGGCCCTCCGGTGGGCGGATGCGTTTTCTGGTTTTCAAGTATTCTTCAACGGCGTTTCGGGCAAGCCTAACCAACAGTTTTCCTTCTTCTAGGCTCAGGTCAAAAGTCAATGCTTGTTCGCCTTTCCTAGAATTTTATGGATTCTTCGCGGGCTCCATCCTTTGTTATGAATAGGAAGTCGATGCCGTCGCCGCTCATAATGTCTCGGCTGATCGCTGACTTAATGGCTCTGACAACAAGCTCTCTTCCTTCCTCGACGCTTAAGCCTTCACGGTAGCCCTCTTCGAGGACACCCATGGCGATTTCGGTTCCCGAGCCGACAACTGCATATTTATCTGGTATTACTGAACCTAAAACATCTAAAACGTATAGCGATGCACCCTCATCGTCTATGCCTCCAACAATGGTCTGGGTTATCAATGGAGCCAGCCTATTGGCGAAAAGCAGATTAGACATAAGCTTGGCTGCAGACCTAACGGATATGGTTCTACCAACATCCATGCTGTAAAGGTTTGCATAAGCTTCGACTTCACGGACCAAAATTTGCATGTCTGAAACAAGCCCGGCGCATGCAGCGCCTATGTGATCGGTTATTTTAAAAACTTTTTTGCCTCCTTTGCTGACGACCAGATAACCATAGGAAACCCGTTTTTCAGAAGCCAGTATGACACCGTCTCTGCAGACAATGCCAACGGTGGTTGCGCCTGGAACCCATAGGTACTGAGGCATTTGCCCTTCCCTTTCCAAGAGCTTTCACCTTTCCACGTGATATACGGGCACAACCTATTAAACTTGTCTCCTAAACGGCAGGTAATAGCTTTCCAGATTACCCCTCCAATCTTGACTTTCAAACTCCGGAAATTTCTTGACGCGACATAGAGGTTTGGCTATAGTTTCTCGAACTTCAAAGTGCCTAAAGAAGTTCATACTTCTCCAAGATAGTGCTCCTCCACAGAATTAAAATAGCTACAGATTTAAAACGCTTTAACGAGGCGTGAGGATGCTTACACTCTACGTTGGTTTTATTAAGGATGTCTGGTTTGGGGTTGCGCATGAAAATGAAACGGTTTTTGCTACGGCTTTCGCCTTCGATAGAAACCATGCTTTGCGTGGTTTGCTCAGAAACATACCCTTTGACATTCCCTTCCAACACTCGGAGAAGCCAACAAAATTCGCTGAGAAGGTGGTTTCTTCGCTGGCAGACATCTACAGTGGGAGGGGTTGCACTGAAAAGTTTTCCCTCGATATGGGTTCACTGTCGGTTTATGCGCAGAAAGTTCTGGGGGCTGTTTCCTTGATTCCCGTTGGTTATGTATCAACTTACGGTTCAGTTGCTAGGGCTGTCGGCGGAAGCCCGAGGGCTGTTGGACGTGTTATGGCCTTGAACCCGCTTCCGCTCCTTGTCCCATGCCATAGGGTTGTAGCCTCAGACTTTACATTAGGCGGTTATGGCGGCGGCTTACACGTTAAACTGGAAATTTTGAAACGCGAAAAAAGAGGTTACAATACGCTAAAGGAAATCGCTGTGAATGGTAATTTTCTGCGGGTCTTTCCAGTTGAATTTGTTTTGAAACAATTAGATGGCAACGCAAATAATAAAAGCTTAATGCCTAAATCTTGAAGGGATATTTATGGTTAGACGTGGGCTTTTTGTCGGAAGATTTCAGCCTTTTCATAAGGGGCACCTTCAAGCCGTGAGGGATATTCTCGGCGAAGTTGATGAGCTTGTGATTGTTGTCGGAAGCGCCCAATACAGCCATCGCATTGACAATCCATTTACAACGGGGGAAAGGCTTGTAATGATTAGGAAAGCCTTGGAGGAAGCGAAAATAGACTTGAAGCGTATATGGATTGTGCCTGTGCCCGACGTGCATATCCACATGGTTTGGGTTTCCGTCGTTGAAGGCTACACTCCACCCTTTGATGTTGTTTACTCCAATGAACCCCTTACCCGGAGGCTTTTCATCGAAGCTGGCTACGAGGTCAAGCCTATACGCTTTCACAAGCGTGAAGTTTACTCAGCCACCGAGATAAGGGAAAGAATGCTTAGGGATGAAAACTGGGAGGAACTCGTCCCTGAAAGCGTGGCAAAATTCATAAGGGAAATAGACGGCGTTAAAAGGCTTAAAGACCTCACAAGGACCGATAAAGTGTGATTCTATCTCCAACTTTCACTCCGAAAGTCTGAGCTGCATTGCCCATGTTTATGGATATTTCTAGAAAATCATGACTTCCAATTATGGCGAGGGGTTTCCGGATTTCCACTTCAGCATAAGCCTTGCAAAGCTTTAACGTTAACAGTTTATCAATAAGCCTTGCATGTATGCAATTCTCGACCCCCAAAGCTTCAAGATGTTTCACCGTGAAATTTGTAATGATATTTCCAAAGCTGTCAACGTGAATAACCTCGCCAACCAATGTGTCGCCCCTCTTAACAACCTTAGCAAACCTCGGCTTAACGATCTTGCGGATTTCCGGTCCAAACTCGGAGGGCTCAACTCCCTTTGAAAGGAACGCTGCGGCTGGGGCAAATATGTCTCTGCCGTGAAACGTTGAAGACACTTTGGGGAGCATGAACTTCGGATTTGCTATTTCATAAACATGCCTTATCCCCTGACTTCTTGCTGCCAACGCCAGTACGCCATTGTCTGGACCTATAAAAAAGTCTTTTTCGGCTTCTATGAGTATGGGCTTGCGTTTTGTTCCAACACCGGGGTCAACAACCGCCACATGTATTGTGCCCCTTGGAAAGTATGGGGCTGCAGCGGCAAGTATGAAGGCACCGTTCCTAACGTTGAACTTTTCCACTTGATGAGTTATATCGACTATTTCTGCGTCCGGATTTATTCCCAAAATAACCGCTTTCATTTCAGCAACATAAGGGTCAGCCAGCCCAAAATCGGTGGTCAACGTTATAACTTGAGTTTCAGAACGCATTTTCATGATTATCCGCCATGAGAAACTGGAACAAAGACTACTTCGTCTCCATCCTTCAAGATGGTTTCCAAACCATTCAAAACACTGATCTCTATTCCATTAACTATTATCAAGGTGTTTGGTCGAGGATCTTCAAGTTCCGGGTCTATGAGGACCCTTTCAGTTTCAGGAAACTTTTTGACAAGAATCTCCATAATCTCTTTGAGGGTTTTCTCCCCGTCAAGTTTCAATGTAACCCTGCTTTTTCCGGTTATGTTGCGTAGGCTGCCAACGAATCGTACAGTTATGCCCCTTTCCAAAACGCGGCTTCCCTCCTATAGAACTATGACAACGGATATGTCATTTACGTTTGTGCCCGTGGGTCCAGTGAATATCAAATCACCAATCTTTGAGAAGAAATTGTAGGAATCATTTTCGGTCAAGAAGTTTTCCGCATCAAGCCCCGCTTCCTCAGCCCTCGCTATTGTTTTTCCGTCGGCTACTGCTCCGGCAGCATCCGTGGGGCCGTCCGCTCCATCAGTGCTAAGCGAAGCAACCACACACCCTTCCAGACTGTTGATTTTTAGTGCAGCAGCTAAAGCTATTTCCTGGTTCCTTCCGCCCTTGCCCTTTCCGACAACGGTAACCGTGGTTTCTCCTCCAGCCACTATGGCGGCTGGTTTTTGGACGGGGTTTCCGGAAGCGGCTATCTCCCACACTACTGAAGCTAGAACGGTTCCTATATGACGTGCTTCCCCCTCAAGAAGGGAGGTTAAGAGAAGCGTGTTTAACCCCTCAGATTTTAGGGCATTGCATGCGGCAATGCTAGCGTCTCTGCAGTTTCCAATCACAATATTGAAAACTTTCTTAAAGGCTTCGTCGTTGGCCTTTGGCGTTTCGGGAATCAGCCCTTTCTCACCTTCAAGCAAGACCTTTTTAATGGACTCGGGGGCTTCTTCCCACAACCCATACTTTTTCAAGATTCTCACAGCGTCGCTGAAGGTTGTTGAATCTGGAACCGTGGGCCCAGAAGCGATAAACTCGAGGGGGTCGCCTAAAACATCTGAGAGAATAAGGTTCAAAACTGTGGCTGGATAGGCCTTCTTCGCCAACCAGCCACCCTTAATCCCTGAAATATGTTTTCTCACAGTGTTTATCTCATTTATTGTTGCGCCGCATTTGAGGAGGCTTTCGGTGATCCTTCTCTTGTCTGCTAATGTTATCCCATTTCTCGGCAGGGGCATCAAACTGGATCCTCCCCCAGATATCAAGCATATTATTAAGTCGTTTTCTCCCGCCTTCTCCACGATTTCCAGCATTCGCTTGACTCCCTCAACTCCGGATTCATCGGGTATTGGGTGACTTGCCTCGTGGAGCTTCACAATTCTCGTTTTATGTATGCTTCCCCTAGGCACATTGACCAAACCATCTGTTATTCTTTCGCCAAGAAGGGCCTCTAGGGCCTCAGCCATTGAGCCGCTGGCTTTGCCCCCTCCGATAACGTATATGTCCCTAAACTGGTTCAAATCGAAGGTGTAGCCGCCAACCTTTAAAAGGGAATTTTTCAGCATCAATTTTGAGGTAATCAATTTTCTCGGATCCACCGCCTTAATGGCAGTTTCAAGACTTTTCAGCGCCAACTCTCTAGCCTTTCTGTCCGCTTGACTCCGTCCATTCTGGATAAGTTGTTCCAAATTCTTGATGATAGTCATAATTTTTCCCATTACAAATTTGTAGAGGGAATAGTAAATGTAATAAGTTCAACGTCCATAAGTGTTTTGCACCAGTTGTCATGGTGAACCGTATGGCAAAACCAAAAGTTTACGTGACCAGAGAGCTCCCCGAAAGGGGCATGAAACTGATACTGCAACACTTTGATGCGGAGGTTTGGCCCGAGTATGGGCCTCCTCCCAAAGAGGAAATAATAAGAAAGATTAGGGATGTTGACGCTTTGGTCACACTGTTGTCTGATAGGATAGACGCAGAGGTTTTCGACGCTGCTCCGAAGTTGAAGATAGTTGCCCAAATGGCTGTAGGCTACGACAACATTGATGTGGCTGAGGCGACGAAAAGAGGAATCTACGTCACAAACACGCCCGGCGTCTTAACCGAAACAACCGCGGACTTTGCTTGGGCGCTACTTTTGGCTGTTGCAAGGCGAGTCGTTGAAGCGGATAGATATGTGCGCACTGGACAGTGGAAAGTAAGCTGGCATCCCAGTATGCTTCTGGGAAGAGACGTTTACGGCGCAACAATTGGCATTATAGGCGCCGGTAGAATTGGAATGGCTGTTGCCCGGAGAGCCAAGGGCTTCAACATGAAAATCCTCTACTATGATATTGTACCCATGCCGCCGGAGGTAGAAAAGGAACTCGGCGCCAAAAGAGTTGACTTAGACACGCTTTTCAGGGAAGCTGACTTCATAAGCATACATGTCCCGCTGACGAAGGAAACCTATCACCTTGTAAATGAGGAGAGGCTTAAATTAATGAAGAAAACAGCCTACCTAATCAACAATTCTAGGGGGGCTGTGGTTGACGAGAAAGCCCTCTACAAGGCGTTAAAGGAGGGGTGGATTGCGGGTGCCGCTCTAGACGTTTTCGAGCAGGAGCCCACGCCGGTAGATAACCCATTGCTTAAACTTGATAACGTTGTGGTTGCCCCTCATATATCCAGCGCAAGCTACGAAACCCGCTCAAGAATGGCTGAAATGGTTGCAGAAAACCTAATCGCCTTCTTCGAGGGAAAACAGCCGCCGAACCTTGTAAATCCAGAAGTCCTTAAAATAAGGCCTCCCTCGAAGATCCTTTGATCATGTTTTAACCATATTGCGAAATGTAATGGTTAAATATTCCACAATACAAACCCTACAATTCTAAAACGGTGATTCTATGCCTTCCATATTCGCGGATAGGATGTCCGTTCTTGGAACAGAGACAGCCTTTGAAGTACTTGCAAAAGCTAAAGCCCTTGAAAGGCAAGGAAAAAGCATAATCCACCTAGAAATAGGAGAACCAGACTTCGACACACCCCAAAACATAAAGGAAGCCGCCGTTAAAGCCCTCTACGCGGGATACACCCACTATGTGCCAGCGGCGGGTATCCCAGAGCTCCGTGAGGCCATAGCTGAATACATATCTAAAACCAGAAGGATTCCCGTTGATCCAGAAGAGGTCGTCGTCACGCCCGGTGCGAAGCCGATAATGTTTTTTGCAATATTGGCCTGTGTAAATCCGGGTGAGGAGGTTCTTTATCCGAATCCTGGTTTTCCAATTTACGAGTCCATGATAAATTTTGTTGGAGCGAAACCAGTGCCCATTCCCTTAAAGGAGGAAAATGACTTCAGACTTGACCATGAATATGTTAAAGGGAAGATAACAAAGAAGACGAAAATGATTATTCTGAATTCGCCGGAAAATCCTACAGGCGGAGTTTTAACGAGGGAGGACTTGAAGCTTATAGCGGATTGTATGTCCAATAGGGACGACGTAATAGTTTTGTCAGACGAAATTTACAGCCGCATAATCTATGAGGGAACCCATGAAAGCATAGCCTCCCTTCCAGGAATGAAAGAAAAAACGATAATCCTTGACGGCTTCTCAAAAACCTACGCAATGACGGGTTGGAGGCTTGGCTACGGTGTCATGCGAAGGGATTTAGCTGAAAAAATCACGCAACTAATGGTCAACTCCAATTCATGCACATGCGCTTTTGTGCAGATGGCAGGTATAGAAGCCCTAAGAGGACCCCAAGACTCGGTTGATAGAATGGTTGCCGAGTTCAGGAGACGCAGAGAAATAATAGTTGAAGGTCTAAACAGGATTAAGGGCATAACATGCAAGAAGCCAAAAGGCGCCTTTTACGTGTTCCCCAACATAACAGGCATAGGCATGCGCTCAAAGGAGCTTTCAGACTACTTGCTTAATGAGGCGGGTGTAGCTGTTTTACCAGGGACATCTTTTGGGAAGTATGGCGAGGGATACCTCCGAATATCCTTCGCAAACTCAATTGAAAACATAAGAGAAGCTTTGAGAAGAATAGACGAAGCCTTAAAGAAACTTTAAACCTACTTTTCCACTTTTTCTCCTATAACAGCCTCAACAATTTCAGAGGCGGTTTGGATTAGGCTGTCCGCCTGTTTTATGGCTTTTTTCTCATCTATCTCCTCAACCTGTGTCATCTGTTGCATGATTTCTTCTATTTCCACGAGACACTTAAGAATGGGATCGTTTACGACTTGGGCTTTCTCCATGGCCTCCCTCACAATGTTCTCAACAAAAGCTGGATCGCCTAGACTATAGTATATGGCGTTTCTGGCTTTCCTTATTGCCTCAAGAACTAGGCTTGGAGCCATGTAGGGTAGTTTTCTAGCCGCTTCCAGCTCCGCCTTTGCCTCACGCAGATAACGCAAAGCCCATCCTCGCCTATAAGGGTCAATCATCGCCCAGTCGCCTGTGCTTTAAAATTTGAGGAGTGGCTAATAAGCTACTCGCTCTCTTCATTTTCGCTGGAAGATTCTGCTAGTGCAATACCGCCATAAACGTGTGTTATGTAGCCTGCTATTTGATTTCGCACCCTTGTCGTTGCTCCGGGCACAAGCATGGCGACCAGACGTTTATTTTCCTCAAAATTCCTCGAAAATTTGTTGGGAAAACGTCTGATGAGTTCTCTGGCTACGCGTTTAATTTGTTCTGTTCGAACTTTCCCCAAACACTTGCCTCCACGTTGACCTAAACATGCTTCTCGCCGCTTCTGATGGTGGATGAATCATTCATTAACACAACCTAATTTTAACTTTACGCGTTTTAGTCCTCTTTTTTCAACTTTAACCCGAAAAATTCCTCAAAGTTTTTCAGTATCTGTTCAGCAACTTCAGAGACATCTTTCCTCTTAATTTCAGCTATAGCGTTAACAACTTTCGGCAGAAAAGCTGGACTTGTTAATCTACCATCAAATGGGCTTCTAAAATAGCGCACTGGCCCATCAGTTTCCGTCAAGAGATTTTCCAGAGGAACACGTTTAACAACGTCTCGAATGCCCTCGGAATAGACTACGGGAGGACCTTCGCTTATGTAGTATCCATGATCTATAGCCTTAGACAGCGCGCTTATGGGGTTGCTGAACCAGTGGAGAAGAACCTTTTTCAAGCGATAGGATGGAAGCATGTCCACAATACTTGCAGTTGTCCCTCTGGAATGAATTATGACGGGCAAGTCCAATTTTTCAGCCAGCCTAAGCATTTCATCAAAAACCCTCAGCTGCTGATCCCATATCTCGTCATACTTGTAGTCTAAGCCAACCTCTCCGATGGCTACAACAGCCTTGTTCCGCCTTTGCTTTAGGATAAATTCGCAGGTTTGACGAAGCGCTTCCTCGGTCAAATTGTTGACACTCCAAGGGTGAATTCCCAAGGCGGCATAGACCTCCCCCTCGTATTGCATAGCCAGTTCTAGGCTTTTGATGCTGGTTTCAAGATCCATGGAATTGGAAACCAACGCGACAACATTGGAATTCCTAGCGTCCAAAAGGATCTCTTCAATTTTTCCCGAATACTCCTCGTCTGAAAGGTGTATGTGTGCGTCAACGAACCTCAACTGTTTCATTTTGCTCCACTTTGAGCATAAACTGACTACCGGAAGTTTTTATAATTTCCTCTGTTGAATAAAGAATGCTGAGCTTTAGACTGTATTTTTGGAAGATAAAATGCAATAAACGTTAAATATTGCTTCAAATACAAAAAGAAGCCATGGAGGCGTCTTTATGGCTGATTTAGAGTTGGCAATAGCCCCCATGCATAGAATTTGCAAGAAAGCCGGTGCAGAAAGAGTAAGCGAAGCTGCCGCCAAAGAGCTTGCAAAGGCTTTAGAAGAAATTGGGATTAAAATAGCCAAGGAAGCTTTGGACTTCGCTATGCACACGGGGCGAAAAACGATAAAGGCTGAGGACATCGAAATCGCTGCTCGAAAAGTTATGGGCCGATAACCCAAAACCCCTCTTTTTCACAATTTTTAGTAATAGATATAAGGCGCGGAGCGAATATTCTAAAAACCAGGGTGTCAAGCTGTGGGTGGAAAAAAGAAGCTATCACTAAAACAAATGGAACGCATGCAAATGCGAAAAAGCGAGGAGGAGAAAAAGAAAAAGGAAAAAGAGAAGGAAAAAGCAGCTCCGAAAGAGAAAAAGATGGCTGGAATATTGGTTCCAGACATTAAAGGCGGCAAAATGTTGGAAGAACTAAGAAAAATGCGGGTTTTAACACCCTATGCCGTCGCATCCCGTTTTAACATTAGGATAAGCGCCGCAAAAGACTTGCTCGAACGACTTGAAAATGATGGTTTGGTCCAACTGGTCTCCGGAAACCATGACATCAAAATATACAAGGCTGTGGATTAACAATCTTTACACATCCCATTTTGGGGCGAGCCTGCTTGCCTTATCCCGAGAGGATCTGTACAGAAGAAGAAATTAAAGAAGCGGAAAAGCTTACCAGAGAAGGTTATAAGCACCGTTTAAGGGTTAAGGGAAGCCCCGAATTTAAACAAAAGGTTAGAGAAGCCCTCAAACTTGTTAAAACCGCGGGCTACTATGACTTTCTAAGAACCTATATTCGAGGAATAATTGAGATTGACGGTTTCACACAGCTTCGCGAATCAGAAGCGGTAATATGGGCAAACAAATACGCCGTAGCCAACCCCATTGACGCCGCAAGTCTATTCATACAAAAAGCAAACCACATGAAGGAATACATTGAGGGCAAAATGTATTATGGCGGGGAAGCCGAAAGGCGCTCTGTGGAAAAACGTATAGAATTCATTAAAACTCTGAGAAACAAGACCAGGAAGCGTGAAGTAAAAGAGGAATGTGAAAGGCTCCTCAAAAGTTGGAGCGAAAGCGTTTACCTATAGTTTTTCCACCTTGATTACGGCGCCACTTTTCACCTTACTGAAAATTTCAAGGTTTTTCGTTATTCTTCCCAAAACGTTTACCGAACTATATGGTTGAGTTTCCCCATAGAATATGCAGAGGGCGCTTCCCATGGGCCAAAAGGCTATTGTGCCCCTTTCAACGGTTCTTTTGGCTTTTTCCTCGCCCATCTTAACCGGAATCTCGAAATAGACTTCTTCTCCCCATAGAGCCGCCCTCCCTTCAAATGGAAGCTTCCGGACAATCATGTCTACGGTTTTTGGGGCTAGATGGCGGACAAGCTCGCCCTCAGCTTCACCTAAGCCCTCGATTGTGAATCTTATTTTTATCCTGGAAATTTTTGCCCCTTCACCGTTCATGTTTGTAAGCCTTCTGAAGGAAGTCTTCTAGAACTTGCTCTAGGGACACGGGACCTAAAACTTTGAGTTCATACCTCACCATGACTGTTGGTTTGTTTATGGTTATGAGTCTTCTTAAATCGACAGGTGTCCCTATAACAACCACGTCGCATGGCGTGCGGGCAATTGTCTCGTTAAGTTCTGCGATTTGTTTTTCGCCGTAGCCGAGGGCTGGAAGCACGGAGCCAAGGTGGGGGTATCCCTCATAAGCCTCTTTTATGGATCCAACGGCGTAGGGTCTCGGGTCAACGAGCTCGCTGGCTCCAAGCTGTTTGGCTAAAATTGTTGCGGCGCCATAAGGCATTTCTCCATGGGTCAGCGTGGGTCCATCTTCGATTACTAGGACACGTTTCCCTTTAATTAGCTCTGGTTTGTCGGCGGTTATTGGCGATGCAGCCTCAAGAATAAGGGCTTTTGGGTTTGCTTTTCTGATGTTCTCTTTAACGCGGTTGACGTCTTCTGGGTCTGCCGTGTCCACTTTGTTTATTATTACGATGTTTGCCATTCTGAGGTTGGTTTCTCCGGGATGATATGCCAGTTCATGCCCGGCTCTATGGGGGTCAGCAACGACTATGTGCAGGTCTGGCTTGTAGAAGGGTATGTCGTTGTTTCCTCCATCCCAAACTATTACGTCTGCTTCTTTCTCTGCTTCTCTGAGGATCTTCTCGTAATCAACACCAGCATAAACAATTACACCATTTTCCAAGTGGGGTTCAAACTCTTCCCTTTCCTCTATTGTGCAATTATACTTGTCCAGATCCTCATGGGTTGCGAAGCGTTGGCAAATCTGCTTTCGCAAGTCTCCGTAGGGCATTGGATGCCGGACCACGACGACGTTTAAGCCCTTGTCCTTCAATATTTTTGCGATGCGTCTGGAGGTTTGGCTTTTTCCACAACCCGTCCTAACAGCTCCAACGGACACCACGGGAACGTTGGCTTTCAACATTGTTGTTTTCGGTCCCATTAACCTGAAGTCTGCACCATTTGCCAGTGCAATGGACGCCCTATGCATGACGTATTCGTGGGAAACATCACTGTAAGCAAAAACAACTTCGTCAACATCGTATTCCCTTATCAGCCTCTCCAGGTCTTCTTCAGGGTATATGGGTATGCCGTTTGGATAATTTTTGCCTGCAAGTTCCGGAGGATAGATTCTTCCCTCTATTCCCGGTATCTGCGTAGCCGTGAAGGCTACAACTTCGTATGCGTCGTTATCCCTAAAGTAGACGTTAAAGTTGTGAAAGTCTCTGCCAGCGGCCCCCATTATGATTACACGCTTTCGTCTCCTAGAGAATAACAAATTGTCCTGAGACATAATCAAACTTCCATTTAACTTTGAACTCAGAGGTTTAGAGTATTGGTTTGAATCTATAAAACCATTTTGGGCTGAAATTCGTTTAAGCGTTGAACTAAACGCTTTTATCAGCGATGCAACATTGAGGGGTTGATGCAACTATGCCCCTAATTTGCGGAAAGTGCCGCTCAGCGAAAACTGAGGTGCAAATTCCATATGCCAGAATGAATTTGTGTTCCAAGTGTTTCATTGAATTTTACGTTAACCGGATTAGGAAAACTGTGGAGGAATTCAAAATGTTCCGTGAGAACAACGTAGTGGGCGTGGCGGTTTCAGGTGGCAAAGATAGCGCTGCGCTTCTCCACGCCCTTCGAAGGGCTTTTCCGGAGACTAAGCTTGTGGCGTTGCACATAAACCTAGGAATACCTGAGTATTCAGGACACTGCCAGGCAAAAGTTGAGAAACTGGCTGACATGTTGGACGTGGAATTGCAAGTCTTCGACCTTTATAAAGAATTAGGCATCAGAATAGATGATTTCAGGAAAACATCCTTTAAGAAGAAGCTATGTTCGGTTTGTGGCACCATAAAGCGGCGAGTTTTCGAAGAAATGGCAGTGAAAGCTCAAGTTCAAGTGCTTGCAACGGGACATAACCTTGAAGATGTTGTCGGCGTGATGCTCAACAACTTTATATATGGACGATGGGAGCAGTTTGTCAGACTTAAACCGGTTCTGCCGCCCCTCGCTGAGGGTATGGCTTCAAAAGTTAAGCCGCTTATCCGCAGTCCAGAAAACGAGAATCTCCTCTACTGCTTGTTTGAGGATATACCCTTCAGAGAGATTGATTGCCCCTTTTCTAAGAGGACTGGGGTGCGGAAGAGAACAGAAATTCTGGAAACCATATCTAAGTACAACCCGTACTTTAAACATCAGCTTTTAAACAGGTTTCTAGAACTCATACCCCTACTTGAAGGTCTTAAGCTGAAAACGCCATCACTTGGCAGATGTAAAGTCTGTGGTTTTCCATCTTCAGGTGAAATTTGCGCCTTTTGCAAGCGCATAAGCCTTGTAAAAGAACCGATAAAACTTAAACTTTGAAAACGCAAGAGTATTTTGTGGACTATCCAGAGCCTTTGCACCTCTACCTCGTTAAGAACCTTAGGGGAGTGGTCTACTTTTCGAGGGCTATCTCCCCCAAGGCGGAGTTTGAATGGCTTAAAAGAAAGTTTAGGTATAGAGAACTTGGAGTTTCGGAGACTTTGCAACTTGACCTAAAGTGGAAGAAGCTTTTAACTCTGCCAAAAATAGAGGATAACCCAATTTTAGATTCACTTTTCCAAGCCTCCCGCTTCATCTGCCCCTTGATCGTTTTAAAAGAACAAAGCCTAAATGATTTCGGAAACGCTGTGATTGCCAGTCTAAAAACCTCGGAGAAGCTCAGTGACAAGGATTTGAAGTTCAACATTAGGCTAGTGAATTACTCCATCACGGACTTCTACCTAAAATCCATAGAACTCGCAGCTAAATCCGACATGGAAGGCAGGAGGAAGCTTGCCGAAAAGGACTTGAAACGCTTTTGGAGAATTAAAACGGATGCCTATGGAAAAACTCTAGTTGCATATGTTGATCCCCTTTTGGTTAAAAGTGATGTCAACGATCCATTGTACATGAGTTTAATTCCATGTTTAATTCTTGATCTCGACTAACAGCGCTTGTACTTTTTCGGAATCTGACATTAGAATACGTCTGATTCATACCTAAAATTCGCATGATTTAAGTTCTCAACCCCGGACTATGCATGTGAGGGTTGACGAGCCCCTTGGGAGAGCAATACTACTGCATTATAGAGGTGCGAATTCCAAGCGGTCCAAAGGGATGGCAGGAAACTGTTAATGATAAAATGAAACGGATTTTGGAAAAGCTCAAGTTAAGCGTTGAAGAGCTTGGAGGTAAAGTCTACATTAGATATTAGCCTTTCCCAAAATTTCTTTTGCAGCTTCCTTGTAAATTTCAAAGTCACGTTTGCTGAATAGGACAAGCACAACTTTCTCGAGTTGGTTTTCCCTTTCCAGAAACTCCTTAACTGTTGTTAGGGCTACTCTGCACGCCTTCTCTATCGGGTAGCCATAAGCCCCCGTGCTAATCGATGGAAAGGATATAGTTTTTAGTCCTCTGGAAACTGCTAGCTTCAGGGAGTTGCAATAGGCTTCGGCTAGAAGCTCCGGTTCACCATGGTCTCCACCCCGCCAAATCGGTCCAACAGTATGGATGACATATCTAGCCTTGAGATTGCCCCCTGTGGTGATAACCGCCTTTCCTGTTGGAAGTCCGTTGGGATATTCGGTTGCCCTTATTCTCTTGCATTCTTCAAGGATTTTCGGTCCACCCTTGCGGTGAATAGCCCCATCCACGCCTCCGCCTCCCATGAGGGAGGGGTTTGCCGCGTTAACAATAGCATCAGTATCCATCTCAGTTATGTCACCTTGGACAATGCAGACTTTCGCCTTGCCAACTTGAAATTCACAAATCTCCTCGTCCATGCCCAGCACCCGTTTAAAGTTTTGAAGCCTCAACCTTTAAAGTTTAAACTTATTAGACAAAAACCTGACAGTAGAAGGGGTGAGCTTTGTGGACTATGGAAAATTTGAAAGTTTTGTCTTTGAGAAAATATCAAAAACCCACCTTCCAGGTCTAAGCGTTGCAGTAGTAAAAGATGGAGAACTAGCTTATAGCAGGGGCTTCTGTTTCAGAGACCTCGAGTATGGTTTGAGAGCAACCCCGCAAACCCTTTATGGCGTAGGCTCGGTTACAAAATCCTTCACAGCCCTGTCAATAATGCAGCTGGTTGAAAAGGGAAAATTGAGTCTTGATGATCCAGTCAGCAAGTATGTCTCGCTAAACCTAGAGTGGAAAGGTGAACCAGTGAAGGTGTGGCACCTGCTCTGCCACGCTTCGGGTATACCCGCTTTAGCCTATGCAGAAGCCTTGATTCGCTATGTTGTCGGGGCTGGTGGTAAATGGGTTCCAATAGCGACCTCTGAAGACCTGATCACCTTTATGCGAGAGGCAAACCAGTGGGCTTTTTCCAAACCTGGAGAGAGGTGGTTCTACCTTAACGAGGGCTACGTCATATTGGGCCACATCATTGAAAAGGTTTCTGGCATAAGCTACGACAGGTATGTAAGAGAGAATATTCTCAAACCCCTAGGGATGAACCGAAGCTTCTTCCAAAAGAAAGAGGTGGATGCTGATGCCGACGTAGCAACTCCATACATTATCACCAGAAATGGAGAATGCATGAAATCTAGGCATCCCTACGGCATATACGCCGATGGTGGTCTCATAAGCAACGCAATCGACCTAGCGCATTACATAATCATGTACCTTAACCGTGGAAAGTACAACGACCACGTGATAGCATCTCCAGATTCCATTGAGGAGATGGAAAAACCAAGGGTTAAGCTTCCTCTACAGATTTTTGGCGGTGAATCCTACGGCTATGGGCTGAGCATAATTCCAAACTTTTTCGGGTACAAACTGGTGGGCCACGGGGGTTCGGTGCTTGTCTACACGGCTTATATGGGCTATATTCCGGAGAAGAAGGTTGGAGTCGTCCTATTGGCTAATGGAAGCGGCTATCCTATGTCTCAGATGGGCCTCTATGCTCTCGTCATGCTGGTGGGAGAAGACCCGGAGAAACTTCCATTCGTAAAGGTTGAAAGCACGTACGAGCAGCTTACCGGGATATACGAAACCTATAAGGGGACAATGGACGCGAAAGTTGTGGCCAAGGGAGGTCTCCTCCAAATAGAAATTTGTGACAAGTACGTGGATATGGTGATTCCGCTGATTCCAGAAAACCTTGAAGGCAACGTGAAAAAATTTTATGCATTCCAAGCGGGCGGAAAGCTTCCAGTAGAGTTCATAATTGAAAACAACAGTGTCGAGCTAATTTATGAGCGCTATAGGCTCAAGAAAGTGAGCGGTCTACCATAGAAGGGCTGAAGCTATAAACCACACGCCGAAAACTGCCAAAACTGCAAAACAAAACGCGAATATTACGTCAAAAACTTTCTGGGTCCATAAACGTCGCGACTTGAAGACCGTTATAGATACAAAAGTGTCCCATACTAGATCACAAGACCAGTGGACAACGGCAAACAGGACAATGCCCAGATAGCCAAACATCGAAGCATTAAGGACTAGGGTTGCGCCAACAGTTGCCCACCAGAGGAAAAAATAGGGATTCGCAGTCGTCGCGATAAAACCTGCGACAAGGGAGGTGTACCCCGAGGACTGTGGTTTTAAACCGATTTTTCCACGGTTCCTAAACATTTGGAAACCTAAGAAAATGAGAACTATACCTCCCACGAAGCTGACCGTTTTTTGGACATGAACAGAGCGGAAGAACTCTGAAAGCCCAAGATACAAGAGGAAGATTAAAGGAAATTCTATTACCCCATGGCCGAGGGCTATCAAAGCCCCAGCTTTCTTACTTTCATAACCCTTTGCAACAGTCACCGCAAAAACTGGCCCGGGTGCCATTACACCCGATAGGGAAATCAAGACTACGGAAGCTATGAATATGGGTAAATCCATTACGGGCTCCATTTTATTCAACGGTTTTTGGAGTTTTTATCTCATGCTGGCTCAAAAATTTTTTCTGTTTTTCTATGACTTCACGGCTGTTCTTCGCCCTTGCGTATTCTTCAAGCATCTCCCTGTTTAGTTCGATGAACGTGTGTCCCCACTTGAATATGGCTAACAGTCTATAGGCGTCCTCCTTAAATCCAGCTATGTAGAGGGCTGCCGCCAAAGCCTCAACGGTGCTTAGTTTTGTTGGGCAACCAAAGTTGACGGGGTTTCCGGCTATCAAATATGGTAGGCATCTGGAAGCCCCCCTAACGTTTTTCATCAGCGGTTTTTCGGCGTGTTCCCAACTAAAGTCTAAGGCGGCTAAACCACACTTCTCTATGCGTTCTTTATCAGCGGGTGAAAAGGCAATCTTAGAAAAGGGATTCAAGATCACAGCGCCCTTTGGTAATAGTTTAATTTGGCGCACCAAGCGGACAAGGCCATGGCGTTTGAGCTTTAAGGCTGTACATTTTTTGGGGTCGCATTGTCCAGCGTGATAAACGACTATTTTAAGCGATTTTTGCTGCACTTGCCTTTTGCACCTTTGCATGACTCATGGGATCATCTAAAACCTTGGGAATCCACTCTAAAAGGTCAGAGGCTATAATGTGATACCCCTTCTCTGAGACGGCGAAGTCTCCAGCAGCACCATTAACAAAAGCTCCGGCGACGGCGGCCTCAAAGGGATCCGAGCCTTGTGCCAAAAAGGCCCCAATAATTCCTGAAAGCACATCGCCAGTTCCGCCGACAGTCATCCCTGGGTTTCCTGTGAAATTAAGCTTGAATCTCTTTTCGTCAGCGATAACGTCAACTGGGCCCTTAAGGAGGATCACGGCGCCCAGCTCGGCGGCAGTCCTTTGGGTTTCTAGGGCTTTTTCTCTAAGGTTTTTCGGCAACGTTTTCCCAGTTAGTATCATATATTCTCCAGCATGGGGCGTTAAAACTGCGGGCATGTTTAGCTTCCTTTTGAAAGCCGCGAAAGCCTTTAAGCCATCTGCATCCAGCAAAAGGGGTTTGCCAGCCTCCTCTACACTATCGATCAAGGCTTTAACAGCATCCATTGTCTCGGTGTGAAGCCCCAGTCCTGGACCCATAACAATGGCGTCTGCTTTTTCAATATAGGTTTTTAAGGTTGGGATGTTGCCAGTGTTCAAGTGTTCCCCATCAAGCTTTATAGTGATTAAGTCGGGCGACATGGCTGAAATCGCATAAGCCGTTTTCCGTGGCGCGGCAACATAAGCCAAATCAACACCCGTTCTCAGTGCGGCAAGTGCCACTAAGGCTGGAGCACCGGAAAAAGTTTCGCTCCCCCCAACCACAAGCAACCTTCCGAAGTCTCCCTTGCGGGATTCTGGAACACGATCCTTTACCACAAGTTTGACGTCTCCCGGTCCAGCATAGCATTCAAGCTCCGCCGGCAACCCAATGTCTCTAATAATCACCTCGCCCGCATATTCTCCGGCTTTTTCCAGTCCCGCTTTGTTTTTATAGAAGGTTACTGTCAGGTTGGCTTTTACAGCCACCCCCAAAACTTCACCGGTGTCGGAGTCTATCCCAGTCGGCACATCCACCGCCACTTTAAAGGCGTTCAAGGCGTTTATCTTCTCAACAAGCTGTTTTATTGGCGGCCTAAGCATGCCCTTTGTTCCCGTTCCAAGAAGAGCGTCCACAATCACATCCGCATTTATTTCCGGCATGAGCGAATCATCGTAAACCTCGTAAATGGTGACGTTTTCCCTCAGAAATTGCAATGCTTTCCAGTTTTCAAAGGCTGCTCTATGAGAAATTTCGCTTGCCTTTCCTGCAAGAATAACCGTCACCTTAAAGCCCATGGCCGCCAAATGTCTCGCCGCCACAAAACCATCTCCACCATTACCGCCCAAACCACAAAAAACCACAACTCTCTTATCGGGTGTAAACCTTGAGGCTATTTCTTGCGCTACACTTCGCCCAGCATTTTCCATGAGTTGAAGCTGGGAGATCCCAAAATACTCAGCGTTCAACTCTAAAGCTCGCATCTCACGGCTTGTAATTATATCCCAGGGGCTTCTAGTGGACATTTGCTCCAAACCTACAGCTAATATTGTGGGGCTATCCCATAATAATGTTTTCAATATCAGAAGCTTAAAGCAAACCAGATTCAATTTCACAAACTAAGCAACACAAATATTTTATAAGGTTTCAAGGATAGACAATATTACCGAGGAGGATTTGAGTTGCCAAAAGCCTTTGTACTCATCAACACTGAAATAGGTTCAGAGGCAGATGTCCTAAAAGAGCTAAGAAAAATTGAGGGCGTTGAAGAAGCCTTCGCCGTTTACGGAGTATATGACATAATCTGCCGAGTCGGCGCCGAATCCATGGACAAACTTAAGGAAATAGTAACATGGCGCATAAGAAGACTTGACAAGGTTAGATCAACCCTCACAATGATAATAGTTGAAGAATCACCAAAATAGCCACCACACCCCTTCTTTATTCACAAGCACTCAGCACCAATAGTTGATTCAAATCTCACAGCTTCCAGAAAATCAGTTTATTAGGAGATAGAACTGAGGTATACATGCCGAGGGCCGGATTTGAACCGGCGACAACCCGGTCTTCAGCCGGGCGCTCTCCCAGGCTGAGCTACCTCGGCAAGACTATTAAATGATTTTTGGAGGATGCTTATTTGCGTTTCTTAGATAACTAATTGTTTATATTCCGATATTCCGAATCTGTATTTAGGATAAATCGGCAGCTGAAACATCCTTTAAAAATGCGGTGTCCAAGTTTTTGGGAAAAAGGGGTGATTAAAAGTGAAAGGTAAATTCGCTGTGATAACCGTTGAGCTGGTTGATGAAAGCGCTGCAGAAAAGGCAGATACAATTCGAAGGGAACTTCTAGAGTGGTTTGAAGAAAACTGCTTCTCAATCCCATGGGTTAAGAAAGTCAAGAGCATCGTGATGAAGGAAGAAGAATAAACCTAAAATGGCTGCTCATTAGGACAAGATTTGC
>Ga0105163_1000165_pt1 | contig 40929 bp, 58 predicted proteins | sample JNZ110809AmetaG_FD_81531 | JGI IMG/M metagenome (GOLD analysis project Ga0105163, IMG submission 81531) | Hot spring microbial communities from Jinze hot spring, China to study Microbial Dark Matter (Phase II) - JNZ 110809A | ecosystem: Environmental > Aquatic > Thermal springs > Hot (42-90C) >... | reverse complement strand
TGGCAGGGGAGCAAGGACGTCGAGGACGTCGAAGCCGACCGGATGTACGGGGTTAAGACCGTGGCCAACACCTACGGGCTTAAAGCGTTGAGGGTACTGGCCCTAGCCTCGACCGTACTATACGTTGTAGGAGCGCTGCTTCTAGGTAAGCCGCTGCTCCTCCTCGTCGTTCCCGTCTTCGTCTTCGGCTTAATCTACTACGCCAAGAGGACGGGGCTTACGGAGAACGTCATCGGATGGACGGTTTACTACGCGTCCCTGGCCCTCTACTTTCTGCTGGTGTTCGTGGAGGGTAGGCTTTGAAAAGGGTAACGAAGAAGGAGCTCGCGCTAAAAAGCCTGACCTACAGGGCCCTCGTAATGCTCTACGAGGCGTTACTGGCCTCCCTAGCCTCGTTCTTCGCCGTAAGCCTCGTAGGCTTCGTCCTCCTGAACAACGCCCTCAAGATAGCGGGATACCTAATATTCGAGCTGTGGTGGTTCGCCTACCTCCGATCCCGCCTGGACGTTCTGGGAAGGATCCGCAGGAAGCTAGCCCTATAAACCTTAGCGTTTATAAAACTAATAAGCTTAAATACCTGATATATATTACTTTAACTACCGCTACGCGGGGAAATATAAATTGGGGGAGAGATCCCTTCCTAAACCCGAGCTCAGAAAGGTCATAAAGCTCGGGGATAGCCTCGCGGTTACCCTTCCCGATGAATTCGTTAAAGCCCACGGGCTTGAGAAGGGGCATGTTGTACTCGTCACGTACGACGGGTACATACTCGTGCGGCCTCTAACTAAGAAGGAACGCATGAAGCTTGGGGGGGAGAAAAAACGTCCGACTCCTTAAACCTTCCCGATTGGGTTAAGCCGGAGCTTCAAGCCATAAGCCAGAAGTCCCAGGTCCCCTACGAGGAGATAGCCCGGGACTATGTAAGGATACTCAACGACCCGTCGATAAAGGCGGATCCACAGTTCACAGACGAGAGGAGCAAGGAAAGGTATGTGCTTATCGTGGTTAAAACCCGGTATCTCTTCCGGCCTCCGGTTAGGGAGTACGATGTGATACCTATAGGGATGGGGGGCCTGAGGCAGACTAAGATAGGCGAAATGTCAACTCTGTTCGCGCTCGTGCGCTCCGGGCCGGGAAGCCCTACAACGCTTAAGCGGATAGTGTTTCTGGGGGACTCTGCGAGGGAGAGCCGAAGCATAACCCTGTTCGCCAAGTACCGGGTGAAGCTGGGAACGTTCTCGTCGGGGGATCTTAGGGCCGACAGCCGCTCAATATTTGAAGACCCAACCCCCATAAACCTCGACAAGAGGGAGCTTTTAAAGTACCTCTCCATTAAAATAATACCCATATCAGAGGCGGAGAAGCATCTAAGCCGAACTGACTCGAGCGGCTACACGGATCCCCTGGATTGGAAGGCGATCAAAGGCATAATAATCCGCGTCTTCAAGGGGAATCGTCCCGATGGAACTCCTTACGGGGTTTACACGGTCGTTGATGAGTCCGTTGGGACGGAGCCCAAAGTCTCGGCTGATGGTAAGGTTTTGACCCCCGGCTTCACCGTCTGGATTGCTCCCGAGCTTATGGAGTATGACACGGAGAGTGAATGCATATTCGTTGGAACCATACAGAAAAGGGAGGGGAAGGAGCCTTTTATGAATTGCTATATGGTCATTCCTTTGTTTGTGAGATCCGTTTAATGTGATGGGTATGGGAGAGTTGGAGAAGATCTGGGAGGAGTTCGAGAAGGCGGAGAAGCCTAAAGAGAAGCCTAAAGAAGTGAAGCGCGAAGAGATTGAGGCGGAAGCACCTCCCGAAGAAGCGCTACCAATAGAGACCGCCAAGAAGGAGACCGAGTTACCTAAGGCCGAAGCGGAGATTGAGCTGCCCGAGGAGAAGCCTATAGCGGTTGAGGAGAAGCCTACGACGGTAGAGGCGAAGCCTCCTGTTGAGGAGGTAAAGCCTTCCGAAACGAAGCCCCCGGAAGTACCCGCGGAGGTACCGACCCCCGAAAAGGTGGAGTTCGAGGCGAAGCCGGCACCACCGGTCAAAGCAATCAGTCCTCTGAGGAAGAAGGCGGAGGAGGAACCCATAAGCGAGGCCGAGGCTCCCGGAAAAGAGGTTTACATGATTTACGGCCTCAAAGGGCACGGGAAGACCACGCTAGCCATGAGCTTTCCGGGTAAGGTGGCCGTGCTTAGCTTCGACCGAAAGGCCCTTCAAGTGAAGGAGAAGATGTTTAGGAACGACCCAAGGATCCGGGTTTACGACGCCGTGAAGTTCGAGGACGACAGTACGCCCGAGAGATGGCTTGAAAGCAGCGAGGCCAACTTCATATACGTGAACAGGATACTCGATGAGGTTGCGAAGTGGCAGCCGGACTGGATCGTCATAGACGGAAGCGAGATATTCCAGCAGGTATGTGAGATGACCATGAGGTACCGCAACAACATCCTGCCCTTCCAAGGCATAGCTAACCTAAACCTGTGGAAGGAGCGGAGGCTCTACATAAGGCAGGTGCATCGAAAGGCTCTGTACGCGGCTAAGAGGGGCGTAATATACACCACGTACAGCGACAAGGATGAGATAGTTCAAAGCGGCGAGGTCATAACTAAGAGGGACGTGCCTAGGTGGATAGACGCGATAATGTACGAAACGGACACCGTCATAAAGGTCGAGGCGGAGCAGAGCGATGTCGGAAGGAAGTTCTACGCCATAGTCGAAAGCAGCAAGACCGGTATCCCTTCGGGAACGAAGAAGGACGTTACGGGCGTAGGAATAAGGGCGTTGGTGAAGTAGGGTGAAGTTGGTAATAGAGCCTGAGAGATGGAGGAAGTTCATTAAAATAGCCACGGTCTACAAGCAGTCCCCGTTGATACCGACCCCGGTGGCCGAGTGCTCGGATAAAGGGGTAAGGATCATGGACATGAGCGAGGGCAGCATAGCCATAGCCTCCATGTTCAGAAAGGACTACTTCCTTGAGTACAGCGTAGGCGAACCGGAGATCCTTCCCATAACGACGTCGTTGATGGATTGCCTCAGCTTCGGCTTTAAAAGCGACAAAATATCCGTGGAGACCAGCAAGGAGGAGATAAAGATAAGCAATGGAAGGGACGAGTACACCACGAGAAAGCTCGATAAAGGCGCGGAGCCATTCACCCTTCCTGTCGAGTTCGGGGAGTTCGGCATAGTAACCAAGGTAACCGATAAAACCGGGGAGCTTCTCGGAAGGGTTTTGCTGGACGGTAAGGAGCTGGAAGTAGCCAAGGCTGAACTGTACGAGCTTACCAGCGATGGGAGGAGCCTGTTCATAGTTTTGAAGACCGAGGAGGGAACCTTTAAGAGGAGGCTCGACGTTAAGCAGGCGGTAGCCCTCAACCCAATGGACGTGTACCTCGACGGTGAGTACTACCAGCACATAACCGAGAACCTAGAGGGGGAGGTCTGGCTAAGCGTTACGCCGAACGTAGTGAACTTCTCGAGAAAAGCGAAGGACCACGTGTACACCTACATCGTTACCACTAGCACCCCACCGGGGAGCGAGTGAAATGAGGGTCGATGGGACGACCCGATTCCTCTTCTCCCCTTTTTTTCGCGAGGTAGGCAATCCAAGAAGGGAGGTCATACACTCGTTGAGGCAGTTCGAAAACTTCATAGATAAAAACAACGGCTATCGCGACTGCTTCGTTGGGGTTTACTCTTTAAATCTTATCGTGGATAAGCTCTTCTTCGACTTTGACGGTGATTTCGGGGAGGCTAAGAGGTTTTATCGGTTTTTACGTGAGAAGGGCTTCGGCGTAATTCCCGTGGCTTCGGGGAGGAAGGGGATACACATCTACATCCCCCTCAAAAGGAAGAGGTTCTACGACCTCTTCGAGGCGAAGAGGGCGGTGGCGAAGGCTGGACTCGCCTTGGTCGAGGAGGCTTTCGGCAAGCCTCCGGCCACATTGGACTTCCATGTGATTGGAGACGTTAAAAGGCTGGCCAGAATACCCAATACTCTTAGGCCTCCCGAGAACCTGAGCTACTGTACATATCTGCCCGACTACTTCGACTCCATGAGCGATAGGGAGATAGTCGAGCACACCAAGTCCCCTCACAGCTACGACTACAAGATAGAGCCGAAGCTAACCATAGACGAGCTCTTTTCGGGTAGCGAGGACTACGGCCAGCACGAAAGCTCCTTCGAGCCATCTCCTCTTCCACCCGGAGAGTACGACATAACCGACGGAAGGGCCTTCCTCTCCCGAATACTGAGGCCCTGCCTATACAAGCGTATAACCCAAAGGGATCCGCCCCATTGCGTTAGGGTAGCCAGCACGGCGGATCTGTTGAACCTGGGTTTAACCGAGGACCAGATATTCCGCGCGTACTCAACCCTTGGATGGGTGGATTTCGACCCCTCAATAACAAAGTACCAGATATCGTCTTGTAAGGGGTTAAAGCCTTACTCCTGCCGTAGGCTTAGGGAGTTGGGAATACCAACGATTTGTTGCTGGGGATAATTATGTACGTGAGGGGGGATCTGCACGTGTGTCCAAATCCTTTAAGCTTCGACCCCTACTCAATATGCGAGTGGGATTGTAAGTACTGCTGGATAAAGGAGATGTACCACACCGTGATGAGGAGGAAGGCCTCCCAAGGCGTTAAGCCCTTTAAAGCTGAGTCCTTAGCTCGCGTCCTCAAAAAGGCATTCTCCAATGAAATTACGAACGATCCCGTAGTGGCCTGCCTAAGGGCGGGGCTTCCCGTTTTGATTGGGAGGAAGTGCGAGCCCTTCGGCCCTTCCGAGAAAAGCTATGGAGCGACGAGGCGGGCCTTAAGGATGCTGAGCGACTATGGCGTTGCGGCCGTCGTCGAAACGAAGGGGGTTGAAGGCGTAGTCAGTACGGTAACGAGGTTTGAAAAGGTTGGGGTTTTAGTTAGCGTGACCCCCGGCCCAGATCCCCTTCACGATAGGTTGGAGCCGGGTACTCCGAGCTTTACGGATCGGTTTAGGATGGCGAGGGAGCTAAGCGAAGCGGGAATCTGGGTGGGGCTCACCGCGGAGCCGATCATACCATCGGTTAACGACTCGGACGAGTACTTTAAGGACTACGCAAGGAGGGCTAAAGAGGCTGGGGTGAAGCATGTAAACTTTGGAGGCTACAGGTTTCACAACGTTAAAATAGCGTACAGGCGCATGATGGAGGCTGGCGTGGACCTTCTTCGTGTGGCGGAGGCTGCTAAAGGCTGGAGGGAGAGGGGCTTAAGCTTCATGCGATTTATGAGGGAGGAGGGGTTACCTGTTTCAAGCCCTGAGTGGGATTCGTTTTACGCTTATAATTCTTGCTTCTCTTGCTGCGGCTTGGACCACCTCGGATACCACAAGCTTAACTTCCAATACGCCTTAAAGTTGCTTAGGGAGAAGGGAATAGTGAGGTTTAGGGATGTAGTCCAGCACAACATATTCGGCAAGCAGTTCGAGGAAAGGTTTAGGGAGATATGGAACGGTAAGCCGGGTTACTTTAGTTTGAGTGATGCCCGAGGGGTGGTTAAGGTAGGACTTGATGATGAGGGCAACGCCGTGTTTCAATTAAAGGGGGGTATGGTGGGTTTTGAGCGTTAAACCTCCCGTAGAGAAATACGTAATTGAGGATAAGGAGGTGTACGTGGTAAGGGAGGACTTATTGTATCCCTTCCCGGGTCCAAACAACTCCAAAATAGTTGGGATTGAAGGGTTGCTTGAAAGGCTGAGGGGTGAGGGCGTTAAGGCCATAGCTACCCAGAACACTAGAATAAGCCGCTTAGGTTGGGGGATAAGCTATCTATGTAGAAAGCTTGACTTAAAGCACTATGAGTTTTATCCTGACGCTGGGAAAAAGGGCAAGCCCTTCTACCAGAGGATGAGTGAGCGTTTCGGCGCGATAACTGTAGCTTTAAGGGGCACCCACGCCCGCATCTTCAACAAGGCTGCTGAGAAGTGGCTTAAAGACCACAACATAAGGGCCTTCTTCCTGCCCAACGCCTTAGCCTTGCCGGAGCGTGTTGAGGCGAGAATAGACACGGTAAACGACTTAGGTTTAAACGAGGGTACAATAGTGGTTCCATCGTCATCAGGGGTCATAGCAGCCAGCGTAATTCACGCCTTGAGGGTGCTAGGACATAAAGCCGTGGTGTACGCTATTTCCTCCTCCTTTACGCCAGAATCCCGTCGCCGAAAAATAAGGGAGTACTTAGCGGGCTGCAAGCGCAGACCTACCTCCTTCGGGCCGACTAGGTTTATGGTTGTTTCCCTTAACCGTAAATATGGAAAGCCCGACAACAGACCTACGCCTTTCCCATCGGATGTGTATTTGGATAGAGCACCATTCTGGTGGATGGTAGAAAACTACGAATTGCTGCCGAAGCCGGCGTACTTCTGGAATGTTGGAGGGGAGTGGGATCCCATAAAGGGGTTGGGTAAGGGCTTGAGGGGTGATGGCTTGGTGAGGGTGGAAGACGTTGCGAAGTACGTTGAGGGTGATGGTTATGGGGAAGGAGGGTAAGCTGTTCAAGCTTAAAGGCCCCTTAGCCGGGACGTCCGAGGGCCTAAGGCACCTTCCTCCGCCGCCTCCGATTAAAGGAAGAATAACCGGGGTTAGGCCAAGCGTAACGTTCTACTTCGACACCGAGGAGGAGAAAAAGGAGGTCGTAGAGTTCTTCCGAAGGCTAAGCAAGTCCCGGGTTCCAGAGGGAAAGGAGCTGGTTAGGATAGTGCGCCTGTTAAAGGAGGGCGCCTTCAAGGAGGTGAAGCTGTAATGCTCCCCCAAACCTACGACGGCTTAAGGTTTAGCGCAGACGCGGCTGACTGCGCTATGCCTATAGCCGTTGACTCTCATAGTGGCTGCAGCTTTAGCTGTGCGTACTGCTTCTCGAAGAACCTGATGAGGAATCCTGAGAGATGGTCGGCCAAGAGAAGGCTCGTGGAAAGGCTGGGCGGCCTTCAAGCTGAGTGGCCTTTAAAGAAGTTTCTGGCGTTTTTAAGGCGTGACTTAAAGGGCAGGATACCCGAGGCTATGTATCCGCTGATTGACCAAGGTCAGCCGATACAGATCGGAGCGTTGGGCGAGCCCTTCGACTTAGCCGAGTTGGAGAGCGGCTGGATGCTTAGGGCCTTGTCGCTGATAGCTAAGCTAAAGCAACCCGTTCGCATAAGCACGAAGGGGGCTGACGTAATACTGAGGGATGAGTACCTAGACGCCTTCCGCGAGGCCCGCGACTACGTGTGGGTGAACTTCAGCATAATACACCCCGAAGACGACGTAGTCCGAAAAATAGACATAGGGGCACCTCCACCTAGTCGTCGCTTTGAGGCCATGAAGGCTCTGTCGGAGATTGGGGTTAAGGTAGGCTTAAGGTACAGGCCCGCCTTACCGCCCCTCTTCAACAAGGAGGTAGACGGAAGGCCAGCGTGGCAGGTCATGATAGACAAGGCCGTGGAGGCCGGCGCGATTGCCGTCAGCTTCGAGTGGGTGTTCCTGTACCAAGCCGCCAACCTAAGCCAACGAAGACAGTATCGGCACATGTCCGAGGTAATGGGTGAACCTAACTTTCCCGAGATTTGGAAGCACCACAGCGTGAGAAACCAAGCGTGCTTAAGGGCGAACCGACTATACAAGTACGGGCCCACCATGGCGCTGATTGACTACGCCCATGAAAAGGGCTTAACGGTTGGAATAAGCGACCCCCACTTCAAGGAGATGAGCGACTCCATAGCTTGCTGCGGAATACCGGAGAACGACCCCGTCTTTGGTCGCTTCAGCCGAAGGTGCTTAACAACTCTAGTGGTTGAGGGACGAAGGCGTTATGAGGCAAACGGGGATAACCTAACGTTCCGCTTTTACGACTGGGTTCCGGAGTGGGCGAGCAAGGTGAGGCTGGCTGACATGGTTTGCCTCAGCGACGCGGACAAGCACATGAAGTACAAGTATGCCACCTTTGAGGACAAGCTTAGGTTGGAGTGGAACAACCCCTCACACTTCAGAAGCCCGTACTACTACTTTGAGGGAATACTTTACCCCGTAGATATTGACGATAACAAGGATCTCATTTACGAGTACCGACATTGGGAGGGGCAGGTGTACAAGGACGTTGAGAAGCTCAAACGACTGAGGCGAGAAGTCAAGTTTCTCGGCGCTCCTAAAATGCGCTCCTTGTCGGAGGTGTTCAGCTAGCGGTTTATGAGCGGGGGAGCGGGGAATGCTCTACGATGTGTTTTCCAGATTCCACAACAAAATAAACTTAAGCAAGATAGTGGGCAGCTACCGTCCGATAGTTCCTGTTGTTGAGAAGAGGGACATGAAGAGGATTCGCTCCCACAAAAGAATGCGAAGGTTGGAGGCCATAAACTTGATAACCGACCGACGAGAGGTTTGGGAGAGACCCCTTCCCGAGTTCAAAACCATACTCGAGCTTAGTACGCGCGCCCCACTATGCCCTGTTCCGTTTACCTTGGACACGAACACAGGGGTATGCCCGTTCTCCTGCATATATTGCTTTACCTCGCTTACAGTCAGCAGCCTCATGACCGCCTTCTATGACGCCCCTAACGTTTTGGCCCCGAGGTTCGCCAGCGTCGAACACGTTAGAGACTACTTGGATGAGGTTCTCTCCGCAAGAGGGGTTCAACCCTACGAGAGGGAAGGAGGTAAACACCGGGAGGCTTGCTGCGGAAGCATAAGCGAGGACAAGTACCTGAAAAAGGCTGCATCCCAAAGGGTGCCCTTAAGGTTTGGAACTAGAAGCGAGCCCTTCATTCCCGCGGAGAGGGGACGGGGCGTGGCTTTGGAGGCGTTAAAGGTAATTAAGGAGCACAAATATCCGCTCGTAATCAACACTAAAAGCGACCTCCTCCTCGAACCCCCCTACTTCAACATTCTGGGTGAGATGGCCGACCACCTCGTAGTGCAGGTCACCCTAATCCACTACGACGATAGGTGGGCCAAGGCCTTCGAGCCTGGCGCCCCTCCGTTCAGCCGGAGGTTCGAAGTTTTAAGGCTTTTAAACTCCTCGGGAATAAGGGCCTACCCTCGAATGGAGCCCACTATGGCCTTCTTCAATGATGGTTGTACCTTCCTCGACGAGTACTTCGACCGGGTGGTGGAAGCGGGAGCAAAGAGCTTTATGGGGGATCTGTACCACCACACCGTGCGGGCCGAGGAGATAGTCGCCATGTTTTACAGCAGGGGCTTTGACTTCGACAGGATGTGGGAAGTTACATCCGAGTACCAGACCTTAGGCAGCTACGTTATGGAGCACGTAATGTACCACGCTAAAAGGCATGGCTTAAAGGCGACAACCTTCAACTTCCACTCAATACCGTACAACGACGAGGATGTCTGCTGCCAGACGTCCGAAATCTCCGAAAACTTCAACAGGTACTCCATGGTTAACGCCTTGAGGTTACTGGTTAAAAGGCGTAGGCTCAGCTTTAAGGAGTTCGATGAGGAGTTCTACGGCCACGAGTTGCACCCGGGGTTTAGGGAGAGGTTTAAAAGGGCTTGGAACATGGTCGAGGTGAGTTGGGACAATCCGGACTTCATGGAGGGAGCCTACATAATACACAGGGATCCAGAGGACACCGTATGGGGTTTCGACCCAAGCCTGATTGGAGAGAGGTATGAGCGTGTCATGAAGGCTTTCGAGGGGGTTGAGAGGTGAAGCTTAAGGAGGTGGTCGAACTAGGAAGGCGGATGAGGGCGTTCGGAGGAGGTAAGAGGGGAGGGCGAATCGAGTTGAGGGGTGATGTGGCCTACCTCGTGAACTCCAAGGGGAGCGCGGTTTACAAGGTTTTCAACGACCAAACGGAGCGTTTTGGAGAGGGCTGCTTTTACGCCGGAGATTACGAGTGGGGCGATTACGCCGAGGATAGAGGCGAGTACGTAGCCTTCGTTCTGGAAAGGGGCGGGGTGAAAACCAGACATCTGGTAAAGGCGGAGGCACCCTTCTCCGATAAGGCCGAGGAGGCCTTTAAAAAGTTCTTCTTCAAACCGAACCTTCTGCTCCCTAGCGCGGCCCTAGAGGTCATGGATCCGGACATACTGATTACTACCTTCACGGTTAGCGGCGACCGTCTATCGGTAAGCCAGATCAGAAGTGATGGAGCAGCGCGCAAAGAACACGAACTACGGCTAAGCGTAAGCCTAGACGAAGCCCGCGTAAGCTTTTTCACGAAAGACCTGTACGCGTTGAAGGGGTTCGCGCAAAAGATTATGCTGGGCGTAATGACCGGCAAACCCATACCTATCGTAGCCCGAGTTAGGGGGGGCTGGCTCAAAGGGATAATCTCTCACATAATATGGGAGATGTAACGGGATGGGCGGTAAGTCGCTTAAAAGAAGCTGGAGCATCGAGGAGATCGTTAAAGCCCTCCGCGAAATCAAGAAGGAGGTGGCTAAGGAGCCTAAGCGCAAAAAGCTGTCTGAGGTGTTTCAATGAGGCTTTCCATAGCAGACCGCGACAAGGTGGAGCGCCGCCTTAAAGAGCTTCAGCAGGACAGCTTCTACCACTACTTCCCCTTATTGTTGGCGATAAGCGAGAGGTCGAAAAGAATGGAGGTGGACTCGGAGGGCAACGTCTGGGTTGGAGATGGCGAGCTCTACTTCGAGGGTACACCCTCCGCTATGTCTAAGGCCCGAAGGGTCTGGGTCAGCCAGAACAAGCCGCCTATGGGATGGAGGTTTGAGGTATACGACGTTAACTACGTCTACGAGCTCAAAACCACCCTTCAAGTCAAGAACTTCAGGGACAACGTAAAGAGGTTCGAGCGGGACAACCCCAAGGTTAGGGTAGCCCCCTTCGAACGGGGCGAAGCCTTAAACCTTCTGGAGGAGTGGTATTCAGCGGGGAAAAGGCGCGAGTACTCAGACTTCGGCTACACGCTTTACCTCGTTGAGCACTTCGAGGACTTTGGGGATCTCGAGGGATTCTTGGTGTACTTGGACGGCGATACGGTGGGAGGGCTAAGCGTTTGGGGTAGGCTAGGCCCGGACACCGCAATACATCTGGTATGTAAGACCCGGAGCGACCCGTTTCTGCATGACTTTACGAGGTACAAGACCTATGAGGTTATGGCTGATAAGGGCTTTAAGTATGTCAACGATGGAAGCGACGTGGGAATTCCCGGAATAAGAATATACAAAACCAAGCTTAGGCCTTGGCTGATATACCCGGTTTGGAGTTGGTTCAGGTGATGAGGTACCAGCTCGTAACGGGCAGAGCTGATGGCTCGGACGTAATACTGTTCGCCAGAAGAGAGGATGGTAGAAAGGTCAGGTTCAAGGTAATAGGCTTCGAGCCCTACTTCTACATTGAGGAAGGTGAGTCCGTTAACCATCCGCTCGTGAAGAGGGTTGAGAAGGGTGGATACCTAAGCACGGATAAGCGAGCCTTGGTGAAGGTGGTAACGTACCTGCCGGAGTACGTTCCCGAGATTAGGGCCGCCTTTAAAAGGCACTACGAGGCAGACATAAAGTACGTGAGGCGCTTCCTCATAGACACGGGTATAAGGGGCGGCTTCGAAACCAGCAGGGAGGATGTAGTCCACTACAAGGAGCTCAAATCGTCGGACTTCGCTCTTCCCCCCGACGTCTGCTTCATAGACATAGAGGTGTACTCGAAATCCCGCTTCGCCAACCCGGATCGAGCGGAGGAGAAGGTGATATGCACGACGATATACCATCAAGGCGAGTACCACACCCTGCTCCTTGACGATAGCACATCGGTCGAGAGGCGGGCCGGAGGTTGGAACGTATACCGCGTTAAAGACGAACGCAGCTTAATCGGTTTTCTGAACCGCTTCCTCACGAAGAGAAGCCCGGACGTATTAGCTGGCTGGAACGTTGATTTTGACGTCACCTACTTGGAGCGGAGAGCCAGAAGGCTCGGGTTGGAGCTTAAGCTTGATGGGGTGTGCCCCTTCGACCTTTTAAAGGGGTACTCCAAGCTGTACAAGAAAGGCGGAAACCGCCTCAAGGAGGTCGCGTTCAGAGAGGGCTTCACGGACGAGGTGGAGAGCGACACGAACTACGGGGTTCTATGGGAGGAGGATCGGGAGGAGTTGATGAGGAGGAACCTCAACCATGTAAGGTGGATTAAGCTTCTCAACGATAAGTATGGGCTTGTGGAGTTCTACTGGAACCTGAAGAACTACGCGGGTTTGGAGTCCATGGAGGGAACGCTGTACGCGGGGGTGTTGGTAGATACGTTGATGCTCAGAAAGTACAAGGGAAGGTACGTTTTGCCCTCCAAATCCGAGGTTCGTGAGGAGGAGCTTACGGGCGCCCTCATACTGAAGCCTGAGGCGGGGCTGTACGAGGGTGTAGCCGTATTCGACGTAAGCAGGTACTACCCGAACCTATTGGCGAACTCAGGCTTAAGCCCGGAGGGAGAGGGAATAGTGCCCGCGATATGCCGGGAGCTTCTAGCCGAAAGGGAGAGGTTCGAGAGGGAGCTTAAAGGCCTAACGCCCGGAACGGAGGAGTACGACCTGTTGAAGGCGAAGAGGGATGCCGTGAAATACTTGGGCGAGGCCGTAATAGGCTACTTCGGCTCAACCTCCAGCAGGCTTTACAACCCCAAGATATTCAACGCCGTAACCAGAACCGCAAGGGAGGGCCTAGAGTTTCTGGTGAGAAAGGTGGGGGAGCTGGGATACCGCGCTCTGTACGCTGATACGGATGGAATTATGGTGGAGGTTGATATGGAGAAGAGCGAGGCTCTGCTTAAGGCTCTGAACGAGGCGTTGGGGGATTGGTGCCGGGCAAAGGGAATGATGGACGAGCTGAGGCTTAAGGAGGACCGGTACTTTAGGCGCGTTCTGTTCACCGGGGTGAAGAAGCGCTACGCCGGATGGGTGGTCAGGGAGGGAGGGAGGCCCGCGGACTACATTCACATAGTGGGCTTCGAGGCAATCAGAAGGGATAGCAGTCTTTTAACGCAGAGGATACAACGCGACGTGTTCGATATAATTTTAAGGAGGGGCGGGCAGGGATTGGCGGAGTACCTCAGGGATGTAATCGGAAGGCTTCGAAGGGGCGAGTTCAAGCTTGAGGAGATAGCCATACGGAAGACCCTCCAGAAACCCATAGATAGCTACGGAAAGGGGGGTAAGGGGATTCCGGACTTCGTGAGGGGATGCCTCTACGCCAACAAGTACCTAGGCTTGAACATAGTCGGAGGGGACATGGTTAAGATGGTGTACGTAAAGGCGGTGAAGGGGTACCCTAAAACCGATGTCCTGTGCTTTCTTGATGAAACCCGGCTTCCGGAGATAGTGCTGGACCATGACAAGATGGTGGACCGAACCGTTAGGATGAAGGTCGAGGACGTAACGAAGGTCTTGGGTTTGAGCTGGGACTCCATATGCTCTTCCGCCCTCCGAAGGCAGAGGAACCTAACGGAGGTGTTCAGATGATATACGTGGATGTAAGGGAGAGGAGAAGCCTAGTCCCCCAGCAACTCGAAAAGCTAGGCGTAAAGGTCGTGTACACGGAGCTTGAGGCGGGCGACTACATAGTGGGCGAGGTGGGCGTTGAGAGGAAGGAGATTGGGGACTTCGTGGGAAGCCTCGTATCAGGGAGGCTCGACAACGAGCTTTACAACCTAAGCTACAACTTCGACCTCTCCTACCTGATAGTTGAGGGCTACGTTAGCGAGGTCCTCCTGTACCGTAGGATTAAGAGGTGGGCGTACATATCTAAGCTGGTTGGTTGCAGCCTTAAAAGGGCTCCCGAGGGTAAGAGCGGTCAAATCATAACTGTAAACGTTGAGACCCCCTTCGATACTGCTCTCTTCCTCAAGGCATTGGACGAAAAAATAACGAGGGGCGAGGAGTTTAGGCTCCCGGTGCTGAGGAAGGCTCACATGAACGAGGAGGAGAGGGCTATGGCCGTGTTAATGGCGCTTCCCGGTGTAGGCGAGAAGCGGGCAAGGCTGCTGTTGGAGCGGTTTGGAAGCGTGAGGAACGTGTTGAACGCCTCGGTTGAGGAGCTCTCATCGGTAAAGGGATTGGGAAGGCAGGCCAAGATGATATATGACCTCATAAATCGAACCTTCCCCGCCGAAAGGCCTAACGAGGCCCGGCAGGGGGGTGGTAGCAATAGAGAGGCTGGTTGAGAAGTACCGGCCTAGAAGCCTTGATGACGTGCTTGGGCAGGATGAAGTAGTATCGGCCTTGAAGTCGATGCTGCAGAGAAGGATGATACCCCACCTTCTGTTCCTAGGCCCGCCGGGATGCGGGAAGACCAGCGTTGCAATATGCCTCGCAAGGGAGCTCTACGGGGAAGACTGGAGAAGGAGGTTCGTCGAGCTTAATGCCAGCGACGAGAGGGGCATAGACACCATAAGGGGCAAGGTCAAGAGACTAGCCATGACCGTCGGGGAGAAGATGATATTCATGGACGAGGCTGATAACCTTACGGAGGACGCCCAACAGGCCCTCCGGCGCATAATGGAGATTACGAAGTCAACCGTTTTCGTTCTGGCCGGAAACAAGGAGGAGCGAATCATACCTCCAATACTGAGCAGATGTGCGATATTCCGCTTCAAAAGGCTAAGTGACTCCATGGTTTTGAGGAGGATTCTAGAGATATGTAGAAGCGAGGGCGTACGGATAGACCCCGCCGCTAAGGAGGGTATAAACATGCTGGTGAAAGAGGCCCGTGGCGACCTAAGGTGGTGTATAAACTCTCTGGAGAAAATCATAGACGCCGGAAAAACCATATCTCCGAGGACGGTGGCTGAGCTTAAAAGGCCCGAGTTCGTTGGGGAGGCCTTGAAGCTGGCGATAGGTGGGGACTTTGAGAGGGCGAAGGATCTGCTGGAGGACGCCTACATAAACTCAAGGTTCAACGTGGACTCAATCATTGAGGGCTTTTACTCAGCCATAGACGACCTTAAAGACCGCGAGCTTAAGATAAGGCTGTACTCGAAGCTTGGGGAGGTTGAAGGTAGGATTAGGAACGGCGGAACGCCACTTCTACAATGTACTAGCTTTCTGGCCTACTGCTGGATAGCCCCCCACCTTCCGAAGGGATGTCCAGCGAGGGAAACGGAGTGAAGGTGGAGGAGTTAAGCCCCAGCGAGGTCAACACGTTTTACGAGTGCAGGAGGAAGTGGTTCTTCCGGAAAAGCGGGAGGACGGGCATAGTGGTGGATACGGAAGCCATGGAGTTTGGGAGGCTCGTACACGACATAATCTCGAACTACTTCGTCAGGATATCCCCAAACCCTACGGCTACGGAAATAGAGGAAACCCTTGAAACCCTCTTCAAGGAGCAACAAGACCTTGTACCGAGGAGATACCGCAGGAAGTACTTTGAGATACTGGGAAACTTAAAGGACTTTGAAGTACAAAGGCTAAGGACATGGAAGCAGTTTAAGCCGGATTTCGTTGAGGTTAAGGTGGAGGCCAAGCCGTTTAAGGATCTGCCCAAGCTAGTTGGGGTTGTGGACTTCTACGACGCGACGGACGGGGTTCTTTTGGACTGGAAGACGGGGGCTAGCGACGAGGACTCGTACCTTAGGCAGGCGTCGATCTACAAGCTCATGTTGAGGGAGAAGGGCTATCCCGTTAACCGCGTTCTGTTTCTGAGCTTAAGCACGGGGAGGGCGCTGACCATACCTAACGTCACGGAGGGATGGGTTTACAGGGTTTTAAGGTCTGTGGTTGACGCTTTGGAGGCCGAGAACTTCTTTCCGAACCCGGGGCCTAGATGTAGGGGATGTGAGTACGTGTTGGACTGCCAGCTCTCCGGTGGTTGCCTTTGGCGTTGATTCCTCAGCCTAGAATCGATGAAATCGTAGGGCAGGGGAAGGCCATTGAGAGGCTTAGGAAGGCCATCCTGGAGGCTAAGCCCTGCCTTCTGTATGGTGGGCCGGGCGTAGGAAAGACCTCGAGTGTTTACGCGCTAGCTAGGGAGCTGGGGTACAAGGTTCACGAGCTTAACGCAAGCGATGAGCGGAGCGAGGAGGCCCTAAGGGGATTGCTGAGGAGGGTAAGGATGGGGGGCTTGGTGAAGATGCTGTTCCTTCTGGACGAAGTGGATGGAATAAGGAGGGAGGATCTCCTCCACGATGTTCTCAGCCAGAGCAAGCATCCCATAGTTATGACGGCGAACGAGTTGAGGAAGGTGCCTAAAGGCCTGCTGAAGAGGCTCGAAGTAATTCGGTTTGAGGCCCCGCGCTTAACCGAGGTTATAAACCGAGTAAAGCAACTTGAGGGGCGCTTCGGGGTTAGGCCGAACTGCAGCAACGTAACCCACGACGTTAGGTCAAGCATAATAACCTCGTTCTTTGGCTCCGAGAAGTATCGGGCGGAAGGGGAGCTGGAGCTGGTTAAAAAGCTCTTTGAGAGGGGCTATGAGGGGGAGGTAGATGAGGGTCTTCTGATATGGTTGCTGGATAACGTGACGGGTTTTTACTGGGGCAAGGATGTATGGGAAGTTATGGAGATTCTTGCGCTGGCGGACCTGTATGGAACGAGGATCCTTAAGGCCCTACCGAAGGGCAGGGGGGAGGCGCGATTTCCGAGGTTTCTGCTGAGGCTAAGCGGGCTGAAATCTCAATCGAACCCATAGAGATACACGGCTTCGTCAAGGAGTACCGGGACGCCATACTTAAGAGCATACCAACATCGCCTGACTGGGCGGAGGCGATAGCGCTCGCGGTTTTAGCGACGGTTCTAGGCAAGGTCAAGTACGCAACCCAGATAGGCCCCTTATCGTTGAACATTTTCACCGTCGCCGTCGGCCCTAGTGGACTGGCCTACAAAAGCACACCGATGAACTACTTCGTGATTCCCACCCTGCTAGCTGTCGGGGAAAGGGTCGGCAAGCCCCTTCTAATGCCGAGCCGATTCAGCGTCGAAGGCATGATTGAGTACCTGTCCAAAAAGAACAACAAGGGCGAGTACGTTAACAACGAGGGCTGCATAGTACGCGACGAGTTTACAAGCGTCTTCAAGGAGGCTTACAAGAAGGACTACCTTATGGATGCCTTGGAGTTTCTAAGCGAACTCTATGACGGGACTGTCGTAAGGCGCTACACACGTAAAACCCAGCTTGAGGAGTACCGGAAGGTATACGTGAACCTCATAGCGGCGACCACCCCGTACCTTTACACGGTTATGAGGAGGGAGTTCTTCGTGCAGGGCACGGGGAACCGCATACTGTTCGTAATCCACAAGCCGGATAGCGTTCCCAAGGTTGACGGTGAGGCCTTCTTCATGAGTGGGTATGAGCTTGAGGAGAGGATAAAGATCATAGAGCGATTCTCGGAGTGCCTAGCCAACCTTTACAACAGCAGATTGAGGTATGTATATCCGGATCCGGAGGCGGGGAAGATGTGGGCGGAGTATAAGGCCGAGAAGAGCAGGGAGAGCCTTGAAATGTTCAGGAAGGACCCGAAAAACCTTGAGTACTCCTACGTTGAGAGGTCGCCCGAGTTCGCGTTGAAGCTCTCAGCGCTGGCCGCGATAAGCCGAGGCTATGAAGCCATACCGCTTATGAGGAGCGCCGACACGTACCTCGTAAACGAAGACGACATGAGCTACGCCATAAACCGCGTCGAAAAGCACCTCAAGTACTTCCGAACCCTGCTTGAAGATTGGGGCTCGGTTACGTATGAGGCGCCCGTACGGACTTATGACAGCAACCTTAACTACTTGTACTCGTTCTTCGAGAAGCAGCCCGACGGCGTGCTTACGCAGAGGGAGCTGCTTGAAATGTCCGGAATGGTGCTTGGGGTTGAGTTTTCAAACCTTATGGTTACCCTCATGAAGACGGGAAAGGTGAAGGTGCTAAGCCCTAAGGAGATTGAGGTGCTAGACCGTAAAACGAAGGAGAGGCACAGCATAAAGGACGACGACATAGTTTACCGCAGGGTGGGCTGACGTAGGACTACTAGTTGAGGTGGGGGTTTTTCCTCAGTTTTACTTAGCCCGTTTAAAATTTGGCGTTGTTAGTTACTAATACGCACGACTTTCTAGCTATTTTAGCTACGATTTTTAGTAGTAGTAACGCTATTTAGATATAGAAGAGTAACATTAGGGAAGAGTAATACTTTTTACTAGAGTAAAGAAGTAGCTTTAGAGGAGTAAAAGAGGGTTACAAGGCTCTATGTAAAACGATGTATATATAGCACAATATAGTACGCTTACCGTACCGATACGATCAAACTAAGAGCCGTTGATGTAAACCGATAAACCGATGTTGGAATTTGAAGGGGACTTCCCGCCGACGAGATTAAAGCCGTCGCTCTCGAGCGCAACTCACGCGCTGAAGTTAAACCGTTACTTGAGGTCTTCACGAGCACATAGATTATGCGTCGAAGAACGGCATCAGCTCGCTTATGAAACTTGAAAAGGCGTTATATAACCATATATATACATCGTTTTACGTGGAGTCACGTAACCCTTTTTTACTTTCGTAAAGATTCTTCTTTACTCTAGTAAATAGTATAACTCTCCTCTATTGTTACTTTTCTATACTAAATTTGGGGTACTACTACTAATTTTCAACAGGAAATTTGAGAGGGATACGCTCATTAGTACTAACACGGGTTAAAACCCTTCAAAACTAGTAAAAACGCTTATAAAACCCCGGTTCAACTAGTATAGCCGGGGATCCCTGTGAGGCTTGCCTGCCCTAAGTGCGCCTACTCATGGGAGTACCGGGGCAGCTCACTCTATCCATGCTGTCCGAGGTGCCTACGCAAGTTCCGCCTTCCCCCGCAGACCCAGTCCAGGCTTCGAATCCTCAAGGACCTGATGATCCGTATGTCTGAGGCTGAGGCCCGCGACCTCGACGCGGCCCTCCACAACCTAGGCACGACGGGCTACCCCAAGGACCTCGACGACCTCATAAGCCGCTTCCGCGTAATGCTCCGCAAGTACTCAACGCGTGACGAGGCCCGCCTACTAGGTCTCTGGGAGGTCTGCGCGTACTGCGGATTTACATGGATGCCCGTACATCCTCAGGCTTTGAGGTGTCCCAAATGCCGGAGGATCCAACCATAACCGTCGTGGCATGGGTGTCCCGCCATCCGCCCCTCCCAGCACAGACGACCTACCTAGAGAGAAGGCTTGGCCCCATAGAGGTCAGGCAGCTCTCAAAGACCTTCACGGACTACAGGAACGTTCTCGCGGAGGTCAAGAAGATCGGAGCTCGCTATGCTGTAGTCGTGCTCCCCCTATCAATGATAGCTCTTCTCGTCGCCTCAAAGGACATCACTTGGCTCTGGGCGGAGATGGCTCCCGTCCACCAGAATAGCTGTCCCGGGCCGGACGTATGTGCGGACTTCAAACCTGAAACCGATGTCGTAATGGCCTCGACAAGCTTCAACAGACACCTCCGCTTCAAGTGTTTCAAGCGCATCAAGGAGGTAAGGATGGTGCTCGAGGACTGGTAGCCTCTCCTTTTTTATGGGTTTTAACCTGAGCCCGATCCTCGAAGTTTATAAACGAAAAGATTTATAAACCCCTGAGTTAATATTAAACTCGGTGGATTGAAATGTCCCAAACCTCCCAAACCTCTAAAACCTATGCCTGCTCGGTTTGTGGGGCTATTTTTTCCACCCACACCGCGCTAGGCACCCATGTTTTAAAGACGAAACATTTTAAGGAGAGAGAGGGGAGCAAAGCGCCCAACGGAGTAATTATTTTGCCCGTGAGAGCCAGCGACTACTACGTTACCAGCGTGCCTAACACCTACGTTCCGCAAAGGGAGGAGTTAAAGCTTATCGAGGCCCACATGAGTAACGGGGTCCCTCTTCTCTTCGTGGGCCCGAAGGGGACGGGTAAAACGCTGGCCTTCGCTTATTTTGCTTACATTACGCACACGCCTATTATTCAGTTCGATTGTAGTGAAGGCACAAAAAGGCTTGACCTGATCGGACGGTTTATACTACAAGGCGATGAAGTCAAATATGTCCTCGGCGCCCTTCCTACTGCGATCGAGATAGCTAACCAGGTAGGGAGGGCCATTCTAGTTTTAGAAGAACTTAACGCTTTAACCCCTCAAATGCAGAAAGTGCTTAACCAAATACTAGATTGGCGAAAACACGTATACGTACCTGAACTAGGTCTAACGTACAGGCTTAAACCCGACGCTAAGCTCCTCATCGGCGCAACGATGAATCCCTCCACTTATGGAGGGGTTTTTGAGTTAAATGAGGACTTGCGAAGTAGGTTTTCGGAATATTATCTCGGATATCCAAATGAGAAAAAGGAAGACGAAATCGTTACAAAGTTAATCAACGGTATTTCTCCGGAGCTTAGAAAAATGATGATAACCCTTGCCATTGAAACCCGTCAAGGCGTGAACAAAGGTGAGTTGAGCTACGCCCTTTCAACGCGGGACATAGTGAACTTCTTTAAGGTCTACCGTAGCTATTGCTCCGTCCTATCGACCGACGACGCTCTTAAAGCGGCTCTTACAGTAACCGTTGTAAATAGATATGACGATGCGTCTCAAAGGGAAACCGTGAAGCAACGTATTATGTCCATATTTCCAAACGTTAGGTGGTAGTAATGTCTGAGTCGGGGGGGCTAAAGGCTCCTTTTTATAAAACCGTTGAAATTTTTTCAGGGGTCGTAGGTAAACGGTTAAGGCTAAAGTTCGAGAGCTACGCCACACCATCAACCGACGGAACCACTATAGTCCTGCCTACGTGTTCGCCGGACGACTGGCGCGACGTTTACACCAGCCTAGAGCACGAACTCGGCCACATAGTGTTTCGCTCCGACTTCAGGAACCTTCAAAAGTTCCTCGACCAACACTATAAAAAGTACGGCTCGTTTCTGCCGCGGGCCGTTTACAACCTCGTCGAGGACCACCGCGTAGATTCACTTTGGAGTAGGATATACGCGGGCAGCGCGATGTTCATGAAGGACTACGCGTCCCGCGTGCTAAGCCGCACTAAGGTTTCAACGCCACTTTCCACCCTCATGGCGATCCGCTACGATTTCTGGCATATGATACCTGAAAACCTTAAGCCGCTGGCTCAGCGGCTAGCTCCTCTCATAAAGTCTGTTGAAGGAAAGGGGCCGGCTGCGACCCACGTTGTCGCTGGCCGAATCCTGCCCATTATCGCTCCTTACTACCCGCCCTTCAACCCGCCTCCGCAGTCCGGCCAAGGGCCTTCCGAGCGCGAGGAGCACAAGGAGCAGAAGACGGGCAAGGAAGAGACTTCAAAAACCGGGGCTTCTAAGGCCTCGAAAACCCCCGAAACGACGGAGGTGGAGGAAGCCGAGGGGGGTGAGGTCGAAAAGGCCGAGGCTCAAAAGGCCGAACCTCAAAAAACCGAGGCTCAGCCCTCCGAGGCCTCGGCTTCGAAGCCCTCCGAGGCTCCTTCCGAGGCTAAGGCCGAGAGTGAAGGCGAAAAAGAGGCGAAGCGCGAGGAGGCCAAGCCCTCCGTGCCGAGCTCTTGGGGCATCGACGCGGAGGTGAGAAAGATTGAAGAGGAGATGGAGAGAGAAGTGATAAGCGTTTCTAACGTTACGGCCTTCAGGGTAGCAACCAAGGAAACGAAGGTAGATCATAAGAACCCTGATGAGGCCTTGAAGGAGGCCGAGGAGGAGGGGAGAAGGATGGTTGAAAGGGTTAAAAAGCAACTCAATGTCCCCATACCCCGACACAGTATTGATGAGGGGATCATAGGCACGGTCATCACTAAAGACGTCTTCGGGCACTCGGTAGATCCGATGGAAGCGGATCACGCAGTCGCCAAGCAGTTAAGATCGGCCTTCCTCCGCATAAAGGGGAAGGCGAGCCTAACCGAAGAGGACAGCGGGCTTGACGTGGACATCGACAACTACATACAGCGCAAGGTCGGCAAGGATGGAAGCATACCTCCATTCGTCGCAGAGGAGCTAAACATAGGCTTGAACATAGTGCTCCTCCTTGACTGCTCGGGAAGCATGGGAACCCATAAGCTCGGCGACTCCCGACGTCCGCTCGACAGCGCTAAAAGGGTCGTCCTAACGCTTTATGAGGCGATTCAGCGCCTTCCCAACGTTGACCTCGAGGTTTACGCGTTTAGCGGCAACAATTACAGCGATTACCAAACTCCCGTCGTTAAGCTTACACCTCAACGGCTAGCTACCCTCAGCATATCACACGATAACGAGTACACCCACATCCATCGCGCCGTGCAATACGTTACCAACATTCTGGCTCGTAAACTGGGCAAAAAGCTGCTAATCATAGTTACCGACGGAGTACCGCAGTCGGTGAACCTCGACTTCGCTACGATGCTTAGGCTCACCTCTATCGCTGTCTACAAAGCCCGACGCAGGGGAATTGAGGTCTTCACGATAAGGGTAGGTGAGGATGTGGACGAAAGCGAGATGAGGATCATGTACGGCCCTGAGAAGTACTGGGCCGTGGTTCCTAACTTCGAACAGGCGGGTAAGGTGCTGATAAACCAAGTCGGGAGAAAAGTCGTTTCGATGTTGTATGAGAGGTGAACAACTTGAACGACCCTAAACCCTTTTTAAACCGCTTAGCCTTCTTCCTCGCGGTTTTTACTCAACCCACCAGCACGGTTGAGGCCGCGAAGAGGCTGGGCGTCACCCACGTAAACGTCCTCAAAAGGATCAAGCTCTACGCCGCCCAAGGCCTCCTTAAGCCCGCGGAGGAAACCAAGACCCACTTTAAAGGCCATAAGTGGGTTTTAACCCCGAAGGGAAGGAGGCTTCTCGAAATCATAAGCTAGCCTCGCCTTTTCCTCCTTTTCTTTTTCCCTCCTTTCTCTTTCTCCGACAACACGCTATCGGCCTTAGCGGACTTTAAATAGGTATTACCCTCTAGCTTTTTCCGGGTGAGGTGAAACGTCGGTCGTAATAAGCGAGCTGGTTAGGCTGCTGGAGAAGGAGGCCAGAATACTCCGCGACTTCGTCAAGACCCCTAAAGGGGTCTTCGAGACCGTTGACGAGGCGGTGGTAGCGGTCAGGGAGACCGTTCAAAGCGTGAAGTCCAGGCTTCTAACCGAACGCGTGAGGATCTTAAGGAGGTGAAAGCCGTGTCGGTTGCTCCCACCCTCGAGGAGATCAGGAAGAGGCTGGCCGAGAGGACGAAGATCATACGCGAGAGGCTTCTCGGCCCGCGGAAGACCGCCGGCGAGATAATAGGCAAGGGCGGCATCATAGGCGGAGGCAGAATAATCACCGCGGTGAGCGAGACCGTCGATAAGGTTTTAGCCAGCATCAAGGAGAGGAGGCCGAACATCGTGCCCGCGGTAATGGAGAGGATAAGAACCATGGAGCCGGGCAAGCGCGTAAAGGAGATACTGCCGCCCGTAGAGAAGGGGGCGGCCCCTCCAGCGGTGGAGGAAAAGCCGAGACTGCTCAGGCGCTGAGGCGTTCAAAGTGGCCTTCGTACTGAGCTCCCTCGTAAGCACGCTCCTCGAAATAGACGAGGTAAGCCATAAGGCCCTTCCCGACGGGAGGCTCGAAACCACCTTCGTAACCACGGCCGTAGTCGAGGATCTGGCTAGGCTTAAGACGACGCTGTGGGCCCTGCTCGCCCCTCCCGTGCAGAGGGTTGAAGACGTAAAGGTCGAAGTCCTCCAGGCCGGCCCGGTAACCAAGAGGCTAAGAATAACCGTGGTAACCAGGCCCTTAATAGGTGCAGGCCGGAAATGAGCGAGGAGAGGCCCCGCCTACGCTTCATAAGCGAGGAGCCCAAACTGGCGTACGCTCTTCGCAAGCTGGACTTCAAGCTCCTGCCCGTAAACGTTAGGGAGTGGGCGTTAGGCTGGGTTGAGGACGTGGGCCGCGCCATGAGGAGCAGGGAGATGATGGTGGGCGTGTTGGCCTCCGCGGCCTACTACGTTTTACTAATGGGATTGTTATCGGTCTTCCCCGTCTTCAAAACCGCCTTGGAGCGGGGAACAGTCTTGGGCCGCTTCCTTGAAGGATTGGGATTGAGGAGGTGACGCTTATTCCGGTTCTGTCCGTAGAGCTGGAGGAGGTAAAGCTTGTCGAACCCGCCTTCGAGCTCGAAAGGGTTAAGGCTAGGTACAAGGCCCCTTTAGCCCTCAAGTGGATTGGGCCCGCCGTTGACTACGAGGACGCATTAGCGATCGTTCAAAGGGAGGTTCCGCTCGGCGTTGACGTGGTGGAGTGGATGAGGGAGGCAGCCGCGGTAAACGCAATCATCGATACCTCCATTCAAAGCTACTCCGACAACGGGGGAAGGCTTCTAGGCGGGAGCGGCGACGGCTACATACCCGGCGTAAGCGTGCAGGACACCTACTTCCCGAGCGTTTCCAACTACTCCATGACGTCGGCGGGGCAGGCCGCACTCGTCACGCCGGTGGGCACCTACTACGTCCCGGTAGACAACAAGCTCTTGGTGGCCAAGGGAAGCTACTTGGGCTGGGCCGCCGTGCGGAGGGGAACGGACTGCCAATGGCTGGCCGCCATACTGAGGTGGCTCTCGCTGGCCACGGCTTCAAGGGGCAGCCCCGTAACCAACATTTCATTTACAAGCGTGTCGGGCCTTGTAGCTCCCCAGTTCGTAGCCGTAAACCCACCGATAGGGCTCAGGCACGTAAACCACCTAACCCTCTCCACCAACGCGGCCCAGACCGTAACCATAGACTACAGATCCCCCTCGGACTACGGCAGCGTTTACTCCTCAACAAACGTTAGGCTCGCCCCCGGTTCAAACTCGTTAAGGCTCAGGGTTCTGGGCTTCGGGAGCTACGTTTTAGGCGTACATCCCTCCAACGGTACAACAACCACCCTAGACAAGCTCGAGGTCAGGAGGATATGAGCGTCCGGCGAAGCGAGGATCCCCGAGTCTGGGCGCCCCTCTTCGAGAGGGTGGTTTGGCAGATTGCCTACCGCCAGCTAGGCATGTGCGCCCTCTACTGCCCCATAGACGTCGCCGCCGAAGCCATAGACATACTGTGCCGCGAGAAGGGAATGGGGGACTGGAAGTGGCTTTTAACCGGGCGCGCCCTAGTATGGGAGGACGTACCGGTAGACGAAGCCCTCAGGATACACATGTACGCGTTCGGCGGCAAGACCCGCAGAAAGAACACGGTGCTGGTTAGGCAGGGCTTCTGGAGGATGTACTTCATCGAGGCGGGGCTGAGGCTCTTCAACGAGAGCATCGTGGGAAGAATACTGGAGAGGATTTAACCGGTCGAGGTGGTTTTAATGGTGATCGTCGAGGTTGAGTGGGAGATCGACCGATGGAACCGCATAAAGTTCGGGCAGATCGTAGGCGTCCAGCTCTGGAACCCTCCGGATAGGCCCGAAGCCAAGTATCCCTTCGTGGTCTACAGCTACGAGCGTTTCCCCTGCGTTAAGTGGCTTTCCGTAGGCTCCTGCGGAACGGTAGCCGGGGAAGCTCCGGAGGGGACGTGGCTCTACATGTACAACCACATCCAAAAGACGAGGCGCTTCGGAAGCTCCCGAGTAGCCATAGCCAAGGTCAAGGAGGGCGCGGAGTACGTCTGGGAGGGATGGTGGAAGGCGAAGAACATCGAGAAGGTGGTTGACGAGTTGGAGCTCACCGCGATGGCCGTTAAGCTCGGCGTTGAGGCCGCTAGATTGGGCTGCAGGGTTTCAAGGTCGTCGCTTAACGAGAACCTCGCGGCCCTCTACGTACTCGCTAACAACATAGCTCCAATAGTCGCCCCGCCCTCACCGAAGGAGATGGAGTACATGAAGATCGCGTCCGCGGCGGAAAACGTCGAGGAAGGTCTGCTGGGATGGATATAGCCGAGCTCGAGAGGATAATGGCTGAGCATCCATGGCTTCCCAAGCCCAAGTACGTCTACATGGTTAAGGAGCGCGTGGTAGGCGTCCTCAACCATCAGGCCCTGGTCCTCTTCAAGGGCGCGACGCCGAAGGGGGCCGGAGACCGGATAGCCATTATGCCGGACGCCGACGACGTAACCGTCGTACACGAATTACTCCACCTCGCGGGCCTCGGTGAGCCGGGCGCCTACGCCCTAGCGCCGCTCGTAAGGCGGCTTCGGAGAAGGCTTCCCCCCTTGGTTAAGGGGGAGGTCAAATACCGGCTGTCGGAAACCCCGCGTCCCTCGGTCGAGGTTTACGAACGCGAAGCGTAGCTACGAGTACTTCCTTATTATTTCGACGTACTTATCGACGTCCTCGCGGGTCTTCGCCAGCCTCGCCACTTTAACCGCGTCCCTGGGATCCCTCGAGTAGGCGGCCACCTTCTCAGCTATGTAGGAGGCCAGGGGCTCCTCGACGCCTTCGCGCTTAACCAGCATGGACTTAACCACCCTAGCGAAGGTTTCGCGGTCGTACGGCCTGAGCTTTATCACCACGAACCGGCTTAGAAGCTCCGGCATCCTCTTCTCAAGCACGTCTATGCGGTTAGCGGCCGCGAAAACCCATCCCTTACCGGTTACCTCGACCCTCCTGTTGTGAATTGTAACCACGGCCCTGCCCGACTCCATCCAGGTAAGCAGAACCGAAACATCCCTAACGTCGGCGATCTTGTCGAGCTCGTCTATGATGAGGAACCTCGGGGTCTTCTCGACTATAACGTCGCGTATGCCTACCTTGCTGGCCGTTCCACCTAAAACGAAGACGCTACCCTCGAGCCGTTCGATCTCGTAGAGTATTAGCGACTTGGCAGTCGCGGCGGGCCCCAATAACAGTACGTGAACAGGGCGATCCGCCTGAACGCTTCTAACTATTAGCTCCTTTAAGTCTTCGTAGCCCTCGACTATATCTAAGAAGTCCGGAGGTATTGTCGGCGTCTTCTCGCCCTTGAACGGGGCCGGTTCCCGGGCTACCTCGAAGCCCTCAAGGGCCTTCTTCGCCTCTTCAAGGGGCACGTTGAGCCAGTAGCACGTGTGCGACGAGCTTTTATACGTCACCTTCAAAACGTCGTAGTTGTAGACCATCTTCCTCAGAACCCACGGAGGAACCCCTACATCGCTTGACTCGAAGTCCTTCCACGGCTTATTCTCCTTGGTGACCTTATCACAGTATTCGACTATCTTCTTAAAGTAGTTTTTAAGCTCCGGGTTTTCGAGAAACCTCCAATCCACCATTACAATCTCCTCAGGTTTTTAAGTCTCCCCTTGGCAATCATGTCGTGGAGCCTCCTTCCCTCCGGTGTAAGCTCCCAGTAGTACCCTACGAAGTGGGTTCGGGTCTTCAAACCCCTCCTTACGAGGCCTTTCTCCTCGTACCTTTTGAGGCGGCGGAGGACGGCCATCTGGCTGACCCCTAACCGCTTCGCCGCCTCGACCGATGTAGTGGGCCGCACGAACACGGATAGGAACCGGCTTACGTCCACGCTCACCTCAACCACTCCTCCAACGAGCGGCTCTCCCGGGCACCCTTACGTACGTAGGTCCTCCTCTCGTAGTCGAGGATCCACACCAAGACCCCCTGGGCCTGCCTCTGAAGCTCTAGGTTCAACCCTTCGATATCTACCTTCTGGTAGCCCCGGTTGAACTGGGCAGGCCTCAAAATGAATGGCGTTATCGGGTGGTAGTCCCCCTTTAAAAACCACTTGTACTTCTCGGGGTCTCGGCAGACGATTTTAACCTTTCGAACAAGATCCTTTACGGAGTCGTTTATGTAGGCGACGGAACCCACACGGTAGCTTCCACAGGCCCGGCTCTCCAAACCCCCATTAAAGCTGATGGAGGCGACGTTTAGGCTGGCGAGAAGCGATTGCGACACCTCCTTCGGAAGTCCGTGGGATATCCCGGTTAAAACGAAGTAGCCGAAGACCTCCGCGGAACCATAAGAGTACTGGGCTAGAAGTATTTTGTCCCCCCATTCGAAGGAGGATATCATGTGGAAGGGAACCGCACGCTGAACACCCAGCCTTCTAGCCTCCCACTCGAACTTGGAGCGGGGGTAAAGCCCGGTTCCCACGTAGTGAAGCCAGTACACGTAAAAACCCGTATAAGCCTATAGCCGCGAGGGTTTATAAACCTTTACGTTCGCCTCTACACCTCCCAACAAATAGAGTCAAAAAACCTAGCCCTCCTGCCTCGAAAAACCCCAGTCTTAATGTATTCGCTTTTTTTAGGCCTTCCCGGGCGGGTTAAAGTTAACTAACCGCTAAAATTTAACTTCAATCTATGAATATAAGTTAACTTACGCGTAAGTTAACTTTAGAAACTTAAAGTTAAATAATGAGGCTTTCCGGTATAAATCGGATAGGGGATACGCCGTGGAACCGGTGCTGGAGAGGTTTCAAACCTACATGGACGCTGAAGGGTTAAGCGAGAAGACCAAGAAAAACTACCTTATGGTCGCTCGGTCCTTCCTCTCGCAGCTTAAAACGCCCGTGAGCCGAGCCACCGTCGAAGACGTGCTTTCGTACATATCTAGGTTCAAGGAGTCCAAGGCGACCCAGAAGGTCTACGCCTACGGCCTCCGCCACTTCTTTAAGGCGGTCGGAGGCCTGGACTACCGGCTGATCCCCATACCTAAGGGTGTAAGGGAGCCCGAGGTAAAGGCCTTGGAGGAGGAGGACGTGAAGAAGATAGTTTCCAACATCGACCTTTTAGGGCTTCCCGCTTCGAGGGCGGTCAAGTACAAAGCCATAATAGCCTTGACCTACGAGCTGGCTTTAAGGGTCAGCGAGGCGGCCGGCTTGAAGAGGAAGGACCTCGACGAGAAGAGCTGGGAGTGCTACGTCGTAAGGTGTAAATCGCTGGTCCCGAGGGTTCTCCCGATAACGACGGACTGGGTCAAGGATTGCCTCGGCCTCTACCTTCCGAAGGCCCCTAAAGAGGGTGAGGCGCCCCTCTTCCCGAACCGTAGCGGGGGGTTCTTCCGCGTCGAAGCGTTAAGCATGCTCATACACAGGCTTATGAGTGCGGCGGGCTACCCCTACAAGCCCCACGTCCTCCGCCACACCAGGGCCACGGTCCTGCTTAAGCGGGGCGTTGACTTCTTCGTGGTTTCAAGGTTCCTCGGCCACGTAAACCCGGCTAACACCGCCATCTACCTCCACTTGACGTCCGAGGACATTAAAAGGGGGTTGCTGAAGGTCGAAGGAAGATAAGGGGTTAGCTTTAAGGTTAAGGTTAAATACCCGTTTAGGTACTAGTTTAAGTAAAACTTTTAGGGGGTGTTTTGATGAAGGGTTACGATACCGTTTTCCGCCTCGAGGACTTCGTCAACCTAGCTAAGGCGGAGGGAGGGGTTTTAAGGGATACGAGGATCTGTATTAGGCATGACGGCCTCGGCGAGTTCTTGGTCCGCGCCACCGTCCTACTTACCATAAAGCTGCCCGATCGCATACTTAGATGCGAAGTGGCCCGCAGAGACTTTAACAGGCTCTTCGCCTTCAATAAAGATACGGAGGAGAGCAAACAGTACAGGGAATGGGTTGAGAAGGCCTACGCCGAAGCCGAAAAGGCTCTGGGCTTTAAGCCCGTGGAGGGATACTGGGAGTGAACGACACCAAAAAAGTCCGAATAACGCTGCCGGTCGAGTATCTCGAAATTCTAAAGAAGTGCAGGGAGGTACTTAACGAGTTGGAGGAAAGGGTTTTTGGAACGGCTTTAACCCTAGACGTAATGCTCGCAAGGACGTACATTAATAAGTTAACCGAGCTCTTAGAGAGCTGCAGGGTGGCGTAAGAAAATGGAGGGTAGGTCTCCGTTCGAAAAGGTTTCTCTCGAAGACCTGAAGAAGGCCATCGATGCGTGGGAGGAGGGGCTTAAAAGGAAAATGGAGGAACTCAGCCTTGAGAGGACATATTACGAACAAGGTAGCCCGTACGAGGAGTTCTTAAGCGGCGTAATACAGGGCATACACTACGCTTTAAGCTACCCGTACGGAGTCATAAGCCTGGGTTCCTACGAAGAGGAAAGCAGGAAAAAGGATAGGAGGCGCGGGACAGGCGTGGAATCCGCGCATTTAAACGCGGTGGAACCTCAACGGGGTGGGGGAGGCGGGCCGAACGCGAGCCTATGCCGCAGTTGTGAATACTGCCGCTCTGTGGACATCGACGGAAAGGTGGACTGCGACCTCTTCTCCGGCGGCAGGGAAAAAGCGTACTGCAGGGGCTACAAGGCGAAGGATAATAAAGTGTAGGGTCATGAAGTGGAGGTTGAAAGGCATGGGTGAACCTCAGCTTAAAGTTGAGGCTTTAGAGAGCCTCGGCATGGGGCCGATCCATATGAGGGCGGTATGCTTAAACTGCGGCGCCACGCTTTTACTGCGGCTTATCGTAGGCGAGGAATTCGTCTGCCTCTGCCGGAACGGAAGGTACAGGATCGCGTCGATCTTCCCGTTGAAGATCGAGGAGGTTAAAGCCGAGGGAGGATAAAAGTGAGGGTGAAGACGTTTACGAAGTGGAAGGCGAAAACCATTACCTCGCTTGCGGAGCTATGCTTAAAGCGTGCGACGGACGATAACGTGGTTCAAGCCTTAAGGACCCTTATGAGGAAGGTCAGGTACGCCAAGCGTAGGGATCTCCCCGGCCTCATCTTTCTCTTCCACACGGCAGCGGAGGAGACCGGCGTAAAGGAGCTTCTAAAGCTCGTTCCGAGCGAGGAGGAAATCGACAATATAACTGCGGGGTGAGAAAGGATGCCCGGATGTGAGGGCTGCGTCTACTACGTCCCCGATAAGGTGCTTAAACGCTTGAACGAGCTCTACGGCGACGAGGCGTTTCCTCTCAACGCGGAGTGGAAGAACTGCTTAGCGGGCGAGGATCACTGGCTTAACTGCGAGAGGAGGAAAGGATAAAGGAGGGTACAGAGTATTATGGAGAAGCCAAACGTTTCAATACCCATGCTTATAGCAATCGAAGAAATCAAGGCGCAGCTCAACAAGGACGTCCCCATAGTTGAGAGGATAAAGCAGGCTATGAGGCTCGCGCTAAACCATTGGCTCGTCACGGACGAGGTCGAACAGTTCAACTGCGCTATTGGAGCCGTCCTTTTAACGGCGACGGAGGAGGAAAGGAAGACCATAAGCGAGGAAAGGAACTTCCTCAAGGGTTTAAGCGCCGCCGTAAAGGGGGTCCCCGTGGACTTCGCCTCCCTAACCGAAAACGCTAAGCCGGAAAACTGGTACGGCTTGCTCAAGCTCTGGAGGGAGGTTAAAAAGGAAGGTGGTAAGCTTGAAGGTCAACCCCGAGGCCTTGAAGGAGATGTGGTCTAAGGGCCTCCCGGTCAGGGAGATAGCTAAGGCCTTCAACGCGTCGCGGCGCGCGGTCTACTACTGGCGTAAGAAGCTCGGGTTACCCGCGAAGAAGAGGTACAAGTACGACTGGGAGAAGTTCAAGGAGCTGTACCTTCAGGGTTTGAGCTTTAAGGAGATAGCGGAGCGCATCGGCTGCTCCCGCGGGTACGCCTACGAGGTCAGGCGCCGCCTGAACCTGCCTCCGAGGTCGAGGTGGGGTGAGGTGAAGACCGTTGACGGGGTTACCTACACCGTAAGCAAGGAGTACGCCGCGCTCAACGAGCTGCGGGCTAAAATAGCCGAGCTGAGCGGACGGCTGAACGAGGTGGATGGGGAGGTCCGTAAAATCGTCGGCGAGCTCCTCAGGATCGGGAGTGAGCTCGAAGTCCTCAAGGAGGCCGAGGGAAGGTTGTCCGCTGAGGTAGCGAGGAGGCCGAATCGCTTCATAAAGGTGCTGGAGGTGAAGGAAGGTGCGAGGTCTTGAAAGGACGGCCTCAACCCCCATTAAAATCCCGAAGCACCTCTCACATATCCTCAACACCATGTGGCTCTCGACGCCCTTTTTGATGAAGTTGATTACCTTACCCTCCCTACCGCATAGCTCGCACCTTGCCATCGATTTTTTAAGGTGGAAGGGCTTTAAATGGTTTTGATGTAGTAAGTTTTATATTAAAACTCATAAAAGTTCTAATTTGAAACAGTAGAAAGCTTTATATACTAACTCCTCTAACCTCTAACCCCGAGGTGGTTACCGAAATGAAAGCAAAGAAAGTGAAAAAGATTAAAGTGAGTCACAAAGGCTGGAGTACATCGGTCTTCTTTGAAGACGGCTCGAAGGACGTAATACCCTTCGACAGCTTCCTGAGGTGTTTCGGCGACTACAGAAGGTCTGTGTACGAGTACATGACGTACGTTTTCGCGTTCGTGTCCTCGCGAAGCGACCGCGGCGAGCTCGCGCACGAAGCGGTCGAAGAGATCAAAGCGAAGCTCCTTCCCTCTTAACCTTTTTTTTTTCTCGGCCCAAAGCCCGTTAGGCTTCTAACGGGCGGGCCACGACGGCCCGGTGGGGGGATGACTTCCCCCACCTATGCAACCTATATGAGGTGGAGAAAAACGTTAGCTTGCAGGCATTACAAAAAGTTCGGAATGGAAACGTACATTAGCCCTGCCTTCCACCCATGGAATGCGTGGGTGGAAGTGCGCGATAACAAAGGTAAACTTTACTGGTCAAGCTTTGAAACGGGGCTACGCGATGAATATGTACGGCACCTCCTCTCCTCTCCCTCCTGCAGGAGGGAGGTGGGGATAAGCGAAGAGGAGGTAAGAGAGCTTAAGGTGAAGATTGACGAGGAATGGAAAGCGGTAACCGAGGATTGCTAAATTTTCCTTTTCTCTTTTTTCCCTAGGGCCACGGAGGATAAACCTCCACGGTGGGGAGGTAAAATTGTATGAAAAGTACCCGTCAGGGTGGTGGACGTTGAGTGAGGTGGCGAAGGAGGAGGTAAAGAAGCTTTATCTTCGCTTCCTTCAAAACGCTTTAGACGCGTTGGATGCAGCGCTGCATTGTGGCTACAAGCACCGTAGCTTAAACCAGGTCTTGGCGAAAATGAGATTAAAGTTGCGAAGGCTCATAAGTAAAGTGTCTTCTCTTTAACGAAGACGTTTCTTCGTGTAGCTATTGCTGCCTCCTCCGCTAAACTTTCCTTTTTTTGTTCCTTTTCTTTTTCGCCTCCCTTTCGGGGGGCTATTTAAGGTCTTCGAAAGTAACCATACGTTACGTTATCGTTTTGTTCGAAGCGTTACCGTAACGTAATCGACGTAACTAACGGAGTTCGAACATTATCCTAGCCAGTAGAAACACCGCGGCCCACATAAGCATGAGAAACGTTGCGAACGCAAGGAACCAAGCCCCGAAACCAGCCGCGGCGAAGGGGTTTGGGTTGCTCAGCGAGGCGAAGGCAAGGCTTATGCACAACACGATCATCATCGTTAACGCTGCGAGGAGGAACGCCACGACGAGAGGTCTCACTTCAGCCTCACTCGTAGTTTTCCCGCTTCACAGGATTACGTTCGGCTGAAGGATCCTGACCCTCTCTAAAACCTCCGCTTTCTCCTCCTCCCTCCATTCGACGAGTAGGGAGGCGGCCGTGGACTGAGCCACGGTGACCGTTACGTTCGTCGAGAACGCTATCGGGTTTACGAAGTTTCCGTACTCGTCGGTCGCCAGTAGGTTTCCGCCTCTAACTACGCATGTGGTCGGTTCGCCTCTATCTTGAAATTTAAGCTTCCATCCTCTGAGGACTAAGGTTATGGCGGTGTATAAGCCTCCCCCGAGCGGTTCTTTACCTACCGCGTCGCATACCTTGGCCTCGCTCATGTTTTCGGGGTCGTCCTCCCAGTCCCTTATCGCGTTGTATAGCTCCTGTATTGATACCTCCGTCGCCGGGGCTTCCACTATTATATGCTTATTTACTTTATCGAAGAGGAACCCCATCTGAGGCCGCCTAGACGGTTCGGCTGGACATTTCCTCGGCCAGTTTTGGGTTCAGCTTTACGAAGTCCTTCAGCGGCATGTACTCTACCCATTCCCCTCTGCGCCTGCCTACCACGGTTATTTTTACGTATAGCTCCGTGAACGTCGTGTTGTTTACCGCGTCCCTTATCTGGTGTCTTATGAGCTGTATGTCCTTGGCCGTTTTAAGCCTTCCGTTCGGGTCTACGAACGTTTTAAGCTCACGTGACAATCGTATCGACCGTCCTGATCGCCGAAACCGTTAACCCGACGCTTGGAACCGTCGTGTAGACTTCAAACGGCAGGTAGCCTTTCTTTCTCACCCTAACTATTACGGGAATGTCCGCCGAGTAGACGAGCGTGTTGTACGTGCTCGTAGCTCCAGCCGGTATCGACTTGTCGATTATCGGCACGTAAACGTACTGGCCCGCGGTGTAGTCCTGCGTCAACGTTACCCCGGTCGCAAGTATGAACTTGTCGCCCTTCCATGAGGCGTAGCTATAAATGTGTTCCGTGCCGTCTGCGAACGTTATTCTAACGGTGCTTGAGAAGGGCTCATCCGAGGCGATGGGCGTCGAAACCCCTATAACGCCGCTTCCGCTGAAGTTGAACCAGTGCCAGCCCTGCGCTCCGAGCGGCGCAGTCGTTATGGACGGTAAAGCCCCGAAGGTCGCCCTAGCCCTAATCCAGTAGGCGGTCTTACCTTGAACCGTCGTCTTGGCCCAGTCGGTCGGAGGGGTGAAGCTAACGTCGTTTGTTCCGGAGTTTCTGAAACCGTTCGTCCCGTCGGTTACCGATAGGGTTGACCACGAGATCCCGTTCCAGTACTCCCAGACAATCGTTATGTCCGAGTAGTTTCCCGCCGTCGAAACGTTAACCCTGACGATGTTAAACTTGTAGTCCGAGCCGAAGTATATTGCGTCTCCGGCCGTGGTTGCCTGTTGTGGCGGCAGGTAAACGTCGTCCACGGTCGGGTTGTTTACATCCTCCGTTTCGTCGGTCCATGCATCCGTGTTCGCATTGTAGAAGAAGGCGTAATCTATCTTTGAGTATCCCAACTGGTACTTCTGCTTGTTTATCGGTCCGCCCGCGGTCGTCAGCCTAAAGACGCCTACCCTATCGCCTTCCACGCAGGCCGTGACCGTGACGGAGATTATGTTCGGCGGGTACCTCGTTACGCCGTTGCTATCTATGAGCTGGTAGTTCTTGACGTCCGACGTATGCATGTTCTCTATCCATACACCCCTGGCCCCGAAGAACCTTCCACCGAGGTACTGTCCGAACGGGCACTGCTTAACCGGGGGGTACGTCGGCTGGGCGTATTTGTACGCGTAGCCGTAGGTCGTGTACAGGGCCGTCCCGTTGTTTTGAACCAGCATCCAATCCGTATCGTACGTAACCCATAGCTGGCTGGCTTTCGGTGCTGTTGTTATTGAAGGTGATGCGCCAAACGAAGCTACAGCCCTAATCCAGTACGCTTCAACGCCGTTCACCGTGGTCTTAGCCCAATCCGCTGGAGGTGTAAACGTGACTTCAAGAAGCTTTTCCATCGTATTTTGGAATCCGTTCGTCTCGTCCGTGACCGTTAGCGTTGCCCATGATGTGCCGTTCCAGTATTCCCATCCTATCGTTATGTCGGAGTAGGCTCCCGGTGTTGTTAGGTAGATTTGTATGGCTTTAAACTTCTGGTTTCCTCCGAAGTATATTGCGTCTCCGGCTGTTGTGGTTTGCTGAGGTGGGAGCAGGACGTCGTCCAACGTTGCAGGCTGGGTTGAGTCTGAAAATTTAGCGTCTTCCGTTTCATCCGTGTAGGCCGCCGTGTTCGCGTTGTAGAAGAACACTTTATCGGCGTCGAAGAACCTCCTCGATGAGATGTATTTAATGTATTCGTAAAATTCGCTTAACGGTCTTCCAGCCAAGTTAATTTCCAGGTCGTAGGGTTGCGGTCCCGCGCCGTCTCCTATGTCTTCGCTGCAAGTTTTAACTGAAACGTCTAAGGACGATGCCACGGTAGCCGATATTCCAGCTCCAGATATCGTCTCTCCGACTTGGAATGTGCCTATGACTTGTCCTAGGATCAGGTAGTGTAGGTCTGGGTCGTGTTTTATGACGTAGGCTGTTGCTCCGCTCGTCTGACCTGTGATTAGCGTCCACTTCGGAAACGTCCCCGTTTCGTTTGAAACGTTTAGTTTGCCGCATACCTGGGCTATCAATATGTCTGTGTAGCCCATGACCGTGCTCGCGGGTGTGACGTTGCTGATGTCCGAGGTCGTCGATAGCGGCGCGGCGTTTCTGCCGCCCGCGCTCAAATCGATTTCGTAGTAGTCCTGCGTGTCCAGGTATTCCCTTAGGAATATGGTGACGTAGCCGTTTTTGATTAACGCTCCCGCCTCTTTAACCATTATGAGGACGTCTATGTGATGCGTCCCCCACCACTTGTCTATTTGGTCTCCAGCGGGGAAGTACGCTTCGTTAAGCGGATATACCCCGTAAAACAGGTATATTACCGAGTCCGGCCTAATGCTGCCTAGAGTGTAGACGTTCGACCATAGCCATTCGCCTGTTTTTCTCCCGTCCGTGGCTATTGTTCCCTGGCCTGTCCCGCCTGAAATCGTTAGGGTTTCGCCGTCTTGGAATGTTTGTCCAGCAACGTTTACTCTAACCCACCAGAACCTGTTCGTGTTATCGTAGTCCAGCAGCACGCCTGTGTGTCCAGATGTTCCTCCCACAACCGTTTTTCCGATGTCTGAGGGAACACAGTCCACATAGCCTGTGGCTACAAATATGACCTTGAGAATGCCGTACTTGTACGTGTTGGCGTTCCAGTCCGCGGTAGCTATAGCGCCTCCTTTGAGGTACTTGAAGCTATTGTAGGGTATAAACCACTGGTTTACGAGCTGGTAGTCCGTAGGCGTTCTGGCAGACATGGGGATGGGGTCGTCCATGTACTCCGGCTCGTCGAAGACATCCATAAGCCACGAGTAGAGTTGGTTAACGGTGTATACGGCTCCGGTCCCTACGTACTTAATGATTCTGTTTACGGTGTCTATGGACCAGTCGTTTTCGATAGGCATACGTTATAACTATTCCCCTACTAATTTAAAAGCTTAACCGGAGTAGTTGGGGTCGGGAAGCCAGACGGCGGTTACGTCTAGGTCCGTGGAGGGCATGGTCATTGTTACCTCGTACGGAAGCCAGCCCGCCTCCCTGGCCCTAACTACTATCGGGAAGCCGGTGGGGCCTACGTACGTGGCGGTCGCCTTGTAGTAGCCCGGGTTTAAATCGTCCTCTATGTCCGCGTCCCTGTTCATTATCTCCTGCATCGTGTCGGCCCTATGTATTGAGACCCTTACGTACTTGTTCGGCTCCGCCCCGGTTTTAACCTTGCGGACGGTTAGGGTTAGGGCCGTCTGTATGATTGTGTTGCCCGTGTAGGTCGTCGGGTTTGAGCCGTGTACGCAGTTAATCGTTACGAGGTTCCCGCTCGTGTTATCTATGTCCGTCGTGTTCCCGGTGAAAAGCATGGCGTCGAAGGTGTACGTTCCGGCCGCGGTTATACGTACGCCGTAGGGGCAGCCTATGAAGTCGCAGTTCGAAACGTTGTGGTTCGTGCTCGAAATAACGATTCCGGCGTCGTCGGCGTTTATGAACTTTGAATATTTAACCGTGCACGTTGAAACCTGAACCGGTGCGGATGCCTCGAAGCTCGACGTTAAAACCTCCCTCGTTGTTGAGTAGGTCGGGAGGCTTATGGTGCTAACATCGAAGAAGCTGCATCCATATATGCCTAAATTGGTTATGTTTTCATCTGTTGCCGTGAATAGGAAGGGCGTGGCTCCGGGCGCCGTTCTGAAGACGCATCCCGAAATCCCGGCCGTTCCGACTTTAGTTCCGAAGTAAACGCTCGTCTCCGCTCCGGGGTTTCCCTGAATTTTGATTTCGTAAAATCCCGCGGGGACTATGGCGTATTTAAAGACGACGACCTGGCTTGTGTCTTTAAAGTAGGTCGCCTCGCCGCTTGTAGTGCTTCCGATTAGAATTTTTCCTTGAACGAAGTATATGCCGTTCACTTTGTCGAGGACGCCCCACCTGTTGGCCACGTCGGATTCGGCGGCGTATATGTCTTCAAAAGTCGCAGGCTCCGTCGGTGTTCCACCCTTGATTTGAATATATGTACCATATCTTACGGCGTCAACCCAGAGGTAGGCTTTGCCTGGAAAGGAGCCGTTAGCCCTAATTTCAAAAGACGTTATAGCCGTTAAGTCTGGAGGGGTTGCGCTCTGCGAGTCAGGCGGCACGTCCGTGTGGATGCAGTGGCAAATAAAACCGTTGTGGGGAAGGGTGTCGCTGCCGGCCACGTTCCATAGAGCCCAGTTTCCCGCCGAGTCGGTAACTTTAAACGTTAACCCTCCGTTGGCCTTCGTGTTAAGCCATCCGACCTTTCCCAAGGCGAACCAGAAGTATATGGCTTTACCCTGAATGTTTGTGGGTACACATGCGAAGTTCCAGTACCGCGTTGTTGATGCCGCGGCTAGGTAGCTGTAGATGCTGCCTGCCCCCTGGACGAACTGAACCGTGTCTACGGCCAAGCCCGAGCCGGTCCAGTCGGTTAAGGAGTCGGCGTCGGACGAACCTCCGGTCGCGCCGGCGAAGAAAGCTAGGTCCGTGGTCACGGTTCCGGCCATCGACGTTCACCCCTCAGGAAGGCCTCGGCTTTGTCCTTTTCCGTTATGTCGAACAGCTCCTGCAGGCAGTTCGGGCAGAGGAACTTCGCCGTGGTCCAGGTCCTCACGTTTTTCTCCTCGAACCCGGCCTCGCAGTACGCGAAGTCCGATTCGTATAGTTTAAGCTCCCTTACCTTGAGGAGGGATACGTTCGCTTTGCACTTAGGGCACGTAGCCATATAGCTCACTCCACCCTGAAAAACTGGTAGTCAAACCTGTTTAAGCCTACCGTTTGCTGCAGTGTCACCTTAATCCCGTACCGCGTCGGCTTCGTGGAAACGTATACGACGGGCGACGGCTGGGGACCCGTATAGGTCCTTTCGAAGTACTTTTCGTAGTGCGCGTTGTCGATGTTAACGTATACCCTTATCACGACGGAGTTCGCCCCGGACAGCTCCTTTAAGCTTATGTAACCCTCCAAATACCTTAGGGGCCCCCTCTCGTCGTCTAAAACCACCACCTGCTCCGTTCCGTCCGCGGTCAAGGTCCCCTCCTTGAAGACCGTCCTCACTATGGGGGGAACCCCGTAGCCCATCCTTTAATCCTCCCGGTACCCGACTATGAACCTGCATATTCCGGCCCCGGCCGGGTTCGAAACCACCAGGTCGAGGAAGTCGTGCTGGGTTATCCCGGCCCCCCTAAACGCCCTGAAGGGATCCGATAGGCTTCCGTCGGTCTGTTTAAACCTGTAGGTTAGAGCGCCGTCGCAGCGTTCCACGGCCATCCACCTGTAGACCCGTCCCGGCACTTCGAGGCCTAAGGGCTCGTCGCTCCGCGGCTCCGATAGGTCTACCTCGGCGCTTCTAACCCTGTTGGTTCTTAGGGCTCCCCGCTCGGCTATCTCCGAGACCTTCTCCAGTATCTGCCTTAAAACGTTGAGCTCCTCCACGCCCAACGCGGCCACCTCACGTTTGAACGTCGAAAACGGCCCATACGTTGTTAAACGTCACGGGCCGCGTAACGTAAACCTCGACTAGGACGTTTTCGGTCCAATGGAGGTCCTTTACGTGCAGGACGTAAACGTCGGTTCCGGCCTCCCTGTAGGCGCTGACCGTTTCGCTCGACGGGGATAGGGTGACCAGCTCGTCGTAGCTCCTATACAGCTTGATGGCGTTATCGACGACGATGAATATGGAGAAGTCCTTGGAGGGGGATCGGATCGTGATCTCCTTGATGTGGCCGGGCCGGTTCTCCTTAACTATTTCGAGGCTTTGCCTGACGACCCGGTTCTTCAAGTCCACGATTTTGGTTGTAATCTCGCGGGGCCTCGGCGCGCTTTTCGCCAGCTCGCGCGCCAGCTCCTCAACCATTACTAGGTCGGCTTCCTCGGGGAACAGCTTGTTTACCTCCCTCCATAAGGCTTCGGCTTCCTCCTCAGTCGATCTGTACTTCTTCGTAGCGTTCAATTATCCTTCCCTCCTTATCCCTGATATACTCGGTCCTCCTGGTAGCCGTCCTCGGAAAGTACCCGAACCTGTAAGGTTGGGAAACCGCGGCCCTTAAAGCGTATAAAAACTGGAGTAAAACGTTGAGGATCGGCCACGGCCAAATACCTAAGACGCCCCTAATGAAGGGAACCTCCGGTTCTTCGGCCCCCGCGATATCGGGTCGCGAAAGGAGGATCCTCCTCCTTTTAACCAGTTCCTGTACTTGGCTCACCCCCCTTCACCTCCCCGAGGAACCCCTTCAAACAGTCAAGGCTGCAGAAGTAGAAGTAGAAGGCTCCCGCGAAGCTGGTGTTGTAGGCGAAGTAGCTCAGCTTGGCTTCCGCCTCCGCCTTCTCAACAGTCTTCCCGCAGTAATCACACTTCAAGCCTCGGGCCCCTTTTTCCTGAAGTAGAACTGGGTTATAAGCGTGAAGACGGCTATGAGCGCCCCGTTAACGCCCTCCGGAACCTCCTTTAGAAGGCCGAGACCTTGAAGGGTCCAGAAAGCCATTATCTCCGCTTGAAGTATGAAGGCGAGGACATTTCTAAACCTAAACCTCTCCACAAGCTTTTCAAACACGCTTAACCACCCCTAGTCAGGATCAGGTTTATGAGGAAAATCAATATCGTAAACACCCCTGACGAAAGTGCCAGCAAAACCTTCAGCATGGCTTCGTGCCTCCCAAGCGTAAAGGTAACCCACTCCCTCCAAGCCAGCTCGTCGCTCGGGTTCGGGCGCTTCCTAGCCACCCTTAGCCCCCTCTCTAACTTTCTTCAATAATTTATTAACCTTTCTTCGTCCCAAGGCCTTGGAGATCCGCGAGGGTTTTTCGGGCTTTACTTTAACCCCTTCAACCCTTGGAACCATTCTTTCCTGCGTCTTATGCCTCCAGCTCTCCTTAAGCTTAACTCCCGTCGTGACGTAGTCTATCATGTTCTGGATGGCTTCCCTATGCCTTTCAACGTAGCTCGGGCTTACCCCTAGGGTCATCTGCGCCTCCGGGCTTAGAAGCGTCGAGCAGTAGGAGCGGTTGAAGATTACGGCGGGTATGTAGCGCTCGTAGTGCCAGTTGTACCAGACGAAGGGTGATACTT
>Ga0105163_1000159_pt1 | contig 41763 bp, 37 predicted proteins | sample JNZ110809AmetaG_FD_81531 | JGI IMG/M metagenome (GOLD analysis project Ga0105163, IMG submission 81531) | Hot spring microbial communities from Jinze hot spring, China to study Microbial Dark Matter (Phase II) - JNZ 110809A | ecosystem: Environmental > Aquatic > Thermal springs > Hot (42-90C) >... | reverse complement strand
CAATTTGACCATGTGGACCTCAGAGAGAAAGGGATGGAGATCCCGGTCGAGGCCTGGGCGGGGATCTCAAAGGACGTAAGCCCTTCCTTAAAGGAGGCGCTCCTTAGGGCGCGAGAACAGATCGAGTCCTTCTGCCTCAGCACCAGGCCAAGGGATTGGTTTGAGGAAAAAGGGGGGATCCTAAGGGGCGAACTGTTCAGGCCTGTGGAAAGGGTTGGGGTCTACGTGCCCGGTGGGAAGGCCTCTTATCCCTCCTCGGTACTTATGGGCGTCATCCCTGCGAAGGTGGCGGGTGTGGAGGAAATAGTGGTGGTTAGCCCCCCACCTGTAGATCCCTTGACGGTCTGTGCCTGTGAGGTCGCAGGGGCCTCAAGGCTCTTCCAGATAGGTGGGGCCCAAGCCATCGCTGCCTTGGCCTTCGGCACCGAGTCCGTCCCTAGAGTGGACCTCATCGTAGGCCCAGGCAACAGGTTTGTGACCGCTGCAAAAAGGCTCCTTTATGGGGAAGTGGGCGTAGACATGCTGGCGGGCCCTTCAGAGCTTTTGGTCATAGCGGACAAAAGCGCCGATCCTAGATGGGTAGCCCTTGACCTCTTGAGCCAGGCTGAACACGACCAAGACGCCTGGTGTGTCCTCATGAGCCCAGAAGAGGGGCTTTTAAAGGAGGTAAAGAGGGTCCTTGAGGGCGAATTGTGGGACTTCCCCCGTAGGGAGATCGCCTCTTTGAGCCTTAACCGTTACGGATTGCTTGTACAGACCAAGGACCTCGAGGAGGCCTTTTACCTTGCCGGACAGTTCGCCCCAGAGCATTTAAGCATACAAGTCGAGGACCCCTTTGTTTGGTTGAAGAAGGTCAAGGCTGCGGGTTCGGTCTTTTTGGGCAAGGTGACCTCTGTGGTCTTTGGGGACTACTGTGGAGGTCCGAACCACGTACTGCCGACCTCGGGCTCAGCCAGGTTCAGTTCCGCCCTTGGGGTCCATACCTTTCTCAAAAGGATCCAATTTCTTTACGTAGGAGAGGAGGCCCTAGAAGGGGTTTCTAAGGTGGCCTCAGAGATAGCCTTGGCCGAAGGCTTAAATGGCCACGCCAGGGCTGCTATGGAGAGGTTATATGGGCAGAAAAGGGACCTTTGAGAGGAAGACCGCGGAGACAGAAGTCCTCTGCGTCCTGGACCTTGACGGAGAGGGGAAGGCGCAGGTGGAGACCGGAATAGGTTTTTTCGACCACATGCTCCAGTTGCTGTCACGTCACTCCTTAATGGACCTCCAAGTTAGGGCCAAAGGGGATCTCGAGGTGGACTTCCACCATACCGTAGAGGACGTGGGCATAGCCATGGGAGAGGCCCTGAAAGCCGCCTTGGGGCAAAAGGAAGGGATACGGCGCTACGGATGGGCGATTGTGCCCATGGACGAGGCCCTTGTGCTTTTGGCCCTCGACCTATCAGGTAGGCCCTACCTCGGACTTGAGGACAGGATCGAAGGTACAGTTGGGGGGTTTGACCTCGAACTCCTTGAGGTCTTCCTTTCGGCCTTTGTCACACGGGGAGAGATGACGCTACACGTCAAGGTCCTCTCGGGCAGGAACAAACACCACGTGGCTGAGGCCATCTTCAAGGGGCTCGCCTTGGCCCTGAGGGAGGCGGTCCAAAAAGACCCGCGTCAGGTAGGTATCCCTTCCACCAAGGGGGTGCTTTAGTCCGGAGATGCTCGTCATACCAGCCGTTGACATAAAGGGGGGTAGGTGCGTGAGGTTATGGCAAGGGCGGTTCGATAGGGAGACCGTTTACTCGGAGGACCCCTTATGGGTGGCCAAGAAGTGGGAGGAGGGAGGGGCCAAGTGGATCCACGTAGTGGACCTTGACGGGGCAAGGGAAGGCCATGTGGTCCATGAGGAGACGATAAGGAGGATCCTCGAGCATGTGAAGGCAAAGGTCCAACTGGGAGGGGGCATAAGGGACCTAAAGGCCGTTGAGAAATGGTTGGGCCTTGGGGCCTCGAGGGTCGTTTTGGGGACTAAGGCTATAGAGGACCCTCGCTTTTTGAGGGAGGCCCTCGAGCGGTTTGGAGAAAGGGTGGCCCTGTCGCTTGACGTAAAGGACGGACAGTTGATGCTAGAGGGGTGGACCAGGTCGAGCCGGAGACCCCTTGGAGAGCTGCTGAAGAGGTTGAAGGACATGGGCCTTTCGCTTTTGATCTACACGGACGTGAAAAGGGACGGCACAAACACAGGGCCGGGTTTCGAAGGGGCCTTGGAGGTTTCCCGTTACGGGATACCTCTGATAATCGCCGGGGGCATAAGTCGTATGGAGCACCTTGAAGAGGCCTCTAGGATCCCTGGGGTCATAGGGGTCATAATAGGGCGCGCCCTCTACGAAGGCCTTATCGACCTAGGTGAAGCGCTGAGGAGGTTTGGGGGCTGAGGTTTTGGCTACTTTTGGCCATTTGGTTTGGGGCTGGGAAGTCCCCTTTTGCCCCTGGGACAGTGGCAAGTCTTTGCGCCTTACCCTTGGCTTATCTTTTGGGAAGGGCCCCCATATGGTTTGGGGTGGGGGCTGTTGTCGCTTGTGTGCTTTTGGCCTTTAAGGCCATTGAGGTCGCCCAGAGGGTTTACGGCCCAGTAGACGACAGGAGGATAGTGGTGGACGAGGTCTCGGGGTTGCTTGTGGCCGCTTTGGGCCTTACGGAATGGGGGAACTTGTTCTTCGCCTTCCTCCTCTTCAGGGCCATGGACATCCTGAAGCCATGGCCTATAAGGCGTGTTGAGGAATGCAAAGGGCCAAAAGGGGTATTGGGTGATGATGTGCTTGCAGGCCTTTACACACAGGCGGCCTTTTTCGGCTTGAGGAACCTCATGCGGATGTTTAGCTTATAAAACGAACCGCGCTGGATCGGAGGAAGGGCCATGGAGTCAAAGGAGGAAAAGGTAGAGACCACGCCACAAGGGGCGGAGGCCGAGGCCCAAGAAGGCCCGGAGGAAATAATAGGGCGGCTGAAACGAGAACTTGAAGAGGCAAGGGCACAAGCCCAGGAGAATTACGACAAGTTCGTGAGGCTCTATGCGGAGTTTGACAACTACAGGAAGCGTGTGGCGCGGGAAAAGGCCGAGCTTATCCGTTATGGAAACGAGGAGCTCTTGAGGGAACTTTTGCCGGTTGTAGATAACCTTGAGCGCGCCCTGGAACATGCAAAAAGGGACCCTTCTAATCCCCAGGCCATCCTGGAGGGTGTAGAGCTCATACTCGAGCAGGTCAAGGGGTTGCTTAAGCGCTTCGGAGTGGAACCCATAGCTGCGATAGGTGAGAGGTTTGACCCGCTGAGGCACGAAGCAGTAGGAGAAGAGGAACGGGAAGACGTCGAGCCAGGCGAAGTGGTCCAAGAGGTTTTAAAGGGCTATATGCTCAACGACAGGCTCCTTCGGCCCGCCAAGGTCATAGTGGCCAAGGCAAAGCCTAGGGACGCTGGCGAAGGGACCTCTGACTGACGGGTTAGGCTGTGCCGCGCTGGAAGAAAGGCCTTTTGTTGATGACCATAGGCTATATGCTCTCCCCCCTTTCCTGGTGGAACGACCTATTCGTGAACCTACCCATAGCATATGGGGTGGCAGTGCTTTTCTCCTCAATAGACAAGAGGCTCTTTATGCCAGCCATGATCGGCGGATATTGGGCGACAAACGTCCTTGGACTCCTTTTGATGCATGAGGGGGTCTCCTCTCTTCGGAAGCAGGCGCCCTCACCTAGGGGATGGGTTTCTTCCATCTTATGGTCTTCCTTCTACACAGGGGTGATAATCTTGTTGATTCACCTTAAGGTTATAAGATCACCCTTTTGACTTCGAGGTGCCAGATGCCCTTCCGCGTGGAGGTATCGCTGAAAAGGGGACTTTTTGACGGTGTAGCCGAGGCGGTCAAACGGGGCTTAAGGGAACACCTCGGCCTGAAGGTCCAAGAGGTGAAGAGGGTCTTGGTGTACTTGGTAGACGCCTTCCTCAGCGAGGAGGAGGTAAAGAGGTATGCCCGAGAAGCCCTTTCGGACCCTGTAACCCAGGACTTCGCTGTGGATGAGCCTTTGGCCTCGGACTTCGACTGGCTTATAGAGGTAGGGTTCCTCCCCGGAGTGACAGACAACGTAGGCAGGACCGCCCGTGAGGCCTTGGAGGCCATGCTGGACAGGCCCCTCTCGCGTGAGGAAGGTGTCTATACGGCAGTCCTTTACGCCATAAAGGGGGAATTAAGCGAAGAAGAGGCTACAAGGGCTGCCAGGGGATACCTGGGTAACCCCTTGGTCAACCGCTTTACCGTCATACGGGGAGAGGAGTGGTGGGGGTGTAAAGCCCTGTGGGAAGTACCCAAGGTGAAGGGGCTTTTAGGGGGTAAGGTCCAGAAGTTCGACCTTGCCCTCATGGACGAGCAAGGGCTCCTTGAACTGTCCAAGGAGAGGCTTTTGGCCCTAAGCCTCGAAGAGATGAAGGCCATCTGTAATTACCTGCAGAGGTCCGAGGTGTTGGCCGAAAGGGAAAGGGTAGGGCTTGGTCGAGAGATCACCGATGTGGAGCTTGAGGCCATAGCTCAGACCTGGTCCGAGCATTGTAAGCACAAGATCTTCAGGGCGAGGATCCTCTATCGGGACGAGGAAACAGGGCAGACGGAGGTGATAGAGGGGCTTTTTGACACTTACATTCGCCGTGCTACCGAAGAGATCCGCAAGGCCCTAGGGGCTCGTGATAGGTGTGTGAAGGTCTTCACGGACAACGCCGGCATATGGGCCTTTAACGACGACTGGCTCCTCACCTTGAAGGTGGAGACCCACAATACCCCCTCTGCCCTTGACCCTTATGGTGGGGCCTTGACCGGCATCCTTGGGGTGATGCGCGACGCCTTTGGGGCGGGAAAAGGGGCCAAGTTGATCTTCAACACCGATGTGTTCTGCTTTGCCCCTCCGGACTACAAAGGCCCCTTGCCCCCCAGGGTCCTCCATCCACGTCGGATCCTTGAGGGGGTGAGGAAAGGGGTCGAGGACGGCGGGAACAAAATGGGGATACCTACGGTCAACGGCTCTTTGGTGTTCGATGAGAGGTACCTTGGGAAACCCCTCGTTTACTGTGGAAGTTGCGGCCTTATGCCCCGTGAGATCCTCGGACAGCCAGCCCATGAAAAGCGGGCCGAGCCCGGCGACCTGATAGTGATGGTAGGAGGCAGGGTGGGGAAGGATGGGATCCACGGTGCTACCTTTTCCTCACAGGAATTACATGAGGGTTCGCCTCAGAGTGCGGTCCAGATCGGCGACCCCATAACCCAAAAGAGGATGTTCGATTGCCTCCTAAGGGCAAGGGACATGGGGCTTTACAGGTCCATAACGGACAACGGGGCAGGAGGGCTTTCTTCCTCTGTGGGGGAGATGGCGCGGGATCCAGGTGGCTGTGAGATATGGCTAGAAGAGGTGCCCTTGAAGTACCCAGGACTTGACCCATGGGAGATCCTCCTCTCTGAGTCCCAAGAGAGGATGACCCTGGCAGTGCCCCCTGAGAAAGTAGAAGAGCTTTTGAGGCTTTGCCGCTTGATGCAGGTGGAGGCCACTGTCATAGGACGCTTCACCTCCTCAGGGAAGTTCCACTGCCTATGGAAGGGACAGACGGTTGCCTATCTGGATATGGGTTTCTTACACGAGGGACTCCCCAAAATGGAGCTCGAAGCCGTATGGAAGAGGCCACATCACCCTGAACCCGAATTTGAACCACCAGAAGACCTAGGGGAGGTCCTTGAGAGAGTCCTATCGAGGTGGAACGTGGCAAGCAAGGAATGGGTGGTTAGACAATACGACCACGAGGTCCAGGGGGGGAGCGTATGTAAACCCCTTATGGGGCGTTTCGATGATGGCCCACAGGATGCTGCGGTGATTAGACCCCTTTTGGACTCCTTGGAGGCGGTGGTGGTCTCCCACGGCATATGCCCTAAGTACGGAGACATAGACACGTATTGGATGGCAGCCTGTGCCCTGGAGGAGGCCATAAGGAACAACGTGGCTGCAGGCGGTGATCCGGAACAGATGGCAGCCCTTGACAACTTCTGTTGGCCTGACCCGGTTCCCTCTCCGGAAAACCCCGATGGCACATATAAATTGGCGCAGCTTGTCAGGGCGAACAAGGCCCTTTACGACTTCACCAAGGCCTTCCTTGTGCCTTGCATCTCGGGAAAGGACAGCATGAAGAACGACTATATAGGCGGAGGCATAAAGATCTCGGTCCCCCCAACCCTGCTCTTTACAGTGGTGAGCAAGATAGAGGACGCAACCAAGGCCATGACCCTAGACCCAAAGGCCCCTGGGCACCTAGTGTACGTCCTCGGCATGACTTACCCCGAACTTGGGGGTTCCGAATACTTCCGGCTTATGGGCTACATCGGCAACCACGTCCCAAAGGTGAGACCTGAGGTCTCAAGGGAACTCTTCCTGAGGCTCCATCAGGCCATAAAGGAGGGACTTGTGGCCTCATGTCACGACTGTTCAGACGGTGGCCTTGGCGTCACGCTGGCCGAAAAGGCCTTCTCAGGCGATCTGGGCATGGACGTAGACCTAAGGGCCGTCCCACAACAGGATGTGAAAAGGGACGACTACCTCCTTTTCTCCGAATCACAGGGTAGGTTCGTGGTCACAATCCCTCCAGACAGGAAAAAGGCCTTCGAAGACCTCATGGAAGGACTGCCCTTCGCAGAGATCGGCAGGACAAAAGAAGAAAAGACCCTTTCGGTCACGGGCCTGAAGGGAAAAACCATCCTCCACAAACCCCTTACAGCCCTAAAAAAGGCCTGGAAGAACCCCTTCAGAGGGTTTTAACCCCCTTGACAAGACCTGAGTCTCCATGTTAGGAACCTCATCTTCTGTATGTGAAAAAAATCTCAAGGAGGTATCTTATGAGGAACTTGTGGCGCTGGGGAGGAGTTGCGCTAATTTTCACATTATGTTTTAGTTTTTTGGCCTTTGCGGATGTGATCAAGTTGAGGCTTTCGGATCAGTTTCCTCCTTCTCACAAGAACTTTTTGAGTTTGGACCAGTGGTGTAAGGAGTTGGAGAAGAGGACCAATGGGCAGGTGAAGGTGACGCATTATCCTGCCAATGCCTTGGTGCCCATTACTAAGACCTATGATGCGGTGGTCAGTGGTACGGTGGATATTGGGACGACCTTGATTGCGTATTCACCGGGTCGTTTTCCTCTGAGTGAGTTTTTGAGTTTGCCCCTTGGGTTCAAGAGCGGCTATCAGGCAACAAAGCTTGCCAACGAGTATTATAAGAAGTTCCGTCCAAAGGAATGGGAGGAGACGAAGGTCTTGTTCTTCCATGCCTCAGGTCCTGGTGTCTTCCAGGTGAAGAAGGACATAAAGTCCCTTGATGAGATAAAGGGCTTGAGGATAAAGGCCAATGCAGAGAACGCCGACATCGTAAGGCAGTTGGGTGGTGCCCCAGTCACCTTGCCCATAACTGAGACCTATGAGGCGCTGCAGAGGGGCATTATCGATGGGGTGCTTTTGCCCATTGAGCCTATAAAGGGTTGGAAGCTCGGGGATCATCTGAAGACGGTGGTTTTGAACCACGCTGTCTCTTATACCACGGCCATGTATGTGGTCATGAACAAGAAGGTCTGGGAGTCCTTGCCCAAGGAGGTCCAGCAGGTAATCGAGAAGCTCTGTGAGGAATGGATAGAGTATCAGGGTAAGTTGTGGAACGAGCTGGACGAAGAGGCCATGGCGTATATCAAGGAGAAGGGCATAAAGGTGGTGGAGGCGACCCCTGAAGAGTACAAGAAGGTAGAGGCCTTGATGAAGCCCATCATAGATAACTACATAAAGGAGACGACCTCTAAAGGGCTTCCCGGCGACCAGGTGGTGAAGTTTGCCCAGGAGTTCATAAGGTCTACCAAGTGAGGGGCCTGTGGGCGAGAGGGGATTAAGGACCTTACACCTTGTGGCGTGTGTGGCCCTTCTGTTGATCGGCCTCCTGACCCTTAGCGACATCCTCATGAGATCGGTCGGGAGGCCGATCACAGGTTCTCTTGAATTGGTGACGCTTTTAGGTGCGTTGGTCTTCGGTTTTTCTCTCCCCTATACGAGCCTCAAGAAGGGCCATGTCTATGTAGACCTGCTGGTGGATAGGATAGGAGGGGGGAAGAAGAAGGCCTTGCTTTCTGTTACGCGTTTAATGGGAGTTGTGCTCTTTGTCTTTGTCGGGGCTAATTTCATCGGGCACGGTTTAGACAACATAAAGATAGGCGAGGTAACCCCCTCCTTCAGGATCCCCCTTTATCCCCTTCACTTCGCTTTGGCCTTTTGTTTCTTCGTGGAGGCCTTGGTCCTATTTTGGGAGATGATCTCGGTAGTGAGGGGTAAGGCATGAGCGAGACCACAGTAGGGCTGTTATCCCTAGTGATCCTTGTACTTTTGTTCCTTAGCGGGATTGAATTGGCCTTTGGGATGGCCCTTTTGGGGTTTTTAGGTTACGCCTACCTTGTCTCCTTCAAGGCGGCCTGTAACGTATTGGTGCAGGATTTCCTTGACACCTTTACCTCTTATGGGTTCACGGTGATACCCCTTTTTGTCCTCATGGGGCAGATAGCCTCAAACACCAACATAGCCAAAAGGCTTTACGATGCCGCCCAGAGGTTCATAGGGCATGTGCCAGGTGGCCTTGCCATGACCACGGTAGTGGGGGCTACCCTTTTTAAGGCCATCTCGGGGTCTACCCTGGCCACAGCGGCCACCTTTTCCGGTATAGCCATACCAGAAATGGACCGCTACGGTTACAGCAGACGCCTCTCAAGCGGCGTTGTGGCCTCAGTGGGGACCCTTGGGGTCCTCATACCCCCGAGCATAGTGTTGATCATCTATGGGTTTGTGGTCGAACAGTCCATAGGAAGGCTCTTTCTGGCAGGCTTTGTGCCGGGGTTGTTGATAGCGGGGTTGTTCCTCCTTGTGGCATATGGATGGGCTAGGCTGAAGCCAGAAGATGCCCCAGTTGCCCCTCGGGCCAGTTGGTCTGAGAGGCTGAAGGTCTTGCCTGAGTTCCTCGGGGTGGCGGTCATCTATGTGGTGGTCATCTTTGGGCTTATGCGCGGAATATTCAGCCCGACCGAGGCCGGTACCATAGGCACCCTTGGCGTTTTCATCTTGGCCTTGCTTTACAAGGAGGTAAACCTCGGGAAGATGTTAAAGGCCTTTGACGAGTCCATAAGGACCTCCTGTATGGTGATACTGCTCATAGCAGGGTCCTCGGTATACGGCCATTTCCTGGCCATAACGGAGATACCCTTGAGGATATCGGACTGGGTCGCCTCCCTCGAGATACCGAGGGCGGCGGTGATGGTGTTGGTGATGTTCATATACCTCCTCGGCGGGTCCTTTATGGACGACCTGGCCTTCATGATCCTGGCCACCCCCATCTTTTACCCCGTGGTGATAAAGCTCGGCTATGACCCCATATGGTTTGGGATAATGATATGCGTGACCTTGATGGTGGGGGTGATAATACCGCCTGTGGCCGTATGTGTGTTTGTGGTGAGGAACATCACCGGGATACCCTTTGGGGAGATATACAAGGGGGTCCTGCCTTTCCTGATAAGCCTTTTCCTTGCAGCCCTGTTGTTGTTCCTCTTTCCTGGGCTTGCTACCATATTGCCCAATGCCCTAATGGGGCCTTCTTGAGGAAGGGGGATGGGAAGGTTTGAGTTCGGTCTGACGATGCTCATAGTGGGTATGGGAGGGACGCTTCTCACCTTGGCCTTCTGTAGTTTGGCCATGTACCTCTTGAAAAAGGCCTTCCCCTTGAAGCCAGAACAGGAGAGGTCATCGGGATGATAGAGGCGGCAAAGGCTGGCTTTGCGGTCCTGGTGCGGGGCTTCTTTGAGGTCCATTGGTCGAACCTCCTCATGATAGTTGTCGGTGCCTTTATGATCTACCTTGCGGTAAAAAAGGACGTAGAACCCATACTGCTCGTCACCATGGGCTTCAGCTGCATACTGGTCAACATACCCCTTTCTGACCTTATGGAAGAAGGGGGTTTTTTCAGGCTCATATATGAGGCTGGGATCACCACCGAGCTTTTCCCCCTTTTGATCTTCGTGGGCATAGGGGCTATGACCGACTTCGGTCCGCTTCTGGAGAGACCTTATACCTTCCTGCTCGGCGGTGCCGGCCAATGTGGGATCTTCCTCACCTTGCTTTTGGCCCTTGCGCTCGGCTTTTCCTTCAAGGAAGCAGTGGCCATAGGGGTAATAGGGGCATGTGACGGCCCAACGGCCATTTACGTCTCCTCCAAGTACGCCCCAGAGCTCCTCGGGGCTGTATCAGTGGCAGCCTATTCCTATATGTCCCTTGTCCCCATCATCCAACCCCCTATAATGCGCTTGCTGACCACCGAGAGGGAGCGGGTGACCGTGATGAAGATCGCAAAACCTACGGTCTCAAAGACCACCAAGGTCCTTTTCCCGGTGGTCATCACCTTAATAGGAGGGTTCATAGCCCCTAAGGGGCTACCGCTTATCGGTTCCCTCATGCTCGGCAACTTTTTGAAGGAATGCGGCGTGGTGGACAGGCTTTCCAAGGCTGCCCAGAACGAGATCGCCAATATAGTGACCCTACTTCTCGGAATAGCCATAGGCGGGACCATGAGCGGGCCTAATTTCGTAAGGCCCCAAACCCTCATGGTCTTAGGGCTTGGTTTTATCGCCATATGCCTTGACACGGTCTGCGGGCTCCTTTTGGGAAAGCTCATGTACGCCTTGACCGGGGGTAAGGTGAACCCCTTGATCGGGGCAGCAGGGCTTTCCGCCTTCCCTATGTCTGCAAGGGTGGTGCAACGGGAGGGCCAGAAATACAACCCCAAGAACTACCTCATCATGCACGCCATGGCCGCCAATACCGGGGGACAGGTAGGTTCGGTGATCGCAGCAGCCATAATGCTATCGGTCCTTCAAGGGATGGGGATAGGTTAAGGGGGTCAATCGTTCCCCTCTTTGGCCTCGAGGAACTTCCGCTTTACCTCCTCGGAGCAGGCCCTGTAGTCGAGAAGCAAAAGGGCCTCCCTATTGCGGTCCCCTTTGAGGAGGTAATAACGCCCGGAACCCGAGGTACAGACCTCTCCGGTCTCCAAATCCAAGATCTCCCCCTCTGTCTCCACTATCCTTTGGTTGAAACGGAGGATGCGCCCCTTGGCCCTGAAGGTATGGCCTATTAAGGCAGGACGCCGGTATCTGACAAGGAGCTCTGTAGTAAAGGAAGCCCTTCCGGTATGCCACGCCACAGCCCACCACATGACCTCATCCAGGATCCCGGCAAGCACCCCTCCGTGTACGATCCCTTCATAGCCGATGAAGGCCTCCTCAAGTTTGAACTCCGTTAAGACCTCTTCCCCCTCGGCAAACAAAACAAGCCTCAGGCCCCGTGGGTTCTCAAGGCCACAGAGAAAACACCTCCCATAGCTCGGAAGCCGCTCCATGGAGCCATTCCTATAACACGTCTCAACGGGGTCCCTCAACCCCTAGAAAAGGCTAACACCGTGTGATAAGCTCAAAAACCGATGAAGGAGGCCCTTTTCTACGAAAAGCTGCAAGACGGAAGGGTCCGCTGCGGGCTCTGCCATCATAGGTGTGTGATCGCACAAGGGAAGAGGGGCCTTTGTGCCGTTAGGGAGAACCGAGATGGGGTGTTATATAGCCTGGTGTATGGCAAGGTGGTGTCCGCCAATGTGGACCCTGTGGAGAAGAAGCCCTTTTTCCACTTCCAACCGGGCTCGAGGTCCTTCTCCATTGCCACTGTAGGGTGCAATTTTAAGTGTTTACATTGCCAAAACTGGACCATCTCCCAGCTTCCGAGGGATCGGGGCGAGGTGATAGGGGAGTGGGTTCCTCCTGAGGTCATTGTGGAGGAGGCCAAGCGGAGGGGGTGTAGGAGCATATCCTACACCTATACCGAGCCCACGGTGTTTTTCGAGTACGCCTATGAGGTCGCAAAGCTGGCCAAGGCCCAGGGGCTTAGGAACCTCTTTGTGACCAATGGCTACATGAGCCTTGAGGCCCTTGAATTCATAGCCCCTTATCTTGATGGGGCGAATGTAGACCTTAAGGCCTTCAGCGACAAGTTTTACCAAGAAATATGTGGGGCAAGGCTCGAGCCAGTACTTTCGGTCATAAGTCGTATGAGACAGTTGGGCATATGGGTAGAGGTCACCACCCTCCTCATACCGGGCTTGAACGATGACCGAGAACAGTTGCGGCAGCTGGCTTCCTTTATCAAATCGGTGGACCCTGCTATCCCCTGGCATGTCACGGCCTTTCATCCAGATTATCGCTTGTTGACCGTACCGCCAACACCTGTCACCGCCTTGGAAAAGGCAAGGGAGATAGGGCTTAGGGAAGGGTTGAGGTACGTTTACTCAGGCAACGTTCCGGGTGCTCCTGGGGAGGACACCTACTGCTATGGGTGTGGGGAGCTGCTTATAAAACGCTGGGGCTTTCGCCTTTTGGAGAACAGGGTCCAGAAGGGACGCTGTCCCCGTTGTGGGGCACTCATTGACGGGGTGGAACTCTAAGCCGTGTCTCAGGTCCTATTGGCAATAGGAGGGGGGAAAGGGGGGACGGGTAAGAGCTTCCTTGCGGCCAACTTGGGGATCGCCTTGGCGGATATGGGCAAAAGGGTGGTCTTGGTGGATTTAGACCTCACAGGAGGGGCGAACCTCCATACCCTCCTTGGGGTTTCCTTCCCAGAAAGGACCCTTGACGACCTTCTCTATGGGGAGGTGGATTACGAGGGCTTGCTCCTTGAGACCCCCATAAGGGGCCTGAAGTTCATAAGCGGGCTCATAAGGGGGATCTCCGAAAAGGCCAGGTTCAGGGTGAAAAGGAGGTTGGAAAAGGTCCTTACAGGGATAAAGGCTGATTATGTGGTTTTAGACCTTGGGGCGGGGATCTCTTCGGTTACCTTGGATTTTTTCCTTTTGGCCCACAAGAAGTTCATCGTCATCACCCCAGAAGGGACAGCGGTGGAGAACGTCTATAGGTTCATAAGGGGGGCCTATTTCCGCTATCTCAGGTCCTTGGTAGGTCCCTCCTTTAGGGACCTTGTGGACAAGGCTTATGAGGGAAGGGAAGTCTCCCTGAGGACCCCGGCTGACCTTTTGCGCGTACTTGAGTCCATGGATCCTTCGGCAGTGGAGAGGTGTAAAGAAGGGCTTTTCGACTTCTGCCTGTGTGTGGTCTTGAACCAGGTGAGGAGGAACGAGGAAAAGCAAATGGGTTATTCCTTCAAGGTGGTCTGCAAGAAGTACTTCGAGATAGAGCCCCTTTACCTCGGATATATCCCCTTTGACCCAAAGGTCCCTTTCGCGGTAAACAGAGGGCGTCCCTTCCTTAGGGAATACCCCTATACGGAGGTGTCGCAGTGTATAAGGGGGATAGCCCTGAGGCTGTTGGCAGGGAAAGAGGCCACCGTATGAAGGACCCCTACGAGGTCTTGGGTCTGAACACGGATTCCCCTATGAGCGAGGTGGAGGCCACTTACAGAAAGCTCCTTAAGGTCTTTGACCCAAAAAGTCCAGGCCTTTCAGCCCTTTGGAGCAAGGAGGAAATAGAGGCCTTAAGACAGGAGATAGAAGAGGCCTATCGGACTATAAAACTGAAAAGGCAAGAGGAAAAAAAGAAGAAAGGTCCCGCCGTGAATCCACAGACCCCAGATGTCCAAAAGGCCGAAAGGGAAGCCCCTTTAGGGTATTCCCTTAAGGAGATAAGACAGAAAATGGGCCTTTCCCTCCAAGAGGTAGCAGAGCAAATAAAGGTGAGGCCTTCTATCTTAAGGGCCATAGAGGAAGGATGCCTAAAGGACCTTCCGCCTTGGACTTACGTCAAAGGGTTCCTCAGACTTTACGCCAAGTTCCTCGGCCTTGACCCCGCAGAGGTTGTCAAGGCCTTTGAGCCCCTCTTTCAAGAGTCCCGGGACAAGAGGTAATCGGCAAGCTCCATCAGGGTGGACTTTTCGGGCCTGTCAGGAAACGAGGAGAGGCACAGCTTGGCCTCTGCCACGAATTCCTGTGCCCTCTTGAAGGTGTAGCTTATGCCGCCATATTGATGGACTAAATCCACAACCCCTCTTATGCGCTCTAAATCAGGATCCACCTCAAGGAGGGTGTCCCTTATGAAACCCTTCTCCTCAGAGCTACACCGGCCTAATGTCCATATAAGGGGAAGGGTGACCTTGCCCTCCTTTATGTCGGAGCCGACCTTTTTCCCCAAGGCCTCTTCCTTTCCTATGTAGTCTAGGCAATCGTCTACCAATTGGAAGGCGATGCCGAGCTTGAGCCCAAAGGTGGCCAGCGCCTCCTCCTGCTCTTTGCTTGCCTTGGCCAGTATAGCGCCTATGCGCGCCGAAGCCGACATAAGGCTTGCGGTCTTCTGCGCCACCATCTCCAAGTACTCCTCCTCGCTCAGGGAAAGGTCAGCGGTCTTTGTGAGTTCGAAGGTCTCCCCTTCGGCCAAAAGGGTGGTCGTTTCCGCCATCACCTCAAGGACCCTGAGGTCCTTGGCCTCTACCATCATGGAAAAGGCACGGCTCAGCAAGAAATCTCCTACCAGGACGCTTGCCACATTGCCCCATAGGATATTGGCTGTGGGGTTGCCGCGCCTCATCTCCGCGTTGTCCACTACGTCGTCGTGCAAGAGCGTAGCCGTATGTATAAGCTCTATGGCCCCAGCAAGGGGGATGTAACCCTTGCCTCTGTAGCCACAAAGCCTTGCCGAAAGGATCATGAGGGCTGGCCTTATGCGTTTGCCCCCGCTTAGGACCAGGTGCTTTGCGATCTCCGTCACAAGCGGTACACGCGAGCCAAGGCGTCTTTCGAAATCCTCTTCTACCTCTTTCAGCTCACCCGCGATCGGAAGCAGGATCTTTTCGAGCACAAAAGTTATGGTAGAGGCAAACGACCTCCAAGTAAAGGGCCTAGGCGGTGGCGAACAACTCGCGTGGCACCGAGGTCCGGAACTCGAGGCGTCCGTCCTTTAGGTCCACCACCACGTGGTCGCCCTCCTTGACCTCGCCTGAAACGATCTTATAGGCCAAGGGCGTCTCCACCTCCCTCTGGATAGCCCGCCTCAAAGGCCTTGCGCCGAAGACGGGGTCATACCCTATGTCCACAAGGTAATCCTTCGCCGCAGGCGTGAGCTCCAAGGTAATCCTCTTTTCCTCTAATCTGCCCCTGAGCCTTTCCAGCTGTAAGTCTACGATCTTCCTGAGCTCCGGCCTGGTCAGGGACCTGAAGACGATGACCTCGTCTATCCGGTTCAAGAACTCTGGTCGGAAATGGGCCCTGAGGGCCTGAAGCACCATTTCCTTAAGCCTTTGGTAAGCAGCCTCATCGGCTCCGTGGTATTCGAGGATATATTGGCTGCCGATGTTGGAGGTCATGATGATGACCGTGTTGGTGAAGTTTACGGTTCGGCCTTTGTTGTCAGTAAGCCTTCCATCGTCGAGGATCTGCAAGAGTATGTTGAAGACATCCGGATGGGCCTTCTCTATTTCGTCGAACAGGACCACCGAATAAGGCCTTCGCCTCACAGCCTCTGTGAGTTGTCCCCCCTCTTCATAACCCACATATCCAGGAGGAGCGCCTATCAGCCTGGAAACCGAATGCTTTTCCATGTACTCGGACATGTCTATGCGCACCATGTTCTTCTCGTCGTCAAAAAGGGCCTCCGCCAAGGCCTTGGCAAGCTCCGTCTTGCCCACCCCAGTCGGCCCCAGGAAGATGAAACTGCCGATCGGACGGTTCGGATCTTTGATCCCAGCCCGTGCCCTTATCACTGCATCAGCCACTGCCTCCACGGCCTCGTCCTGCCCCACAACCCTCCTGTGGAGCCTCTCTTTGAGCCTGAGGAGCTTATCCCTTTCGCCTTCAAGGAGCCTCGAAACGGGTATCCCCGTCCATTGGCTCACCACCTTGGCTATGTCCTCCTCGTCTACCTCCTCCTTGAGGAGCCTTTTGCCCTTCTGGTCAAGCTGGGCCTCAAGCTCTCTTAGCTGCCTTTCAAGCTCCATAAGGCGCCCGTACTTCAACTCCGCCACCTTGTTGAGGTCATATTGCCTTTCGGCAAGTTCGATCTCCCGCTTTGTGTCCTCTATCCTCTTCCTCAGATCCCTCACCTTCTCTATGGCACCCTTTTCGGCCTCCCATTGGGAATAAAGGAGCTGGTACTGCCCCTTTAGCTCCTCGAGCTCCCTTTCGAGCCTCTCGAGGCGCTTTTGGCTCTGTGGATCGGTCTCACGCTTTAGGCCTTGGCGTTCTATCTCAAGTTGCATGATCTTACGGTTCAGTTCGTCAAGTTCGGAGGGCATGCTATCTATCTCGGACCTGAGCCTCGCTGCCGCCTCGTCCACAAGGTCTATGGCCTTGTCCGGGAGGAACCTGTCGCTGATGTAGCGATGGCTGAGGACAGCCGCAGCCACAAGGGCCGAGTCCTTTATCCTCACCCCATGGTGGACCTCATACCTCTCCTTGAGACCCCTGAGGATGGAGATGGTCTCCTCCACGGTGGGTTCGTCCACGTAAACGGGTTGGAACCGCCTTTCCAGCGCTCGGTCCTTCTCTATGTACTTGCGGTACTCGTCAACTGTGGTGGCACCTATACAATGTAGCTCCCCCCTTGCCAGCATGGGCTTAAGGAGGTTTGAGGCATCTATAGCACCTTCAGCGGCCCCTGCCCCTACCACGGTGTGGAGCTCATCGATGAACAGGATTATCTGCCCCTGCGAATCTTGGATCTCCTTAAGGACGGCTTTCAACCTCTCCTCGAACTCACCCCTGTACTTGGTGCCGGCGATGAGGCTCCCCATGTCGAGCGCTATGATCCTCTTGTCCTTTAACCCCTCAGGGACGTCGTTCCTGACTATCCTTTGGGCCAATCCCTCCACGATGGCCGTCTTACCTACTCCAGGATCGCCGATAAGCACAGGGTTGTTCTTGGTCCTGCGGCAGAGGATCTGGATGACCCGCCTTATCTCCTCATCCCTCCCTATCACAGGGTCAAGCTTCCCCTGACGGGCAAGCTCCGTGAGATCGCGCCCAAAGCGCTCGAGTGCCTGGTACGTGTCCTCGGGGTTTGGGGAGGTAACCCTTTGAGAGCCCCTGATCCTCTTAAGGACCTCAAGGAGCCTTGTCCTATCGAGCCCGAATTCCCTCAGGAGCCTTCCCGCAACCCCTTCGTCCTCCGCCATGGCCAAAAGGAGGTGTTCCACACTAATGTACTCGTCCTTTAAGGACTTGGCCTCCTCTTCGGCCTGTGCAAGGACCCTGTGGAACCTCTGAGAGGCGTAAAGCTGCCCCCCTGCTCCCCTTATGCCGGGTAAGGACCTTAAGAAGTCCTCAAGGCGCCTCCTTAAGGCTTGGGCGTCTGCCCCTGTCTGGGAGAGGATCCTCTGAGCCAGGCCTTCTGGCTGTTCCAGCAAGGCCAAAAGCACATGCTCGGGTAAAAGCTCTTGATGCCCATAACGGGCCGCTATGGTCTGCGAGTTAAAAAGGGCCTCCTGTACCCTTTGTGTGTACCTTTCTACTGCCATAACCCCTCCTCTTCCTTGTTAGAGGTTACTTCTTTTCCTCATATTCGGCGTCGATGACGTCCTCACCCTTGGAACCGCCTCCTGAACCCGAACTGCTACCGTAGGTCCCGGTTGCCTGCTGGTAGACGTAAGCCGAAATGGAATAGGCCACCTGTTGGAGGTCGTTCATGAGCTGACGTAACCTTTGGGCGTCGGGGCTCTCCTCCTTACAGAGCCTCCTTATCTCCTCGATAAGGCCCTGGGCCTTGGTCCGGTCCTGGGAAGGTACCTTATCGCCCAGGTCCTTGAGCTGTTTTTCCACCTGATATGCGAGGTTGTCGGCCTGGTTCTTGAGCTCGGCCAGTTCGCGCCTCCTGCGGTCCTCCTCGGCGTACATCTGGGCCTCTTTCATCATCCTTTCGACCTCTTCCTTGGGCAGGTTGGTGGAGCCTGTTATGGTGACCTTCTGCTCTTTACCAGTGGCCTTGTCCTTTGCGGTGACGTGGAGGATGCCGTTTGCGTCGATGTCAAAGGTCACCTCGATCTGCGGCACACCCCTTGGGGCAGGAGGGATCCCTTCCAGGTAAAAACGGCCAAGGGACCTATTGTCACGGGCCATGGGGCGTTCGCCCTGAAGCACGTGTATTTCCACCGAGGTCTGGAAGTCCTCAGCAGTGGTGAAGATCTCCGTCTTCCTCACCGGTATGGTGGTATTGCGTTCGATGATCTTGTGGAAGAGCCCTCCCTTGACCTCCACGCCCAAAGAGATGGGCACTACGTCAAGGAGCAAGATGTCCTTGAACCCACCTGCCAAGACCGCTGCCTGTATAGCCGCACCGACTGCTACCACCTCGTCTGGGTTGACGCCTTGACAGGGCTCTTTGCCGAATATCTCCCTCACAAGCCTTTGTACTGCAGGCATACGGGTGGCACCCCCTACCAAAACCACCTCGTCTATGTCCTTGGGCCTGAGTTTTGCGTCCTCAAGGGCCTGGAAGAGGGGTCCTTTCAGCCTTTCGAAAAGGTCTTGGCAAAGGGACTCAAACCTCGCCCTGGTTATGGTTATATCGAGGTGCTTTGGACCTGTAGCATCTGCCGTGATGAAGGGGAGGCTGATCCTTGTCTCCAATAAGGTGGATAGCTCGCACTTGGCCTTCTCAGCAGCCTCGTAAAGCCTCTGTAGCGCTTGTGGGTCCTTGCGAAGGTCAATACCGTGCTCCTTCATGAACTCCTCAGCCACCCAATCGACTATCCTCTTGTCGAAGTCGTCACCGCCAAGGTGCGTATCGCCTGAGGTAGCCCTTACCTCGAAGACCCCTTCCCCTACCTCCAAGATGGAGACGTCAAAGGTCCCGCCACCCAAGTCAAAGACCAGGATGGTGGCGTTGGTCCTTTTATCCAGACCATAGGCCAAAGAGGCCGCGGTGGGTTCGTTTATGATCCGCAGGACGTTGAGCCCCGCTATTTCACCTGCAGTCTTGGTAGCCTGCCTCTGAGCGTCGTTGAAGTAAGCGGGGACCGTTATCACCACATCGGTCACCCTTTCGCCCAAGTACCTTTCGGCGTCATCTACCAGCTTCTTCAAGATCATGGCCGAGATCTCCTCAGGGGCATAGAGCTTGCCCATGACCTCGACCCTTGCAGCGTTGTTAGGACCGGCTACTACCTTGTAAGGGACCCGCTTGATCTCCTCCTGGACCTCGTCGTACCGTCTACCCATGAAGCGTTTTATAGAGAAGATGGTGTTCTCGGGGTTCAATATGGCCTGTCTTTTGGCCAGCTGTCCCACAAGGCGCTGACCATCCTTGGTAAAGGCCACTACCGAGGGCGTAAGCCTTGACCCCTCTGCATTAGGGATCACCGTGGGCCTATCGCCTTCCATGATGGCCACTACCGAGTTCGTGGTCCCAAGGTCAATGCCCAGTGCTTTCTTCGCCATTTTCGGTCACCTCCTGTTTTTCGTTTTGTCCTCGATCAAGTTAAACATCCCTTGCTTTATTTCAAGCTTTATGTAATCTTTTGGTCTTCACAAGGCCTCAGGGTTCAAGGGGGTAAGAGATGAGGAGGGGTTTTTTGGAGGAGAAGCTCTCCGAAGAGGAGGTAAGGGAACTTCAGGAGATTGCCAAGGAGGCCCGTGGGGACATCCTGACCATGACCTGGCTTGCAGGTTCCGGGCACCCAGGGGGGTCCATGTCCTCTTTGGAGATGGTGTTGCTTGTCTATGCGAAGGCCAATGTGGACCCTTCTTCTCCCTTTAAAGAAGATAGGGACCGGATCGTTATAAGCCACGGTCACATTTCCCCTGCTGTCTACGCAGTGCTAGGAAGGCTCGGTTTTTTCGACGTGGAACAGGCCGTAGCCACCTTCAGGCTCGCGGGGAGCCCCTTTGAAGGCCATGTGACCTCCAAGGTCCCAGGGGTTGAGTGGTCCACCGGCAATCTGGGACAAGGGCTTTCGGCAGGCTGTGGATTTGCCCTTGCGGCCAAGATCAAGGGGATGAGTTATCACACCTTCGTCCTCATGAGCGACGGCGAACAGACCAAAGGACAAGTGGCAGAGGCTAGGCGCTTTGCTGTAAAGTACGGGCTCAAGGACTTGACGGTCTTGATAGACTACAACAAGCTCCAGATCTCAGGCCCCATCCAGGAGATCATGCCCCAAAGGATAAAAGAGGACTACTTAGCAGACGGATGGGAGGTGCTTGAGGTAGATGGACATGACCTACAGGCCCTCTATCAGGCCATAAGGGAGGCCATGAAAAAGGAGGTCCCTGTCGCCATCCTTGCCCACACCACCATGGGCAAGGGGGTGAGCTTTATGGAGGACAGAAACGAATACCACGGCCGTGCCTTAAACGACCAGGAATACGAAGCCGCCATGAGGGAATTGGGCCTGAGGAGGGACATCGAACGCTTAAAGGCCCTGAGGGATAAGAGGGACTATCCCTTCTTCTCACCCCCAAGGAGGGTCCTGCCCAAGGTGGAGGTAGGTGAACCAAGGACTTACGCCCCAAAGGAGAAAGTGGGGAACCGCAAGGCTTGGGGAAGGGTCCTCCTTGACCTGGCAGAGCTAAACATACCAAGGGGCATCCCCATCGTGGCCCTGGACTGCGACCTGGCCAGTTCCGTAAGGGTAGAGGACTTTGGGAAGCTCTATCCGGATTATTTCGTCGAAGGGGGGGTACAGGAACACAACACCGCCACTGTGGCCGGTGTCCTCTCAAAGGAGGGGATTGTGACCTTCTTTGCGGACTTCGGGGTCTTCGGGATCGATGAAGTTTACAACCAACAGCGCTTAAACGACATAAACCAGACCAACCTCAAGGTGATCGCTACCCATGTAGGCCTTGACGTAGGCCAGGACGGCCATACCCACCACTGTATAGATTACCTAGGGGTAGTTAGGAACCTCTTCGGTTTTAAGGTTATCGTCCCCGCTGACCCCAACCAGGCCGATAGGGTCATCCGTTGGGTGGCAAACCAAGAGGGGAACTTCGTTATAACCATGGGCAGGGAGGCAGAACCAGTCATAGAGGACGAGGAGGGGAGGCCCTTTTTTGGGCATGATTACAAGTTCCAATACGGAAAAGGCGACCTCTTGAGGAAGGGGACAAAAGGGGCTTTGATCACCATGGGGCCCTTGGCGCATAGGGCCGTAAAGGTATGGCAGATGCTGAGGCAAGAGGGCTATGACTTACTGGTGGTCAACATCTCGTGTCCTTTCGACCTCGATCAAGACCTCCTGGCCTTTGCTGCTTCTACAGGGCTGGTCGTCACCTATGAAGACCACCATGTGGAGACCGGCCTAGGAGCAGAAGTCGCTAAGTTCCTAGCCGAAAGCGGACTCTCCCCGAGGTTCAGAAGGCTTGGGGTGACCTCTTACGGCCTCTCGGGTACCCCTGAGGAGCTTTACAAAAGCCAGGGGCTCGATGAAGTCTCCGTTTACAAGGTCCTAAAGGAGGAGCTTAGGAGATGCAGGACCTCAAACAGATTTACCGAAGGGTCCTTTCAGATCCTTTCCCCGAACATTTGACCATCGATTTCGGAGGGCAAAAACTCATCTACAGGAAAAGGACCTGGAAGGTCTTCGACCCCGATACAGGACAATGGGAAGAAAGGGGGTTGAGGTATGGAGATAACCCCGATCAACCGGCTGCCCTTTACGAACTGGTAGGGGGGAATTTGGTCCTGGGCGACTGTAAGTTCATAGATCCGGAAAAGGGCCTCGTGAGCTCCCTTAGGGAGGAGGATTTCCTACAGTTTGGCAAACACCCAAGTAAGACCAACCTCACTGACGTTGACAGTGCCCTGAACGTGCTCAAATACCTGACCAAGAGGCCGGCTGTCTGTATAGTCAAACACGGCAACCCCTGCGGTGTAGCCCAAGGGGATGACCTCTTCGAAGCTTTCGAGAAGGCCTTTTTGGCCGACCCCATTGCGGCCTTTGGGGGCTGTGTGGCCCTGAACCGTCCCTTGGACAAAGGGACCGCTGAGGCCATCTCAAGGCATTACTTCGAGGTGGTCGTGGCCCCAGATTATGAGGAGGGTGCACTTGGACCTCTTAAGAGATGGAAGAACTTGAGGATCGTGAAGATAACGCGCATGGATAGGCTCTATGAGTACGCCCAGTTGCCCGTTGTGGAGTTCAAGGCCCTGATAGACGGAGGGTTAATCGTACAGAGGTCCTTCCTCAGCACGATACGTTCGGCCGAGGACCTCAAACCCGCCGAAGCCTTCTACCAAGGGAGGGCCTATCGCGTCCTAAGGGCGCCTTCACCTGAGGAAATAGAGGACATGCTCTTTGGATGGGCCGTGGTTCAAGGAGTTACCTCCAACTCCATCGTCTTCGTAAAGGCAGGGGTCACCGTCGCCATAGGTACAGGTGAACAGGACAGGGTCGGAGCAGTGGAACTCGCTATAAAGAAGGCCTACAGGAACTGTGCAGAAAGGTTGAGCCTTACCAAATACGGGATATCCTATAGGCAACTGGAGGAGGAAGTAAAAGCAAAAAGGAGGCCACCTGAGCACAAGGAGGAGATAGATTTAAAGGTGAAGGAGGAAAGGGGAGGACTCCGTGACGCAGTGCTTGTCTCAGACGGCTTTTTCCCCTTCCGTGACTCAGTGGATCTGGCAAAAAAGGAAGGTGTAAGGGCCATCTTGCAGCCGGGGGGATCCGAAAGGGACCATGAGGTGATCGAAGCCTGTAACGAGGCCGATCCCCCCATAGCCATGGCCTTCACTGGGCAGAGATGCTTCAGACATTGACATGTGAAGGCCAGTGTCCTTCTTCAAAGCTCTCACCCAGGGAGGCAAGGCGGAGGGCTTTCAAGGCCATGGTCGCATATGAACCAGAAGGTAGGAAGAACTCAAGGACAAGGGCCTTATAGGTGGTAAAGACCTCATCGTCAATGGCCTCCATGGCTATGCCTTTGGGCTTGACCCATAGGCGCCTCTCTCCCCCGGAAAGGTAAACCTTTTCCAACCCCCGGGCCTTTAGGTCTCGGACCGAAAGGCCCTCCTCCTTCAGGACCTCTTCTAAGAGGGCTCTAAGCCCTTCGTCCTCGATCCGCATGCGGTGTGAAGGCAAGGGAAGCTCCAAGCTCCATATGTCTTCCCTGGTTTTGTCGGGTAGGTCCCCCTTGGGGAAGACGAGTTCCTGGAAGGGGAACCTCACCGAAAGGAATCCTGCCTTAAGTTTCCCTTTCAACCACCTACTTGCCCACTGGTTCCACAAAAAGCCCTGATAAGAGGAAAGCCAAAGGGAAAGGATCCTAGGGGTGATTAGGTTCACGGCCTTTTTAAATTCGGAAGGGTGAGCGCAAAGGAAGTCCACAACGCTCCTTAGGTTCGACCTGGGGAGGTTCCCTTTCATCTCCTCCCATCGTCCCCATAGCCCTGTGAGCCTTTTCTTTAGTCGCTTGACCTCCTTGGGGTCCCCTATCATAGGGTATGTGAGATAAAACTTCAGGACTTCCTCCCATTGGCCCAAAAGGATGGCCTTGCCCGGAAAGCCCCGCTTTTTACTCCAAGAGCCGAACCTCTGGAGGTCGAAGTAATTGGGGAAACCCTCCTGTAAAACCTTGAGCCATCCCTCAAAGAGGCCTGGGAGTTCTTCGCCTCTTATCTTCCGCAAGGTTATGCGGAAGATATTCCCCTCAAGGTCTTTTGGCCCTAGCCTTCGGTCCAAAAAGCCGATGAGCTCCCCCGAGAACCCCTCGCCAGAGACCTTCTGGGGTAGGTCTCCTTTAAGGGGACCCACCGAAAGATGCTGTGTGGATACCGACCGTGAGTCCTTGAGGGCGGGAGAGCTCACCTTGGAAGGGCTTACGGATAAGATGTGGGCCAAGGATTGGAGGACCTCTGGGGTCGAAAGCCCCCTTTTGACCACCTTGTAGACCGCAAAGGGGCCTTTTCCTTTGAGGGGCGTCTTCAAGACCTCTTTTACGAGGAAATCCTCAGGGAGGTACTTTACCAGCATGGACTAAATTTAAGGAAAAGACCGCATAAATGAAAAGGCCCTCTGCAGAGGGCCTTTTCATTCCAAATTTTAAATAAAGGTTATTTCTTAATGGCTGCCTTTACCATGTTGAGCATGTCTTCATAGATCTTCCTGCCGGGGATGCCCTTTGATTCGGCCTCCTTTATCCATTTTTCGGTCACCTCGTCCTTCACTAGGGCCCGCCACTTCTCTAGGTCTGCCTGACTTACTTCTACAAAGGTGTGCTTTTTCTCCTTGCAGAAGTTGATGGCGGCATCTAGCCATTCGGTCTTCTCGATGTGGTAAAGGTAATTGGTGAACTCGTGCTGTGTCTCAAGGAAGACCTTTTGGATGTCAGCAGGGAGGGCGTTCCAGGTCTTTTCGTTCATGATTACGCCCACAGGGACCATGTTGACGCCACCGGGGAATACGGTGTGATAGGGGACAAGCTCAAGCATCCCAAAGACCTTGAGGACTGCGAAGTGGTTGAGACATCCGTCTACGACACCGCGCTCCAAAGCCGTATACCAATCGCCAATGGGAACCTCAACAGGGGTTGCCCCCATGGCCTTGACTATGGCGGTATGTTCGCCGGTGGTGAGGATCTTCAGCTTCTTTATGTCCTCAGGGGTCTTCACGACCTTGGCCCTCTTTACGGTGTGGATATGGGTTTCGGGCATCATGGAGTAAGCGAAAGGTACAACCCCAGTCCATTCCTTCCGCAATTCAGGGTACTTCTCCATCAGCTTCCTGTAAATGGCGTTTGCCTCCTCGCGCGAAGGCCATCCTATAAAGGGCAGCGTCACAACCATGTTCCCGACAAAGCCGTCACGCGCATTCACCACATAAAGGGCCATATCGGCAATGCCACTCTGTACCCCCCTCATTATGTCGGCTTCGGTCAGTAAGGCCCCACCGGTTATGACCTTGAACTGGACCTTGTTGTTGGTCTTCTTCTGCACCACCTCTGTTAGCCACCTGACCGCCGACCTACAGGGCGGAGCCACCGGAGGGTTGTGGTCGCTGTAGACTAAAAGATACGTATCCCCCTTCTTCTCCAAGGCCTGCAGATGGCCCACCGGACAAAAGAGACCCACCAAAAAGGACAACACTACCAACAATCCCAAGAGCCCAAACCTCCTTAAAACCATACCTTCACCTCCCCCAAGGCATTTTTTACCTTTTAGAGATTTGCAAGATCTGTGCCTCGGGGTCCCCCTGGATAAGGCGTGGTTAAAAAGGCTTTTTCAGAAAGAGGAGGGTTTATTCGGGCAGTATCTTGTCAAAGGGGCAGAATCTTGCCTCTACCTTCTAGTTGACGTTATTTCAGAAAGGGCCTTTATGGCGTAAAGGACCTCTTCTTCCTCGTTTAAGTAGCTAAAGGAGAACCTTACCGTGCCTTCGGGGAAGGTGCCTATAGTCCTATGGGCTGAGGGAGCGCAATGGAGGCCTGCCCTTACTAGGATGCCGTATTTTTCGTCAAGGACGGCCGCCAACTCCGAGGGCTCCATGCCCTCTACCCTGAGGGAGACGATCCCCACTTGGGAATCGTCCAAGGTCCCAAAGGGTCTTATTCCCTTCAGTCCCCTTATGCCCTCGAGGAAGGTCTTGGTCAGCTGTCTTTTCTTTGCCTCGACCCTTTCCATGCCTTCCTTCAACAGAAACCCAACTCCTGCCCCAAGGCCGGCTATCCCGGGGGTATTTGGGGTGCCGCTTTCGTATTTATCGGGTAAAAAGGACGGTTGTGACTCCTCCTCAGACCTGCTACCTGTGCCCCCGCGCATAAGGGGTTCGAGGAACTTTTCGATCCCCTCTCCTATGTACAGCCCCCCCGTCCCTTGGGGTCCGAAGAGGGCCTTATGCCCAGTGAAGGCCAAGAGGTCGACTCCCAGTTCCCTTACCTTTATCCTCACAGTCCCTGCGGATTGGGCTGCATCGACCAAAAAGAGGACCCCATATCCCTTGGCAAGGGTAGCCACTTCCTTAACGGGCATTATGGTCCCGGTTACGTTGGAGAGATGGACCAAGGCTATGAGCTTTGTGTTTGGCTTTATGGCCCTCCTTATGTCCTCTGGGTCGATCTCCCCACGCGGTGATCCCCTTATCACGGTGACCTCTACCCCCTTCTTTTCCAAGTCCCTCAAAGGACGCATGACGGAGTTGTGCTCAAAGCTTGAGGTTATCACGTGGTCTCCTGGCTTAAGGAGGCCGTAAAGCGCTATGTTAAGGGCTTCGGTTACGTTCTTAGTGAAGACGATCCTCAAAGGGTCCTCTACTCCGAAAAGTTCTGCCAGGGCCTCACGGGCCTCGTATATGAGCCTTGCTGCCTCTTGGGAGAGCCTGTGACCAGAACGGCCGGGGTTGGCACCTACCTCAAGCAGTGCCTTAAGGACCGCCTCTGAGGTCTCCTTGGGCTTAGGCCAAGAAGAGGCAGCGTTGTCCAGGTAAACCATACGTTCCGGCTTCATGGTAGTACCCTTACCCTTGAAGGATGGTCCGAGGTGAACTCGCCGATGACCGAGGCCTTTACCCCCTTTTCCTCAAGAAGCCCCATGAGCCTTTCCTCCCTTTCCTTCGGAACCGCTATGAGGAGTCCTCCCGAGGTCTGGGGATCGAACAAGAGGTCAAAGACGACCTCCTCAACCCCTTCGTTTGAAACCATGTGCTTACGATACTCACGGTTGCGATAGGCACCTCCGGGAAGAAGGCCCATTGAAGCCCATTCCAAGGCCTCCTCTAAAAAGGGGACCCTCGAGGCATAGATCCTCAAACCCACAGCGGTCCCATCTACCATCTCACAGGCATGGCCCAGTAAGCCGAAGCCCGTGACATCCGTACAGGCGCTTACCCCAACCTCCACCATGGCCTCAGAGGCCTTGCGGTTGAGCTCGGCCATAAGCAAGGTCACCCTCCTGACTGTCTCCTCTCCTGCCAATTGGGCCTTTATAGCTGTGGACACCACACCTGTACCTATGGGCTTGGTCAGGACCAAAAGGTCCCCAGGCCTTGCCCCTTGGTTCCTTATGACCCTATTAGGGTGCACAAGGCCTATTACCGCAAGTCCGTACTTCATCTCCTGGTCCTCCACGGAATGCCCTCCCACCAGGACTACACCAGCTTCTTTCAATTTCTCCAGTCCTCCTCTCAAGACCTCTTGTAGGACCTCTATTCCCAAATCCCTCACCGGGAAGCACACGATGTTCATAGCAGTAAGGGGCTTACCTCCCATGGCGTATACGTCCGAAAGGGCATTTGCCGCGGCTATCTGTCCGAACCAGTACGGGTCATCTACGATGGGGGTGAAAAAGTCCACCGTGTGTATCAGGGCTAGCTCCTCAGTGAGCTTATATACCCCTGCGTCGTCCACCCTCTCGATCCCCACGATCAAGTTGGGGTCCGAGGGGAGTTCAAGCCCCTGCAAGGCCCTTGCCAGGTCCCCTGGCCCAAGCTTTGCTGCTCAACCCGCACTCCGTGAACACTCTGTAAGCCTCTTCACCATCGGACCCCTCACACCACTATGAGCTTTGGAGCTGAAAGCAAGGCTTCGGCTATCTCATACATGTTCGAGACCCTCCCCACCATGAGCTTCTCCTTGAGGCCAAAATAACCCAAACAGGTTCCACAGGCCAAGAGCTCGACACCCCTTCCCTCAAGTGCCTTGAGGTCATCTAAGACCTCCGAACCTTCTACCGTCAGTTTGACGCCCGTGTTGAAGAAGATGACCCTTTTGGGGGGTTCCGGGAGTTCCACCAGGGTATGTAAAAAGGACCTCATCAAAAGCCTGCCCAGCTCCTCTTCACCCCGTCCCATGCCATCTGAAGAGATGACCAGTACTGCCTGAGGACTAGGGACATCGCAGGTCCCCCCTTCCTTTGTCCGTTTAAGGTGAACGTAAAAGCCATCGGGGCGTTCCTCCACTTTCACTTCACACCCCAACTGCTCCCCCATGCGTTTTACGTTCTGTGCCGCGCCCATGTCTCCTACCATGACCAAGACCTCATCGGCCTCTTCAAGGGCTTTGCGGGCGAGCACAACCGGTTGCGGGCAGCTCAATCCCCTTGCATCTACTACCTTTGACATCGTCCACCTCCTTTTTCCTCAGCGATCAAAGCGGCCCCCAAGGCCCCGGTAAAACGGGGGTCAAAGGGCAAGGGTATTAGCTCCACTCCAAGTTCTTCCTGGAGGGCCTCTTTGAAGAAGGGGATCTTGGCCACTCCCCCGACCAGGGCCACTTCCCCTTCCAAACCAAAGCCGTGGGCAAGGCTTGAGATCCTCTTGCACACGCTTTTTATGATAGCCCTGGCCACTGCCTCTTTTGGACAACCCGAGGCAAGAAGGGAGACCACCTCCGTTTCGGCGAACACGGCACAGGTACAGTTGATGACACAGGTCCGCCGTGCCCTTTTGGCCAAGGTTCCGAGTTTAGAAGGCTTCACCTTAAAAATCCTGGCCATGGCCTCCAAGAACCTACCGGTCCCAGCGGCACATCTGTCGTTCATGACGAAACCCAAGAGCCTTCCATGGTTTACCCTCAGCACCTTTGCGTCCTGTCCACCTACGTCGATCACCGTCCTCACCGAGGGCCTAAGCCTTGATACCCCCTTTGCATGACAACTCAACTCGGTGACCTTTTCGCCCCAAGGGAAGGTATCCCGTCCATAGCCTGTGACGACGATCCCTACGACTTCCTCAATCTTGACGTCCTTTTCGCTCAAAAGCCCGTAAAGGACCTTAAAGCCTGCCCCTTTGAAATCGGGTCCAGTGGACAAAGCCTTTCGGGCAAGGACCCTGCCTTCCTTTAAAAGGACCCCTTTCGTCCAACTGGACCCTATGTCGATGCCTACAAAGAAAGGCATTTCTAAGCTAGACCTTCCAAAAAGGCCTTTACCCTCGTCTTTAAAGCCTCGAGGTCTCCGTCTCCATAGTCGCTTTCGATCCTGAGCACCGGTATCCCCCTCGCCCTTAGGGCCCTCTCCACCTTGTAACCCTCGAGGATAAAAGGCTGGCAAAAGACCAGGCTATAGTAAATGACGCCATGGACCCGGTAGTCTTGGCATAGCTGTACTATCTGTTGCACCCTTTCTTCGTTAGGGGTGAAACATGCGCAATTGGCCTTGAACTGCCTTCGGGCGATGGCCTTGATCAACTCCTTCAGGTCCCCGTCGGAAGGGTCGGTCCGACCGGTAAGTAGACGAGTGCCGGTACAGGACTCCTCGCATACGACAACTCCCCCTTGTTTTTCCACAAGGGCATGGAGCTTCCAATTGGGTAAGACCATGGGGCTGCCCGCTACCAATATCCTCGGCCTGCCCTTGGGGAAAGCCCCTTGTTTGGCTTCTGCCCTCTGCTGGAGTTCCTCACACAGTTCCTCTACCTTCTGGGAGAACCTGACAGGGTCATCTAAGAAGCCGAGCTGTACGACCAACAGGGCATCAAGACCACTTATGGGAACTGGGTCGTTGCGCCTGAGGTCGAAAAGCCTCTGTAGCGCTTGCCTTTTTCGATCGAAGACCTCCATGGCCTCTCGAAGTCCCTCAGCTGTTACCTCCTTTCCCGTGACCTCCTGTACCTTTTTTAGGAACTCCCAGATTTCGCCTTCCCAAAAACCCAAGTCCCTTTCGGATTTCTTCTGGGGTAGTTCCATTACGTAAAGGGGCACGTATTCCGAAAGCAGTTCCCAGGCCTTTTTCTTACCATCACAGGTGGTCTCACCCACCACTAGGTCTGCAACCTCCACATAAGGGCAAAGCCTCTCCAGTTTGAATCCGACCGAGGACTTTATGAGGGGGCAGAGGTTCCTGGGCAGGATCCTTTCGGCAGCGGCCACGGTCATATCGACCCCACCACACAGCCCCACGCAGGCCCCTCCTGCAGCATATATCACCTCTTCAGGCACATAGATACAAAAGGCACCGAAGACCTTCCCCCCTCTTTGCTTATGCTCGACAAGCTCTCTTATCCTGAAGCCGTGGACGTCACCGGCGAACCCATCGAAATAAGCCATCCGAGAAGGCCTGCCCTCCTGGCTCAGAAAAAGGTCGCCGAAGACCTGAGGCAAGACCTCCAAGAGTTGATCGTGCTTCTTCAAATCGATGCCCAAAGACTCCCAGAGCTTGCGGTTGTCAGCCATTTGTCACCTCCTTCTTATTTTTTCCTGATCCTTAACCTTATAAGGCCCGCTTCTTCTTCCACCGAGAGGACTTCATGCCCTTGCGATTGGACAAACCTTTTGACGTTCTCCTTGGCCGGAGGATAGTCCAAGAGGACCTCCAAGACCTCGCCCTTGTCCAGGCCCTCCAGGGCCTCCTTGGTCTTTAAGACGGGTATAGGGCATACAGCGCCTCTTAGGTCGAGGACCTTCTCCATCTTTCACCTCCTATCCTACTAGTGCCTTCACCAAAGGTGCCAAGAACTTATGGAAGAGGACCGCCCCGACGGCAAACCCTCCTAAGTAAGAAAGGGCACTCCAGGACCCCTCGGCCGCCATGACGTGTTGCCTGAAGGGACATCCCCCCGCCAAGACCCCCAGGAACCCCAAACCGAACCCACCTACCATGGCCAAAGCCAAATGGGCCCAAACTTTAGGCGAAAGGCTTATGGGATCACCTGGGACAGGGAGCCAAGGGCTCGGATGGGCCTCTACCCCCGCCTTCTGCCAGTTGGAAAGGAAGAAGCCCTTGCCTTTCAAAAACCAAGGGAAGGTCCCAAGGGCCTGTGACAGCCCGGAAAGCAGAAGGAAGCCCAAAAAGGCCCCAAGTAGGAAACCAAAAAACCCGTAAAGGAGCCTCCTGTCACGTATGAGGTAAAAGTCCCTCATACCACCGATGGTGCAGAAACGGGCCCTTTGGCCAAGATAGCCGAAGAGGAAACCCAAACACAAGGTAGCCCATGCGTGTACCATTTCCACCCTCCTAGCTTATGCGCTTTATCGTCTCAGACCCCACGATGACCCCTAAGAAGATCATCCCCAGGGCCACCATGGCCGTTAAGTCCAAATAGGCCACCTTCAAAGCCGTCCTTATGGGACACCCACCCATGATAAGCGCCGAACACATAACCCCCATCCCTATGAAGAACTCCCATAGGGGCCGTTGACTGGACACCCTCAAGGACCTCGGCCTGAATTCCCCATGGACTTTAGCAGCCACAAAGGCCCCGGCGAGGACCCCGACTATCGTTAAGACGGGGAAGGACTGCGAGACAGGAGCACCTTCAAACTTGGGAAGCCCACTCGACAAAAGCCCATAAACCGGCCAAAGCCTCACCACCACCCAGTTCACCAGATCCCTCATGTGACAGGCTATACAAACCCCATAAGCAGGAGGCGGCAACACCTTAAAAAAGGCCTGAACCACCACCGCCCCAAAACCTATAACCAAACCCACTAACCAAGGCGCCATAGGACAACCTCCCAAAAGATGATCGAGGGAAGAAAAATACCCCATAAAAGATCTATAGGTCAAATAGAATTTTTCTATGAATGTTATGTGGTGTTATAGATGTGTTTTGGTTTGTTGACATCGGTGGTGGGCTTGGATAAGTTTAGGGGCATGAAGTTCAGGGTGGTGGTTTTGGCTGCAGGGAAGGGCAGGAGGATGAGGTCGTCTGTGTCCAAGGTCTTGCATCCCCTTTTGGGGAGGCCGATGATCGAGTGGGTCTTGGGGGTGGTTCAGCAGTTGGGTCCTGAGGAGGTGGTGGTGGTTTCGAGTGGGGATGAGGCCCTTTTGGGTTTTTTGTCTTCTAAGCCGGTCAAGGTGGTGGTCCAGCGGGAGCCCCTTGGTACGGGTCATGCGGTTATGGTGGCGCAGGGTGAGCTTGAAGGGTACAGGGGGCCGTTACTTTTGGTCTATGGGGATACGCCTTTGCTTAGGGTTGAGACCTTGAAGAGGCTGCTTGAGCGTCATCTTGAGCAGCAGGCGGTTTTGACCTTCCTTACGGTCATGCTCGATGAGCCCAAGGGTTATGGGAGGGTCTTAAGGGGAGAAGGGGGTAAGGTCTTGAAGGTAGTAGAGGAGGCCGACTTCAGGGGGGAAGGGGTAAAGGAGGCCAATGCAGGGGTCTACGTGGCAGAGGCCGACTTTTTGAGGGAGGCCTTAAAGGAACTCAAGCCCTTTAATGCCCAAGGGGAGTATTACCTTACGGACCTAGTGGAGATAGGGGTAAAGAAAGGGGCGAAGGTGGAGACCCTTTTGGCGGATGACCCCCAGGAGGTCATGGGAGTGAACACCCGCCATGAGCTGGTAATGGCCCAGGATGTGTTGAGGAGGAGGATCTTATGGAGGTGGCTGGAGGAAGGGGTTACGATAGAGGACCCAGACACCACTTGGATCGAGCCTGAGGTCTCCATAGGCCCTGATACGGTCATCAGGCCTTTTTGTTTTTTGAGGGGTAAGACCTCTATCGGGAGCTCCTGTAGGATAGGCCCTATGGTTGAGCTGGTGGACACGGTCTTAGGTGATGGGGTCGAGGTGCGTTTTTGTTCGTATGTGGAGGGGAGTGAGGTAGCCGAAGGCGCTGTAATTGGTCCTTTCAGCCGTCTTAGGCCGAAGAGCTTTATAGGACCTCAGGCCAAGGTGGGGAACTTCGTGGAGGTCAAGAACTCGGTCCTCGGTCCTGGGGTTAAGGCCAACCACCTGGCCTACATAGGGGATGCTGAGGTAGGAGAAGGGGCCAATATCGGTGCAGGGGCCATAACTTGTAATTACGACGGTTTGAGGAAGCATAAGACCGTCATCGGCCCAAGGGCCTTTATCGGCAGTAACGTCTCCTTGGTGGCCCCGGTTATAGTAGGCGAAGAGGCCACTGTAGGTGCGGGATCTGTGGTCACTAAGGATGTACCCCCTGGTAGCCTTGCCGTGGAGAGGTCCAAGCAGAAGGTCATAGAAGGATGGGCTAAGCGCAGGAGGAAGTGATGTGTGGGATAATGGGGTACCTTGGTCCTCGCCCCCCCTTGGAGGTGCTCCTGGATGGGCTTAAGAGGCTGGAATACAGGGGTTACGATTCGGCAGGTATAGGGGTCTTTGAAGGGCAGAAGGTCCTGGTCTTCCGGTCCGAGGGGAAGATCCGCGACTTGGAGAGGCTCCTCGAGGGGAAGTCCTTTTCTGGGCCTTCAGGGATAGGCCATACTAGGTGGGCTACCCATGGTGAGCCTTCCGAGAGGAACGCCCATCCCCACAAGGTAGGCAGGGTGGTCCTGGTCCACAACGGTATCATCGAGAACTACCTCTCTTTGAAGGAGATCTTGAGGGGAAAAGGCAGGAAGTTTTCTTCGGAGACAGACAGCGAGGTGATCGCCCATCTCATTGACCTTGGGCTTGAGGCAGGTCTCAACCCCAAAGAGGCGGTCCTTGAGGCCCTTAAGCAGCTTAAGGGTTCCTATGCCCTTGGGATCTTAATAGAGGGGATGCCCAACCTTTTGATAGGGGCAAGGAAAGAGAGCCCTCTGCTCCTTGGTATCGGTGAGGGAGAGTACTTCCTTTCCTCAGATGCCCCTGCCCTTCTGCCCTGGACCAGGGACTTGGTCTTTCTCGAGGACGGCGATGTGGTCTTCATCACCCTGGATGGGTTTGAAGTCTGTGACCTAGAGGGCAGATGCCTTTTAAGGAGCCCGAAGCGGGTGGATTGGTCCCTTGCCATGGCCGAAAAGGGCGGTTACAAGCACTTCATGCTCAAGGAAATCCATGAACAACCGCAGGTAGTGGCAGACACCCTAAGAGGCAGGATCTATGAAGAGGAAGGCGAGGTGGTGTTTGAGGAGTTCCCCTTCGGCGAGGAAGAGCTCCAGAAGGTGAAGAGGGTGGTCCTTGTCGCGTGCGGTACTTCTTGGCATGCGGCCTTGATAGGGGCCTATTGGATGGAAGAGCTGTGTCAGGTCGTGGCCCAGGCTGAGATCGCCTCCGAGTTCCGTTACAGGCGTTTTGTCGGCGGAGAAGACGTACTCTTGGTGGCCATATCCCAATCCGGGGAGACGGCTGACACCTTGGCAGCGATAAGGGAGGCGAGGAAAAAGGGGATTAAGACCCTGGGGGTATGCAACGTCCTTGGGTCAAGTCTCACGCGAGAGGTGGACGGTACCCTTTACACCCGTGCGGGCCCGGAGATAAGCGTGGCTTCCACCAAGGCCTTTGTGGCCCAACTGGCCGTCCTGTTGCTCTTGGCCCTCTTCATGGGTCGCAGGAAGGGCACTTTGGGCCAGCAAGAGGTGAGGTCCTACATAAGCCTGCTTAGGACCATTCCCGGGCTTATGGAGCGGGTGCTCCGTGAGGAGGGGAGGATCGCCGAGCTTTCTAGGAAATATGCCGAGGCCAAGGATTTCCTCTACCTAGGTAGGGGGATCTCCTACCCAGTGGCCCTAGAAGGGGCCTTAAAGCTCAAGGAGATCTCCTATATACATGCTGAAGGCTATCCCGCAGGGGAGATGAAGCACGGGCCTATAGCCCTGATTGACGAAAGGGTTCCCACGGTAGTTGTAGCCCCTAGGGACAGGACCTACGATAAGACCATGGGGAACATAAAGGAGGTAAAGAGCCGCAAAGGGAAAGTCATAGCCTTGCTCAACCAGGACGACCCCCTGTTGGAAGCGGCGGTGGATGACCTCCTGAAGGTACCCTGGACTCCCCCTTTACTCAGTCCCTTTGTGACGGTATTGCCCCTTCAGCTTTTCGCTTACCACATGGCCGATTACCTCGGCACAGACGTAGATCAACCGAGAAACCTGGCAAAGAGCGTGACTGTGGAATGAATCCGGTGGAAGAACTCCTTCGGGACCTCAACCCTCAGCAGCGGGAAGCGGTCCTGGCGGAAGAAAGGGCTGTTCTGGTTTTCGCCGGGGCAGGTAGTGGTAAGACCCGCGTTTTGACCTATAGGATCGCCTACTTGGTGTTGAGCGGCCGCGCTAGGCCGGGGGAGATCCTCGCCGTCACCTTCACCAACAAGGCCGCAGGTGAGATGAAGGGAAGGGTCGAAAGGCTCCTTGGAGGTCTAAAGGAGGGGCTTTGGATAGGGACCTTTCATGGGATATGTAACCGCATCCTCAGGGCATATGGGGACAGGATCGGCCTGCCGCGGGACTTCGTCATATACGACGAGGACGACCAGTTGAAGGTCATCGAAGGGATAATCCGCTCGATGGGCCTTGACCGGGAGGCCTTCCCACCTTCGCGGGTCTTAAAGGAGATAGAACGGGCGAAAAACCGAGGGATAGGACCCGAAAGCTATGAGGCGAACCCCTTCGACCTCTTCCAGAGGCGTACTGCCCAGGTCTATCCCCTTTATCAGGAGGTCCTCAGGCAGTCCAAGGCCTTGGACTATGGTGATCTGCTCCTTTACTGCCACAAACTCCTGGAGCTAAAGGAGATTAAGGAGATTTTCCACAGGAGGATAAGGCACATACTAGTAGACGAATATCAGGACACCAACTTCATCCAATACCTTCTCCTTAAGGACCTCATGGGGCCCGAGACCTCCATAATGGTGGTAGGAGATGACGATCAATCCATATATGCCTGGAGGGGGGCAGAGCCTTCGAACATCTTCCAGTTCCAAAAGGACTTCCCCAGGGTGAGGATCATAAAGCTTGAACAGAACTATCGCTCTACTAAGACCATCCTCAGAGGGGCAAATGCCGTAGTCTCTCACAACAGGCTTCGCACGCCCAAGACCCTTTGGACAGAGAACCCTGAAGGGAAGCCCATAACCCTATACGGGGCAGAGGACGAAAGGGAGGAAGCCCTTTGGGTTGCAAGATCCATCCTCAACTCGGGTAGGCCTTTCGGGCACTTTGCGGTCTTTTACCGCATAACCGCCCAATCGAGGGCCCTTGAGGAAGCCATGATGAGGTTGGGGATACCTTACACGGTTATAGGGGGCCTCAAGTTCTTCGAGCGCAAGGAGGTGAAGGACCTACTTGCCTATCTCAGGCTCATCTTCAACCCCTTAGATGAAGTAAGCCTCAGGCGCGTGATAAACGTCCCCCCAAGGGGCATAGGCCCCAAGGCCTTGGAGCGCCTTGAAGCCTTTTGCAAGGAGAGGGGCCTACCCCTTTGGGAAGGCTTAAAGGAGCTGTCCGAAAAGGGGCTCTTTAGGAACCATAAGGGTGTTAAGGCCTTCCTGGAACTTGTGGAGGACCTGCGTTCAAAAAGGGACCTCCTGAGGCCTTGGGAGATCCTCGAAGAGCTCCTGAAGAGGACCAGCTTCCTCGAATACCTCCAGGGGCTCCCCCAGGGTCAGGAAAGGATCGAAAACGTGGAAGAGCTGCTTTCGGCCATGAGGGAGAGGGAAGAGGGGCTCGAGGAGGTGATATCAGACTTGAGTCTCATGTCGGAGGTGGATCAGTTAAGGGAAGGGGAGAAGGTGGTCCTTATGACCCTTCACAGTGCAAAGGGCCTTGAGTTTCCAGTGGTCTTCATAGTGGGCCTTGAGGAAGGGCTCTTGCCCCATTACCTTAGGTTGAACGACAGGTCCGAGCTGGAGGAGGAAAGGAGGCTCTTCTACGTAGGGATGACAAGGGCCAAAGAGGAGCTGTACTTGAGCTATGTGAGAAGGAGGGGACTTTTCGGCCGGAGCTTCGAACGGATGCCCTCACGCTTCCTTAGCGAGCTGCCAGAGGAGGTCTTAAAGAGGGATGGGAGATACCAATTCTACAGGCCCAAGGGTTGGGCTTGGGCTGACAGGGACTTCTGAGGCTTTAAATGGAGGAGAAGGCCCTAGCGCTTTTGGTCTTCCTGTGCACCTACTTAGGTATCGCCGTAGGGGAGATACCGGGGCTACAAGTCGACAGGACCGGTATAGCCATCCTGGGGGCCACGGCCATGATGGCCCTTGGGGTTTTGCAGGCAGAGGAGGCCTTACGTTACATACACGTTCCCACCCTTCTCTTGCTTTACGGCCTCATGGTGCTTTCGGCCCAGTTCAAGATAGGGGGCTTTTACACCAGGGTGGCCCTTTACATTGCCGAACGTTTCAAAAGTCCGAAAGGCTTTTTGTGGATGTTGATATTGGCCTCTGGGGTGCTTTCTGCCCTTTTGGCCAATGACGTAGTCTGTCTGGCCTTTGTCCCAGTGGTGGTCGCTTCCACTCGGAGTTTGGGTCTTAACCCCATCCCCTTCCTTTTGGCCCTCTCTATGTCCAGTAACATCGGCTCTGCCGCTACCATAATCGGGAACCCCCAAAACATGCTGATAGGCCAATGGGGCGCCCTGCCTTTTGACGAATTCCTTTTGTGGTGCGGTCCTCCTTCGGCCTTTGGGCTGCTTTTGGCTTACCTTTTGATATCCCTCTTTTACCGCCGGAGATGGTACCAAAGGGAATGGGCAGAGGGTCTCTTGGAAGAAGACTGGCCAGCTTACAACCCTCACAGGGTGCGGAAAGGAGCTATCTTAACCCTTGTCCTTTTGGTGCTGTTTTTCACCCCTATCCCAAGGGAGGTGACGGCCATATCTGTGGCGGGCGTGCTTTTGTGTAGCCGTTACGTAACCACAAGGGAACTGCTGTCACATGTGGACTGGCACCTTTTGGCCCTCTTCATAGGTCTTTTCATAGTCGTCGGTGGGGTCTCCAAATACCAGATCCCCCAGGACCTGGTCCAGTGGCTGGAGTTGAGAGGGCTTGACCTCAAGGACCCCGCCATCCTTACGGGCTTTACCCTCCTTTTGAGCAATGCCTTCAGCAACGTCCCCGCCGTTATGCTCCTTTTGAGAAGCCTTGACCTCCCTCCTCACCAATTGTACCTCTTGGCAATAGTAAGCACTTACGCCGGAAACCTCTTGACCATCGGCAGCATAGCTAACCTCATAACCTTGGAGGGGGCACGCAGGATGGGGATAAAGGTTTCTCCTTGGCAGTACGCCAAATTGGGTATACCCCTCACGCTCTTGACAACGGCCTCGGGCTTGATCTGGTGGTTTTCCTTGAGGGGGCTCACAAACTAAGGGTCATCCCATCTTGGGCCGCTATGACCTCAAGCCCGAGTTCGGCCGAGAGCCTTTGGGCTACCGTGTGGGGGCCGAGTTTCAGCATGCTCATCCCAAAATGGGTCAGGACGGCCTTTTTAGGCCTCACTGCCTCTATGATTTCCCTAGCGTCACCTAGGGTCAAGTGGGGTACCTTATCGTCCCTCTCAGCTGCCCTGACCACGTTTAGGATAAGGACTTCTGCCCCTTTGTAGGCCTCCTTCAATTCAGGGAAAAAGAGGGTATCTGAAACGATCCCGATCCTTTCCTCGATCATGAGCCCATATGTCTCAACTGGGTGTTTGTGCTTCAAAGGTACCCGAAACCTCAAGCCATCGAGCTCGTAAAGTCCACCTTCCTTCAAGACCTCTATCCCCATCAAGAACCCCCTTAAGTACCTTAAGACCACTGGATCTTCCTCCAGGGCATCCCATGGGGCAAAGAGTACCCCTCGTTTATGCCACCCCCCTTCGGTCATGGCTTCAATCATCACGTTCACATCCGCTGAATGGTCCAAGTGCCTGTGGGTCAAAAGGATGGCGTCAAGCTTAGTAGGATCAAGTTTGGGCCTTGAGGAAAGGGCCTTGACCAAGGCGCCCGGACCAGGGTCTATCAAGACCCTTTTGCCCTTCAACTGGAGCCACATCCCTCCTGATGCCCTGAGTTGTTTGAAGACCACCACCCTTGCCCCTGCGGTCCCTAAGAACTTCACGTAATCCATCCTTTCAACCCCCGAAGAACCTCAAGGCGTTATCCCAGAGGACCTTTTCCTTCTGCGAGTCCTCGAGTCCCGCCTCCTCCATACCCTTTAGATACCTCCTCGGCCCCAAAAGGGGGTAATCGGTCCCGAAAAGCAGTTTGTCGGGTATGAGCTCCAGGGCTACCCTCCAGACCTTAGGTTCGTACAGGAAGGGGAGGGCGGCTGTGTCGTAATAGACGTGGCGACAAAGCTCCTTTACCTCCGGCATGAGTTCGTAAAAGAAAAAGCCCCCGCCCATATGGGCCAGTATGAGTTTTACCCCCTCCGCGAGGGTCAAGAGGGCCTCTATGTCCCTGAGACACACCTTCCCCTTTCCGGGGTAAGGATGCCCAACCGGTTCGTTCACGTGAATCAGAGCAGGTAAACCCAAGGACTTAAGGGTCAGGAAGAGTTCCCTAAGGTAGCCTCTATCGAGGAGCTCCTCCCCATATGTCCCTGGGGCGAGTTCCCCTGCCCCTTTTGCCCCTCCCTTTGCACAACGCTCAAGTTCCCTCAGGCCGCGTTCGTCAGCCGTAAAGGTGACAAAGGGCAAGAGCCGAGGGTGTTTCTGATGGGACTCAAGGAGGTAATCGTTCTCCCTCTTACACAGTTCGAGGTCTCCCCAGGGGAAACCACAGATCACTGCGTAGAGGATAGCCTCTTCTGCCATCTTGGACAGGAGTTCCTCAACCCCCACCATCCTTGCGCTAGGATCCGCATACAGCAAGGAGAAAAAAGGATCCCTTATAAACTGGCGGTTCTGCCTCACCCAAGGGGAAAAGATGTGGGTATGGACGTCAAAGGCCTTCACACCAAAACCTATAACAGATGTCCTCCCAAAAGCCAAGGCGCAAGACTTTGTGCTATAATTGAACCGGAGTTTGAAGAAAGGGCGTTTTTAGTTTTTGCGTCGAATGACTTTTCTACAAGAAAAGGGGCAAAGGAGGAGAAAGATTTTTGAAGGCTTAAAGGATCAAGGAGGGTTATGGATCCACGTGTTCCAGAGGGCCCCAATAGGGGTGATTGGGCTTGATGGGGAAGGAAAGGTCTGGCTTTGGAACAAAAGGGCAGAGGATATTACAGGCGTTAAGGCAGAAGAAGCGCTTGGTCGTATCCTTCCTTGGGCAAAAGAGGAGCTCAAAGAGGTCCTAAAGGAGGCCTTTGGAGGGAAGGCGCTCCATGGCCTTGAGTTCCTCCAGCGCAAAGGTGAAGAAGAGAGGTGGATGCGTTTATCGGTATCCCCCCTTGAAGGGCCTGGTGGGGCGGTAGGTGGTGTAGTGCTATTCTTTTGGGACGTCACTGAGGAGAAGGCATTGTCCTATGCCTTGAAGCAGATCTTGGACCTCCTCTCAAGCCTTGCTGACAGTACAAGGGCAGGCCTTTTCCTCCACCGAGGTGGCCCCTTCCTTTACGTTAACAAGGCCTTTCGGGAGCTTACGGGTTTCACCTTTGAGGAACTCACGGCCATGCCCTCTTGGGAGGTCGTACACCCAGAGGACAGGCCTTTGGTAAGGGAACGGGCAAAGAAGAGGTTAAAGGGCGAAGAGGTACCTTCCTGCTATGAGGTGAGGTTCCTCTTGAAGGACGGGTCCGTGAGGTGGGCCGAGCTTGCCTTGGCGGTTGTGGATTATGGGGGGAAACCCACGATTGTCGGGACCGCCTATGACGTGACAGAACTGAAGAGGGTCCAAGAGGAGCTTTATAAGGCCAACGAAGAGCTAAAAAGACTGGTAGCTACAAAGACTGGGGAGCTGTTATCTGTCGAAAGGGAAAGGGAGGTGTTGCTTTACTCCATATCCCATGACCTCAGGGCACCTTTGAGGGCTATAGAGGGCTTTTCGGAGTTATTGTGGGAGGGGTATCGAGATGTCCTCGACGAGAAGGGCCAGAGGTTCTTACAGAACGTCCTTCAGGCCTCAAGGAGGGCCGCAAAGATGTTTGAGGACCTATTGAAGTACGTAAGGCTTGGCAAAAAGGGGTTACAGATGTCAAGGGTTGACCTCGGAATCTTGTTCAAAGAGCTCCTTGAGGGGTTTGACCCCTCCCTTTTGGCCCAGGCCAAGGTGCTCCTTAAGGGTCCGTTTCCGTCCTTGGTTTCTGACGAGACCCTTTTGAGGCTTGTATTTTCCAACCTTTTGGACAACGCCTTTAAATATCGTAAAGAAGGTGTCCCCCTTGAAGTCGAAATAGGCTCATGGGAGGAAGAGGGGTCTTTGGTCCTTTACGTCAGGGACAACGGCAGGGGGATCCCTAGGGATTGCCTCGAGAAGGTGTTTGACCTCTTTCAAAGGCTTACGGTCCAAGGGTCGCCGGAGAGCACGGGGGTGGGGCTTGCCATCGCGAAAAAGGCCGTGGAGCTCCTAGGTGGCTCGATTTGGGTCACGTCCGAATTGGGCCAAGGGAGCACCTTTTACGTAAAACTCCCTTTGGAGGTTTGCATTGGGAGTGCTGTTGATAGAGGATGATCCCATGGATGCGGAACTTTTTACCCTGGCCTTAAGGGAGGCCAATTATGAGGAAGTCATATACGTAAAGGAGACGGCCGAAAAGGCCATGGAGTTCCTGTTGGCGCTTCCTGACGAGCTAAAGCAGCCCTACGGCATACCGAAACTTGTGGTCTTGGACCTCGTGTTGCCAGGGATAGACGGCTTTGGATTTTTGAGGTGGCTCCGTTCCCATCCCTCCTTCAAGGCCCTGCCGGTTTTGGTGCTCACGTCCTCTAAGGAGGAGGAAGATTGTAAAAGGGCCTATGAGGCTGGGGCAAACGGGTATCTGGTTAAGCCGTCGTCCTTCAAGGAGATGAGGGAAATAGCCAAGGCCATAAGGTCTTACTGGCTCACCTACAACAAGACCCCGTGGGAGTATCTATGATGAAAGTCCTTTATCTTGAGGATAACCTTTGGGACAGGGAACTAGTAGAGGAGGTGCTTGCGAAGGAGGGCTTTGAGGTCAAGTTGGTGTCATGTAGGGAGGAGTTGGAAGAAGTCCTAGAGAAGATGGATTTCTCGGTGGTCCTTACAGATCTCAACGTATTGGGT
>Ga0105163_1000158_pt1 | contig 41832 bp, 64 predicted proteins | sample JNZ110809AmetaG_FD_81531 | JGI IMG/M metagenome (GOLD analysis project Ga0105163, IMG submission 81531) | Hot spring microbial communities from Jinze hot spring, China to study Microbial Dark Matter (Phase II) - JNZ 110809A | ecosystem: Environmental > Aquatic > Thermal springs > Hot (42-90C) >... | reverse complement strand
TACTTCGACGTCTTCGTTCCAAAAGACCAAGTGCAAAGCTTCAAAAACTGGTTCGGTGAAGTTGACAAGTTCAGTTTCAGCGAGGGAATAAATATCAAAACCACTTACGAAGGCGAAGACTGACGTCGCCGACTTCATCATTTTGGGCCGTTAAAGCATCTCGGCCAATAGGGCTCTCAGCTTCTCCACCGGCCTTTCTCGGAACCTGGCTTCCACGCTGAGAATCATCTCATCCGGGTTTATGTGAGGCCTGCATACATGGGCCCCGTCCTCGCAGCAATAATCCAGATACAGTTCCTTGAATCTATCCACTCTCGACCTTATGGTAGCCTCAACCGAGCCATCCCTCTTGTTCACTGTAACGCTTGACAAGAACCATGACGCCGGCTCCTCCACCCTGACTTTAGGATGCCTAAAATCCACGACGCAGAAATTGACATCTTCATGAACCCTATGGATGTGGTAGCCGAGCCGCCTGATCATCTCGGAAAGCTCCTTACACGAAAGCATCCAACCCGCGAACACCCCCGGATGTTTATATCCTTTAGTCGGCCGAGGTTTTTCCTTTGGGTTTTCGAAATTTGCTTGAAAAGTATGTTGGGGGAGGAGGATGAACGAGGTCATGAGTTTCTCGGAGTGGAAGACGAGGACCCTCATCGAACTTTTAAAAATTTATGAGGAAATCGAGAACGAAGAAATACGCCATGAAATCGACTCTCTCATAAATAAGCTGACATATCTGAAATCGAGAGACCTTTCGACGTGGTTGCACCTCCTACACGGCGTCGCCAAATACTACGAAGATGTTAGGAAGCAACTTTTACTTCTCGTCCCGGATGAAAAATTATTAAAACATTGGTTTTCCTCGCGCGGATAATTTTCTCTCTTTTTGGGTTTAGATGACTCTCTATGTAGTTGAATTGAGAACGCGGGGCTGGGCTGTAGGCATAAGCCACAGCCCGGAGGAGCGGGTGATCACGACGATATTCAGGCTCTCCAAAGCTCAGAAAAACCGATTGCAGTACCTGAAGGTGAAATTCTACCGCGCGCTGGACAGGTATAGCGTCATGACCCTCGGCGATAAGTATATAGTTCCAGAGAAGCACTTGCCGGAAATCGAGCGCGAGTTTCAGGAAGTCTTCACGGAATTCAAGCAGTTGCGAAAAGAGATTCACGATGAATTGATGAGCAAGTGGAGCGAGATAGAATCCAAGCTCAAAAAATACGCCAAAGAGCATGAAATCCCGCCGGAGAGAATCGAAAGGCTGAAGCCGAATAGCAGCGAGGAAAACTTCCTGGAGATGTACTACATCGTGACGCCCCTGGCGCTCAGCATCAGCCAGCTGATGAGCGTGAGCGAGGAAATGGAAAGGCTCGCAAAAGAAAGAGATGAATACCGCGCCCTCGCGGAAAGGCTGAGGAGAGAAGCTTGGCGAATGGTCGAGGAAGTAAAAATGAAGTACCAGCAGAAAGTCAATGAGCTGAACTCTTTAATCGAAAGAATGAAAAGCAAGCTCAAGGAGCAATCCAAAGAGATATACCGGTTGAGGCTCAAAGCCCGGGAAATCGCCGACGACGCTAAAGAAATAGCGGAGTTCCTGGGGCCGGAGACGGTAGAAGACCTGAAAGCCAAGCTGGAAATGCTGAAAGAATATTTCTCCAGCAACGCGTCCCATTTTTGGGAGAGGGGAGGCGTCGAAGGCCCCGCTCGGCCCGCCCATGCCATGGGCACCGCGGTCCTGGCGTCTCTCCTCTCCTGCTTGCTAGGTTCGTGTTGGGCATGGAGATAAGGAGCGTCATGGAGCTTGTGGAATTGGTTAAAACCACTCCAATACTGCTCGTGGATTTCTACGCTACTTGGTGCCCGCCGTGCAAAACGCTCGAAGAGCACCTGAAGAAAATAGCCGGCGACCTGATCGCGGCGGGGATTCAAATCGTGAAGGCCAACGTAGACGAGCTTGACGTCGACGACGCTGCTGAAAAGCTAAAACTCGAGAAGCCGATAAGAGCGGTGCCAACCCTAATACTGTTCAAGAATGGCGAGGAGGTTGGACGAATAGTGGGCGTTCAAGCGAAAACAGACTTTCACGTGCACCTCAAGGAGACGATACTATCCATGGCTAGCCAACACCCGTGAAATTTTCCGGGAAAGGCGGCATTTCCTCCTTTGGGATGGTGCAAGAAACGCTAGACAACCGCCTCACGCTACCATACCTCCTGCACGTCTTCGAGACCAGCAAGCCCCTAGTCGATAAAGCCGACTACAGGATATACGAGGTGGAGAGGCTGGGGAAAGTCTACTTCACGATGCGCTCATACGATAAGCATTTCTACCGCAAATGGGGAACGTGGGGCATCTCCGAATCATATTTGAAATCCGCCAGAGCCATGGGGGTTACCAAGGTGGTGGTGATATGCAAAGACTGGCCGGTTGGAAACGAGCGAAAAATGGTCGCGTGGATATCAGATATACAAGACTGGTTCGTAAGAGGAAAATCGCTGTGGTGGTCAGGCGAGCATGAGCGCCAACTGCACCTAAAGCCCGAGGAAATGCAAGCGATACCGGAAAAATGACCCGCTTTTTTGGGTTAAAGCTTAACAACGCACGCATCCGTTTCGAGCTCTATCGCCTTCTTCCGCAGCTTTTCGAACTTATCATTGTAGTCGCTCAACCTTTCCCTGAAAACCTTCACGAGCTCGCTCTTTCCCTCGGGCACCTCCCCCTCCTCCTCTATAGCGCTCAGGACGTTCGCCATGGCAACCTGATACAATTCGTATGCGTGGGAGGCCTCGTATTCCAATTGCTCGAGCTCGTTCAGCTTCTTGATCCACTCCCCGATGTTCTTGGGCCTGTGTATGCACTTCACGTAAGGCTCGCCATCATCCCCGTAATATGCTATGCAGCTGAAATCGTCGTCCTTCGCGGCGAAAGTCAAGTAATCTATCGCGCTGAAGAAATCTAGGTCTACGTGAGTATGCAGCATGCCCACGCTCTCGGCACCGGCGGGGCAGGACGGAACAGCGACCATGGACTCGGTGCCTATGCTCGTCATAGCCGGGATTACCTCTGAACCCTTCTCCTTCTTGCAGAAAATGACCCCCAGCTCCTTATTGTTATCCAAGCTGACCTTGAGAATCGATTTAATGAACTCGGAGTATTTCTTGGCGACCTCACAGCCCTTACTGGCCAAGCCCCTCGCCCCCCTATGGCTTGATGGACTTTAATCGCTTAAGCTTCTTCCTCTCCCTTAATACCTCCTCTATCGCCTCCTCGATGGGTTTCGGCCTCTTAACCAGCTCGGTCATCGAGGACCCCGAAAAAGCACCAGATTTAAAGCTTCTGCATCCGAGATTTCCAGAAAAATATTAATGAAGCGACACTACCATGAGGGTTGGGAAACAAGCAGAATGACCGTGGTGACGAAGCATAGGGGGAGGAAGAGCCGAAGCCAGCCGATCCAGCTCACATGCCATAGCTGCGGCTATACTTGGAACTACTACGGCCGCATCGACCGCTATGGAACCAACTGCCCGAGGTGCCATGGATGGGTCACGATACCTTTCGGGATCAGAAAGGTTCCGCTGAAAAAGTCGAGGCAGCCGACGAAGCCCGGCGTGCGGGTTAGATGCTATAAATGCGGCTACGAATGGACCTACACGGGCATACACGTCCCCAGGCTGCTCGCCGGGCAAAGAACAGTGCTAATATGCCATGCCTGCGGGTCAAAGATAAAGCTATGAAAACAATCCACTATTTTTTGAAAATCCTTATCGCGTCGTAGTGCATGGTGTACAGCTCGGCTAAAATCTCCCACGGGGGTATGAAATACGCTCTCTCGACCTTGCTTCTCGAATGCTCGGCCATGTACTCCACTATCACGTCCCATCCATGGAGATAATGCTCTAAGCTCTTGGCCCTTCCTTCAGAATTAATCAGCCTAGGAGCCAGCTTCATCCTGGTGATGAAGAACTTCCTCAGTAGTTGCGGGCTTATAGGGGAGATGCCTGCTACCCTGCACGCCCTTCTGAGCCTATGCCTGATGTAGTCATCTCTCAGGGGTATCAGCCTGCCCTTTGGCCCCGACTCGTACAGCGCCTTCAGCGCCGAAATAGCCTCTTCGCCGAGGAAGCTGTCGTGCTTTACGCCGGTCTTTTTCCGCGACACCCTCAAATGGATAGGGGTCACGCCGGTCTCCAGCTGCTCGGCTATGCTAGGATACGGCCTCTCGCCGCCAACCGATTGGGGCTTATCCCACTCGAGCCGGAGAATCGTATCCGCGCTTAAGCCGCTGTCCTTCGCAACCAGTATGAATGCTTTGACGTAACCCCCGTTCACCGGGCACACCTTCTCAACCGAGCTATACACGGCGGCTATCTCGTCAGGGGTTGGCAGCCTTGGCTCAGCCCTCTCCTCCCCCCGCACCGAATACTTTATCGGAAGCCCGTTGTATCCGAAGAAGCTCTTTATAGCCGCGATGGCTTGAGCTACGCTGTTCCTGCTATATCCCTTCCGATCCTGGAGGTAGACGACGAATTCGTTCAGCGTCATCCGAACCTCTTGAGCATCCATGAAGTTACCGCTTCTCAGCTTCCCCGCGAAGTCGAGGAAAAGCCGCTCGGGATCCATTTTGACGAAGTCGCAGAACATGCCTAACCAGAATAGGTACCTCCGCTCGGTGGAGCTGCCTGGAGCAGCCTTGCCATCGGCCCGAAGGGAGGTCAGCCAAGCCCTGACGACCTGGTAATCCTTTAGGCCTTCCACGCGAATGTCAAGGCGGCGATTCATTAATTAATTTGTCGGGCATTTGGGCGAGTGCAGCATGAAAACGCGCGGTCAGGGTAGGCCCATCGGCTTAGCCGCGCTAATACTGCTCGTGGCGGGCTTCTTCCTCGGCTCAATCGCGGGGGCCCAGCTAATAGCGTACACTACTACCAAAATGGTTACGACCACCCACCTAACCACGGTGTCGGAAACGCTGCCAATAACAATCACGACATCGAAGGTCGTAACGCTTCCAACCACCATAACGACCGAATTGACGACGTATAATACCGTGACGGCGTATAATACAACGCTGATCACGACGACGGAAACCGTGACGGCGGAAAACACGGTAACCATAAACCACACGGTAACGATAGCTAACCGAACAGTAACGACGACGATAACGAATGCGACGACAATAGTGAAGACCAAAAATCAAATAGAAAGGCTCTGCTTCTCCCGATACGAATACTGCCTGTCGGAAATATTGAGCAACATCAAAAGCGCCGCGCGTTACATCTACGTCATGGCGTACTTAATCACCTCCGATGACATAGCCGACGCGCTCATAGACGCGCACAACAGGGGCGTCAACGTGAAGGTGATAATAGAGAAAGACATGATAAACATATCCGGCTCAGACTACAAGAAGCTGAAAGACGCCGGGATAGACGTCCGAGTCGAAAACACCAGCTACCTGATGCATCATAAGGTTATCATCGTAGACGGTAAAATAGTGATAACTGGAAGCTACAACTTCAGCAGAGCCGCGGAAGACGATAACTACGAAAACCTCCTGGTGATAACTGACCCGGAAATCGTATCGGCATACGAGCAGGAGTTCGGCAGGATTTTACAAAACTGCGCAATCCTGCCATAAAAATGCCCCCTTTTGGGAATGAAGAACATCAGCCGAATAATAACGCATGGCGGCTCAGCGCACGTAGATGACTTCTTCGCGGTATGCCTGCTTCTAGTAAAGTATCCATGGGCGACCGTGGTGAGGGTGGATCAGGTGGACGAGTTCGAGGAAGGCGCCGTGTACGTGGATGTGGGCAACGCGCTCGATCCGAAGCGGATGATATTCGACCATCACCAGGACACTAAAATACCCTCATCCTTCATCCTCGTGCTGGAGCATTTTTACGGATATGACTACGAGTCGCTGCCCAAAATACTGAAGTTCCTGGACCTGAAGGACAGAATCGGGCCCAAAGCCGCGTGCGAGGCGCTGGGCATGAAAGAGACTACGCCGTCGATCGTGGAGGCGATGCTCCTCAGAGCATTCTCCGAAGCGAGGAAAATAGGCCCCTTCGACCCCATGCACAAGGTTATGATGGATATCGGCAGGGAGCTGATTTCTTTCATCGAAACATACAAAAGCGTTAAAGACTCGGTGAAGCTTATCGAAACAAAGCACGGGCTGGTCGCGGTCTCGCATGCCGGCGTCCCGATAAACATGGTGAAGGAAACCTTCGGGGGAGAGCAACCGATCATTGGAATGATACAGCCGAACGCGAGAAACGCGAGGCAAACAGCGATCATAAAGGTAGATGGAAACCCGCTCTTCGACCCAACGAAAGTAACATCTTACCCGATCGCCTTCACGCATCCAACGGGCTTCATGCGCATTATTGACGCCCCAATAGACTCGGTGGACATCCAGAAAATAATCGAGGAAGCAATCAGCACGGGCGAAGAAGGCCAGCCTCATAAGCATAAGAATAAGAATAAGTGATGGATGAGGATGGGATGAAGAAGGGACGATTTTGGGATGAAAGCCGAAGAAATTCATCCCGCGAAAATCCTGGAGAAAGTCGAGGACATCAAGGCGAAGCTGGACAGCGTGGTGGCTCTCGCGAACGAGATATTGAGCTACAGGGCTAACCTCGTGGAGAAGCTGGCCGAGCTCGCCATGCAGCTGAAAATCACCTCAACGATAAAAATGCAGTTCGTGGAAGCCTTCCTGAAGAAGCCCTACGCAGTGGTCGAGACGGGCAAGCCGGGCGAGTACATTTTGGCCGTTCCCCGCTTCATAGACTTCCCATTAGGCTACCTGGAGAAGGTGGATGAAAGCTACAATTACTTCAGGGTGAACAGGTACATAGACTGGATAATAGAGCTGCCCGAGGCCTTAAAAAATCAGCTCGGAATCAAGCCACCGCCATTTCCAGCTCGGCTTGAGGGAATGACCCTGGTGACGGCCCCTGAAAACGAGCAGCAAGTTGCAGAAGCCCTCGGAGAATACCTGCTGAGGAGGATTGAGCCCGGCAGGTTCCAGGTGCATCCGAAAAAGCACTTCGAGCTCATCGTCAGCTTGATCAGGCTCGGCATAATGCCGTTCACGCCGCAGCCCATAGACCCGAGAGACCTCAAGCCCGAGCACGACGGGTTTAAGCTGAGGCCGTGGCAGGAGAGGGCGTGGGAAACTTTCAAGCAGTACTCTCACATCGGCATATTCTGGCCATACGGGGCCGGGAAGACGAAGTTCGCCGCCTGGCTCCTCAGCCGAATAAAAGGGCCGCACCTAATAATCGTCCCGACGAGGACTCTGATGGAGACGTGGAAGAGGTTCCTGGACGAATTCAAGGTCCCGGAAAGCGAGTACGAGATAATCACCTACCAGGCGGTAAAGAAGCACCTGGCTAAGGGGAAGAAATACAAGGTGGTCGTGTACGACGAATGCCACCATATACCGGCGGACGTGTTCAGCCTGGGAGCCCTAATTCCTCGGAGATACACGGTAGGGCTCTCCGGAAGCCCGTTCAGGGAAGATGGCCGGGAATACTACATCTTCGCCCTTACGGGCAAGCCGACGGGGCTCACGTGGGAAGAATTCCTGGAATTCGGCGTGATCAAGAAGCCGGAGGTCCACGTATACATAGTCAAAACGTGGCTCGATAAAGTCTATCTGACTGAATCGCTGCTCTCGACGGCTAAGCCCAAGACGCTCATCTACTGCGACTCGGTCAAGCGGGGTAAAAGCCTCGCGGAAAAGTTCTCGATACCATTCATATACGGCGAAACCAAGAACAGGCTGGAATTATTGGAGAAATCCGACGTGGCGGTAATAAGCAGAGTCGGGGACGAGGGCATCGACATAAAAAAGCTGTCCACGGTCATAGAAGTGGACTTCCTGGGAGCGAGCAGGCGGCAGGAGAGCCAGCGCCTAGGAAGGCTGTTCCACTCGCAGTTCAAGGGAGAGCACCACATCATCATGACCGAGGAGGAGTATGAGAAATTCAAGAGGCGGCTCTACCCGCTCATCGAGCACGGCCTCGAGGTAATAGTTCACGCGGCGGGGAGAACAATCACCCTAGCGCCCGAAACGGGGCCAATAAAAATCTCGGCGGAGAGGAGGAGAAGGCCGAGGCCCAGGGCGGTGAGGGCGGAAGAGGGGGCCGAGGCCGCGCCTTCCGAGCCGGCCACCTCCGAATCACCTGATACTCAAGTATCAGCGCAACAATACGCCCCCGGGATACAGAAGATACTGGCCCGCCTCACGGCATCCCAGCGGAGATTCCTCGAATTCCTATTGCAGAACCCCGGGAAATACTTCACGGCGGAAGAGCTGGCCATAGCCCTAGGATACTCCACGCCGGAAAGCTTCCGGGAAAGCGTAAAGCCCAGCCAGCTGGCGAAATACCCGATATTAAAAGTGAAGAAGCGGGGGAGAAAAGTCCTATACGCCGCGAGAGAAGAACTTGGGAAGGTGACTGCGTAATGGGGGAAAACTCCAATGGCGAGTTAGCGCTCACCTGCGAAGTATGCGGGAGAAAATTCTTCACGACGCGAGCTCTGAAAAACCACCACTACATGATGCACCAGTTAAATCGCGTGGAAACATTCTCGCCCTACCAGCTAAACTACTACTGCTCCCGATGCGCTGAGTGGATACCAAAGCTCAGCGGCGACGTGGTGCTAACCCCCAGCGGCCCGAGGCATGCGAAATGCGGAAACCCGCTGAGAATGCGAGCCAGAAAAAAGCCTGCGGAAGGCATGCCCAGAGTAGACCCGGCAAAATACGACGTCGCCGTCGTGGAGGTCAGCGCGTAAAGACAATAAACTCAGCAATTTTGGGGAAGCGCCATGATGATCCTGATCAAGGCAAAGACCGAAGATGGATTTGTGCAAATGGCGTTGTCCCCGGTGCGGAGGGATCTCGTAAAAATCGAGGTAAATGGCTTCTGGATAATCTGCAGAATACGCGACATACTGGGAGCCCTGGAGTCGCTGAACAGCTACGCCTCGCGCCAGCCCGAGCCCGCAAAAATAAAGCAGCCGACAAAATCCACCGAACACGCCCTAAAGCTGGGGCAAGAGCTAGAAGTGCGGCCATATAGGGGAAGAGATGGAAGAATACTCGCAAAAGCGCCGGATGGAAGGGTAATACTGTTCCCCGAGGACTCCTGGCCGGAAGAGGGTACCCCGACGAAAGTAAGGATCATAAAGGTAAAACCAACGTACTACATAGCGGTACCAGTCTGATGATGAAATGACGATAGAAGGAAGGCCAAACCGGCCGGCGAATCTTTAATTAGCCCATAAAACCTTTCCGCGGCGACATGGCGAATCCGGAAATAAAATTCGCGCCCGGAGAGATGGAGAAAATAAAAAGCATCCTGAAGGAGAGCTGGGAGCTTAACAGGGAAGTTGGCGCGAGGTTATGTGGAAGCGATGAAGGCCTAGTCCTCGGCACAAAATGCATCGGGGAAGCGTGTAGCCTCGAGATAAGGGATTGCGGCGGGCTCCCAGAAGTGGGCAGCATCCACACGCATCCACACAGCGCCCCATACCTGAATGACAGCGACATAATAGCCGGCGCGAAGATGGGCGATAAAATAATGTGCGTATGCGGTAACCTGAAGGCGCCAGCCGTAGTATTCGACGCCTCGAAGCCGGAGCCTTTCGAAAACCTAGCATGCCGATGCGCCAGAATAGATGCGGATGAAGCGGCTTACGGGAAAATACGGGAAATCGCCGAAAAATATGATGAAGCGATCGAGAAGGAGCTGAGAAAGCTGGAAGAGGAGAACAGGAGGCTGGAGCGAGAGGGAGCTCCATACAGAGTAGTCGTATCGCATATGAACACTCGCTCGTACTGGAAGATGCTCGAGGAAGCCGAGCCGTACACGAGAAAAATAATGGAAAAGCTCCGGTACAGCATATTCCACATCAAGTGATGATACTCAAGTATCATGCGGTCTCGGGCGAAGGCGTTTTTGGGCGGGGAAAATGTTCAAGATAAGCATGGAGGCTAAGCTCTTCTCGGATTTGCTTAAAGCCATAAACGCCATCTCGGATGAGGCGGTATTCGAGATAACGCCAGATGGAGTCAAGGCCGCAGGCATAGAACCAACATACATCGCCCTTGTGGCATTAGAGCTATCGAAAGAGAGGTTGGCTGAATGCGAGTGCAGCGCTACTGGAGCCAAGTTCGCGGTGCATATACCGAAATTCCGGAAAAAGCTGGGACACCTGAGGTCGGGCGACCTCTTAACCCTCGAATATGGCGGGGAAACCGAGTTCAAGGCGCGGATCGAGAACCTCGTGAACGGAGGAGCGCGTTCCTTCGCGTTTTGCATGCCTGAAACTCTGAGAGTTCTGAGAATCCCCCAGATGCCGAGGGTGGAGTTCGCGGCGAAGGTCGAGATAGACGCATCCGCGTTTAAGAGCATCATGAGATTTTTCCGCCACTTCGCCGACTTCGTGAAGATAACGGTGGACCCGGAAACCATTACCTTCTCAGCCAGAAAGAACAACGATGAGGCGCAAATGGTCTTCCACAAAGATGGGAGAATCGCGCTTAACATAGAAGCGGGGAAGGAGGTTACGGCATACTACGACCCGAAATACCTGGCGCGGATAGCTAGAGCAAACCCGATGATGTCGACGGAGATAGAGCTAGAGCTTTCGGCCAATCGCCTGATGAAGCTGAGCATCCCGATGCACCTGGGCAAGCTGGAGTACTTCATAGCGGAGAAGCTCATACGCTGAGCCGAACAGAACACCGCTTAAATCGAGGGGCGCCGCTTTTGAATTCAAGGTGATTAGCATGGGCGCCGAGAAAGAGGAGGTTGCGCGCGAGGCGTTTAGGAGGGCTGGCGTGGGCCCATTCATCCTCGGCAAGCTCAAAGCCATAATCCTCAGCGCGGAAGAGGCGAAGAAGCTCCTCGCCGAAACGCCCCCCGAAAACGCGGAGCGAATAAAATATCTCCAGCACGTGGTGGAGGAAGGAGAAAGGGTGAAGCCAATCTATGAAAGCTGCTTGAAGCGGCTGAAAGAAGCCGAAGAGGAGCTTAAGGCGGAGAGGCATCGGCGGTTGGACAAATAACCTTTAAGAGCCGGAGGCGGCCATCACCCCCCACCATGGCTGAGAAAGAGCGCATTGCGGGGAGGGTTAGAGACGCCCTCGAGGAATGGATGGAATCGATCCCCGGGGTGGTATGCTACACCGAGGTCGTGAAGTTCTACCTCCCGACATGCGACGGGAAGTGCGTGGATGCCGTAAAGAGGTTCGTATCCAAGGTGAATAGGGTCTTCGGCGGCTCGACCAACTACGAGGCCATGGGATGCTGGGTAGATGACAAGGGCGAAACCCTATGCGAGCCCGTGATAGTCGTTGAATCCGGGCATCACTGCACGAGCCGTGATCAAGCCGACATCATAGCCAAAGCTTTGGCGGAATACGCGGAAGAAGCAAAGCAACAGTACCTCGCGGTCTCGCAGGGAAAGTTCTACATCTTCCCCTCAAAACCACTGATAAAGCGATGAGGAGCTGAAACCCCCTACATCCGCTTTTTTGGGATGCTTCCAGAGACGCATGGCGAAGTATGCAGACTCGGGTATCTTAAGCTGATCCCCCTCATGCGCGAGCCCGATGGCCGCGGCGGGATAAGCCTCAAAAAGACCGGAGAAAACCTTTTAGAATTCATAAAAAACCTGGAGCCGACAAATAAGAAATGCCCTGGAATATTGAGCGGGCGGAGCAGCCTAAAAACGGCAATATACTACGTCGTTCTAGCCCGGGACCTGAAGCTGCTTGGTGAAGAGCTCCCGCTACTATACGCGTGTAAAAGCATCCAATACCTCGAATCGGCGATAAACGGTGGAGCAAACAACGTGTCGCACGAATCGATCATAAAGCTGAGCAAAGGCGAGCGGCTAATCTTCACGTACGTGCTCGCGAGGAGGGACCCGCTATTCCCGGGGATCGCGGAATGGGCGTCGAAGCAAGAATCGTTCAAACGGCGCGACGCAATCCTCCAAATAATGGAGGAAGTACTGCCGCGTGCGATATCGAATATGATATCGAAACATAATGGCGATGATGCCGAATTAAGGCTGAAAACAATACTCGACAGAATTAGGAAATATGGCCAACAATTGAAGGAGGAGCTCGTAAAAAACCCCGTCGGATGGATAAAAACGCGCTACTATGGCGCTGGAAGGCACCTCATCGCGCCGCGCATAGAGTGGATGGTAGACCTGCACTTATTGAGCAGGTCGTCTGGGAAGCGCCGCGTTAAGAGGTACGCGCCAACCGCCGCCCTAAAAATGACCGCCCGCGCGATATGCGCGATATCGGCGACGGAAGATTGCGATGAGATGATCGCATCCCTGGACCAGATAGCCAAATCGATTGCGCCGGCAGGCCTTGCGCCGCATCAGGATGAAATCCGGCGGGCGATCGCCAGAACATATAGGATCATGGCCAAGATTGTGGACCCCGTGCCGGAGCTGGCGCTGATATTGTCCTCTTGCGCCCGTTTGATGGACTGCGAATATAAGGTTACCCCCACCCTAGTGAGAAAAGAGCTGCAGAAAATGACTCTTCTAGGCCAAGTTAACTTCAAGGCATCCCAGGAATCGGGCCTGCTAATCACCTGGATAAGCGACGACCCGAACGACGATGATACTCAAGTATCATCCCTCCTTTTTGGGCCTCACAAAAAGTTTATCTATGCCGATAGCCATCCGGCATAAGGAGGCGATATGCCGCAGCAAGCCCAACAAAAAGCCAAAACCATTAGCGAGGGCGCCAAAAAGCTCCTCGAAAAAATAAACGAGATATACAAACGGGTATGCGAGCTCACCGATCAGAAAAAGAAGCTGATAGACGAATACCAGGAGCGCCTCAAGCAGATAGACCTGGAGATAGCCCACCTCTTCATGGAGGCGGGAAGGATACTTGACGAGCTTGAATCCCAGCACGGCCTAAGCCTGAGCGAAATAAAGGCCCTGCTCACGTCAATCCCCGACAAGTTCTTCAAAAACGCCATAAGCACTTACCGAAAGAGCCCAAGGAGCGCTGATATGCGCGCCGCCGTCGAAAAGGCATACAACGTGCTCGTATCGAGGGATGAGGACGCCTCGTCGCCCGCAATAATAAAGGCCATGCGCGCCATCCAGCGCGCCTCCCCCTCAGTATCAGAAGCAATCCAAGTATTGGCTAAGAAGACGCCGGAGACATTCTACTGCCCACTATGCAATGAGGAGCACGTAAAGGAAACGGAATACAGCACCATACATGTTTGCATCCATTGCAAAAACCTGATAGAAGGCGCATTAATATCGATGGGGGTCTTCAAGGAGCATGGCCGCAGATTCCTCTTAGAGTGGGATGAGCGGGCAAAAGTAAACGTCAACGAGCTAAGGAGGAAATACATCAACCTCCTGCGATACCTGAAGAGCAGGCGCATAAGCATCCCCAAAGAATTCATGGAAGCGGGCTGAGGGGGTTGAAATGAGCGCCCCCCAGCCGGCTGAAACGCAGGAGGCCCAGCCGCTCGCAGAGATACTCGCCAGGATGAAGCCGCCGCGCCGAGGCTTCGAACCCTTTCACAAATATTTTTCCCCGGAGTCGAACGACTACCCGTTTAAGCCGAATATGAGGCTACTTTTTTCCCTGATGCCGTATTTGTGCGCAAGTAAAAAGTTGGCGCCCAAGCAGGTCTTATGCCCGATGGCCGGAGTTGGCGCGGCGCCGATAATGGTTCTCGCATATTACACCAACGCCTACACCAAAGTAGCCGCGTGGGAGGATGAGGCCAAGTGGAGAGAAATCCTCCAGAAAAACTTCCAGAGGAACCACTTCTGCGAGGGCAGATGGAGGATAACCCCGATCGAGGAGCTTGAGGATAAATCCGGCGACGCGGCCGTCTTCTGCCCGCCGCCGAGCCCGGATTTCGAAAAGTTCAACGAAGCGGTATCAAAAACCTTGGAGCTGTTGCACGCGAAGCTCAAGAAAGGCTCCAGCGTAATCATGGTCAGCCGAAGGCTCGAGCTCGCGCTCGACGAGGTATTCTACACTGAGCTGGCCCTAGAGCACCTAGTCGACACAAGCCTATACAACCTGATACAGGTGGCAACTGTGAGGGCCAGAACCCCGCAGCGGCGCCTTTACAACGAAGAAGCCCAAAAAGACGTATTCATAATCTTGCGGCGCAGATGAGGCTGGCCTGGGATAGGCTTATATAACATCATCGAATCGAGGTCAAAGCGGAAAGAAATGGCATTGAAAGCGATATTCCAAGCGCTTTTTCAGGCATTAAACAAGGTCGCGCGCCACGGCAGGAAGCCCCCGGTGCTCGAAGGAGACATGAACTTCATAGAGCTGAACTTCCCGGAACTAACATTCGTAAGGGTCAACGATAAAATCCCATGCCTGGCGACGGCATCGGGCATAGGAGACATATACTTCTGCCCAGAAGTTGTAGGCGAGGGCCATAAAATGCATTCAATAGTTCTCATATGCAACACCCTCAAATTCGAGGGCATCGAGGATGAGATATGCTATTCCCCCTGCTTAGTTCCGGAAGGCGGAAGATATGCCCCTCCAGTCCCGCTGGAATCCAGGTTTGAGCCAGAATCTACCGGCGAGGTCGCGCGAGTGAAAATCACGCCAATAGAAGGCGTATTCACGGATTATGGGACGGAAGCCATGAGCCAGTTCATCGCGATAAAGGAATTCCTAACCGGGGACCCGGACTTCGACCCGGAAGTTGGTAGAAACGTGCTCACAGCCGTGTTGAATGCCTTGAAATACTTTGAGGCCAAGTATCTCATATGCGCCCGGGAGGGTGGGGAAGAATTCCTCCGAGAATGGGAGGACAGGATTTTCGCCGCCCTGGGCAGACGAACCCTCGAAAAAATACTGCCAAGAGAAATTTTCGAAAAAGATTTGCCATTACTCTCATGCGAGTACCTTCATAGTAAAGAATATCCATCCATAATCAACCCAAGCTTCCGTTCAGGTCATGCAAGCCCCATATCGTTTGACGGCCTCAAGTGGAGCAGCGAGTACGAAACCGAAGAATTCGCCAAAAGATACTTTGAGAGATTAGCCAACATCGCGCAAGCGGAGGAAACATTGAAAAACTTATCTCTCCGCTATCTGCTCCGTTTTTCCTATAGTCTGGCGAAGGAAAGCGGAGACGAAACAGCGGAAGAGTTGCGCGATCATATAAGGAGGTTTCTAGAGGATAAATTCTTTGATATGAGGGTGAGCATCAGCGAACGCCTGTACGAGCTCGATTGTCGGGATCTCTCGGAGGAAATAGGGTTTGATGAGGAGGTGTGTAATGAAATAGAGAAATATTCAAAGTTATTGGAAGAAATGAGGAAACACGCTCCGATCCCGGGAACCGAAGAAGAATATGAGGAAAAAATGAGGGAGTATGGGCGCATGATAGAAAAATTGTACAATGCCATCGACGAATATGTCGCCGAATATTCCCGCCATTATGCAGATGAACTTCTTGACTCTTTTGCGGGAATGAGCTATGAAGAGCTAATAGAGTGCACGCAGCATTGCAGGGATCCGGCGAAACGGGACTTCGCGAGCGATTTCGTCGAATTCTTCAGAGAAATATGCTCAGACCCGGTTTTCTTCCACTATTGCGTTGAAGCAGGTGCGGAGGCGGCCGCGGAAAACGCGAGGTAAAGGGCATCCGGGTAGCGACACTCTTATATCCATCCTCATTTGGGTGTTCGGGGATGAGGTTCCCCCCGATAATAACGCGCCCAATAGAGGACTATTTTTCCGAAATCTACGGCCTAGAGCACGTCAAGCAGACCCTCATAGACGCGTGCAAAACCAATGATTCCGTCGCGATCCTGCTGTGGGGCCCGCCCCAATCCGCGAAAACCCTATTCCTGGAAGCGATAGCCAGATACTTCGGCTTCAACAACGGAATACCCTTCATGATCGACAGGGCAACTCCGGCGGGGCTCGCGGAGCTGTTCGCCGAAAGGTACAGGGTATACGTTTTCGACGAAATAGACAAGGCGAAGCCGGAGACGCTCAGGGTATTCAACGAAGCCGTGGAGCACAAGCGAGTGAGCTTCGTCAAGCACAAGACTAACGTGGTCATAAAATTGCCGGAAAACACCAAGTTCTTCGTGGGAGCCAACAGCCTGAGCGTCTTAAGAGAAAAGGTTCCAGAAACCGTCACGAGATTCCTGGACATACCGCTGCCGCCAATGACCTTCGAATACTTCAAGGAAATAGTATACCTGCAGCTGCGAAAGCGCGGATACGTCCGCCAGCAAACCGATTACATCGCGGCATACGCGTGGAAGCACGGATTCCGGGACGTGAGGAAAATAAGGGAACTAGGCAAAATATATCAGAACGGCAGGGTGAACGACATACTCCGATTCATAGCATACTGGTTCAAAACAAGGCAAGAATTAACCCAGCAATCGAGCAGCAGAACCAGCTCGCCGCCCAGCCCCAGCCAGCCATCAAGCCGGCCCCCTCCTTGGAAGAGGCAACCTTAGCCGCAGAACATTTATTTCCCGGCGCTCAATCACCGCATCCCAGTAAGGGATGAAGCATAGGAGAGTGCTCCGGAAGGCTTACGACGAAAGACAAGAGCTTTACGAGATGGTGCCTTTCGTAGCGCCGGTGGTGACGACTTACGTGAAGGAAAAGGCCTCGCCCTTCGGCACGATACTCTTCTTCTTTGGGGCTCTACTATTGTTGATCGCGGACGCCATTCAAGCCCTTTCATGGCTTTCAAAGAAGCTCCCGCTCATGCCGATAACAGTCCCGCCGGAGTTCATAGCGTGGTGCCCCATAATCTTCGCCATAGGCATCTTGCTATCCATAGTCGGAATCATATTCAAGGCAACCTCCGGCAAGATAATCACGTTTATATTCCTGGTGCTGATTTATGCCGCATTCGCGCTGGGCCTCATCGACATGCTGTTCGGCTGGATGGGAATCATTTAGATGCCCGGATGCGGGCGGGCTACTAGCATATCACTTACAATTAGCGGCAGGCCTCTTGGGGCTCTTCAGCGTGATGCTGTAGCCGATGACGTCTTCGTATACCGCTGGGAAGCACTCGACCTCAGCCCCGACCTCTTGCTCGATCCTCTTACGTATATACGTGATGTTCTTGTTATCGACTCCGCCGCTCAGGAAGACCGTTCTCCCCTCGGCGAGCATTTTTGCTATGTGGGAGTAGGGGAGCTTGCCGGCGTACCTCGCCCTCCTAATTAGCAGCCCATCCATGCTGTCGAGAATCTTGATCCTCACCTCCTTGCCCCCCTTCGTGTAGCACTTCAGCTCCTCCTCGTATCTGCCGGACTCGAGCCCCAGCAGCCTCCTAAACGCGTCAATTTTCCTGAACAGCTCCTCAGGGGGCTCGGCATCTAGGCTCCACTCCATCAGCTTCCCCCCATCTCTGCTGTAGACGCTCCAAACGATGCCGTCGGTCAAAATCAGGTAGCCCACCCGGCCGGCGATGCACATCCTCAGCCCCTCTTGAACATTGGGCTGAGAACCCGGTTTACGCGCTAAAACGAGCGCCAGTACATTGCCCTCGTTGAGGAGGGCGTAATCGGCCACGCCGAGCTGGGTCGCGTAATGCGGCCTAACGTCGGCGGGGTCCTCGGGGTCGAAGCCCAACAACCTGAGGAAGGGCTCAACTAGCGACGACTTCACGAGCTCCCCGCTCTCCCTAAGCTCGGCCGAGTACCTCAGGACCCTCGTCTTAAGCTCTTTGACGAACTCCGATAACTCGGCCAAACTCGGTAACTCGGTCATTCGGCTTCACTTGGCACCCAACTAGGCAACCTATTAAATACTTATCATCCAAACTCTAAGACGCCATGAAGAAGGGCCAGACTAGGGGCAAAGTGATAAACACGCCATACGGGACGAGAGTGTACTACAAGCCAACCCTCGGCAAGATTGTCTTCAGGAAGCCCGGAGTAATACGAAGAAGCGATAAAGTAATCGACAGAAATAGGAAGGTTGCCGCGGCGAAGCCGGCATCGAAGTGCAAGGGCTTACCTTGGGACAAGTTCGTGGTCTGCCTGAGACAGAACATGCCAAAGTAAACGTGACCAAGCGCCCCTCCCCCTTTCTTTTTTCTTTTCGCCAATAAGGCGACAAACTTTTATTAATTTGGAAGCCAACCCGCCCCATGGAGGTAGCCATGCTGAGGCGGCGCAGCGACCGAGATGAGCATCCGAAATATTTTGGCGAGGATGGCGGCTGGAGCTGGGCTCCTCATAAGCAATTTGAAATCGATGATAACGACGGCGGCTCCGGGCTCTTAAACATAATCAGGAAAAAGCGGCACCTGCTAAACGACTGCTTTGAAGACGAGAACTTCAACGTAGAACCATGCTAGGGGGGCATGATAATGGCGGAAATGCCGGATGAAGTAAAGCAAAAAATAGCCCTATCCGTGGATGAAGAAATATTCTGGGCCATCGCGAACCTAATACAAGCGGAAGAGCACCTGCTCCAAACGCTTCGGGAAGTGGATGGCCCGATTGCTCGACAAATAGGAGAGTTGATAGCCTTCGCGAGGTCTAATCGCGTGAAGCTGATGAAGCAAGTGGGAATATCGAACCCGGCCGGAGAATTATGGTGCGCCGCGAAGCACGTTATATCCGCCGCATATCGGCTCATGGAAGCGGGCGAAAAATGCATAACCCACTACAAAGACCTGGCGAAAGCGAAGGAGCTCATAAAGATGGCGAGAGGCTTAGAGGAGGTAATCCTCCTAGGATACATAAACCTAATCAAGGAGATGGGCCTCCAAAAAGAGGCGGAAATCCATGAGAAGAGTCCTGCGCAGGATTAGCCAGCCAGCATCGCCGCTGCCATACCAGAGCGCTTGGCAGAAGGTGCTGGCTAACGAGAGGGATCACGCGGTCTTCTACATTCATGCCTTGAGCGCCGATTTGGAGCTGGCGAGGATGTCGCCGAGCGCCATCGAAACGGGCATCGGCGTTGCCCTGGTCCTCCTCTCGTCGACCCTATTACTGGCAAGCTTGATACTCAAGTATCAAACCTGGCCTCTAGCGCTAATGCTGCTGGGAATCTACGCCATAGCATCCGCGATTAAGAGAAGGCTGATTTCTGGTCGAATAACATTTATAATCCTCCTCTTAACCACCTTTGCCGACATACTCCTGGTGAGTGCGGGATGGCTAGGGGGGACTCCTTAGCGGCCAGATTGGCTCCAATCTTCCTATACGCCGCCGGAGCGATATACCTGGTTTTCGCCGCATACCTCGCGTTGCGCGTCATACACGCATACCAGCCGATCGACATAATCGACCTGATCGCGCCGTACTTCGAGTACGCGCCATATCTGATGCCCGTAGCGCTGCTCCTCGGGTTCTTGGGGTGGTACTTTGGCGGCGGAGCCCACAATATCGCAAACCTGTTCGCGACGATAAGCGCGGCAGCGCTATTGGCCTCGTTCTTCGTCTACTGGGCGATAATTGGGGCAACGCTTGACGTGCTCTTCGGCCTATGGGCGTACTGGATCCCGCCCGCGGTCAACCTGATACTCGGCGCATATGCGCTGACCTCGAAAGCCGGATTAACACCGCCCCCATCAGCCCTGGAGCCGCTGTTCGAAAATGAAAGGAGGAGAGCCTTAAGGCCGATATCATGCGCTCCTGCCGGAGCGTTCCAGACGATCGAGCGGGCGGACTCGGATGCCCGGAGAAGAAGAGCTCTCAGAGAAGTCTAAAACGGCTCCTATGGACCTCTTTGAGATGCCGCCTTCAGCTCCTTGGCGGCTTCCAAGGCGAGCCGCAAATCCCTTCTAAGCTCCCTCAACGCGATCCTGACGTCGCTTAAACCCACGTCCATAACCTCTTTTTTCTCGTTTCGTGTCGGCTTCCCCGATTTCTGAGCCTGAACAATGGGCGCAATAATGGGCATGGGCGGCTCCCCGTCCATAATCTTGTCGACGTGATTCATCAGCAGCTCCATCTCCCTTTTCAGCTCTTCCGCATCCTTCTCCGATGGGATTTGATAAAGCTCCTTCGAGAGGTTTCTTATCAAGCCGTACACCGACATATTGGAGTTGGAAGCAGAATATATCGCTAACGCGGTCCAAATCGAGTCTCCGATGAGCCTGATTCCGAGTTCTCTAACGTTGTTAAACCTCGCGTAGTGGGCGAGCCTCGTGGCGGCGTACGCCAGCCTGGCCGCCCATTTCAGGCCCTCCCGATACATCTCCTCCGCCTTATCCCTGCTCTCCCCGAGCATCAAAGCCAGCTCCTCGGGAGGCTTGCCGAGCAGCAGCCCTCCCGCAACGTAAGGTATGCAGGCGTAGTAAGGCACGCTCTCTCCCTTCACGCTCACCGGAAATCCAAGCGCCGTCAAAACCATTTTCCTCTTGGGGGCGGGAAGCCTGGGAACGGGGCCCAGTATCTCCGAAACCTTTGCATCATCCATCTTGTAGTGAAGCTTGAGCCCCTCGGCGGCTAACGCCAAGAGAAGCTTAATCCCCCTGTGCACGCCTGAGCACCCTCCTCCTTTTTTCGCCCTCCAATTCTAATATCTTAGGCCTAAAGCTGACCCCGGCCGACTTAAACAAGCCGAGGCCAAGCCCACATATCAATCCCAGCGTGAAGGGCCAGCCGCTAATGGCCTTATCGACAACCTGGTTCCCGGTTTGCAGGCCGAATATGAATAAACCATAAAGAAGCTGTTGCAACGCCGCAAAATCCACCACGGCGATGCCGCTATGCACCAAAAGGGCCAAACCGATTATGAACATGCCAATCGAGACCAAGATGACTCCCAGAATCTTGCGCAGGGCGTAGCCGACGATAAACCCCATAATAGCTCCCGCGGCAAATCCACCCAATCCAGCGAACGCGCTCATAGCCCGCTTCACCCTTAGCTATGGGCATAGATTTATCAATTTTTCCGAACTTACCTCAATTCCGGGGGACGGGGGAGCGATGGAGAGGTTAGACTACCTCGTAATAATGCTGGGGTCGGTTGCCCTAGCGGCTTTTGGGTTCTACATGCTTATGACGTCCCGGGGCATGCCGATGGAATACTACGGCGTGGTAAACAGCATCGGGACGATCATAACCGTTACCGCCAGCATAATCGCCATCTTCTGCGTGCTGCGCTTCATAACCTATAAGCCTCCAGAGCGCCCATATGTGCCTCCGCTGAGGCCGGTTCAGATACCGCCGGCTTACCTGATATACGCCGCGATGCGCTCGGGCAGGAGGCCGGAGGAATTCATGGTTAGGGGAGGCGAGTGAAGATGAGCGCCATGAAAGAAACCGCGGAGGCCGGGATCCGCCTGCGGCCCGAAGCGGTCGCGCTATTGGAGTACATCGAAAAAGAGGTGATCCGCGAGAGAATACTACCGCTGGAAGAGAGGATGAAAAGGCTCGAGGACCGCCTGGACTACTACGTCTCGCAATTCGTCTCGGATATCGCCAAAAACGTCGTAACGGCCTCATACGGCTTAATCACGGGCGAGCTGAAAGACGCCTTAGCCAACGAGGTTAAGCAGGCAGTGATAACGGAGCTATCCAGCTACTCCAGAAAAATGGACGCCCTCGTGACCGAGCTGGAAGTGACGGTGGAGGCGATGAAATCCCTGCCGAAGCTCATAGAGGACAAGTTCATGAAACTCGATGAAAGAATCCACCGCATGGAACCGACGCTCAAAGTGGATGCTAAATCGCTGGCGTCGGAGCTTAAACCCGCCCTGAGCGAAGAAGTCGCGAAGGTGATAGAAGATAGGCTGAGCGGCGTATTGGGCAGGATAGAGCCGAGAGCCGAGCACATTTCGACGAAGATGAGGGAAATCGGAGACGCGCTGGAGGCGCTATTCCAGCGAATGATGAGCGCCGCGGACGCGCTGGAAAAACTGCTCGCCACCGTGGAGCAGGGGACGCGGAGAACGGGGCTAATTGAGGTTGAGCGGGAGGAGCAGGAGCTGCCCAGCCCGGAGGAGGAAGAATACGGCGAGTACGAGGAGGGTAGGTGAAAATGTCCTTCGTCGAGGGGTTCAAAGACTTCCTACAAACGCGGATGCCGATCCCCGCCAAAGGCCATCGAGTGATAGAGGCTTTTGAAAGGCCCCCGGTAATCGCGCTGGGGGTGGAAAACCTCTACGGCGTCCCGGTCCTCGACATCCTCGAAGGATACAAGGGACAAGTCATCGCGGTCGAAATAATCGCGAACTACACGGACATGCGGCATAAGCTGCCGACGATGGGCCTCAGGCTAAAGCTCGGGTACACGATGTTGTTCGCCGGGGCGAGGCCGAAAGATGAGCGCCGCGGAAGGCCGGGCCCATCCTACGCCTACCCGGTGGTCGTCAACGGGGTCGTAACCCCGTACGTGGAGCTGCTGAAGAGGCCGGAACTCAGGTTCACCTTCTACGAGTACAGAATGGACGTGGGGGAATTCGAGGTGGCCGTCGACGACATAATAACGTTAGAGCAGGTGATGTCGGGGGAATGCCCAATACTGGTCACCGACAAGTACGGAGTAAGAAGCATAGAGAAATTAAAAGAAACGAAAAGGCTCCTGGAGCTTTCACACCTAGCTGAAACATTGACGCGCGAGCTCCAGAGATATCAGGTGAAGGCTGAGGAGGAGAGAAGAAACGCGAGGATGGCCATAAACATGGCGGAATACTACAAGCGGCAAATAGAGGATGCCATGGACAAGATACAGAAAATGTCGAAAGAATATTACAGCATGAGGGAAGAGCTGGAGAAGCAGATAGAAAACATGCGGGTAAAGCTCGGCCAGCTCGAAGTCACGTCGCACGCCGAGATGACCTTCAAGCAGGCCGCCGACTCGTATCTAAGCCAGATAGGAGAGCTGGTCAAAAAGCTGGAAGCGCTCGTTTCCCGCCTGGGGCGCCTCGGAGAAGAGCTGGAAGAAGCAATAGCCCCTCCAGCGATGGAGGAAAAGAAGGGTGAAGCCGGAGGAGGCGAGGGCGGTTGAGCATAAGCCCGCAGCTCGCGTCAGAGGACCTGACGTCGATGCTGGACGTTTTAGAAAACCTCTTAGAGCAGGCAATATACGGTAAAGACAGCCCGGCAATCAAAAGAAGGATACTGTCCATTCTGTCGAACCTGGAGAACGTCCTGCGAAAAAAGATTGACGAGCGGCTGATAGTCAAGCCAACCGGCCAAATAATCAGCGAGATAGTGCAGGTGCTGACGCCGACATTCGAAGCCCTCGCCACAATCAGGTACTTCGTCAGGCAGAACTCGTGGGAACAGGCGTACGCTTGCCTAGACAGAATTGAAACCGAGAAGGGCGAATACGCCCCGGGGCTGAGAACGGCCATACTGAGGGCTGAAGCCGCCCTCATGCTCGCGGCGCAGGGCTTCAAGGAGACCGCATCGGCCACGTCGGCAACCCCGATCCACGTACCTAAAGACCTGCAATTCGGGGTGCCGGCGGTAATAATACCGCTGTACAACCTCCTGGTTAGAGAGAGGCGCATAGAGAAAGAGGACGCGCGAAGAAGAATCCTGCCGCCGGAGCACACGCCAGAACAAGAATCGGAATTCGAGTATGCCTGGTCGCTCCTGCAGTCGAAGGGATACGCGGAGCTGGAGGTGGACAAGAGAGGCAGACAGCACCTAGTATACATAGGCGGGGAGTGAGAGCGATGGTGCAATCCTCGGTAATGTCGGCAACGCAGTTCATCGTGAGGATAATACTGGCGATAAAGAAGCTGCTCGAAAAGAAGCCGCCTGCGGCGAAAAGGGTCCCGCCGCCTCCCCCCGTCCCGGCTCCTTCTTGGGCGCTCGATGAAAGCGGGTTCGTGGAGTATAGCGGCGTCACGACCTCATTAAGGCCGGTGCTCCCGCTACCTTTGGAGACGCAGAAAATCCAGCAAGCGCAGGAGGGGACGAGGGCATACCTAATCTGGAGAGACGTGATTTCCCCCAGCTACTTCGACGACTTGAGGGCGATGCTCGGCCTGTCCAAGGAAAAGCAGGAAGGCGAGAGCTGATGGTCGAGGTAATTTTCTACGAATCGATCACCTGCCCAAGATGCGCCCGGCTGCGGCCAATACTCGAGAGAATCTGCGACGCCCTGCGCATCCCCTTCATAAGGAAAATCGTGGATTTTGACCCGCACATATGGGGCTTCGACGAGGCGAGGGAGACGTTCACGCCGGAGTTCATACGGGAGCATGCGCCCGACCTAGCCCAAAACCAATTCGTTATGGCTCTCGCGGCGCGGCTATCGCGCGCATCGCACACGCCGACGACGGTCATATCCGCGAACTTGGAGAAGCCGATCAGAATAGTGATAAGAGGATTCCCCACGCAATACAGCAAAGAAACAGCCCTTTTCGAGAGAAACCTCTTCATCACCCTACATGGCTTGAAGGAGGCCGAGAAACAGATATGGTCGCGAAGCGGCAGATAATCGAGGTAGCCGTCAACCTGGTCAACGTTTTCGCGACGATCCTATACGGCATCGCGGCAGTAACGTGGATCACCGGAATGGACATAACCCAAATAATCACGATGCCGCCAATAGACTTGGGGGAAATCGTCAGACAATACCCCGGAGTTTTCCACGCCCTATGCATAGGCCTGCTGGCGATATTGGCGATAGACCAAGTAGCCGTTGGAATAGTGTTCAGGCGAAGGGGCATACCACCCCCAGGATACATTTTCGCCTCATCCCTCGCAACCTTCTCGATATCAACCGTCTTGTTCATATTTCTGAGGGCGACGCCTTTATGGCCTTACTACCTGTACTTCATGATAATATCCGCGCTCGCTCTGATCCACAGCGCCGCCATACTCATGGGTAGAATGAAGGAAATAGTTCCGGAGGCGCCGAGGCCGCAAGCGATTATCCTCGACGACTTCTCCTACGGAACCTGGGCCTCGGAAAGCATATATCCGGAGCCTTACGGGGCGAGGCGCAGGAGGGTGCTCAGGGAATGCCAACTTTGCTAGAATATTTGGCGGTTTTCATCGAAATGCTGCCGCTGTTCGTGGCCATGCAGCTCATACCAGCCTTCACCGCGGTATTACTCATGGATTATGCGGCGAAGCGGTGCTACCTAACCCGGGCCCCGAACAAGCCTGGAGGCCCCAAAGCGCACCTCATATCGCGTTTGCTGGCGCCTCACGCCCTACCCCCGGCCAGCGATCTCTTCATCACGGGCGTATTCCTCGTATTAGTAGCGCCATTCGTGGAGGAAATAATATTCAGGGGGATTCCTCTTTTAATAGACCAGTCGGCCACGTTGGCGTGGGTTGCTACCGTTGGATGGGCGCTGGCGCACCCGATCGATAGCTATCGCATGGTCGGGCAGTGTAAGCATGCCAGAAAAATCGCGATCCTAAGCGCGGCATTCATGGCGTTTTCCTACCTCTTGGGCGGGATCTTCCACATGCTGGTATGGCTTAGGGGATTCCACTTCGGCGCCGTGGCAATAGCGTATCATTCCCTGCACAACATGATAGCGCTCCTATCGGAAATCTCGATAGAAATGCGCAGAAGGAAAAAATTGACGGAGGTGACGAAGGAAAGGCGCAGGGTCGATCAGCCGCTGCCGCCGGTAATGCCGGAGCCGATAGCCCGCAGGGTCCTGAGATACGTGGGGCTCGAAAACAGCGTAGTCGCCGCCAGCCCGGAAGAGGCCGAAAAAATAGCTCAAGCGCTAACCATGGCGAAGGGACAAAGAAGGGTCCTCAGGCAAGCATAGCTCGGCTACGGCAAATTTATATATCGTTGAGCGGTCGGCGCACTCGATGCCGAGAAGAAGGGTTCTAGCCCCCATAGAGGAGCATCACCCGATAATGCCGTTCCAAGCCAACGTGTGGGACGCGGATAGGGGCGACAGGGGAGGAAAGAACAGGGGAGGAAAGAAAGCTCGCCCATCGCACCGTACAGAGGCCTTCGCGGGCCTGATGATATCCATATTGCTCGTAATCTGCGCCGCGCTGATCTCGACGGGGCAAATAGCAGCCCAGCTCGTGGGCATGATCGCCTTCGCCCTACTGGTGCTTTCCACGCTCCTGATCCTGGGCAACTACCTGATCGGCTCCCGGAAGTTGACCAGAGAAAGCCAGGTATACTTCTGGATATTCGCGGTCAGCGTATCCTTCGTGCTGTATTACCTGGTCACGAAAGGAGTCATACCCTTGATGTTCGGCGGGATGCTCGGGCAGTTGGTCGGGATAATGCAGTTCGAGGTGCTGGTCAGCTGGCTGGGCTACGCGATAATCGCCATATGCATAATCGGGGGGATCGCCCTCCTATTACTCTCCCCGAAAGCGGAAGAGAAAGCGGAAGAGAAAGCGGAAGAGTAGCGCTAACAGCGAGCCCGGCTGAAAAAATTTGATAATCCGCGCTGATAGGGGTAACTAGGCATGCTGAGGTTGATCCTAATATGCATCAACATGCTCGTCGGCGCCATGCTGATTCTGCTCTCCATCGCGTGGTACCGCATATCCCCGTTGACCTCGATGGTGCTCCTAGCCGCGTCAATTGACCAATTCGAGGACGTGTTCTTCCTCGCCACGGGGAAATCTCTTTTCCCCCGCTTCCTCGCCGGGTTTGACGTCGGAGCCGAAATCGCCCAATTCGTGCTCGGGATAGCCATATTCCTGTTCGGCGCATCATACGTCAACAGGCTCGAATACGCCGCGATACCGTACTTCACGATAATCATGGGATTGGCGGTCTGCTTCTCGGCGATGTACGACATAGCTAGCATACCGGATAGATACCCGCTCGCCAGGATGAGGGGGATGATGCTGCATGAGGAGGGTCATAAGAGGAGAAGAGTGCTCAGAACTGCATAGGCAGGCCGCGGCGGTAGCCGTGATAATCCTCGTAATATCCGTCTGGGCGACCCTGAACGCCATCGCGAACCCGTCGCCGAGCCTTTCCAGCGAGGAGATGAGGTACGTGGTCAATCCCAAGAGCGTTGACAAGTGCATCAAAGTATGGGAATTCGGCGACACAATCATCTGCAAAACATACCAGAAGCACGCGATCTCCATGGGAGCCAAGTCATGGGAGATGAAGTCCGCGTTCATCCCGGTCGTAAACTACAGCGTAATATCAACGGCGCGCGTGGGCTCGATGTTCGAGCCCCATGGGAAGCCCTCCTTCCTGGGGAGCGGCGTGGTGGTCGCGGTGGTAGACACGGGCATAGACTACATGCACCCGGCGTTCGAGGGAGCCATACTCGAGATATGGACGGTGCTCTACAGAAGCTCCTCAGGGGGATTCCTCCACTGGATAATGGGGGTTAACGGCTCAATATACGACCTGGCAGGGCTCGATCACAGCCTGCGAATGGCCTCCGGCGAATACGCCTTCGCGGATGAAGCCGGACACGGCACGCACGTGGCCGGGATAATCGCTGGAAGGCCCGTGAGCGGGTTCGTGGGATTCGCCCCAGGCGCCAAGCTCTTCATAGTGAAAGCATTCCTGAAGAATGGGACGGCATCGTCAGATATGGTTTTGGACGCGCTGAAGATAGTCTACGACAGCGTGGAGAGGGTCGGAATCAAGGTCGTAAACCTGAGCTGGGGGGCGCTATTGAATAGCGATGGATCGGATCCAATCTCGGTCGCCGCCGCCAAAATAGCTGAGAAAGACGTGCTCGTTTTCGCGGCAGCTGGAAACGAGGGCAACCTTCCGTTCAAAATACTGAGCCCGGCCGTCCACAAAGACGTAATAGCCTTGGGGGCAATCGATCCGGAGACCGGGAAAATCGCTCCCTTCAGCAGCTGGGGGACCACGGTGGACTTTCGGATGAAGCCGGACTTCGTCACCGCGGGCGTGGGAATAGTATCCGCCAGGAGCTCGTTCTCCAACTTGCCGCGATGGGGTGGAAGCGGGCTATTAGCATGCGCCTCCGGAACGAGCATGAGCGCGGCGGTGGCTTCGGGGATAGGCGCCGTTTACGCCGAGTACTGGATGGAGATGGGCGAGAGCAGAACCCTTAGGGAAAGCTTCCTGGAATTTCAGCGCAACATGGCCGAGAGAATCAACCCGTACTACAAAGACTTCGTTTCGGGCCTCGGCATAATCGTCGCGCCGTAAAATCTTAGCTAGAGAAACCTTATATAAAGTCCGCGCTCGGCGGAACCACGGGATGAACAAGCTCAGCTTAATCCCCGTGGTACTGGCCCTTGCGGTATTCGCGGTAACCGGAGGGCTCATGCCGGCTTGGGCTGCCGGAATATCCGTTATAGTGCACGTCGTGGGCGAAGATGGATCGCCGCTGGCGGGCGTGACCGTAGTCGCCGTAAACAGCACTGGGCAGCTGGGCGCCGCGGTTACGGACTCGACGGGGCGCGCGAACCTCACGTTAACCGCCGACGGGCCGATGCTGATAGTCAGCCGCGGGCCGATCGCGTGGACTGCCGTAAACGTTACGGAAGAGGGCCTTGACCTGCATCTATGGCTGAACTCCACCTCCTTCACGAGGGTCAACGTCACGGTCGTAATTGGAGGCGAAGCGGGCGTCGTGGACTTCAACGCGACCTTCTATGGCGCGTTGCCGGGCACCGGCGTTATTGTCAGCGGCGGCCTCGCGGGCCTCCGCGCCCCGGTCAAAATCTACGTTCAGGAAGATTGCAGGGCGGAGCTGAAAATCCCCGGCTCGGTGAGGAAGATGTTCGTAGTCTACGACGTATTGAACGTGTCCCTCACCAGGGATGACGGCACCAAGGTCTTCACCAACGCGACGGACATCGAGGTGAACTCCACGATCAGGGCGATCGAGATAAGGTACAGCGCGACGACGCCGCTATACCTTGGGTTGCCGTTGCAGACATGGATAATAATAGCGCTAATAGCGGTGGTAGCGGGCGTCCTCGTGGTGATGGTGAAGGCGAAGAAGGCCGCCGCCGCGATAGCCCAGCACTACCGTAAAAGGAGGGCGATCCGAGAATACGAAATCATGAACGGATTCAATGGATTCCTGCAGTCGATCGACGCCGCCCCCATGAGTGATAAAGATAGGATAGCTCGGCGAATGCTGAAGCGCATCGACTAGCGCTAACGTTTTTAAATTTCTACCGCGAAACGTGAGTGTGATGCGGGGGTGGAAAAATGCCGGCGACGGCGCAAACCTGCCCTCTATGGGATAAGCAGTGCAACCTAAACAGGCAATGCGATCCGACGGACTTCGCGTGCATGGCGCTAAAAGATGAGGAGCTGTACTCATTCTTGGTCGGAAGCTACTGCAGAGACCCACCGAAATGCAGCCAGAAAGGGTATCTGCCCTCGGAGCTGCTCTTTGAAGCCCTCAAAGCGTGCTCGCAAGAATCCGGGGGGGATCCGGAAAGATTCCACGCCTGCGTGCTGGACCTGCGCGACATCCTGGTTGAAAGCGCGAACAGGGTGAGGGAGGTGGTTAGAAGATGAGCGCGCAGCAGGGCAAGCAGGGCGCGAATCCACCTCAGCCGCCGCAGCAGTGCAATCCGAGCGACTTCGCGTGCATAGCCCTCCAATACCATGAGCTCTATAAATACGCCGTCGGAACGGAGGGGTGCATCGACCCGCCCGCGTGCACGAAGCCGGGTAAGAGGCCCGCATCCATACTAGCCGGCATATTCAAGGCGTGCAATGAAGAGGCCGCCGGCGACGTCGACAAATTCGAGGCGTGCGTGGCAGACCTCGCCGGCCTGCTGGAGAAAGCCGCGCAAAAAGTCGTTTATTTCAGGAAGTAACTACCACCCTCTTTTCACCTCGGGGGTGTAACCTTTTTCACGCGCCGCGCATCTTAAGCTGCCCTGATGAATAGGCCCCTATGGCAGCCCGCGCTATCGATAATAATCTCATCGCTCATACTGGCATTCATATTGACCGAGCTGGCGGTCATCACGGTAACCTTCGGGCTGACCACCGCGGTGGCGGTCTCCCTAATGGTCTCTAAGAGGCGGAGGTACATCCGCTCCATAGCCCCGACGAAAAGGAGCCTCGGGATGATGCTGCTCATAATAATGCTGTTCTTCGCGACGGTGATTTCCCTCGCGGCGAAGCATTTAGCCGGCCCGATATTCTCCTGCATCGCGCTCACGACCTTCTTCTGCCTATCTCTTATCCCGGCGATCACGGATGCAGTGGCCAGCTCGTCCAGCATGAGGTTTAAGCCGAGGATATACTCTCAAATAATAGCGTCGATAATTGCCGGTGGGCTGCTGGTGATGTTCTACCTGGGAATCAACCTCCTCGAGGTTGTCGGAATCATCGGGAGCTGATGAACATGCCCCCGCTATACTCCTACCACGACGCGTACGTTGAGGGACTGAAGGAGCTGTTCGACGCGATAATCCTCCCAAAAGACACCCAGAGGATGCTCTCCGCCGCCCTGCTCTCGAAAAACTTCGTGATCGAGTTAACCGGGACTTACGGCGTGGCGAAGTCGACGTTCGCGCTATCGGTGATGAAGATGTTCTTCAGGGACTTGTGGGAGGCGCCGGTAAAGCCGATCGCGAAGCTCAGGGAAACCCTGACGGAGTTCGACGTCTTCTGGTACGTCGATATCGCGGCGATGCAGAGAGGAGACGAGGAGAAGGAGGTGAGGCCGAGGCCCATAGTCACCGCGCCCTTCAAGTTCATAAACGAGATAAGGAGGGGGTCGCCGAAGGTCTATCAAACCCTCCTGTCGCTCCTGGCGGAGGGCGAGCTGGAGTACAAGGGGCGAGTCTACAGGAGCGCCGACTACATATGCATAGCGGACAGCAATCCGAAGGACACGGCATCGGTCGAGATGCCGAAAGCCCTGATAGACAGGATCGACGTGAGGATATTCTTCAGCGCTTTGGGAATAAGCGGCTCCCTCAAAATGCTTAGAGATAAATTCGATGGAGTGAGGTGCGCGAATATAATCGACAGGATCGAGCCCCTCCTAACATCCAATGACATGAGGAGAATCTGGGACGACGTCGAGAGGGTTGAGGTGCCGAACCACGTCCTGGTATTTCTGGCGCTGTTCCATGGAGCTCTGCAATGCGTCAGGGAATACGAGATGCCCTCCATGGGAACGAAGCAGCACGTTATAGAGGTGGACCGCACGATCATAGAGCCCTACTTCCAGCTCCAATGCGATAAATGCCAGTTCAACGGGAGCTTGTGCAGCAGGCTCAAGGACGTTTGGGGGGTTAGGTGGATGCAGAGCACCGTGAAAGCCGCCAGGGGCCTTGCATGGCTCGACCGAAGGCCCGCCGTATCCCTCGGCGACATACTCTTCGTAATCCCCTACGCCCTGAACCACAGGCTAATATTGAGGGACCCGGCGGCGTATCCGAACGCCTTCACGTTTATCAAGCTCTACCTACCTGATATGCTCAGGCTCGTTGGCAGCAACTGGGCGGAGGCGGCTAGGCTGTGGGCCAGATACCTGAGAGGGGACAGGGAGGCATTGTCTGGATTGAGGAGCCTATCTCAAAGAGACAGCGCGATAAGAAAGCTGTACATGGAGCTGGAAAAAAGAAGGGTAAGCCTCCTGCATCTAATTCCATCGAGCGCGTAATAACGTATAGCAATGAGGCTAGGCGGATATTCTACGAAGAAGCATCCAGATACGGCCTTCAGCTTGACTTCGAGATAACCCCAAGCCCCCAGACGGTTTTCGTCTGGGGATCGCTCAAGCTCGCGCAGCGCTCGATATACAACACGAAAGAATACGTCAGGATGATCATCAGGCATAAGCTGGGGTACAGAATATATTTCCCGGGAACGCATGAATGGGAGAAAGTCGCGATATTCGTGGCCGTGGCTCATGACATAAAAGTGCCGCAGGCCTTCGCGCAAATATGCGCGGACTTTTTCACCGCCCAGGGATTGATGAGCGAGATGAGCGAACGGGAAAAACTGGTTTACGTGAAGGCGGTCTTGAAGGATGCCTACGGGGTCGAGCCAAACCCCATCTGGCTCATCAAGGCCCTCGTCCTGAACGGCCTGAGAAAGGGCAGGCTGGACGAGGTGGACATGCGCAGGATGGGGGCTCCGGAAGACTACCGCAGAATCGCGGCTGAGGTCCTCGACGCGCTGAACAGCTCCACTCCGACGCTGTACAAGCTGATGAGGCTGGCCCAGCTCTTAAAGCCGATCATCCAGCAATGCTACACATCTAGAGAAGACCTCTCGCGGCTCCTGGAGATATTCCCGGAAGCCGAGTTCGAGAAGGATGGAGCCTCGATGATATTGGCCCAGATGCCGAGCGAGCTGCTGAACAAGGCGATCGCCTCGCTGTACAGCAAGGGGGATGAGGATGTGATAGAATTCGCCCCGGACCCGGTAGCAGCTCAAGCGGCCAGAATCTCCATCTACAACGAGCTCCTGGCCTCCAGGAGGCCCGGCGCCGGGCAGGTGGACTCGGGAAGATATTATGGGACCTGGACGATGGGGGATGAGCCCTCGCAGCTGCTCATACGCGACACGCTCAGAACATTCGGGACGATAGCTCCGCCAATCTTCAGCCTCAAATGGGCTGATGGCGAGAAGGGGCCGGCGGCATCGTGCGCCCACCTGGGCCTGGCGCTGGACGTGTCATCCAGCATGCTCAGCCCTCCGTCGAAAGCCGCCCGCGCGAAGGAAGCGGCATACGGGCTGGCGGAGGAAGCCAGGCTGAAAGCCGCCCAATTAACCATATGCTACTTCAACGGATCGGTATTGCTTAAGCGGTATGGAGCGAGGTATGATGAGGCGCAGAGGGACATAGCCTCGGTAATAGTCAAGGGCCAGACGAACCTCCTGGGCGCTGTTCGCTCCCTCTGCGAGGAGCGCCTGGACGCGATCGTCATAATAACGGACGCGGAGGTGGATTCTCCCCCGGAGCGAAGCGCCATAACCCATATGCTGGAGAAGGCCTCGGAGAAAGCCTCGATAAGCGTATTCCTAATCTCGGAGGTGAGGCAGCCGTGGATAGAAGGCGGCGCGTGGAAAACATTCATGATCAAGCCCGGAGAAAGATTCGTGGAAAAAATCGAGGGCATAATATAATATATGGGGTTTTTCCGGGGTGCTCGAGCATGCTCAAAAAATCGCGTGCGCGCTCGATTTTTCCGCTTGGGTGGTGTGGAAAATGAGGAGGCTGGTAAGAATTCTCGAGGGCATTGCCCTCATCATCGGGTTCGCGGGCGTGACCTTCCTCCTGCTGTCGCTGATGATGCTGGTTACCGGCGTGGGGAGGAACCCCTATCTGGTGGGGCTGATCGGCTTGGCGCTGCTGGCTATCGGCGGCTTCATATCTTCGAGGATAACCCCGAAATGCCCCAGATGCGGGAGCAGGTTGATGGATGGCGGAGCCTGCCAGGTATGCGACTACAAGGCTGGAGGAGAAGGCTAGGCTCGAGGCGGCGCCTCCAACAGCATTTTTTGGGCGTGCTTTCGCTTGGCGTCTATGGCCAGCCTTTCAGCGCACTTATCGCAATACCCCCACATTATGCTCCGGATATCCCTATCCCTGGTGGGCTTAACGCTGACCACCTTCCCGCAGTCGGCGCATATTATGAGGATGGGCAACCCGTTTACTCCCCTTCTAATAAAAATTGCTTTTCAGCCGGTATATAAATCATGACGTTGATACTCAAGTATCACTCACCTCCTCCTCCGAGCCCCGATGCCACGTTCCTCCAGCTGGTATAGGAGCTTCAGCTTGGCTTCGAGCTCATTCAGCCTCTGGTATAATTGCTCGAGCTCGTCGGGGGCTATCGCCAATCCCTTGACCTCGATGGGCTGCAGGAATGTCAGCTCTGGCAGCGCCTTGATGTACTGCTCCCTGAGCACGTCCGGCTTCTTGGCCTGCTTATCGTAAACCATCTCAACCCCGAACATCGCGTCTATGTCGTGGCCCATCATCGCCTCCGCGTATATCCTGTCGACCTTCGCGTTTCTCAGCGCGGTCCTGAAGTATTTTCGGAGGAGGTGCGGATGATACTTGTAGCGCTTCTCCCCGTGGGCGTCGACGCCTACGACCTCGTTCAGGCCGGCGGCATCGAATATCCTCCTGAGAATCTTGATCGCGTTGCTCCTCTTCAAAGCCTCCTTGGCGCCGAGCTTGTTGGCGAATAATGGGCTATCGCTCGTGATTATCTCCCCCGACTTCTGCCTCTCATCGAGGTACATGAGAATCCTATCCCTGCACTCCCTCGTGATGAACGTCGTGACCTTGATGCCCGTCTTGCTCCTGACGTAGTCGAGCCTATAACACTCCTTCTCCTCCCACAGGTTCTCGAAGTTCCCGATCCTGAGCTTGAGGGCGTCGCCGAAGCTTATGCCGGACGTGGCCATCACGAGGATGAGAACCCTATCCCTATTACTCTTACAGGCATCGAGCAGGATCCGCCTGATCATGTCCTTCGTGACCTCGCCCTCGAGCCTGGCAAAGATATTCCTCTTCACGCCGGCCCCGAAAACCCTCCGCTTCAACTCGTTAACGCGATCCCAATCAACATTCGACGAGACATCGAAATACTTGAGGAAACCGCGGATGCCGGTCAAAAGCCTATTAGCCGTAACGCCAGTATACCCTCTCTCCTTCAAATACGCGAAAAACCTCTTCCAAACATCATCACAGCCATCACCACCCCTAATCCTCTCAACAAGCTCGCTGGGAGAAACACCGGCAACACGACAAAGAACAGAAACACCCCTCAAAGGACCATAAACAATCCACCTAACACAATCAACACGCCCACCACCAACAACACCAACAAACTCACGAACCAAAGGATCATCAAGAAACCTACGATACGCCACCACCACATCACCCTACATAAAAACGCACCCCCGGATCCCAATAACACTTACTGTGGTCAGCGCTCAAGAATGCTGGTAGCGTTTTGTGTAGTTGGGATCCCGGGGGTAGTTGATTGGGGTCAGTTGTATTTGCGCTGATCGTTCTTCAGTTTCAGGTGGGTGTGTAAGGTTTTTATGGCGATCGTGGTTTTTGGCTGGTAAGGTGTTTTCCGGTATGGCTGAGGTTGAGGTTGATGGTGGGGGGTGCGTTGTCGAGCTCAGCCTTACCGGTGAGGATGCTTTGAGGTTTAGGGTTGTTATGGCTTATTATGGCGTTGATGATCCTGCTGATGCTGTTAGGGAGCTTATAAGCGAGTTCTATGATAGGTTTAATGGCCCGGTGAAGCCTTCTAAGCCCTCCTCCCCCTAAACCTCGACTCGCTCACCGGACCTCATCACGAGCTCCTCGTATTTGCGTATGATTAGGTAGCGTATTGCCTCGGAGTTTTTCCTTATTCCCAGGAGCTTCTTTATATATCTGAGCTTTTCCGCCAGCTCCGGGTCCAGCTCAGCTCTCAGCTGTATCTTCCCGGTCTCCGTCTCGACTTCCTCCTCCTCTTCGACGTATTTTTTGGGCAATTTATGCTCCCTCCAGGCCATCTCATGGTATATTTTCCCGCGTATATCTACTTTTTTTGCGCGTAATTCGTACGGTTTTTGGGACAAATAATCCTTATATCCGCATGAACCCCGATTATTTTGCTGCGGAAATGTCCGGGGAGAGTACATCGGTCGGCGAGGCGGTCAGGATCGTGGATAGCCGCAGGCTATTCGAGAAGGCGATGAAGAAGGTCGAGGAGCTGAATAGGCTCGTGGACGCCCTCATAGCCATGCGCAGCTCGCGCTCCTAGGGGTAGCCGGGGAACCATGGCCAAGGGGCTTGGGCATGATAAAACGCGGCCTATACCAGCACTTGAAGCGCATAATCGAGGTCCACCAGAATGAGGGTAGGGGCGCGACCTACCAGGACCTGGAGGCCTCAAAGGGATATGCGAGGCAGATATTCAGCAAGCTCTCATCGATGGGCCTGATAAGGAGGGTTCCCGGAACATGGCCAGCCCAATACATCCCGAACTACGATTCCCTGGAGAAGCTCGGGCTCCAGTTCGGGAGAGAAGGCGCCGGATCCCGCGGATACCCCATAAGCGCCCAAGCCCCAGGCGACCCGGTGGAAGCCCTAACCAGGATACTGGAGAAGCTCGATGATGAGCCGTTCACGATACACGACATACGATGCCTATTCCACTGCAGGGATTTACGCGAAGCCCTCGACAGGAATCCCAATAGATTCAAGGCCGCCGGCTGGAGGCATGATAAGTCGAACGACCACTGGCAATCGCCGAGATACAGGTGGGGTAGGAGGTGGATTTTCGCGAGAGTCTCCAGCGCCGGCGTAGTTCAAGTGATAATCCAGTGCACCGACGACCCGATAGAAGTGGACGTGGAGTCGATGCTCAACTTGATGTACGCTCTGGGAGACTTCAGAAACTGGCTAACATTCCAGTGCATCTACTACGGGGCGTTAACGCATATCGAGGCCTCGGCGCTCATCCCCCCGCCCACGGAGTGGAGGGTAGTGCAATGGCATTTCGGAAAAGACGCGATGGGGGTAACGGAGATATCGGGCTTCCCGATAAACAACATCACGCTCAAGGAATGGGGAGACGGCTACATCAGGCTTTACATGAAGTCTAGGGCGAGCGGGCACGTCAGGCTGGAAAAAGTGGAGCGGCCGGCGAACCCCGACCAGAAGCTCGTCACGTGGCTCGGAGAGCGCGCGAGCATGGCCGAGGCGCTGAAACACGCATCAAGGCTCGCGGCCGAATACGCGAAGCTCGCGGAGCAGAACAAGGAAACGGCCAAGCTGCTGCACGAGTTCTCGATCCAGCTCAAGAAGCACCTCGCCGTGCTCTCCGCGATGGAGGAGGCGATCAACAGGATGAGCCAGCTGCTCGACAGCATGGAGAAAAAGCTTCGGGGGTGATGCGCGTGGAGGAGGTGGAGAAGCGAGCGGAGGAGGCCGAGCCCCTCGATGAAAGCGCCGCCAAGAAGGTCGTGGACAACCTGATCAGGCTGATAAATGAATGCAAGTCGCAGATAAGGCTATGCGCGTGCAAAGGATACCCGTCGGGAACCACCTCGCTCTACCTGCAGCTCCCCTCCACCCGGTTCTTCAAAGACAGGTCGAAAGTCCTGGTATACCTCAATGAGGAGCTGCCGATCTTCGTAGGCCTCTCCCTGGACGCCTTCCCGGAGCTCGGCCCCCTCGTGGAAGAGCTCAACCCGGCGGAGGCGATGAGGCTCATAAGGGAGCACCTTAAAGCCGAGGGCCGAACAGCGCTGCTGACGTGGATCGTGAGGCTGCTCGAGAAGGATGAGAAATTCAGGCTGCTCATGGAGTCCCTGGAAGACCTAAACAGCAAGGTGCGGAAACGCAAGATGGAAAAAGAAAATATCCGGGCGATCAAGAAGTTTCTGGAGGCGCTGTGAATGCCCGGCGCGGTTAAAGTGGTGCTCAAGCAGGTTTACGGGCAGGGAGGCGCCGAGTGGATAATATACGCGCCATCCGAGGAAGCGGCCGAAATCCAGTGCCAGGAACTTGTGGAAAAATTCAGGCCGAAGTTCGCGCCGGACGACGAATTCTACGACTTCGGCCCGATTAAAGGAGAATACAGCGCCTACAAGTGCAGGTACGATTACAGGTACGCGAAGCGCGCGAGGAGGGTTATCTGATTCGGGCTGGAACATTTAAATATAAAAAGCCGAAATGGATTACCGGATATGGTGCACTGGTCATATGATGAGGGCTACGCCTACTGCAGCCGATGCGAGATAGTCTTCACGCCATACGAGGCGTACTTCTACCACATGCGATGCCCGCACTGCGGCAAGAAAATCCGGGGCGACGAGAGGAGAGTACTATCAGCAGTCCAGGAAAAGCTGAGGGCAATACTGCGGGACTAGGATAAGGAATCCTTTTTATTCAATGCCGCGCGCCAAGCCGCGGATGGCGGAGCAGCGGCCCCCGCAGAATAGCCCCCCTAAAAAGAGGCGGCGCAAGAAGCAGGTGCTATCCTTCTGCGGCGCCGTGATCCCGGGCAACGTCGCGGAAACGGGCTTGCTCGAGCTTTCATGGGGCGGGGTCTCCGTGAGCATCCCCGCGGAAAACCTGGCGTCGCTAGACCCGCGCTACCAATACGCCTGCGTGGAATGGGTGGTTCAAGCGGAAAAACAGGAAACGCTGCTATACGAGGTGAAGAGGGTCGAGGGCGAGCAGCTGGACCAGGGCGTGGAAAAGCTCCTGAAAGAACACTGCATCACGATGGACAGGGAGGGGAGTAGATGGCTGTGCACGAAGAGCTTCTTCGACAAGCTATACGAGAAGGCCAGGGAATTCCTGGGGTGACCGCGGCAACATAAGGTGGGCAACATATAATAACGGGGCCGCCGCGGTTTTATCCGGCATGCCGGACAAGCGGAAGCTGGAGATAGAGCTCCCGGAAAACATGCCGAATGAATGGTTCGAAAAGGGCTTCACGTGCGTCGTCGAGTTCACCCCGAAGCCCGAGGGGCAGCCGGAAGCCCACGTAACGTGCGAGCCGCTGGAATCCAAGGCGGAGGACAAGCTGGTCGGCAGGGTGATCCACCGCATCATAAAGGTCCGCGGGAATATTTTGGGAACCTGGAAGGATGTGATGCCGAAGTGGATGAAGCAGTGCATAATGTCGGGCGGGCTGCCGATGTTCAGGACCAGGTACGCCGGAATGAGGTGGGGCGAGAACATGGTCATGGCCACATGCTATGGAGAAGAGGAGCCGCCGCTATCAGGCGGATTCTTCATCGAAGTCCCAGAAGAAGACATAGCGAAGATGGAGGAGGCGACGGGTGACTGGAGATGGATAGTCGAAAAATACGGAGACAGCGAATTAAAAGCATACGTGGCCGAGAAATACAAGCCGCCTAAAGTAGGCCTATTAAGGCTGCTCAAGGAGCTGGGCAAAAGGCATGGCGAAGATTAGGAAGAGGCAGCGCGGAGATGAAGCTGGCTCACCTCCTCCACGCGATACAAGCCTGCCCCGTGAAAAGGGAGATAATCGAGTGGGGGAGGGAAATATATCGGAAGCTCATGAACCGCGTTGAAGACGACCCATTCTACGCCGTCGCCTACACCGCCTTCCAAGGCGCCCCAGCGCAATATGAAACCCAGCTAAGAGCCGTCGAGATGGCCAGCAAAATAGGGGCCGAGGAAATAGCTCGAAACCCCGAGATAATAGGCGAAATCTCGAGCAAGACGAAGGCGGCGTTCAGGGCGAGGCAGGGCGAGCTGCTAAAGCGGGGAGCCGAATGCTACCTGGAAATCTGCGGAGAAAACCCGCGCCAATGCACAGCTGACCGCGAAAAAAGAGCTGAGCTCGCCGACTGCATGCTCGAGCCTAGCTGGAGAAAAACCAGAGACCTCCTCCTACTAATGCTCGGAGACGAGGACGCCGTGCCGGTCGACCGCCACGTGGCTCGCTGGACGTGCGAGATAGCCAACCTGTACTGCCCCGAAAAATACGATAAGAAACGCCCGGTTAAAGGCAGAGAAGCATACGAAAAATACCAGGAAGCCGTGAAAGAGGCCGCGCGCGCGTGCGAGGTGGCTCCAGCGGAGCTGATGGTTACGGCGTGGGCCCTCGGCATATGCCTTGAAAGATGGGGTAAAAAGCATGGGATGCGGAGGCCCGCGTTTCCGATAGTCCAGGATGAATGGGTAATATGCCCCCACCAGGAAACCTTGGAAACATTCATGAGCGAAGAATAGCATATTAATCGGGGGCATTAGCACATCTTGGTGAAGCGGAAATTGGGCGCCGGCAAAAAGGTTGGGAAAAGCGCGAAGCGGCAGCGGCCGGGGGTGACCGTTGCGATCAGGGTGTTCATAGGGGATAGGAATAGGCAAGCTTTCTCCATAAGCCGCGCGATAGAGAGCACCCTCGACTACGCGGACCTAATGCAGGAGCTGAGGAAGAAGCTCAGGCTGGAGCTCGAGTCGAGGGGAATCCTCCCAAAAGAGGCCCCGGCCATAAACCCACTCCCCCGGCGCAAGGCGGCATACCACCTCCTCGGCTTCAGGGGGGATGAGGAGTGGGGAGAAGAATACGGTCCAGCGGGCTGAAATCCAGGAGCGCGCCGAGCGCCTATCAGCCGAGGCAAGTCCCCAGGATAAGGGTCCTGATCCAGGAGCTCGACGCGAGCGGCATATACTCCCTGCGCGGGGAGCACTTCTCCATAGTTGGAGCAAAATTCGACGAAGTGGTGGACATTCTGAGGGAAGCCTTAATGGAGAAATACGCCGCATTCCTCGGGCGAGGCGGCAAGCTGATATTCATACCATACAGCGCCGAGGAGCAGGAGACCAAATGCCCATACTGCGGAGCCATAATGGAATTCGACCCCCACGATAAAAACTGCCCACTGCATAAAATCCTGGTCTACCGCTGGATATCCTCCCCCGAGAAGAAGCCGCCCTAACTAACGCCCCCCCTAACGCTTAAGCTAACGCTTACCACTAATACGCTATCAGCGCGGCGCGACCTCACCCCGCGCCCACAAAGCGCCCGCGAAATAAGGGAGAAGCACCCCGAAAACGAATGAAAAGAATACGCCAGAGCACCCGAAACGCGAGCGTCAGGCGAAAACCCCACGGGAGGTCTTTTGGATTCATGCCTCGAGGTGGTGTCATTATTGGTTGCGAGTTGCTGGTCGTTTGGTTTGTGATGAGGGGGTTTGGGTTGGGGCTGGTGTCTCGTATCGAAGATGCTATATCTTCGGAAATTGATACTCGAGTATCATGGCTATGGGGGCTAGCGGATTATTAGCTTGGCGATGATTGCTGCTATTAGCGTTGTTAGGGTGAGCGCGAGGAGCCATTTCACCTGTCTTGCGTCGTTTTCCAGCTCTTTCAGGGTTTTTATTGCCTCCGCGAGGCTGGGCTCGGCGCTTTCCCGTTCCCGGCTGCGGCCTGGATCCGCCATGCGCCATCGAGCGTTTACCAGCATCTCCTATATAAGCTGATGTGAGGCGAATGATGTTTGATACTCAAGTATCAATGGCCTGCGCGGGGGATTCGTGAGAACCTGGCTGAGGCAATTTTAAATATCGTGCGAGCTGGAGCGTCTTTGAGCGGCATGGCGTCGAGGCTTGGCGAGATACTCGAGTATATTGCGGGCGCGTATCTGGCCGCCTTCGGCGTAGTGTACCTGCTGGTGGTGTTTTCGGCTCGCGGGCTGCTGCCGATGCCGGTGGACGTGCTGCTCTCGCTCTCAGGCCTGGCTCTCATGCTGCTGTTCATAGCCCCGGTCGCCGCCATAGCCGGGATAATCGGGTGGTACATCGACAGGGAGAACAGGAGGGCCGTCGCCGTATTCGCGATCGGGAGCGCGCTGGCATTCATGCCGATCATCCTGAACATGGCGATCAGCGGGGTCACAATAGCGGACGCGGCGCTATCATCCATAATCCTGGCGCCGCTGGGAGCAGCGTTCATCATAAGCATCTACGGCGCGTCCAGGGCGAAGCCGGCGCCCCACCACATATCATTCGCCGAAGCGCCGAGGAGGGCGTTAAGGCCCATAGCCCGCCAAAGCGCGGCAACCCATGCTTTCGCGCTGAGCCCGGAGCCCCCGGATCCGGGAAAGAGGAGGAGGGCTCTCAGGGAGGCGTGAGCCGAGGCGCGGCAAACCTGGCCTCGAAAGGCTTTTATCGGGGATGCCGCGGTGAACAGCCGGCCATGAGCGCGAGAAAATTAACCATAACATTCCCGGTCGCGGCGCTCATAGCGGCCCTCATCGCAGCCGCCTCCATAATCGCGCCAATAATGATCGCGCCGATGATCGCGGCGCCCGCTGCCGAGCGCCCGGCGGAGATAGCGGGATCATACGTGCTCGACGTCAGGGATACCCTGAAGAACGACGTCAAGATAACCGTGAAGAGGGCTGACGGGTCGATCGAGGTGTACGAGAAG